>Ga0207868_1001438_pt1 | contig 16998 bp, 17 predicted proteins | sample Passage237B_FD_187370 | JGI IMG/M metagenome (GOLD analysis project Ga0207868, IMG submission 187370) | Cellulose adapted compost microbial communities from Newby Island Compost Facility, Milpitas, CA, USA - Passage2 37B (SPAdes) (version 3) ... | reverse complement strand
ATCGCCCACCCCGACGTGGAGAAGTTCATCACCATCAAGCAGGACCTGACCAAGGTGACCGGCGCCAACGTGAGCGTGCGCGTGAGCGACGAGTTCCTGCGCGCCGTGGTCGAGGGCACCACCTACACGCACCGCTGGCCCATCGACACGAAAGAGCCGTTGGTGACCAAGGAGGTGGATGCCCGCACGCTGTGGAACACCCTGGTGAGCTGCGCGCACAACACCGCCGAGCCCGGCCTGATCTTCTGGGACCGCCAGCACAAGTACAGCACCAGCAGCGTGTACCCGGGCTTCAAGAACGAGAGCACCAACCCCTGCAGCGAGATCGCCATGCAGGGTGGTGACAGCTGCCGCCTGATCGCGATCAACCTGTACAGCTTCGTGCACGACCCCTTCACCCCGAAGGCCTGGTTCGACCACGACCGCTTCGCCGCCGTGACCTACGAGGCCCAACGCCTGATGGACGACCTGGTGGACCTGGAGCTCGAGGCCGTGGACCGCATCATCGCCAAGGTGGAGTCCGACCCCGAGCCCGATCACATCAAGCGCGTGGAGCTGGAGACCTGGCACCTGCTGCGCGAGACCGGCCGCAAGGGCCGCCGCACGGGCCTGGGCTTCACCGGCATGGCCGACGCGCTGGCCGCGCTGAACCTCAAGTACGACAGCGATGAGGCGCTGGAGGCCACCGAGGCCATCATGCGCACCAAGTGCCGCGCGGAGTTCGAGAGCAGCGTGGACATGGCCATCGAGCGCGGCGCCTTCGAGGGCTTCGATCCCGCCATCGAGCGCACGAGCGATTTCGTCGCCATGATGGAAAAGGAAATGCCCGATGTGCACGACCGCATGATGCGCCACGGCCGTCGCAACGTGAGCATCAGCACGGTGGCCCCCACCGGCACGCTGAGCCTGCTCACCCGCACCAGCAGCGGCATCGAGCCGGTGTTCATGCTGGGCTACACCCGCCGCCGGAAGATCGTGGCGGGCGACGACAAGGCCAAGGTGAGCTTCACTGACGACATGGGCGACCAGTGGGAGGAGTTCACCGTGCACCATCCGCGCCTGCTGGACTGGATGAAGGCCACCGGCAAGGACGATCCCGCGCTGAGCCCCTACCACGGCGCCACGGCCAGCGACATCGACTGGCGCCGCCGCGTGCGCATGCAGGCCGTGGTGCAGAAGTACGTGACGCACTCGATCAGCAGCACCATCAACCTGCCCGGCACGGCCACCGTGGAACAGGTGGGCGGCATCTACCTGGAGGCTTGGAAGCAGGGGCTGAAGGGCATCACCGTGTACCGCGACGGCAGCCGCAGCGGTGTGCTGGTGAGCAATGAGGAGAAGAAGGCCGATGCGCCCATGCATCATGCCCCCCGTCCCGAGCGGCTGGAGGCCGACGTGCTGCGCTTCAACAACGGCGCCGAGCCCTGGCTGGCCGTGGTGGGCCTGATGGACGGCCGTCCGTACGAGATCTTCACCGGTCGCGCCAACGGCAGCTTCGAGATCCCCAAGTGGGTGACCAAGGGCTGGGTGGTGAAGCGCGCCGATCCCGGCCAGCGCAAGAGCGTGTACGATCTGGAGTACGCCGACGACGAGGGCTACCGCGTGACGGTGCAGGGCCTGAGCCGCACCTTCGACAAGGAGTTCTGGAACTACGCCATCCTGATCAGCGGCATGCTGCGCCAGGGCATGCCCCTGCCGCAGGTGGTGGAGGTGGTGGCCAACCTGAAGCTCTACGACGAGACGCTGGGCACCTGGAAGAACGGCGTGGTGCGCGCCCTGCAGCGCTACATCGCCGATGGCACCAAGGCCAGCGGCCGCAAGTGCATGGACTGTGGCGACACCGACGGGTTGATCTACGAGGAAGGCTGCCTCAAGTGCAAGAGCTGCGGCAGCACCAAGTGCGGATAGGTCGAGTGCGCAAGCGCTCGGTCCGGAGGATCATGCGATGGCCACCCGGCGCGTACGTCGCAGAGCAGCGGCCAGGAGCAGCAACGCGCCGATGGGCATGAGCGCGCTTGCGGCGAAGAGCATCCAGTGGTAGTTGGGCAGCATGCCCCACCGCCCCCAGATCAGGGTGCCCTGGCCGAAGAGCAACAGTTCGCTGAGGGCGAAGCCTGCGATCAGCAGCGCCATGCCGACGCGCACCATGGCGCGTGCCTCATCGAGCCAGCCCCGCTCCAATGCGAAGGCGAGCAGCACCATGGTACCGGCCCCGAGGGTGTTGAGGTGCACGAAGCCCACCACGTAAACGCGCAGGGTGAGCGCGATGTCGGCCACGACGGGTATGGCGGCGATGGTCTGCGCGGCCACCTTGACGCCCATCGCGATGAGCATGGTGCCGATGGCGATGCGCATCCAGCGCGTGGTGCGTACCTGGGCGCGGAGGCGGGCGCGCATCATGGCACGCATGGTGCGCCACGCCGCCCATGCCTGCACGAGCACCCCGGCCGAGTTCACCGCGATGATGCCGATGTAGCGCTCGCTCCAGGCGATGGCCAGGGCGAAGGTGAGCACCGTGCCCAGCACCCACAGCAACACGGTGAAGCGGTCGAGCCGCACATCGACACCGTGACGCTCGGCCCAACGGCTGCCGATGGCCATGGCGGCGAACCAGAACCAGCCGTTGAACTGGAAGTGCAGGAACCACTGGATGCTCCAGTAGTAGAGCTCGCTTCCCGCCATGCCGCCGGCCATGATCGGGCCCATGGCCCAGATGCCGATGGTGCTGATCACTTGGAAGAGCAGGGCCAGGCGCGCAAGCAGCCTGCTGCCGGCCGCGGGCCACTTCGCGGTGTGGCGCCACACCTGGGCGATGAGCACATAACCCACGAGCATCTGGCCCAGTGAACACGCGATGGACAGCCCTCCATAGCCCTGCACGGGAAAGCTCAGCAGCATGCCCGCCACGAATAACTGGGCGGCGGCCATCCACCGGTGGAAGCCGTGCGGGGCGAGGCCTTCATCCTGCCGCAACAACGCGATCACCAAGGCGGGGAAGAGCCACCCGAGCATGGCCACGTGCGAGTGCGCATGCATCCATGGCTTGAAGACGAGCCAGGGCATCTCCACCACGAAGATCAAGCGCAGCAGGGCACCGATCGAGCCGGCGATGACGAGGAACGCCAGGGCGAGAAGGAACCAACGGCGCATGGGTGGAAGGCGTGTCCTTTGCGCGACGAACTTACGTCGCTGGGAGGCCTGACATCGGTCATATTTAGGATAATTGGATCCTTTCATCTTTGACACAACAAACCAACAGACCATGAGAACGCGCACCTCCACCGCCCTCGCCACTCTCTCCATCATCCTGGCCATGGCCGCTTGCGGCGAAGGTGCCGACAAGAAGAGCGGCCCTCCCGGCACGCAGGGCGCCCCGTCCGCAACGGATGCCGGGAAGGCTCCCGCCGGTTTGATCACCGCGGCCGACATCACCTTGGGCGACATCGACCCGGCGATGGTGGATGCTGGTCGGGGCATCTACGACCTGAAGTGCCAGGCCTGCCACAGCCTGGGCGCGAACCGTGTGGTGGGCCCCGGCTGGAAGGGCATCACCGAACGCCGCCGGCCCGAGTGGATCATGAACATGATGCTCAACGTGGATGTGATGCTCGACACCGACCCCGAAGCGCAGAAGCAGCTCGAGGAGTGCCTGGTACGCATGCCCAACCAAAGCCTGACCAAGACAGACGGTCGCAACGTGCTCGAGTTCATGCGCACGCTCTGAGGCCGCATACCCTCATACCATCCTCCTCCAATGAACCATCTGATCAAGACCACCGGCGCCGTGCTCACCACCGGCGTACTGGCTTTCCTGGTGCTGAACAGCCCGGGATGCAGGCCCTCGACCACGAAGTCCGCCGTCACCGGCGACGCGGCTTCCAAAGTGTACGTGAAGCCGGGCGAACATGACGAGTTCTACAATTTCGTGAGCGGTGGCTTCAGCGGGCAGGTGGCCGTGTACGGCCTGCCCAGCGGCCGCCTGCTGCGCGAGATCCCCGTGTTCAGCGTGGATCCGGAAAGCGGCTATGGTTTCAGCGAGGAGACCAAGGGCATGCTCACCACCACCCACGGCTTCATCCCTTGGGACGACAGCCACCACGCCGAGCTCTCGCAGACCGACGGGGTGCCCGATGGCCGGTGGTGCTTCATCAACGGCAACAACACGCCGCGCATCGCGCTGATCGACCTGGGCACCTTCCGCACCCACAGCATCATCGAGATCCCCAACAGCGCGGGCAACCACAGCTCGCCCTTCATCACCGGGAACAGCGAGTACGTGGTGGCCGGCACCCGCTTCAGCATCCCCATGGGCAGCGAGGCCGACCGCGACGTGCCGATCAAGACCTACCGCGAGAACTTCAAGGGCACGGTGAGCTTCATCCACCCCGAGCCCGAGACCGGCAAGATGAGCGTGGCCTTCCAGATCCTCACCCCGGGGGTCAACTTCGACCTGAGCCACGCCGGCAAGGGCCCCAGCGAGGGCTGGTTCTTCTTCAGCTGCTACAACACCGAGCAGGCATACAGCCTGATGGAGGTGAACAGCAGCCAGCGCGACAAGGACTTCATCATGGCGGTGAACTGGAAGATGGCCGAGCAGCTCGCCAAGGAGGGCAAGGGCAAGCGCGTGCCCGGCAAGCATTACAGCAACTGGTGGAACCACCACACGCACATGAGCGAGACCACCGTGTACGACGACGTGCTGCAGCTGGACCCCAAGGACCACCCCGGCCTGGTGTACTTCATGCCCTGCCCGAAGAGCCCGCACGGCTGCGACGTGGACCCCACCGGCCAGTACATCGTGGGCAGCGGCAAGCTCGCCGCGCTGATCCCCGTGTTCAGCTTCGAGAAGATCCAGGCCGCCATGGCCGCCAACGACCTGGAGGGCGAGTACGAGGGCATCCCCGTGCTGAAGTACGAGAGCGTGCTGCATGGTGAAGTGAAGAAGCCCGGTCTGGGGCCCCTGCACACCGAGTTCGACAACGACGGCAACGCCTACACCAGCTTCTTCGTGAGCAGCGAGATCGTGAAGTGGAACGTGGAGCGGCTCGAGGTGGTGGACCGCGTGCCCACCTACTACAGCATCGGTCACCTGATGGTGCCGGGCGGTGACAGCCGCAAACCCTGGGGCAAGTACGTGGTGGCCTACAACAAGATCACCAAGGACCGCTACCTGCCCACCGGCCCCGAGCTATCGCAAAGCGCCCAGCTGTACAGCATCGAAGGCGACAAGATGGAGCTGCTGCTGGACTTCCCCACCACGGGCGAACCGCACTATGCGCAGGCCATCCCGGCCGACCTGGTGAAGCCGCGCGAAGTGAAGTTCTTCCGCATCGAGGACAACCAGCACCCCTACGTGGCCAAGGGCGAGAAGGAGACCAAGGTGGAACGCAAGGGCAAGGAGGTGCACGTGTGGATGACCACCATCCGCTCGCACTTCGCACCGGACAACATCGAGGGCGTGAAGCTGGGCGATGAGGTGTACTTCCACGTGACCAACCTGGAACAGGACTGGGACGTGCCGCACGGCTTCGCGGTGAAAGGCGCGGAGAACGCCGAGCTGCTGATCATGCCCGGTGAGACGCAGACCCTGAAGTGGGTGCCGAAGAAAGTGGGCGTGGTGCCCTTCTACTGTACCGACTTCTGCTCGGCGCTCCACCAGGAGATGCAGGGCTATATCCGCGTGAGCCCGGCCAACAGCAACGTACCTTTGACAGGCTACACTGTGAGCGTGGACGCGGAAATGTGAGGCCGATGAAAATGTGGAAGGGTGCGGGAACGACAAGGACCTCGCACCCTTCCACGCTTTTCCGCCCCGTTCACCGAAACATCCGGCCATGAGACCCATATCCCGCGTCATGATCGCCCTCGCCGCGCTGGCCCTGCTGGCGTTGCTGACGGTACCGATCTGGCGCATCGACCTCGCCGCCCCTCAATACCCCGAGGGGCTGTACCTCCAGATCTTCGCCGACCGCTTCGAGGGCGATGTGGACAAGATCAACGGCCTGAACCACTACATCGGCATGGCACACATCACGAACGAGACCTTCCCCGAGTTCACCTACCTGCCGAAGATCCTCATGGTGCTGTCCGCGCTGGGCGTGGTGGCCGCGCTGTGGGGCCGGCGGATCCTGCTGTTCGCGGGGCTGGTCACGCTCTCGGGCTTCGGCCTGTGGGCGCTGTGGCGCATGTGGGACTGGGGCTACGAGTACGGCCACAACCTCGATCCGCGCGCCGCGATCAAGGTGGAGGACATGGCCTACCAGCCACCGCTCATCGGCCACAAACAACTGCTCAACTTCGATGCATGGAGCACGCCCGACATCGGCGGGTGGGTCCTCTTCGGCGTGATGGGCCTGCTGGCCGGTGTGTATTTCCTCGAACTCCGTGACATGCGCAGGCGACGTGCCGCGCGCAAAGCCGCCCGGTCATGATCCGCACCCTTCCCCTGCCGGCCCTGCTGCTGGGCCTCACCCTCCTCGCCTGCGGTCAGTCCGCGGTGGAGATCCGGTTCGGCCAGGCCGAATGCGCGCATTGCCGCATGAACGTGGTGGACAAGCAATACGCCGCGGCCATCACCACCGTGAAGGGGCGCCAATACGTGTTCGACGACCTGGCCTGCATGGTGCAGCATGTGCATTCCGGCTCCGTGGCCGAGGACCAGGTGGCCGCGTGGTACGTGTGCGACCACAGCGCACCCGGCACATTGATCGATGCCACCACCGCCTTCTATCTGCACGGCCCCGCCTTCCGCAGTCCCATGCGCGGTGATATGGCCGCCTTCTCCACCGCCACCGCGCGCGACGAGCGTAAGAGCGAAGGCGCCACGGAGGAGCTGGACTGGCCCGCCGTGCGTGCCAAATTGAGCCAATAGCGGACCATGCGTCGCGCGTGCATCATCGTTCCACTGCTGCTGATGGCCGTCGTGTCACAGGCACGCAGTTGGACCTTCCACGCAGGCCGTGCCGGCACACTGAAGGAGGTGCTGGCGCTGGCCGCGGTCGGCGATACCATCGTGGTGCATGGCACCGTGCAGGAAGGCACCGTGGTGATCGACCGCCCGCTGACCCTGATCGGCGGGAAGGATGCGGTGATCGATGGGCAGGGCGTCGGCGAGGTGCTGGTGGTGGAGGCCGATGACGTGACCGTGCGCGGGCTCACCATCCGCGGCCCGCAGCACAGCAACCTCCACGACCTGGCCGGCATCAAGGTGCGATCATGCCGCGGCGCCACCATCGCGGACAACACGTTGGAGCGTTGCTTCTTCGCCATCTACCTGAGCAACGTGCGCGATGCCATCGTGGAGCGCAACGCGGTGACCGGCGATCCCGCCGACATGGACCGCATGGCCAACGGGATCCACCTGTGGAAGTGCGATCACATCGTCATTCGCCACAACACGGTGCAGCACCACCGCGACGGTATCTACCTGGAGTTCGTGACCGACTCGCACATCGCCCACAACACCACCATGCACAACGAACGCTATGGCCTGCACTTCATGTTCAGCCATCGCGATACGTACACCGACAACCACTTCGAGGACAACGGTGCGGGCGTGGCGGTGATGTTCAGCAAGGAGATCGAGATGCGCCGCAATGCCTTCCTGGCCAATCGCGGGGCCAGCGCGTACGGGCTGCTGCTGAAGGAGATCAACGATGCCACGATCGCGGACAACCGTTTCGCCGACAACACCACGGGGATCATGGTGGACGGGTGCAACCGCATGCGCGTGACCGACAACCTGTTCCGCGCGAACGGCTGGGCGCTGCGTCTCTTCGCCAACGCCTTCGACTGCTCCCTGGAGCGCAACACGTTCAGCGGGAACACCTTCGACCTGAGCACCAACGGCCAGCTGCGCAACAACACGCTCAACGGCAACTATTGGGACCGATACACCGGCTACGACCTGGACCGCGACGGTCACGGCGATGTGCCGCACCGCCCGCTGGGCTTCTTCACCCTGCTGGTGGAGCGCATGCCCTACGCACTGGTGTTCTCGCGCAGTCTCTTCGTATCGCTGCTCGACCGCGCGGAGCGCCTGATCCCGTCGCTGGGGCCCGAGGCGATGAAGGATGAACGGCCGTTGATGCGGCCTCCGGGCACGGCTCGTGAGCCCGCAGCATGCGCACGATCCGTATGGACCGATCCATATGCACGACACCACCGGACCGATGTCCTCCCTGCCTGAACCACGCATCCGCTTCAGCGGCGTGAGCAAGCGCTATGGTGCCCTATGGGCGCTGCGGGGCGTGGATTGCACCTTCCACAAGGGCGAGGTGGTGATGCTGATCGGCCCCAACGCCAGCGGCAAGACCACATTGATCAAATGCCTGCTGGGACTGGTACATCCCACCGAAGGACGCATCACCATCGACGATGTCGTGATCGATGCCACGCGGCCTGCACCTCCTCCCGGCTATCGCGCGACGATCGGCTACATGCCGCAGATCTCGCAGTTCCCGGCATCGCTGCGCATCGGCGACCTGTTCGACATGATGGCCGATGTGCGCGGGCTGACAGCGGCCGAGCTGGACGACGGCCTGATCACCGACCTCGGCCTGCACAAGCAGCTCGACAAGCGCCTGAGCACCCTCAGCGGCGGTACGCGCCAGAAGGTGAGCGCCGTGCTGGCGTGTCGCACGCGTCCGTCGGTGCTGGTGATGGACGAGCCCACCGCCGGCCTCGATCCGATCAGCAGCACGCGCGTACTGGCCGAGGCCGACCGGGTGCGCGCGGCCGGTGGCACCGTGCTCGTGACATCGCACCTCATGGAGGAGGTGGAAACGCTCGCCGACCGCGTGGCCTATCTCGAGGATGGTACACTGCGCTTCATGCTGCCCATGCACGAGATCCTCGCGATCACCGGGACGGACCGATTGGCGAAGGCCCTGCCGGTGATGTTGGAACGGGAGCGGATGAATGAGAACGTGGTGGCATAGGACAACAGGATGCTGAAGGTCTTCAAATACACGCTCCTGGACCTCACGCGCAACCGCTTCGTGCTGGGCTATGCGCTGCTGATGCTCGCGATCGCCCAGGGGCTTTTCCTGTTGGAGGACGATCCGATGAAGGCGTTGCTGAGCCTCGTGCAGGTGGTGATGGCATTGGTGCCGCTGATCGCGCTGGTGTTCACCGTGGTGTACATGTACGACATCCAGGAGTTCACCCAGCTGCTGGCCGTGCAGCCCATCGCGCGGCGCGCCATCCTGGGTGGCCAGCTTCTGGCACTGGCCGGTGCGCTGCTGTTGGCCCAGGCCGTGGGGTTGGGTATCCCGTTGCTCGTGCACGCACCCACCGCTTCGGCCCTCATGCTGTCGATCTCCGGGTCGGCCCTGGTGCTGGTGTTCGCCGGGCTCGGGGCCCTCATCGCACTGCGCCAACGGGAGAAGGCCCGGGGCGTGGGCGTGGCGCTCACCATATGGCTGCTCTTCGTGCTGGTGTACGATGCGCTGCTGCTCTGGGGCATGTTCGCACTGAGCGACTACCCCATCGAGCCCTTCATCGTTCCATTGGCGGGCCTCAACCCCATCGATCTCGCCCGCATCATGGTGATGCTCGAAGTGGACCTGGCCGCCATGATGGGATACAGCGGGGCCATCTACAAGAACTTCTTCGGCAGCGGGCCCGGCATGGCCGTTGCCGCTTTGATCCTGCTGCTGTGGGTGGCGATCCCGGCCTGGCGCAGCTTCGTGATGTTCCGGAAAAAGGACCTGTGATCGATCGCGCCATGTTCCGGTCCATGATCATCCTCCATCTGCTGGGCGCATCGATCTGGGTGGGCGGTCACCTGGTGCTGCTGTTGGGCGTGTTGCCGCGGGCGCTGCGCGAGCGCGACCCCTCCGCCGTGCTCCGGTTCGAGAGCGCCTTCGAGCGTATCGGCATACCGGCCCTGCTGGTGCAGGCGGTCACGGGCATCTGGCTGGCGAGCCGCTATGTGCCCGGGCTGTGGCCGGCCTTCACCTTCAGCGATCCACTGCGCAGCGCGGTGGCCATCAAGCTGCTGCTGCTCACGGGCACCGTGCTCACCGGCCTGCACGCACGACTGCGGGTGCTGCCCCGCCTTTCGCCGGAACGCATGTCGTTCATGGCGCTGCATGTGACCTTGGTGACGATCATGGCCGTGGGCCTGCTTTTCGTGGGCGCGTTCATCCGCACGGGCGCATAGCGCTGCGGGCGGGATCCCGCATCGGAGCATGGCAGGTCCGATCACGAAAAAATAGATCAACGAACGTGACTTCCGTCATTTTCGCGGCCTGTCCGGGCGTTCAATTTCGTGCTATCAACGAACGATCCCATGAAGCCCCGAATCCCACTCCTTCCGGCCACGATCGTGTTACCCCTGCTGCTGGCCTGTGGCGGCGGGGAGGCTCCGGCCACCGCACCCGGCTCGACGAGCGCCACACCGAAAGCCGGCCAGAGCGCCGTGGCCGATGACATGTCCAACCCCAACGTCGTGCAGATCGCAGTGGCCTCGCCCGACCACAAGACGTTGGTGGCCGCCGTACAGCATGTGAAGTACGAGGACGTGCTGGTGAACGCCGGCCCCTTCACCGTCTACGCCCCCACCGATGCCGCCTTCGATGCATTGCCGCACGGCGTGCTCGACGACCTGATGAAGCCCGCGAACAAGGCCACCCTGTCGGACATCCTGGAGTACCACGTGGCCCTCGGCGTGTTGCGGCCCGAGCAGATGACCAACGGCCGCAGCGTGGGCATGGCCAACGGTGGCAACGTGAAATTCAGTGTGCAGGAGGATGGCACCGTGATGATCAACGATGCCAAAGTGCTGGGCTCGGTCCCCGCCAGCAATGGCCTCGTGGTGGTGATCGACAAGGTGCTCCTCCCCCAATGAACGAGAGGTGCCGTTCCTTCCTGGAATGGTGAAAGTCGGTGAGGGCGTCCGGGCGGGCGCCCTTGCCGCTTTGATGACATCGGTCATATTCCGGACATCTGCCTCCGAATAGTTTCGACCGCCATGGCAACGGCTACGGGACCATCGCGCGTGAAGGCCTTCGGCGCACGCCATCGCCGCATCATCCATCTGGTGCTCGTGGTACTGGCCATCGCCCAATCAGCTGCGACATACACCACGGCCACCACCGTGCGCGAACCGAAGGCGGCGTACGATGCGGCGGCGATGCGTGGGGCCCGGTGGTACCGTGAGTTCAACTGCACGGCCTGCCACCAGTTCTATGGGCTGGGCGGCTACATGGGGCCCGACCTCACCAACGTGATCAGCGCGCCGGGCAAGGGAGCGGACTACGCGCGCGGCATCATCCTGCACGGCACGCAGCGCATGCCGGCGCTGGGCATCACTCCCGCGCAGGCCGAGGACTTGGTGGCCTTCCTCCGCGCGGTCGACGCCACCGGCACCCACCCGATCCGCCATGTCGACCTCACCCCGTGGGGCACCTATCGTTCCATGCACGATGACGCGCGCTGACCGCCCCGCACGGCTGTTCTTGGTGGCCGCGCTGCTGGCCCTGTGGTGCGGGGCCCTCTTCGGGGTGATCGGCTCGTGGCAGCACGTGGTGCCCGGCATAGTGGACGCGATCCCCTTCGTGAAGTCGCGCCCGTTGCACGTGTCGTTGGTGGTGGCCTGGATCTTCATGGGCGCGGTGGGCGGCATCTACCACTACCTGCCGCGCATCACCGCCACGCCGCTGCACGCCCCGCGACTTGCATGGTGGCACCTGGCGCTGTTCATCGGCACGGGGCTGCTCATCATCGCTTCCTACCTCATGGGGCGCTTCGGCGGCAGGGAGTACTGGGAATTCCCGCCGGTGCTGGCCATCCCCGTGGCCGTTGGCTGGCTGCTGCTGGTGTACGGCTTTTTCCGTACCACGGCCCGGCACCAGGGACCCTGGCCCGCCTACCTCTGGATGTGGGCCACCGGGATCGTGTTCTTCCTGCTCACCTACGCCGAGGCCCATCTGTACCTGCTGCCGGCCTTCAGCGGCAACATGGTGCGCGACCTCACGCTGCAGTGGAAGGCCTACGGCGCCCTCACCGGCTCGTGGAACATGCTGGTGTACGGCACTGGCATGGTGGTGATGGAACGCATCAGCGGCGACGCGGGTCCCGCCCGCTCGCGCACGGCCTTCCTGCTCTTCGCGCTGGGCTTCGCCAACCTCCTCTTCGGATGGGCCCACCACATCTATCCCGTGCCCGCGGCATCGTGGCTGCGCATCCTCGCCTACGCCATCAGCATGACCGAATGGATCCTGCTGGTGCGCCTGATCCGCCAGTGGCGCACGACGCTCGGTGCCGGTCGACGTGAACGCCATTCCCTGCCCCATCGCTTCCTCTTCGCCAGCGAGGTGTGGGTGATCCTCAACCTCACGCTCGCGCTCCTGATCTCCATCCCGGCCATCAATCTGTTCACCCACGGCACGCACATCACCGTGGCCCACGCCATGGGCAGCACCATCGGCATCAACACCACCATCCTGTTCGCTTCGGTCTTCCTCATCTCGGGCGCCCACATGGGCCGCATCGCGCGCATCGGCTTCCGGGTCTTCAACGGATCGCTGCTGCTCTTCTGGCTGTGCCTTTTGGCGGCCGGTGCGGTGAAGGGTTGGCTCACGGTGACCACGGACATGGCCTTCCAGCCGATCATGCAACAGGCCTGGCCCTTCATCGCCGGTTTCGCCGTGGCGGGCATCGGTCTTTTCGTCGGCCTCACACTGCTCGTGCGCCACGCCATCAGGGCCCTGCTGTCGACCCAACACGCCACCGCCCCCCGATGATCCACGACGACCACACGCTCGACCGGCTCTCGGAGCACGAACTGTACGAGGCGCTGATGGCCCTCAAAGCCGACCGCAATGCGGTGATCCTCGCCCACTACTACCAGGCACCCGACATCCAGGAGCTCGCCGACCTCGTGGGCGACAGCCTTGCGCTGGCCCAGGCCGCGGATCGCACGGGTGCCGCCACGATCCTCTTCTGCGGGGTGCATTTCATGGCCGAGACCGCGAAGGTCCTCAACCCCGCGCGCACCGTGCTGCTGCCCGACATGGAGGCCGGATGTTCCCTCGCCGACAGCGCGCCCGCCGATGTGTTCCGGGCCTTCCTCGACGACCACCCCGACCACATCGTGGTGAGCTACATCAACTGCAGCGCGGAGGTGAAGGCCATGAGCGACATCATCTGCACCAGCAGCAACGCGGTGCGCGTGGTGGACAGCCTGCCGAAGGACCGCCCGGTGATCTTCGCGCCGGACAAGCACCTCGGCGCCTATGTGCAGCGCATCACCGGACGTCCGCTGGTGCTCTGGGACGGCGTGTGCGCGGTGCATGTCGACATCAGCGCCGACAAGCTGAAGCTGCTGATGGGCAAGTACCCGGAGGCGAAGCTCATTGCGCACCCGGAATGCCCCGCCCACATCCTTGCGGATGCCGACCACGTGGGTTCCACCGCATCACTGCTGGAATTCGTGCAGTATGACCCGGCAACGACCTTCATCGTGGCCACCGAGGGGGGCATCCTCCACCGCATGCGGGCTGCCGTGCCCCACAAGACACTGATCCCCGCGCCCGCCCACGCCGCCAACACCTGCGCATGCAGCGAGTGCCCGTACATGAAGCGCAACACCGTGCGCAAGATGTACACCGCGCTCCGCGACGGATGGCCGGCGATCGAATTGTCGGAGGAGGTCCGCCTCGGGGCGGAGCGGTCGCTGAGACGGATGCTGGAGTTGGGATAGGAGCGGGAGATGAAGGGTGAATGATGAACACACCGCTTGACGTGATCGTGGTGGGTGGCGGCATCGCCGGGATGGCCTGTGCCGTGGAGCTTGTGGACCAGGCCGGCGACCGGCCCGTGCGGGTGCGGATCCTCGCCAAGGAACCGGTACAGGGCAGCAACTCCTTCGCGGCGCAGGGCGGCATGGCGGCCGTGATGCATCCGGCCGACAGCACCGCGCGGCACGTGCGCGATACGCTCACCGTGGGCGAGGGGCGCAATGATCCGGCCGTGGTGCGGCGGGTGGTGCGCGAAGGTCCCGCCATGGTCCGCGCGCTGCTGGCCTTGGGCGCGGAGTTCGACCGGGACGCAGGTGGCGGCATCGCGCTGGCCCGGGAGGGCGGCCACACCATGGCCCGTGTGGTGCACCACCAGGACCGCACCGGCGCGGAGATCGTGCGGGTGTTGCAGCGACGGACACGCTCCCTGCCGCAGGTGACCGTGATCGATGCGCAGGCGACCGACCTGCTGGTACGCGATGGGCAGTGCATCGGGGTGCGTGCGCGCGATATGCGCCAAGGCCGTTCCACGGACCTGTTCGCCCATGCGGTGGTGCTGGCCACGGGCGGCATCGGCCAGGTGTTCCTGCACACCACCAATCCACCGGGCGCCACCGGCGATGGCATCGCGATGGCCGTGCGCGCGGGTGTGCCGCAGAAGGACATGGCCTTCGTGCAGTTCCATCCAACGGCGCTGTACACCGGCACCACGGGCACCGCCTTCCTGATCAGTGAGGCCGTGCGCGGTGCTGGCGCGGTGCTGCTGCGGCCCGATGGCCGTCCGCTGATGGCCGGTGTGCATCCGCAGGGCGACCTGGCCCCACGCAATGTCGTCGCACGCACCATCGCCCGTGTGATGACCAGCACGCGCGCACCGCACGTATGGCTCGACACCAGTGCCATGGGTGCGGCCCGTTTCCGCCGTGAGTTCCCCACCATCGCCGCTCGATGCCGCGAACTGGGCATCATGCCCGGTCGGGACCGCATCCCGGTGATGCCTGCGGCCCACTACCTCTGCGGCGGCATCCGCACCGATGGCACGGGGCGCACCGCGCTCAAAGGCCTGTACGCACTGGGGGAGTGCGCGTGCAGCGGTCTGCATGGCGCCGACAGGCTCGCATCGAACTCATTGCTCGAAGCCTTGGTGATCCCCCGCCATGCCGCACGACGGATGCTGCGCGCACATCCGCGTTGGACACCCGCACCGGACGCAGCGGTGCACGAGGACCCGCCCACGGAAAGCCGCCGCACGCCCGCCATCGATCCACATGCCCTGATCGACGACCTGCGCCGCACCATGACCCGGCACGTCGGGATCCTGCGCACCCAACACGGTCTGCATCAGGCATTGCGGCGCATCGAGCGCACGAACGCCTTGGTGACGCAGGCATGGTCACGCGGGGAGCGGGCCGATGAGCTCCTGGTGTTGCGCCACATGGTGGCCGTGGCACGCGGCATCGTGCTGGCCGCATTGACGGAACCGCACAGCATCGGTACGCATTGGGTGAGCGGCGGCCGGTCGTGACCGTCAGCTCTTCAGCGGAAGTCCTCGTCGAAGGCCTCCAGAAGGGCGTTGATGGCGGTCACCTCCGCCTCTGATGGGTCGGGTGGCAGCTCCCGGATCGCATGGTACAGCGGGAGTAGCCGATCGTGCAGCCGTTCGTGCGCCTCCCCTTCCATGGTACAGCGCTCGAAGATCAGCGAGAGTTGCGCTTCAAGGGAGTCCTTCAGCACACCATCATGCAGACCATTGGCGGGATGACCCTGCACGAGCGCGCGCATCGCCCGCACGCCGTCGCGGGTGGCATCGTTAAGCACCCAGGGCGGGCCATCGGACTCCGCTGGCGTGATCAGGTGCCCATCGCCGACCTCCGTGTGCGGTGCGTTCGCCTCATCGGTCGTGGACGTGGACTGTCGGCAGGCGCCCCAGGTGAAGGCCATGCCGATGAGGATCAATGGTAGGCTGCGCATGGAACAAAGGTCCATTGGCGGCGGCCCGGGACACATGACCATGGTCAGTCGATCGGTCATCCTGCATGAGTACCTTGTGTACCCATCCCGATCCCATGAGCGAACAAGCGAAGAACCCCGTGGTGCAGCCCCTGTCCGTGCTGCTGGCCAGCAGCTACACCCTCTACCTGAAGACGCACAACTACCACTGGAACGTCACCGGCCCCATGTTCACCACCCTGCACGGGCTGTTCATGACGCAGTACAGCGAACTGGCCCTGGCCGTGGACGAGATCGCCGAACGCATCCGCACGCTGGGCGCACCGGCACCGGGCAGCTACACCGCCTACATGGAGCTGAGCACCGTGAAGGAGGAGAACGGACAGCCCGACGCGAAGCAGATGATCAAGCAGCTGGTGGCCGACCAGGAGTTGGTGGTGGCCGCAGCGCGCAAGGTGTTCGAGGTGGCGCAGAAGGCCGACGACGAGGTGAGCGCCGACCTGGCCATCCGCCGCATGGACGTGCACGCCAAGAACGCGTGGATGCTGCGCAGCCACCTGGAGTGAAGGGCGCATCGCCTACGCACGATCGAACAGCTCCCGCAGGTGGGCCATCCACACGGGGGCCAGGGTGGTGATGATGGGCACCAGCACCCAGATGCGGCCCTGCGTGACGTCATAGTCCACGAACAGCTCGGACCACGGCTTCTTGAAGAGGTAGTGGCCAGCTCCGAACTCGAAGGCGAGCGTGAGTCCGAGCCAGCATAGGCCGATGCCACAGGCCTGTGCCCGGCTGGCCGGACCCATCCAACTGATGGTGCACCAAGTGGCCAGCAGGATGAGCCCGCAAAGCATGAGCGTGCTGATCGCCAGCCCCAGGGTGAGGCCGGTAGTGGGCACGATGATCTTCACCCGCACCGTGCCGTTGACGATGGCCAGCACCATCAAGAGGAGCCAGACCAGGAGCGCTTTCCACCACATGGGGGGGGTCCCACGAAAGATGATCGTCCCGCACGGTCCACAAGCTGCCATTCGTCAGTTCCGGGGTGTTCCACCGTTCCGATGGTGGAAGGAAGCGGAGCCCCGGACAGTGAAGTGGTGACGCCCCGTACGGTGATGCCCGACGACCTCGGGGTCTCCGCGTACCTTGCCCCCATGGAAGAGATGATCCGCACCTTCGCCATCGGGCCCGCCGATGTGGAAAGGATCGCTGCGGAGCCGAACGATCCGCACCATCACGACTACGAGGAGCTCATCATCGGTCGGGAGGGCACGCTGGAACACTTCATCGACTTCCGCTCCGA
>Ga0207868_1001435_pt1 | contig 17015 bp, 17 predicted proteins | sample Passage237B_FD_187370 | JGI IMG/M metagenome (GOLD analysis project Ga0207868, IMG submission 187370) | Cellulose adapted compost microbial communities from Newby Island Compost Facility, Milpitas, CA, USA - Passage2 37B (SPAdes) (version 3) ... | reverse complement strand
GGGGTATAAAACTGAAATTGCCCATTCCGGCATGTGCTGTCTCAAATTCGGCGATGCGCACACCGTTTTCGTCTTCCAAGTAACCCACTGCTCCGATACCTAGGCCTTCCGGCTGCAACGCTTTAAAGGCCACTTTGGCTAGGTTACCGGCCACAAGATGACCGCTTTCTGGAAAAAACTGAATACTAGGGGTATGGGAGGTAGTTTTCAGGGGAATAATCTTTTTAACCGTTTGGTTTTGAGACCGCGATAGGGTAAGTTCTATTTTGCCTGTCTTCAGATTAAAGGGTTGTTTATTGACAAAATTGAACGCGATCCGCCCTTGTTCATCGGTTTTTTCACGTCCTCTTCCGATATTCCGCTCCTCCAGAATAACTTCGTAATTAACATTCATATCCGCCATCGGCCCGCCCATGGGATCGGTAAAGGCGATCTCTGCAGTAACCGTGTGCACGGGTGAATTCTCATACGAAAAGGAACTGTGGGTAACGATGGAATCGGTCCGCGCATTTCCGATGGGTAATACCCGGTCAAAGAAACTTTCGTTGTCAAAATTACGCATCCAGTTGGTGTAAGCGCGTATGCGGTAATTGCCCTCACCCAGGGAATCGGCCAATTGAAAATCGCCCATCGTTACGCCTGAAATCAATGGTATCCGGATTGACTGAACCATTTTTTCATCCGGACTGATTAGGTCTACATAGAGTATTTTACTAAGGCCTGAGAGAAAATTATAGGCTCCGATGGTTACGTATCCCTTAAACCAGATATCATCTCCCACGGTATAATAGGGTTTGTCCAGATGCAGATAAACCCTTTCCTGGGGGTAATTTTCAGCATATTTACCGAGTTTCTCCAGGACTCCTCCGATGGCGTCTTCCTGGGCATAGATTGCTTTTAAAGAAAACAAAAATAGGGTAAATATGATTAGCCAACGGTACATATATGATTGCTAAGTTCGGGTTTATATTCGAACACTCATAGTGGTAAATATAGGCAAAAAAAATATCTTTGCAAGATGAACATCCTAATTATCGGTTCAGGCGGACGGGAGAGTGCTTTTGCCTGGAAAATCGCCCAAAGTAAACAAACTGCCCAGTTATACATTGCTCCGGGCAATGCAGGCACAGGTCGATATGGCCAAAATGTGCCGCTCAAGGTCACCGACTTTGAAGGGATAGCCGATTTTGTACTCAGCAAGCAAATAAACATGGTCTTGGTGGGCCCCGAAGAACCGCTGGTAAAAGGAATACATGATTACTTTTTGGAGCGGGCCGATCTGCAGCATATTCCCGTAATTGGTCCTCAACTGGAGGGGGCACAACTGGAAGGCAGCAAAGATTTTGCGAAACAGTTTATGGTACGCCATGGCATTCCTACTGCGGCCTCCCAATCTTTTGACCGGTCTACACTGGCAGAGGGCCTTGCGTACCTGGAAACCCAAAAGCTGCCCATTGTTCTTAAGGCAGATGGATTGGCAGCGGGTAAAGGTGTATTGATCTGCGCTACGTTAGATGAGGCGAAAGCGGAACTGAAGGCCATGCTGGAAGACGCGAAATTTGGTGAAGCGAGCAGCAAAGTTGTGATAGAGGAATACCTTACCGGGATAGAGCTGTCTGTCTTTGTCTTGACCGATGGCGATAGCTACAAAGTGCTCCCATCTGCGAAAGACTATAAGCGCGTAGGTGAAGGGGATACGGGGCTTAATACGGGGGGGATGGGGTCTGTATCTCCCGTGCCATTTGCAGATAATCTGTTTATGGACAAAGTGGAACAACGCATCATCGTTCCGACGATTGAAGGGCTGAAAAAGGATGGAATTCCCTACAAGGGCTTTATCTTTATCGGATTGATGAACGTGGATGGAAATCCTTACGTGATTGAATACAACGTGCGCATGGGCGATCCCGAAACGGAGAGCGTGCTGCCCCGCATCGAAAGCGATTTGGTGGATTTACTCCAGGGTGTGGCAGAAGGCAACTTGTTTGAGCGCTCCTTTATGCTCTCTCCGAAGACTGCGGCTACCGTTGTACTTGTTGCGGGTGGTTATCCGGGTACATACGAATCAGGTAAAGCCATCAACAACATCGAAAATGTAAAGGATTCCATTGTATTTCATGCAGGTACGCGGGAAGAAAACGGAATCGTGCAGACCGCCGGGGGGCGTGTATTGGCTGTCACGGCATTGGAAGACACATTATTTGGGGCCTTGCAACAGGCTACCGCTGATGCAGGCCGGATTTATTTTGAAGGAAAATATTTCCGTAAAGACATCGGTTTTGATCTGATATAATTGCGGGAGCCCAGGTTTCCGGGTGTTTTATATGGGCTATAATTCGTTTGTATATAAAACCAAATTTAGCTAAGTTTGCAGTCCGTAAAAAACGGCCCATTCGTCTATCGGTTAGGACGCCAGATTTTCATTCTGGAAAGAGGGGTTCGATTCCCCTATGGGCTACTTAAGGAGATTCCATATAATGGATATCTCCTTTTTTTATGCCAATAAAAATCTGTGACCCAAGCTGTTACCATCTAGTCATTTGGAGTTCGATTTTTTCAGTCACAATTCTTAGGCGGTCGTGTAAGATTGCCTAAAAAACCTGCTTCACGGTATGTTTATGGCATTTTTTCCGAAGTTCGATTTCTCCTTAAGGGTTAACATCGTGATTTCTTAGCATTTTAGGTAATCAATAAACAAGTTAAGCCCATGTTTTGGAATCCATTAAGTGACAGTATATGTGATTTATATCCAACGAATATATCAGTATTATGTGGAACCCAACTTTATGCTGTCGACTCCGGTATGTAATATACTTTTTTTAACCACAGGCTCGCCCTCACCAACAATACCAGTACAGGCACTTCTACAAGTGGGCCGATAACGCCCACAAATGCCTGTGGTGAATGGATGCCGAATACAGCAATGGACACGGCTATTGCCAACTCAAAATTATTCCCTGTTGCTGTAAAGGCGATGGATGCGTTCTTGTCGTAAGGAACATTCAAAGATCTGTTGACAAAGAAGCTCACGAACAACATCAGCACAAAATAAATGATTAACGGTACAGCTATTTTTACCACATCCATTGGCAATTCCAATATCTTATCGCCTTTCAAGCTGAACATTAATACAATAGTAAACAGTAACGCATACAATGTAATAGGTGATATTTTGGGTACAAATTTTCGGTTATACCATGCTATGCCTTTTGATTTTACAAGTGCATAACGGCTTATAAAACCTGCGAAAAAAGGAATACCCAAATATATCAGCACACTCTCAGTTACATCTTTCATGGATACGCTTACATTGAAATTAGCTAAGTCTAACTTGCCCGGCAATACGTTGATGAACAGCCAAACAAAGAAGCTGTACGTTATTATCTGAAAGATACTGTTCAGTGTGACCAATAATGCCGTATATTCCCTGTTCCCTTTGGCTAAGTCACTCCATACGATAACCATTGCGATACATCTTGCCAAGCCGATCAGTATCAGACCTGTCATATAATCGGGTTCATCCCTCAGGAACAGAACGGCCAATCCGAACATCAGTATGGTACCGATGACCCAATTCAGCAATAAGGATATGCCGATTACTTTAGTATCTTTAAGCGCTTTGGGCAACAACGAATAATCCACTTTAGCCAACGGAGGGTACATCATCAATATAAGTCCTATTGCCAAAGGGATATTGGTCGTACCTACGGATAGGGCATCGGTAGCATTGGAAATGTTCGGAAAGAAATATCCCAAGCCGACACCTGTCGCCATCGCAAGGAATATCCATAAGGTAAGGTAACGGTCAAGGAATTTTAGTTTGGGTTGCATCGGCTAACTCTTAATCATTGAAAAAACATAGCACATTTCTGTTGCTATCTGCAAACTCCTTTCCGCATATACCTGTGCCTGTTCGGGCGTGCCGTCCGAAATCTTGGGGTCTTCAAATGTGATGGGTATTCTCTTTTCCGCACCTGCAATGAACGGGCATCCGCCGCCTGCCTGCGAACAGGTCATAATGGCGACAAATGCCGATGCAGGGTTGAAAGGGCTATCATATTTTTTGGAAAACCCGATGATTGGCAAGGCATTATCCTTGTATTTTATGGCATATACAGGATTATCGGTTTCCGCAATCTTGAAAATAGTAAAACCTTGATTGGTCAATGTTTCTGCCACTTTCGGGAATAATGCTGTTTCCTCCGTACCGCCGGAATAACAATGTACATTCGGGATATTGAAATAAGCACTTACGACCTGCGCCCATACCTGAGCGAAGTGGCTTCTGCGTGAATTGTGGGTACAGATGAAATTGAGGTTTATGTCCGCCCCGCTATTTGCTTTCCGCTGTACATAATCTATCAGCGGTTGCAGTATCGTTTTGCGTTCCTCGCTTACGGTTCGGACGTCAATAATCCCCTTTATGGTTTCGGCTAAATTCTTATACATGACGATTGGTGTTTAGTGTTTAGCAACATCCCGAATGAGGTGTACAGCAAGTGCTGTTCAGTTCCGATAATTTTACTTTTTGTTTTTCCGCAGGAATACCGCAGGCATCACTTGCCAAGCAAGCCGTCTGTTTGTTCTTTAGGATGAAATGCTTACCGTCAAAGTCCAAGTCAAATTTGCCAATCGTTTCACTTTGGTATTCCACCTCTATTTCGGCATCTTCAATGCCCAATTTTTCTTCTGATAGCTTGATAATGTTCAATAGCTTGGTCGGCTTTAACCTGTGGTTGTAGTCGCCCGCGTCCCACAATTGGAAGTTTACCGCTTTCTCTGTACGGACTACACCACCGCAGTCAATAAAATGTTTGGTAATCTGTCCTATTTCCGTAACGTGGAAATGTTCGGGAACAAATGTTCCGTTGGCTAATTGAAATTCAACATTGTCCAATGTTGGCAGGATTTCTTTGATTTTTGATAACTTCATAACAATAAGATTTGAAAAATTATATTAAACCATATATCGTAATATTACGATAATAAGGGTCAAAAAAATATTATGGATAACAGCTGTTTACTTTTACCTCCTGATTGAAGAACACATTAAATTCCGTTTGAATTTGCTTCCACAGTTTTTCGTCAATACAATAACATACAGATTTGCCCTCGATTGTTCCCTGTATGATACCTATGTTCTTTAGCTCTTTCAGGTGCTGTGAAATTGTAGCCTGTGCCAAGCCCAATTCACCGACCAGATCATTACAGATACAGGCTTTCTGATCGATGATATATTGGAGAATGGCGACCCGTGCAGGATGTCCTAAAACTTTGAACAAAGAAGCCAATCTGTTCTGTTCGTCCGTAAATATTTCTGATTTCGTAAGCCCCATTATCCTATTCTTTACATCGCAATATTACGATAATAATTTTAAATATCAAAATATATTGTCCTTTACGTTATCCATTATCTAAAAATTGGTAGAATCGCGAAAATAGAGAAACCTGCTTCGGATAACGAAACAGGCAATTGCCTAAAAACACATAATTATTCGAGGACATCTTGCGCATTTAAAATTGCTTCGTAATCTTCGATGAGGTTAGATTTTCCACAATTCGAGCCCGCCTTAAAGGGAATTGCGTTTTGCGGTCATATTTTTAAGCGCTTTCTTTTACTTCGTTCGATAGCTATTCTTTTGTTTTTATATTGATGGGAGATAGATTCTCTAATATTTAAATCTGTATTTAGTAATGCCAATTTTGATAAGTGATCAAAGAAGTTTTCCCTTATCTATACCATGGGGATTACTGTTGTTTAGAATCCTTTCATCAAAATTTTGGTTTCTTTTGTGTTTTGTATCTGTTGTCTGTTATCTTGTCAGCGAGAGAGTCTTCGTGAAGAATCCTTCCTAGAACCTCTAAAAACTGTGCAAGTGCTTCAAAGAATTTCCCCGGTAGGCTACTTTAGGAGATTCCATATAATGGATATCTTTTTTTAAGTCAATAGAAAGCTTGTGACACAAATCGTTACAATTTACCCACTTATAGTTCGATTTTTGTGAAAAATCTTTAGGTTACCGTGTAAGACTGCCTAAAAATCTGCTTCATGGTATTTTTCCCAAGTTCGATTTCTCGCTAAGGATTTGGTATTTTAGTTTTCTGCAAGTTTGTATTAACCTTTTACTGTAAGATATAACGGTTCTAATATTAAGACGCAACCCGTAGTTCACGCCCCATTGCACAAAATTAGGAACGATGCATATTCCCTGTATCAAATAAGCACCCTATTAAGAATCCCAATACTGGTTGGTTTAATTTCTATTTTCAGGATAGAATACCTGAGGTAGCCGTTTGGAGACTAATAAAAGATCTGACTAAGCACGGAATGGAAGATGATAGGCACAAGTTGTTGACCAAGGTTCCGATATTTTAACAAAATGATGTTTGTCATTTTTGTGACAGATTCTTTCCGTATATTTGACACGGTTTGATTAGGACAGGAAGTAAAAAGATTTGATGCGTTTTTGTGCCTATATACTATTGGTCGCTTTGACACTGCAATCATTCTATCGCAGTATCATGGCCGTTGACTATCAGGTACGTTTGCCCGAGTACCTTGCAAAATGCATAAACAAAGACCGACCCCAACTCCATTGTAACGGCCAATGCGTGTTGATGAAGAAAATAGCGGAGAAAGAGAAAGAGGAAACAGAAAAGAATTTGGTGGTATACGAATACAGTTCCCTTTATGTACATAATGGGTATACTGTCTTTGCCACTTACCAGCCGGATGAAGAAACCAGCCAAAGCCATTTCTCTCCCTACCGGATTGATTACGGGTTTGACTACAATACCCCGGTATTCCGCCCCCCGATTGGATAACCCATTCCAGCAGCGCGTAGTTTAGCGTCACCTTGAAAGATTTTTAAGGAATTTAATCTGTCGCCTTGGTAACGATACAAGGCCGAATTGATTAAGCTTGCCGCGCTCATTCCATTTCAATAAGTTTTCAAGAGACATGGGGTTAATCATCATTCAAGTGAAGAAAATAACATTTTTTCTTACCGCAATGTGCTTTGCGGTGGCGTCCTGTACAAAAGACAAGACGGATTACGAAGCGGAAATAGACACGTTGGTTCCCGAATACCATGAGTTCAAAGAAGCTGTTGCCGTCCATAGTGACGGTTATGACATCAGCATTGAAGCGCTGAATGGAACTTTCTTTAAAGGCTACAACGAAATCCGCTTGAAGATTACGGATAGCCGGACCAACGGAAAAGCAAATACCTCTGCAGTAACATTTCTGCCCATAAGGAATAATGCGGACGGGAGCAATGTTTCCTGCCCCCATCGGTACGATTTGGTTGATAAGCCGGATGACGGCTATTTTTCGGGATATTCGGTGTTTACGGATGAAAGCGGTTCCGATGGAAGTTGGGAGCTTTATATCAGCTTCACCATTGCCGGTCAAACCCATACGGTAAAACAACCTATCTCCGTTCAGGAACAGACCAACAAAAACCTGAACATAACCACGTTCACAGGAAAGGATGACCAGCAGTATTTCATTGCCTTGGTATCGCCACAAAAGCCGAAAGTCGGCGAGAACGGACTGGTCGCCGGGATTTACAGGTACAACAGACCGACCTATCCCCCGTCCGGCAATTTTCCGGATGCATCGCAGTTTTCATACACGGAGGTAAGTGATTATACCCTGCAATTGGATCCACGAATGCCCGAGCCATCCATGGGAAACCATTCTTCGCCCAATAATAAGGATTTAATACAGCAGAGTGATGGTCTATACCATGGTGTAGTCAACTACACCATGACGGGAAACTGGACATTGAATTTCATTCTGTTGAACCAACAAGGACAGATCCTGAAAGGTACGATAGTACCGACTGATTTCACGCCGGGTGTGGAGGGCGTGAAAAGCGAACTGCACATTGACATTTTATTCTAAGATGATGAAGAACACAAGCATTTCCTTTTTGGTTCTTTTTCTTGGTGTAAACGCCAATGCCCAACATTCGCATGTGCAAAACGATACCACCAAAACCCTTGAAGAGGTAACCATAACAGCTATTGCCAAACGGAAAATCGAAACCGAAATGAAGATGGCGGTTTCGGTGGATGAGTTTCTGGCCTCGTCAGACAATATCAGTTTCATTAAACGGGGTGCATACGCATGGGAGCCATTGCTCAATAACATGAGCACGGAGCGCTCCACCATCACCATTGACGGCATGCATGTTTTCGGGGCGTGTACGGATAAGATGGATCCCGTCACTTCTTATGTGGAAAGCAACAACCTTTCCACCATCGATATCACATCGGGGCAAGCCGGCAGTATGCACGGGGCAACCGTGGCAGGAAGCATCGACCTGAAAAGGAAAAGTACATCGTTCGGCCTCGAAAAGAAATGGGGAGGGGCCTACCAAACAGGGGTTGAATCCAGTAACAAACAGTTTTTCAATCTTGGAAACCTGTTCTATTCCAGCGATAGGTTTGTGGCGGACGGAAGCATTGCTTTCCGGAAAGCGGGTAATTATTACGATGGGAACAGCAACGTGGTAAACCATTCGCAATACCAAAAATTCAATACGGCTGTGGGGCTGGCGTACAAAACAGGTGAGCTTTCATCGGTAAGGGTGGATGCCATCTATGACAAAGCAAAAGACGTGGGTTTCCCTGCACTTCCCATGGATTTATGGCTTTCCCGTGCGATTATTACATCGGCTTCCTACAAACAGCTGTTTGAAGACGGGCTGCTGAGGGTCTGGGATACCAAGCTTTATTTCAATGCAGTAGAACATTACATGGATGATACCAAGCGTCCCGAAAACCTCGTCCACATGGACATGCCGGGCTGGAGTACCACCTACGGGCTGGCTTCCCGGGCCAACCTGAAACATGGCGACTACAGTTACGAAATCCAGTTGAACGTGTATGATAATCTATCCATTGCGGAAATGACGATGTACCCGCAAGACCGGAGCAAGAAAACCATGTTTGCGTATAGCTGGCCTTGGGTCACGACCCGCTTTGTAGGGTTTTCGATGAACAATTCATGGGATATCTCGGAAATGAGCCGATTGAATTTCGGAGGTTCTTTGGGATGGAACTACAACCATTCCAAATATGTAGAGTTTAACTGGATTTTCCTCCCCGGCACACCGCAGGAAAAAAATAGGATATTGCCCGGCTTGCATGCCAGTTATCAACTGAATATAAATCAATTTAATTTCTCCGTTGGAACTGGTTACGGACATCGGGCGCCATCCGTTTCGGAGGGCTACGGGTATTACATCTATAATAGTTTTGACCGCTATGATTACATCGGAAACCCCAATTTGAAAAACGAGATTTCCTATGAGGCTAATGCGAGCGCAGGGTATAAAAATGAGCGGATGGACATAGAAGCCAACGTAAACTATTTTCATATCAAGAATTATATCATTGGTCGGATTTTGAGTTTGGGAAGCCCGATGAATTACCAGTCGGTCGGCGTGAAAGGTTACACATCACTGAACCATGCCAGGCTTTTCAATATGGCATTGAATGCCAACTACGATATACTGCAACATCTGCATTGGAAAGGAATGCTTACCTATGCACGGGCAACGGACGATAAGAATGGAAACTTACCGTTCATCCGTCCGTTGAGCTATCAGACATCACTTTATTTTATGCACAAGCAATTTGGTTTTCAGACTTCGGTGAACGGCGACCTTGCACAGGAGGATTACAGCCCCGAATACGGTGAAGACCTTACTCCCGCTTATATGGTCTGGAACATCTCTGCGGATTATACATTCAGCTTCAGGAACTACAAAGCCGTTTTACAGGTCGGAGCGGAGAACCTGTTCAACGAGTATTACAGCACGTATGCAGATTGGGGCAATATCCCAAGGATGGGGCGTAATGTTTTCACCTCTTTGAAATTCAATTTTTAAAAGGATGAAGCAGGTTTTCAGTTTTCTGATGATGGTTTTATCCTTGCTGGTCGGGTTTCAGCAAGCCATTATCATCATGCACTTTAACCTGAACCAAGAAGCGATAGAGCAGGAGTTTTGTGTCAACAGGAACCGGCCCGAGCTGCAATGCCACGGAACCTGTCATCTGAAAAAGCAATTGCAGGAAAAGGAAAATACAGATTCGGCCCCCATCGGTATTTACCAACGGATTGACATGCTCGCGATTTCAGCTACGGGATTTGAAGCAGGGAACGTGATGATTGAAATCCGGAACAACATCTCCGTTTTTAAAGAAATCTACTATATGGAACCTTGCCTGGAAATCTTTGTGCCACCGCCCATCGCCTGATTGATGAGCATGGACTTATTGAAAAGCGAATATTAAATCAAGAACAAAATTTCAATTTTTAAAAATATCACAATGAACCCGACATGATTAAAATAATCATTAAGCACATAGCATAATGATTATTTTAATCATCAAAGGCTCCATCTTACAACTAAAACAAAATGAAAACATCAACAAAATATTCCATCCTGTTCGTTGCTATATTGATATTAATATCATGTAGCAAGGATGATGACAACCCCGTTGCCAATAATGTCACGCTGCATTTCAACAACACGTTCAAGAATACGACCATCGTGCTTGGCGATGCCACATCTTCCACGGCTACAGCAAACACTTCCGCTGAGGGACAGGTCCACCACTTTTCGGAGCTGAAATACGTGATAAGCAATATCCGTCTTGTAAAAGCGGACGGCAGTGAAATCCCCTATAATATCAGCGATTTGGATAAAGGAGCAACCGTTGTGGACCATTCAAAAGCGCAGACGTTGGATTATGTGCTGACCAATATTCCGGTAGGTGAATACAGGCAGCTCAAATTCGGGTTGGGTGTTAAGCCGGAACTGAACACGCTGGATGAGGCAAGATTCCCCAATTTTTATGCCGAGGCAGGGGCTAACGACACCAAAATGCATTGGGAATGGGGAACGGGATATCGCTTTACGAAAATCGAGGGTTTCTATGATACCGACCATAAGCAACTATCCATTCATACGGGAAGTACCGTGGAGGGCACGAATGGAGAACCCGACACCTATACGCAAGGGGTAGACGCATACAGGGATATCACCCTGACGCTTCCCGACAATGCGGTGGTTGGCAGGAACGCGCCACGGATTACCATCAATGCGGATTTTGACAAACTGTTGAGCGGAAAGACGAATACAATTACGTTGGGGGCGGGGAATGCGACACCGAGTATCCATACAGCAGCGAATATGGTGTTGTTTGTCGATAACCTGGGCGGAAACGGTCCCAGCGACATTTCGGGGATGTTCTCCGTCAGTAGCGTAGAGAATTAAAATCGGACTGGGAGCCACCTGAAATTCACGTACAATGGTGGCTCTTTTTTAAACACATGAAAAAGGTATTCTTAATTTTATCCATCTTGTTGCTGTTGCTATCCTGCAACAGGGAGGATATCATTGAGCCAATGCCCTACGACAATCCCGAAATACCGCTCGATATACCGCTTGGTTTTCCCCAATTGAATAGTTCGGTAGACGGAAACAGACCCACGAAATACGGTGTGGAATTGGGTGAGAAATTATTCCATGAGAAAAAATTCAGTGGAAATAACACGATTTCCTGTTCCAGTTGCCACAACAGGTCGAGTGCTTTTGCCGATAACAATGTCCAAGCCATCGGGATTCACGGCAGGGTCGGGCTTCGGAATACGCCACCCATCCAGAATCTGGCGTTTATGAAGTTCTACAATTGGGATGGTAATAAGCTTACCTTGGAAAGCCAACCGTTGGTTCCCATCATCACGCAAGAAGAGATGAACTCTTCTATCATGGAAGTCATTGGAAAACTAAGGAATGGGGGCGAATACAGGGAATTGTTCAGGAAAGCATTCGGCGACGAAAATATTACCCCTGATAGGATTTACCGGAGCATTGCACAGTATGAATATACGCTGATATCCGCCAACAGTAAGTACGATAAGGTAAAACGGAACGAGGGAGAGGCATTTACGGAAAGCGAAGCACGGGGTTATCAGGTTTTTCAGCAGAAATGCGAAAGCTGCCATAGCACGGAGTTGTTTACAGACCAAAGTTTCAGGAATGTTGGGTTTCCTCCAAACACCAGCACCGAAGAAGCCGGGCGTGCAAGGGTAACAGGGATTCCGGCAGATTATATGAGTTTCAGGGTTCCCTCTTTACGGAATGCAGAATATACCGCGCCATATGGAAGTTTTGGTCAGTTTCCGACGTTAAAAGCTGTTTTGGATTATTTTGACAACGGCGTTTTGGATGCCGACAACCTTGATCCTATTCTGAAAGAAAACGGCAATAGGATACTGTTAATTGAACAGGAAAAAGAAGATATTATTTCCTTTATCAAAACACTGAGCGATAGTACGTTTGTGGGAAAGTAGTTTATGAATAAGCATTGGCCATACATTGGAAATCAAATATATGATGCCCTCATTTGCGCCCTACGAAACCTCGGTGCTCATGGCCAAAGCCGTTTTTGCTTTTGGGCATTTACAGTGAATATGTTGGCACTGTTGCGACCGATGTCACCGCTTTATTTACGGATACAAGGCATTATTATGTGACTCATTTAATATTGCTATAGCTATGGCGTTAAAGTAATTAGTTAATTATAACAAAAGTTGCCGTGGTCTGCCATAACATATTTCGTAATACTTCCTGATGGGCTACCTGATGGAAAAGTTGTTGGTATACGTCCCTGTTTCATTGAAAATAAAACCGGAGCGATACCCCGCCGTGCAGCCATCGGTATCGGTCATCCCGCAATCGGCCTACCGGAATACCGACATACGGTGCAATCTCCATGTTATACCGTCGTAGGACAGCTGGGGCTATGTGACCGGATAGCTGGATGAATCCCCAATAGGCACTTCCCCGGTAAAGCGAATCCGGTCGTCTTGATTTGCTCCGCTCGCTGACCAGGCGCAGGGTCGTATCGCCGGATGCCATATCCCCACGCATCCATCGATTGGTTTGGAGCATATCCGTTCGCCGATCGCTTATCGCCCTGAAAGGCACGAGCCCCAACGATGCGGAGAAATTTTCCGAGAATGCATAATTCACGGAAACCGGTATGGACACCATTCCTACAGTATTCCGGCTTCCCACAATCTGGGAGTTTACAGTATCGGACATATCAGCCTCCCAGTCATTGCCCACCGTCATACCCGAATAGCCTACCCCGATTTCCGTGGATATCCGATCAGTGAGTGCGACCCGTGCGGATAGGCCGCCGCCGAACGCGAACCCTTTGTCCGTAAAAGCAGGGTTGAGGTTGACCCCGAATCTGACGTTCCGGATAGCTATCCGGCTTTCGTCCGGCAGGCGCAGGTTTGGCAGTTTTATTCCTCTTTCCCTGTATGGCTTTTGGTACGGTGGCTTTACGGTACCTGTCAAGTGTCCTGATAAGGGGATCGTTTCCAGCTGCTCCCGTGTCGGTTCGATCCGATTGGAATATGGAGGGTGTTGCCCGCTGCTTACCGAATCAATTGCCCGTGGAATCGGTATCTGTGGCGCGCTGTCGTTCCCAACCGGTTTAAGGCGATCAATCCCCCGTGACACCGAGTCAATCCGTATGGAATCTTTCCTTTCAACCTCCCCGACGGGTTTAGGTGCCTGCTTCGGCATGGGATTTTTCGTCTTGTCGATCCCCTCCAGCAACGGTAGATATTTCATTGAAGCATAGACCACGAGAAACAGGGACGCCGCGATACCCGCCAGTTTGACGAAAAGCGGTATGGGTCTTCGTTGCTTCTTTTTCCTGTGGCGCTGGAAGTGCTTCCACTCTTCAGGGTTGTACGGCTCCTCAAAATCCCCGAGGAAATCTCTGATACCTGTTATCAACTCTTTCTTGTCCCGCTTATCCATCATGCCGCCCCCCGAAATATTTGATGTACAATGCCCGTAATCCCTGTTTCGCCTTGGTGAGGTAAACACGGCTCGAACTGGCAGGGATCTGCAACAGTTCTGCTATTTCATCGTGTCTGTACCCCTCCAGTTCATATAGATTGAAAACGATGCGGTGCATAACGGGCAATCCTTCAAGGAGACGCAGGATATCATTCACCTGCAACCCGTCATCCATTTTCACCGCCGGATGGTTTTCCAATTGGTCAAGCGATGTCGTTTCGGGCATGGTCCGCTGCACACGTAAGCGGTCTATGGCCGTATTGACGGTGATACGAACCAACCACGCGCTGAACGCGGTGGATTTATCCGGTCCCTCTCCCCGGAAACCCGAGAACCTGTCGAATGCCTTTACAAAGCTATCGTTCACAACTTCCCTGGCTGTTTCCCTATCCACCATGTATCTTTTGGCTACACCCATCAGCCTGCCCCAATATAGGCGATAAAGCTGCTCTTCCTGTTGGGCGGTAAGGTTGCCCTGTCCGCTTAAGATATCGGCTAAACGTTCGTCTTCCCTTCCGTCCACGTAAAGTAGCTGTCCTGTCTGTTTAAATCCAAAATCATAATCTCCCATGTATATAGACGGAAGCCTGGTGTAGAACGCTAATAAAAATATCGACTTTTTTCCTGTTTTTCCCTTTTCCGTTTAAACGGCTGGAATCGTTTAGCATTTCCGGTGAAGACCACGTCTTGTTACGATAGAGGAGTTTCAATATTACCGTCTATGCAATTATCCATCATTGTCCCTGTCTTCAACCGTCCTTTGGAAATAAATGACTTGCTCGGAAGTCTCTCCGATCAAACCGATACCGATTTTGAAGTGCTGATCGTCGAGGATGGTTCATCCGACAGATGCGAACCGGAAGTGGATGTTTTTAAAGCGAAATTGAATGTCAAATACATCTATAAGGAGAATTCAGGCCCCGGACAGGCACGCAATATGGGTAGCGAACTTTCCACGGGCGATTACCTCGTTTTCCTTGATTCTGACTGTGTATTGCCGTCGCATTACGTCCAGACGGTAAAGCAGTCGCTGTCGCGGGACTATTCAGACGCGTTCGGTGGCCCGGATCGGGCAAAGGAGGATTTCACACCGCTGCAACGCGCCATTAACTATTCCATGACTTCTTTTTTTACCACGGGAGGTATCCGTGGCGGGGGTGAAAGACTGGAAAAATTCCATCCCCGTAGTTTCAACATGGGATACTCACGCGAGGTATATGAGAAAACGGGTGGGTTTTCCGCCATGCGCTTCGGGGAGGATATCGATATGAGCATCCGGATTATCGGGCTGGGCTTCAGGACAAGGCTGATCAGGGAAGCGTATGTCTACCATAAGAGGCGTACCGATCTCCGTCGGTTCTTCAAGCAGGTGTACAACTCGGGAATTGCGCGGATCAACCTTTACAGGCGGCATCCGCATTCGTTGAAAATGGTTCACTGTGCGCCTGCGGTATTCACCCTGGGCGTTGCCCTGATTACGATCATGTCGTTGTTTGTATCGCCCTACTTTTTGCTACCGTTGCTTTTCCATGCGGCTTTTACCCTATTAGATGCCACACTAAGGAATCGAAGCGTTCTGATCGGTTTGCTGGCTGTTGTGGCGAGTTATGTCCAATTACTGGGGTATGGCCTCGGATTCATCCATGCATCCGGATTGCGGATTATGTTCCGGCATGCAGAGTTTTCCCTGTTCCAACGATCCTTTTACAACTAAAAATCAGCTTCCAGTAATTCAGAAACTATGGATATAATCGATGGTTTACGTTATTTATGGCATCTTTCTACAAAAAAGAAAGCCAAACCCGATTCGTTTATCAATTGGCTGCGGTTTGCCAACGCCGGAATGCTCAACGAGGGAAACATCTACTGTATCGAGTATGTAAGCGAAAACCTGCCTTCGGAAAACCCCATCATTGAAATAGGGAGTTTCTGTGGGCTTTCGACCAATGCAATCAGCCATTACGTGCGGAAAGCAAAAAAAAACAACCTGCTTTTCACCTGCGACAAATGGGAGTTCGAGGGAGCCGAAAATAAAGATTTATTCCTTGGTCCATCGGCTATCACGCACCGGCAATACAGGAAGTTCGTCAGGGAAACCTATGTGCGGAATGTGGGTTTTTTCTGCCATGACAGGCCACCCCATACCATTGAATGCTTCTCCAATGATTTCTTTGACTTATGGAACAGCGGTACAGCCGTCACCGATGTCATGGGCCGGGAGATTCGATTGGGTGGGCCGATCAGTTTTGCCTATATCGATGGAAACCATACCTATCCATTTGCCAAAGATGACTTCCTGAACATAGACAGATACCTTGAAACGAACGGTTTCATCCTTTTCGATGATTCTGCCGACTACTACTCCCAATTCGGGGTCACCCGATTGGTCAGGGAAATCAGAAAAATGGACAACTATGAACTGGTCATCAAAAACCCGAATTACCTATTCAGGAAAACGGGTTAGGCCGCGGGTCCAAATTGCCAAGGGAATGCGAACCCCACCGCTGAAAACACGGGAAGTTTGGCGACGGTCTTGACCGTGAAGGGATGCAATGCATCAGACCAAGAACCGGGTTTACCCCTGTTCTTGGTGTAGCTGAGTGGTGCTTTCATTACTATTAACGTCCCTTATACCGCTTTTTCTCAGCCAAACGCGAAACTGATTGGCGTCTTTGGGTATAAACCGCACGATCTTACCGTTTTTGAGTGAGATAATAAACACATCCAAACTAATGGCGAATGCGGATAGCTCGGCTGCTGAATGGCCGAAATCAGGAAAAGTATTGTTTGTTCCCATACGCTTAATATTAAAAAAATGCGTAGGTGTCACAAAAAAGACGTGGGACACCACACTTATGGACATTGAGGCACTGGTATACCCGACTCCGAATAAGTGAGCGCCCACGCCATAGGCGTGAGCGTTCTTACTTATTGTCCCGGAGTCTAAAAATTACCAGTTTTCAATGTCGAGACTTAAAGCAAAAACAGCTTCAAAATTTCTTATATGTCGGTATAAAGATACAACAATTTAAAAGGTTGTACAAGGATGTATTATCGTAAATACAGATTATTCCGACTTTTGCATAAAGCATCGGGGTCTTGATGTCATTGTGC
>Ga0207868_1001430_pt1 | contig 17049 bp, 16 predicted proteins | sample Passage237B_FD_187370 | JGI IMG/M metagenome (GOLD analysis project Ga0207868, IMG submission 187370) | Cellulose adapted compost microbial communities from Newby Island Compost Facility, Milpitas, CA, USA - Passage2 37B (SPAdes) (version 3) ... | reverse complement strand
CGGCGATGCCACCCCTCCCCTATGATTTCCCCGTCAGCTACGATGACACAACCCACCATCGGGTTGGGACTGACCGTTCCCCTGCCGTTCTCCGCCAGCTGCAGGGCTCGTTTCATGAGTCTTTCCTCGATTTCCACCTTATTGGGTACAATAAAAAAGTCTGCCCGTTGAATCTGATGCCAACCTAAGTATTTTTTTTTAACTTTCCAGTTCAATAATCAACGATGAAATGACATCTGCCCGGCAACTGTTTGACTATTTGACCAATCGGATAGAGAATTACCCGCAGAAAGAAAAGCAAGCAATTGTACACATGCTCCTGAATCATTTTCTCAGGCTCAACAACGTCGATGTTCTGGTCGACCGGCCTATTCCGCCGGACACTCCGCATCCCGACTGGGAAAGAGTCGTCGAACGTCTGAATCAAAATGAACCGGTGCAGCATATTATCGGGTCGGAAGAATTTTGCGGACTGAAGTTTACGGTCTCGTCAGCCGTGCTGATTCCGCGGCCTGAAACGGAGGAACTGGTACGACTGATCACGCGGGACTATGGAGAACCCGATGAAAGAGTCAGCATACTCGACATCGGAACCGGCAGCGGATGTATCGCCATCGTACTGGCCCGGTTCCTGCCCCATGCCGATGTGACCGGTTGGGATGTGTCGGAAAGAGCCCTGGATGTAGCCCGGGAGAATGCGCAGCGCCTGATGGCCACGGTTTCGTTTGAAAACCGCGATATCCTCGATCCCTCTCTCAGCGAACGCCTGGGAAATGCCACGTTCGACTGTATCGTCAGCAACCCGCCCTACGTAACCTATTCGGAAGCCGAACATATGCATCCGAACGTACTGCGTTTTGAACCCCATGAAGCGCTGTTTGTGGAAGACAGCAGTCCACTGCTGTTTTATCAGGCCATTGCCAGCTTCGGTAAAAAGCACCTCAAGCCGGGAGGCCGGTGTTATGTCGAAATCAATGAACACTTCGGACCTCAGACTACGGAAGTTTTTGTCAACCAGGGATACAAAAATGTAAGTCTGCTGAAAGATATTCACGGTAAAAACCGTTTTATCAAAGCTGACAATTTGTGAGGATTAATTTCCGGTTAAGCCTTCACATCTGTATTTTTGGCTTTGCAGACAAAAATCCGTTAAATGTATAAAGAGAAAATCAAGGAAGTCCTGACGGAAATCGGCAAAGTGGTTGTAGGCCAGGAAACGCTGATCAACCGCATTCTGATCGGGCTGTTTACCGGCGGACATATCCTGCTGGAGGGGGTACCCGGTCTGGCTAAAACTCTCTCCATCAACACTATATCTCAGGTACTCCAGCTCAACTTCCGGCGTATCCAGTTCACTTCTGACCTGTTACCAGCCGATCTGATCGGTACGATGATCTATAAGCCCAAACTCGGGGATTACGAAGTCAAAAAGGGACCTATTTTCGCCAATATCATACTGGCAGACGAGGTCAACCGCTCACCGGCCAAGGTCCAGTCGGCCCTGCTCGAGGCCATGCAGGAAAAACAGGTGACCATTGGCGATACGACCTATCTGCTCGACAAGCCCTTTCTGGTGCTGGCCACGCAGAACCCGGTGGAGCAGGAAGGTACCTATCCCCTGCCCGAAGCACAGCTCGACCGGTTTATGATGAAAGTGCATCTCGACTATCTCAACCGGAACGAAGAACTCGAAGTCATGCGGCGCATGTCGGATATGAATTTTGCCTATACGCCGCAGCCGCTGCTGTCCAAAGATGACATTTTTGCGATCCGACAGGAGGTCAACCAGGTAAATATCTCGGAAACCCTGGAGCGGTATATTATCGAACTGGTGTTCGCTACGCGTCGGCCACTCGAATACAATTTCAAGGAAGAGGCCCGGTACATACAGTTCGGGGTATCCCCCCGTGCCACCATCCATCTTAATCGTGCAGCCAAGGCCCTGGCTTATATGGAAGGCCGCAATTACGTGCTGCCCGAAGACATCAAGGAAGTGGCACCGGATATCATGAACCACCGGATACTGCTCAACTACGAAGCCGAGGCCGATGATGTGAAGACTTCGCACATAATCGATTCTATCCTAAGCAAAATTGCCATAGGTTAATTTTTTGACTCGCTGAAAGTAGAAACCGGACGATAAACGTCGAGTAAACACTTTTTTCCTATATTTACCGGGAGATCACTATACGGGTCTCAGAGGGGGTTCAAATCCCGATAAGCACGAGTATCGGGTAATTCGCAGATAACTAATGTATTCTGGTCGATTGGTGGAAATTATCTTGCGATTTCTGTCATCAAATTTATCTAAATTTGAGGCTTCAACCTGGCGTGTCAGGTACTTAGCCCACTTACATAAGCCGAATGGCTTCAAAATAGCTTAATATGTTATCTTATATTACCTGGGAAGTCTCTCCGGAAATCTTTACCATACCTGAGTTTGCGGGCATTGGCCCCATCCCGGTGCGCTGGTACGGATTACTGTTTGCACTTGGGTTTGTGATAGGTCAGCAGATAATGATCCATATCTTTAAAAAAGAAGGTAAGTCACTGGCCGATATTGATACACTGACGATATACATGCTATTATCGACCGTTCTGGGGGCCCGGATCGGTCATTTTCTTTTTTACGAGCCATCGGTGCTGATCAAGGACCCGCTGGAAGTCTTTCTGCCGCCTTATGCAGGACTGGCAAGTCATGGAGCTTTGGTGGGGATTTTAACGGGTTTATGGCTGTACAGCCGAAAAAAGGCGAAGTCGGGTCAGACCTTTCTGTGGGTGGCTGACCGTATAGCGATTACGGTAGCACTGGGTGGTTCGTTCATACGGCTGGGTAACCTGATGAATTCGGAAATAATCGGTAAGGAAACCACCCTGCCCTGGGGCTTTATTTTCGAACTCAACCAGGAATTTTCCAAGGTACCGCGCCATCCTACAGCCATTTACGAATCGCTGGCCTATCTGACCCTGTTCTTCGTGATGTGCTGGATCTGGAACAAATACCGGCAGAATACGCCGGGCGGACTGCTGGTAGGTATCTTTATGATCTGGGTATTTACCGCCCGGTTCCTGATCGAATTCGTAAAGGAAAATCAGGTAGCATTTGAAGATAATCTTGCCCTGAATATGGGACAGTATTTGAGTATTCCGGCAATCCTGTTGGGTATTTGGTTTATTTGGCAATCGTTAAACAACAAAAAGGGGGTTTCAAACGTATAAATTAGTATATCAGTGTTCTGCATATAATTACCTGGTACTCATCGGAGTACTTTATAAAACAAACTGTACAGGATATTTATTAAAGGAATGTATCCCAGAGTCGTTAATGATTCTGATCGGTTTGCAATGGATTAAGGATTCTGTGAATTCTATGAAAAATCAGGAAAAACAAAAAACATCACACTTATTAAAAGGCTTGACAAATGACAGACTCAAAAAACAAAAACAACTGGAATGAGGAGTGGGTTAAGATTCATTTTGATGATGTCGAAAATCCCCCACACTATGAAGTGTCGAATTTCGGTCGTTTGAAAAGTTTTCAAACTGACCCTAAAGGGGTTATTATTAAAGGTTCAGTTATTCAGGGGTACCGTTCCTTAAATATTCGGGCGAGCGGGGGTAAGACCATTAACTATTACGTACACAAACTTGTAGCCGACAATTTTGTTCCTCGCAAAAGTCTGGACCACAAGTATGTAATCCATCTCGACTACGAAAAACAGAACAACCATTTTGAAAACCTGAGATGGGTCACCAAGGAAGAAATGACGGAACATAACCGAAAGAATCCTATGGTGATTAACCGGGCAATACCCAAGAGAACCAGCAATTACAAACTTACTGAATCGAAGGTCAAAATGATTAAGAAGCTGTTGAAGAACGATAAAAACAGACTTCGGATGATTGCCAAGCAATTCGGCATCACGCATACCCAACTGAATCGAATCCGCTCCGGGGAGAACTGGAAGCACGTTACCATCGACGATTGATTCGCTCCCCCCATAAGCTAGCGTAGGTATACGCCAGAATTACCGGTGTCTGCTGAGACCCGGTTTATTGGACTCTGACGGTGCAAACAGGGAAACTGTATCCTCTCGATTGAAGCAGATCCGACCGTGTCCATACAGGGGTTCTATGTCTTTGAAGGAACGGTCCGGCCAAATACCGGATCTTTCTTTCCTAAAGGAGAGTTAGTTGCGGAAGCAGCCTGGGTACACATCAGATTTCCTCCGATTTTTGATCGGTCCGCTGAACGGTATACCCACCCTCGGCTGGATCGTAATCGACCTGGGCCCCGATTACGTACAGCAGGTGCCTTTTATCGATAAAAACCTGAACGGAATTGATGGTATACACCTGATCATTTTCGGTCGATGTATCAAACCCCAGCATAAATGTACCGCTGCAGGATCCGCCACGTATTCCAACCCTTAACCCATAGGTGTCCGTAGGAATCTTGTTTGATTTTAGGGTATCCCAGATTTCTTCTCTGGCGCGGTCGGTAATCGTTATCGGTTGCTCTATGATATTCATCGTACTGCCCATGCAGTTAGTCCAGTCACTCACCCAGGCTTTACGCTGTTAACGAATTTAGCCTTAGCTTTGCAAATTCAATGTTTTTTGTTTTGAACACGTAAAGATGGAATTAAATTCATTATTGGCCGTAGTAATCTCTGTCCTGATCGTTACTATCGGAACATATCTCTGTATAAACGCCCTCGTTAAAAGCCAGGCTGACAGAAAGTTATGGGATCGTAAAATTGCACATGCCCAGTTGATTACACCACTCAGGCTGCAGGCTTATGAACGGATGTGTCTGTTTCTCGAACGGATCACTCCCAATAACCTGATTCTGCGGGTGGCTCCCTCCGCCAGCACCGCTCCGGAACTGCACCAGATCTTACTTCGGGAAATCCGTGAAGAGTTCAACCATAATCTGTCCCAACAGGTCTATATCGGTATCGATACCTGGGAGATAGTCCGGAATGCCAAGGAAGAAGTCATAAGCACCATCAACCTGGCAAGCCAGGAGGTTTCTAAGGAAGCGACGGCAAACGAGCTGGCCCGGCAGATCATGAAACGGGTGATTGAAAGCGGCAATCCGGCCGTATCAACCGCCCTGGAAGTACTGAAAAAAGAAATTCAGGTTTTGTTCTAGGCAAAACCGCTTAAACAGATATGCTTTATCCCAAAAACATAGAACAAAAAATAGGTTTTGACCGCATCCGTGAAGAACTCCGGGAACGTTGTCTGAGTACCCTGGGACAGGGCTTTGTCGACAACATCCGTTTTACGGATAACTATGGACGCATCGACAGGCTGGTTCGCCAGACGGCTGAAATGAAATTACTTTTGGAAACGGGTGCGGGGCTGCCTACGCAAAATTATATCGATATCAGTCCGTATCTGGAACAAGCCCGCATTGAGGGTATCCTGTTAAGTGCGGAAGTTTACTTTGACATCAAGGTTACACTGGCGACCATTAACGCCTGCCTGCACTTGCTGCAGGATGAATCCGATGAAAAGTACCCCAATCTCAAGGCATTCGCCCATAACATTCGGATTGACTCCCGTTTGATCAGGGAAATTGACCGGATCATTGACGAACGGGGGCAGGTGAAGAGTGAAGCATCTCATGAACTGGCCCAGATTCGCCGGCGTCTTCTGGCGCAGCAGGCCTCCGTGCGTTCCAGGCTCGACCAGATTTTCAGAGCGGCCAAAGCCAGCGGCTGGGTTAACGACGATATGTCCCTGACCATCCGTAACGGCCGGATGGTCATCCCTGTAGCAGCTGAATATAAACGCCGGCTGAAAGGATTCATCCATGACGAATCGTCAACCGGTCAGACGGTATTCATCGAACCCGCGGAAATCTTCGAATCCAACAACGAAATCCGCGAACTGGAATACGAAGAAAAAAGAGAAATCAACCGTATCCTGGTCGCACTGACCGATGTACTCCGCCCCCATGTACCGGACCTACTCCGGGCTGTCAACTTCCTGGGTGTGATCGATTTCCTGCGAGCCAAGGCACTTTTTGCCCAGAGTATCGATGCTTCCAATCCTGCATTCGAAAATCAGCCTGTCGTTGACTGGCGCGATGTCAAGAATCCGGTTCTACAACTCAATTTCCATAAACAGGGCAAAAAGGTAGTTCCCCTGAACATTGCCCTGCATGAAAAATCGCGGATTCTGATCATATCAGGGCCCAATGCTGGCGGTAAATCAGTTGCCCTGAAGACCGTGGGTCTTGTTCAGTATATGTATCAGTGCGGGTTGCTGGTTCCGTTACGGGAGGATTCCCGCATGGGTCTGTTTAAGAACATCCTGATCGATATCGGTGATGAACAGTCGCTGGAAAACGACCTCAGTACCTACAGTTCCCACCTGACCAATATGAAGGTTTTTCTGAAGCGGGCCGACAAGGACACCCTGTTCCTGATCGATGAATTTGGTACCGGTACCGAACCTGGCCTGGGAGGTGCCATTGCCGAATCTATTCTGGAAAAGCTGGCCGTTTCAGGTGCCTACGGGGTGATCAATACGCACTACACCAACCTGAAACTCTTTGCGGGCAAGACGCCCGGCCTGGTCAACGGTGCCATGCGATTCGACGGGGAACATATGCAGCCTCTTTACGAACTCGAAATCGGCAAACCAGGCAGCTCCTTTGCCTTTGAAATTGCCACCAAAATCGGGTTGCCCCAGGATGTCATCCGCAATGCCAAGCAGAAGGTAGGAAAACAGCAGGTTAATTTCGAAAAACTCATCAAGGAACTGGACATTGAAAAAACGGTTTTCGCTGAGAAGAATACCGAACTGGCCATCAAGGAGAGGAAACTTTCCCAGCAACTGGCTGAATATACCGCACTGAAAACCCGGCTGGAAAATGAGGAGCGGAAAATCAAAAACCAGGCCAAGGAGGAGGCTAAACGGATGATAGCGGACGCCAATCAGCTGATTGAAAACACGATCCGGGAAATCAGGGAAAACAAAGCGGAAAAAGAGGCCACCAAAACCCTGAGAACCCAGCTCCAGGAGTTTTCGGCGAAAAAGTTAAAGCAGGAACCGGTAGTTGAGACGCCAGACAGCTCATCGGCACCGGTAGAACTGGAAAACGGTCCGATTACGGAAGGCAGTTTCGTGCGGCTGAAAGGCCAGACGGCCATGGGTCAGGTGCTGGCCGTCCGGGGCAGGGAGGCTGATGTACGCATCGGTGCCCTGAAATCTACCATCAAACTGAACCGGCTCGAAAAAATTTCGGCCAAGACCTACAAGAATGCTACCCAGGAGTCACTGACCGAAAACAGCCGTCGTAGTCTGGACCTCAACGAAAAAATGCTGCAGTTCAGCTTTAATCTGGACATCCGGGGTAAGCGCGGAGAAGAAGCTATGGTCGAGCTCGATCAGTTCCTGAACAATGCGCTCATGCTTGGATACAACGAGCTGAGAATTGTGCACGGTAAGGGGGACGGGATATTGAGAACGCTGGTCAGAAATCATCTTAAGACCTACAAACAGGTGTCGGGCATGTCGGACGAACATGCCGACCGCGGAGGCGCCGGGGTAACCATTGTGCGGCTTCAGTAAATGTCATTCACCCCACGCGGTGATGACGAGGGAGCGGCTGCCGCCGTAATCCCGGTGTTCACACAGGTATATTCCCTGCCAGGTGCCGAGTGCCAGTCTGCCGTTACGGACAGGTATCAGCACCGACGCACCGAGGATCGAGGACTTGAGGTGGGCGGGCATGTCGTCGGCCCCCTCATAATCGTGGCGATAATCGGGATCGTTTTCCGGCACGTATTTGTTGAAATAAGTTTCAAAGTCCATACGCACCGTAGGGTCGGCATTTTCGTTAATGGTTAGGGAAGCCGATGTATGCTGGATAAACACCTGACACATACCGGCTTTCCAGTTACGGATGCCGGGTATGGCTTCCACTACCTGAGCTGTAATCAGATGAAAGCCTCTTTTTTTAGGCGGAAGACGCAGGGTTTCCTGAAAGAACATAAGCTGAAAACTTAATCTGGGTAAATGCTAAGGTACAACGACTGCAAAAATATAAAAATCCTATACTTGTGATCAGGAAGCACGCTTCCCTATTTTTGAAATAACGTTTCTGAAACACTTCTACCTACCACTCGCATGGACAAACTGGAAACCGGCCTTGAACGTATCATACAATCGGTAATCGACCGCGTCCCTTCCATATTTCTCGGGCTGATCATACTGATTGCCGGGTTTTACTTCATACGCCTGGTGCTGCGTATCATTCACAACCGGTTTGAGAAACGGGAAGTTGATCCATCCCTACGTGAGTTTATCCTGAGCCTGCTGAAGTTTATCCTCTATGCCATGCTGATCATCTCGGTAGCCAGCACGATGGGGATACAGACAACTTCTTTCCTGGCCGTCCTCAGTGCTGCCAGCCTTGCCATCGGCCTTTCGCTGCAGGGTAGCCTGTCGAATCTGGCCGGCGGGGTGCTTATTCTCCTGTTCAAACCTTTCCGGGTGGGTCACAGTATCCAGAGCAGTGCGGGGGCTTCGGGAGCTGTCGAAAAAATCGACATCCTGTATACGACCCTGCGGACTGCAGACGGAATTGCCATCTTTGCGCCCAACGGCGCACTGGCCAACTCGATCATCACCAATTTTTCGGACATCCGGTCGCGCCGCCTGGAATACAAGATTTCCGTATCAAGTAATGAGGACATCAGAACCGTGCGGGCCCTAATCCTCGATGTTCTGAAAAATGACAAAAGAATTGAAAAGTCTCCTGCCCCTCAGGTGCTGGTCAACGACCTGACAGCCGGAGCGGTGAACCTGGTTGTTTACGCCTGGGCTAAAAAGAATGATTATTCGGACGCGTTTTACGAAAACCAGGAAAATATCCGGGAGACACTTATGGCCAACAAGATTTCTGCCCCTCCGCCGCAAAATGAGATTCGCATCATCGCACCGGGACAGCAGGGCTAGCACTTCCCTCATTTCTTCAGTCTTGAGGCAGGTACCCACTCATCATACTGGCTGCTCCAGCCGGTATAATGCACCTTATACTTACCTTCCCTGATTTCGAGGATAGTTCCCTTGTACCATACACCCGACCAGAGGATTTCTACCTCATCGTTTACATTAAAGGTCGCTGCCTTTCCGGCTAAAGGCTTGTCTTTCTGATCCGCCATGCGGGTCCCGGTGGCGGCGTGCCCTCCTACTTCCCCGAATAGGATGATCAGCTGGTCTGTTTCCTTTTTGTAGCGAAAATCATAGGTATTGTTGCGCTTATCGGCAATCCTGTAGTACACCTGGTGATCCTCCGCGTGCCAGGGCTTCACCCGCTCCAGTTTCCCTTCATGATCCCCCCATTTGAAACTCCCATCCGCTCTGATTTGCAGCCTATGCATCCAGGCGCCAGGTGTATACTGTCGATATAAGGCATCATCCTTGGCAAGGTAAGTCACTGCTCCGGGAATCCAGACTTCCCAGTTACCGACAATCTCCCGATTTTTAATAACCTGAGCATAGAGAGGGGAGGAAAACAGACAAATGAGGAAAATCAAAAACTTAGGTTTCATAACTCGAAAAAATGACAGTAAAGTAGATTAGGGTAGGTTCCGGTAGTCGTATAAGTGCGAATCTATAAAAATTTGCAGTCCTGCAAAAGTCCCCTGCTGCTGCACAGTGGGCTATAATTAAATGTATCCGGTCTCGAACCATGCATGATCCAGTCAAACCACCTGTTAGGCACGATGATGGAATTCCCATGGCTGAACACTTTCCGGTTGAAAAATAAATTCAGCGTGGCACTACCCAATACACGGGTTTTTGCGGGTAATACCTGGCAGACGAAAAGGTACTCTTTTTTGCAGACAAAGATTTTCGGATATTGACAGGGAATGAGAATTTGGGTTTTACGATGAACCGAAATATGGATATATGACGCGTATTTTAATGAGCGATAGTGGAAGCGATACCGCGGTTACCATTCGGAATGCCACCCTTGCTGATCTCGGGGCACTCCGGAAATTAACCCAGGAAACGATTATTAGCATATGCTCTTCCGACTACGATCCGGAACAAATCCGTGTCTGGAGTACCCGCATCGCCAATACCGCCCGGTGGACAGACGTGCTGAGAAATCAGCAGGTTTGGGTAGCCATAGCCCAGGATCAGATCGCGGGGTATGCAACGCTTACTTCCGAAAACTATCTTGATTTATTTTATGTACATATGGATTTCCAGGGGAGGGGCATTGCCCGGGTATTAATGGAACAGGTCCTGCATGCAGCCCAAAACCAAAGTCATCTGCCTGTCCGGGCTCATGTGAGCAAAACCGCGCTGGGCTTCTTCCTTAAATCGGGTTTCAGGAAAATCGAAACACAGGAAGTCGTGCTTGACGGCATCGGTCTGACGAATTATAAAATGGAATTTTCCTTCACTACCTGACATACCATTGCAACCAAACGCACCTGATTTCGTCCCGCAGAGTCATCAGTACGCCCTACGATGAATAGCATCACAGACGCAACTTGTCCAATTGGTTCCCCGGCTAGCAGAGGGTTAGAATGTAAGGGTTGCCGGCCAGGGCTGCCGTCCGAAATCCGGGAAAACTTCTATGTCACCCCCTCCGGGGTTTGGAGAAGTGCAGTTCCGGCTTCGGGGATAACGGGTACTTCCGTTTCGTGGTGGTACGATTCCGAGGTATGCCAGGACATCCTATTAATACTATCGGGGGAAAGCCTCCCCCACCCCAACTGCAATTTACAGCCTGGAGATTTATTTATCCAGAGCGTATTCGATTTAAACGGATATATCCGGATTAACCGGCTGTATACGATTTATCCCGCCTAATCATGATGTGTACATCCCCAACAAAGGTCCGAACAAGATTTGAGGGTAAGTGGTCCCCGAGATATGGCCTGTGTACTCCGTAATAGCCTATTCTGAACACAGTTACAGTCTGATTTTGAATTGAATACAAAATGGGAAACAGGAAACCCGCCGGGTGTTAAAGTCATTCGTGGATACGGATTCTATATTGTTGATTCCGAATCACTATGCTTGTTCACGTATGATACCTGGTCACACTGGGGCCCGCATTAATTGAAGAGAAATGTGACTGGCTGAGACCAGAGTTCAATCCTTTATCAGGGTAAACTCAGGGGCCCGCGCGATGCTGCGAGTCAGCATTTTGGGGAATGCCTAGAGGATTTAAACGTTCTGCTGTATCGACATCAATAAAAATTTTGTGATGCTTACCCTGATCGCCGGATAACTAAATCCGAGGCTGGGGTAAAAATTGTTCGGGAGGCGGCCAATAAGTAGGTAAGCCACTTTGAGTGAGCTTCCTGCGCTCATTTTTTTTAGTTTGCAACAGTATAAAGTGGTTCGGGTTGTATTTGTCCTATTACAGCCCCTGTAGGGATCCACAGCACATTTGGCTATTTCATGACCTCTCTGTTACGATCTTCGTTACCTGTCGTACTGGCATTCGCAATTTTTCATAACATCAGCTGCTCTTCTACAACCCGCCGGGCAGTAGCCGACACCTACACGAATCCCGTATTTGAGCCTATTTTGGCCGATCCGACGGTAGTCAGAGCGGATGACGGCTGGTTTTACGCCTATGGTACGCAGGATGACTGGGGGGACGGTCACGGAAGCCGCCTGATACCCGTCGTAAAATCGAAGGATCTAACCGGATGGACTTATGTGCGCAATGCATTTGATCAAAAGCCATCGTGGAAGCCCAAGGGCGGCATTTGGGCCCCTGACGTGGTAAAGGTCAATGGGCAGTACCATATGTACTATGCATTTTCGATCTGGGCAGACCCTGATCCCGGCATAGGACTCGCCGTTTCCAGCCAACCGGAAGGTCCGTTTACCGATTTGGGAAAGTTATTCCTGAGCTCTGAAGTTAAGGTCCCAAACTCGATAGATCCTTTTTTTTACGACGAGAATGGTAAAAAATACCTGTTTTGGGGTAGTTACAGTGACGCTCCAAATCAGGGAACATACGTGACAGAACTTACAGATGACGGAAAGGCGGTCAGAAATCTGGCCGAGAAAAAGAAGATCGCTGCGGGAGACTTTGAAGCCGTGGTGATACACAAGCGGGGTAATTTTTACTATTTTATCGGTTCCCGCGAGAATTGCTGCAATGGTGCCGAGAGTAAATACCACCTGAGAGTGGGACGCTCGGAACATCTGATGGGCCCCTACTACGATAAAGATGGAAAACTTTTAACGGAACGAGGAGCCGGTACAGTCATCCTGGAAGGAAATGAAATGTTTGCCGGTACAGGCCATAATTCGCGTATCATCACCGACGATAAAGGAAACGACTGGACCCTTTATCATGCCATCCTGAAAGCCAATCCCCGTGTACCGAGCGGGGCCAACCGACGGGTGTTAATGCTTGACCGCATCGTGTGGAAAGACGACTGGCCGACGATCCCCAACCAGAAACCTGAAATTTCTCCTCAAAAGAAACCACAATATAAATGAATAGAACACAATTCAAGCCCCTGTATCAACCATGAAAATCTTCAAATTTCTAATGTTTGCCGGACTGTCATTCGCCTTGCTGAACTGCCAGTCCAAACCTCAGGAAAGCCGCACCGAAGTAGTAGAGAGCCGAACCAGATGGACAGCAGAAAAAGCAAAGCAGTGGTACTATGACCAGCCGTGGTTGGTAGGGTGCAATTTCATCCCGAGTACGGCCATCAATCAGCTGGAAATGTGGCAGGCAGCCAGTTTTGACACTGCTTCCATCAAACGGGAACTGGGCCTGGCGGCCGGTCTGGGCATGAATACCGTTCGGGTTTATCTGCATGACCTGTTGTATGAACAAGATTCAACGGGCTTTTTCGGTCGCATGGAGACCTTCCTGGAAATTGCCGCATCGCAGAAGATCAAACCCATGTTTGTGCTGTTCGACTCTGTCTGGGATCCATTTCCCAAGCTGGGCAAGCAGCGTAGTCCTCGTCCCCACGTCCATAACTCGGGCTGGGTGCAAAGTCCGGGTAAGCCCACCTTACAGGATACTACCCAATATGCGCGACTTTCCCGCTATGTGCGTGGTACCATCAACCGTTTTCGCAGCGATGTCCGTATCCTGGCCTGGGATCTCTGGAATGAACCTGAAAACCAGAATGGGTCAGCGTATGGAACTGTGGAACTTCCCAACAAGGGTGAAATTGTATACCCGCTGTTGAAACGCGCCTTTGAGGACGCCCGTTCGGTAAATCCTATCCAGCCCCTGACGGCCGGATTATGGCAGCACGACTGGTCGGAAGAAGGCAAGCTCACACCGATCAATAAACTGATGATCGAGGAATCCGATGTGATTACATTCCACTGCTATGACGGAGCCGAAGAACTGGAAGAGCGTATTGAGTGGCTGAAACAGTACGGCCGCCCGCTCCTCTGTACCGAATATATGGCCCGAGGCAACAAAAGCACTTTTGAAAGTTCATTGCCCATTCTGAAGAAACATCGGGTGGGAGCCTACAACTGGGGGCTTGTCGCTGGAAAAACCCAGACCCAGTACCCCTGGGATAGCTGGAAAAAAGCCTACACACGTGAGCCTGACCTCTGGTTTCACGATATCTTCCGCGCCAATGGTACACCCTACCGTATGTCGGAAGTCCTCTTTATCAGAAGGGTCGTAAAAGAACAATAGACACCTTAATCGATTTCGGCCAGAGGCCGGTATCCGGAAACTAACCGGGTACCGGCCTTTTTTTACCGTTTAAAAAAATTTACTACCCCCCTTCCAACCTCGGGTATAACTTTATGGTCTATACGGAAAACTGCAGGCGCCTCAACTACAGTTCATTGCCAATTCTTTTCTATTAGTCATGAAAAATTTAAGCATTTTGTTCCTTGCACTCACGTTGTGCGCGTGCGATTTTGAAAGGTTCACGCCCTGGCATTCTCACAGGGATGGAAAAATTCTGGTGGAGGTACGGGAAATCCTGGGGCCTGGGAAGCGATCCCTCGAACTATATTGTGAGACGGAAAAAATATTCCCCTGTTCCAACTACCAGATCAAGACCCGGCAAAAAGGTCTGGACATTACCTTTAAGGGCGTTGAAGAATCTGATGTTTGTCTGACAGCATTAGGACCTGCTACTACCACCCTTTCCCTGCCCGAACTAAGCAAAGGGGGGTATTCCATCCAACTGAACCGCGATAAATGGGTCAATCTCGGCTCCCTGGTTCTGACCGAAGATCAGATTCATCTCGACATGAACTATCCCAAGGGAGGTATTAAGGTCGTCAGAAAAACAACCAACCGGGTTCCGGACGGAACCTACTGGGGCACAGTCAGTTATAACTTGCCGGAATATGAAGCTAAAATGCATGAGTACCTGTACAAGGTTTCCCAGCTCGGGGCAAAATATAACAAGCATTTACCAGGGGATTACTATTATTTTCAGATCGACCGTGACGGAAAAATCGTGCAACCCGGAGAAAATGCAGGCTTTAAGTATGGTCAAAACTTCATTTTCCAGTTTTCCGGCGATGATACGCAGTTTCGGGAAGATCTGAAAGCGTTAGCCAAATCCTACAGCCCTTATCTGCTGGTGAGAATTTATGATTACCAGGGAGGTATTTTCGACAACTGGTCTTAACTGTAATCCGACTAGGTACTAACCAATAACCTGCCCCAATTCCGGTTGGCTTATACCGACTGGATTGGGGATTTCTTAAAACCATCCAACCATTAAACCATGAAATATTTTCTAATACCCGGCTTAATCTTCTGCGTCGCAACCTGTCAGACAAAAGATTGCGACCCCAGGCCTGATGTCCCTGCAATCAGTATCCAGCTATTCGAAAAAGATAATGGTTATTATCGCAAACTTTTCCCGCAGCGTGTAACGGAGAATGCCTTCTACCCCTGCTAAAACAGTGAGATTATAACCGTGCTAGCGGGACGGGAAATCATGTACCTGGGAATTTAGGCACCGGAAGAATGTGAAGGTTTCCGAAGTCCCGCCATTGCCATCACCGAGTTGCCAATCCTGGGTCTGGGGTCACTCCCCATCACCTTACCCATGGCGATTTCTTTCATGCCGGTACATTCCCAGACGCCGGATACTTCCGTTTGAACCTATAGCCGTCAGGAGTTTGCGGGCCTAAAATCGCACATACGATTCATTCTCGTAGGCCAGGCATGGTTGCCTTGTTGACAGCGGATGCCTCCTTAGAGACTCCAAAAAATTCATTTTTACCTTCCTTAAACAGTATTCTTAGGACTTCCGGCGCCTTTATGGTCTAGAAAACACATCTTTCTGACCTTTAGAAATCGTTCTCGTCCGGATGGATCGCCGCATATTTCTTAAAAAAGCAGGGTTGGGAGTCGCTCTTGGTGCAGGGTTCGACATGCCCGATTACCTCAATGCCCTTGAAGATGAGCCTGTTCGTATGGGTTTTGTAGGGGTTGGCTCCAGAGGTTACAGTATGCTCAGTGTAGCTTTAAGTACCGGAATCGTCAGGGTAACTGCCGTTTGCGATCTGATTCCAGAGCGGGTAGAACGGGCACAGCGCCTGGTGGAAAAGGCGGGTCAGCCTCGTCCTGAAGGTTTTACCATGGGACCGGAGGACTATAAACGTTTATGTGCCAAAAGCGATCTGGATGCCGTGTATACCGCAACACCTATAAACCTTCACGCTCCGATCATGCTCGAAGCCATGAAAAACGGAAAGTACGCGGGTACCGAAATGCCTGCCTGCGTAAGTGTAGACGAAGCCTGGGAGCTGGTTGAAACCTCAGAAAAAACGGGCAAACCCTGCATGCTCATGGAGAATTACTGTTACATGCGCGATGTTCAGATGGTATTGAACATGGTGCAGCAGGGTGTTCTAGGGGAGATTACACATTGTGAAACCGGATACCAGCATGACACCCGCTATGTCAATTTCGATGCACACGGGAACCTCCTCTGGAGAGCCCGGCACAAGATGGAACATGACGGCAACCTGTACCCTACCCATGCCATCGGACCTGTTTCGCAGTGGATTAACATCAACCGGGGAAATCGCTTTGAGTACCTGGTATCGATGGGTAGCAAGGCTGCCGGAATGAAGGCCTACGCTGCCCAGCATTACGGAGCCGATCACCCTTCAACCAAAGAGCCCTACAAAACGGGGGACGTTAACACCACCCTCATTCAGACAGCCAACGGTGTGACCATTTGCCTATATTATGACACCGTAAACCCCCGACCGGTGGATTTTATCTGGCGGATACAGGGTACGAAGGGGATTCACCACGGGAACCGCATATACCTCGACGGCATCAGTCCGGAGCACCAGTGGGAAGACACCCAGAAATACCTCGCCCGGTATGATCATCCCAATTGGAAAAAATATGCAGAAACGGCTCTTAAGTCGGGACATGGTGGCAGTGACTTCCTGTGTATGCTAGACTTTGCCCGAGCGGTACAAAAGAAACAGAATACGCCGATCGATGTATACGACGCCGCCACCTGGAGCTGTATCACCGAACTCACCGAAATTTCGGTAGGTAACCGCAGCCGGGGTGTCGATTTCCCCGATTTCACCAAAGGAAAATGGAAAACCCGTAAACCCGTACCCGTCACTTCCATATGATCCTTTGTCTTTCCTTATTGAGTCTGATCAGCTTCCTACCTTTAACTGAAGCAGGAGATGTAAAACTGAAATTCATCCTGCATCAAAATGCGGACGTTTACGAAGAAAGCATTTACGGAGAGCCTCCTCAGATAGCCATATGGATTGAGGAACCACGCAATGGCGCGACACAGACGGTCTACGTAACCCGAAAATCGGGGACGGGTACATTTGAGGGAAAGAAAAACGTACCGGTAGCTCTACCTTACTGGTTCCAGGCATATCGGAAATCCACCGGGAGAAATGACTTCCCCAGTCCGGCTAACCCGCTGCCCGACGCCATTACAGGGGCCACTACCAGGGGGACGATCCTTCGGGAACTGCAAATAAAAAAAGGCAGCCGGTGGAATTATTATATCGAAGTGAACGTGGCGGGTGATTTCAATG
>Ga0207868_1001428_pt1 | contig 17107 bp, 10 predicted proteins | sample Passage237B_FD_187370 | JGI IMG/M metagenome (GOLD analysis project Ga0207868, IMG submission 187370) | Cellulose adapted compost microbial communities from Newby Island Compost Facility, Milpitas, CA, USA - Passage2 37B (SPAdes) (version 3) ... | reverse complement strand
CCCAGCCACTCCAACGCCACCTCCAGCGAGGTCTCCTCCGGCGCCTTCGAGGGCGCCAAGCACCGCGTCATCGACTACAACATCGCCAACTGGCAGTGGGCCATCGCCCAGTTCTCCTTCTCCCCCGCCGAAAACGGCGCCGACTGGGGCGGCATCCGTATCGCCTATAAGAATACAGGCCCGGCCGCCATCAACGCTTGGCTCTCCGACGGCACCAACTCCATGAACGCCGTTCTGCCCCCGCAGGCGGGCTACGCGCCGCGCACGCTCCTCTGGGCCGACTTCTCCGGCTACGAAAACGTCAACAAGTCCGCGCTCACCACCTTCCGTATCATCGCCAACGGCGTGGCCAGCGGTTCCGGCACCGTCTCCTTCGACGATCTCCGCCTCGTCGGCGAACCCGCGGGCCGCGAGCTCTACAACGACGCGACCGACCTCCTCAAGTGGCCCTACGCCTCCAACGCCACCACGTCCGAGCTCGGCTCCGGCGGCTACGAGGGTTCCAAGCACCGCGTCATGAACTACAACATCACCAACTGGCAGTGGGCCATCGCCCAGTTCTCCTTCTACCCCGCCGAAAACGGCGCCGCCTGGGGAGGCATCCGGCTCGCCTACAAGACCACCGGCTCCGCCGTCTTCAACCTCACGCTCTCCGACGGCACCAACCCCCTCACCGCCGTCCTCCCGCCGCAGTCGTCCTACGCCCCGCGCACCCTGCGCTGGTCCGACTTCTCCGGCACCGGCGTCAACAAGGCCGCGCTCACGACCTTCCGCATCATCGTCAACGGCGTCGCCAGCGGCTCCGGCACCGTCCACTTCGACGACCTGAAATTCGTCGAATAGATCGCGAACGCCCGCCCCTCCCGCCTCCTTGGCCTCCGCGCCGCCGCCTCCCGCCGGCGGCGCGTTTTTCCACCGCCCGCCCACCCCCCGTAAGCGACAAAAGAATACCGGAACCGGCCATCGGCATAGGAGCCCCGACGGCCGTTCCCCGCCAAGCTTCGCCTTTCTCGACTCCATGCCCACCTCTCCGCCGGCCTCCTCCGCCACCGCCTCGCGCCCGCTCGTCGTCCACCTCATCGCCAACGCCCACCTCGACCCGGTGTGGCTCTGGAACTGGCAGGCCGGCGCCGACGAGGCGATCGCCACCTTCCGCTCCGCCGCCGACCGCTGCGACGAGTATCCGGAACTCCGCTACACCCGCGGCGAGGCCTGGCTCTACGACATCGTCGAGCGCGTCGATCCCGTCCTCTTCGGGCGCGTGCGCCGCCTCCACGCCGAGGGCCGCTGGTCCGTCGCCGCACCGCAGTGGATCCAGCCCGACGCCAACTTCCCCACCCTTCCGGGTTGGAAAAAACAGTTCGAGCTCGGCCGGCGCTACTTCGCCGAAAAATTCGGCGCGCATCCGACGATCGCCTACAACGTCGACTCCTTCGGCCACTCCGCCACGCTGCCCGACATCCTCTCCGGGCTCGGGCTCCGCGGCTACGTCTTCCACCGCCCCGAGGCGCGCCAGCTCCGGCTCCCCGCGCAGACCTTCCGCTGGCGCGGTCCCGCCGGCGGCGAGGTCGTCGGCTTTCGCATCGCGCCGTGTTACACCACGCGCGGCCACGATCTCTACGGGCAGATCATGCTCAGCGCCGAGGCCGCCGATCCCGCGCTCGGCCACACCATGTGTTTCTTCGGACTCGGCAACCACGGCGGCGGCCCCTCCAAGGCGACCATCGAGTGGATCCTCGAGCATCGTCACGATTTTCCCGGCATCGAGCTCCGTTTCAGCACCGTGGAAAACTTCTTCGACGCGGTCGCCGCCTCGGGCGTCGAGCCGCCGCTTCTCGAGGACGAGCTCCAATACACCTTCCCCGGCTGCTACAGCGTCATGCACGAGGTCAAACAGCGCCAGCACCGCGCCGAGCTGCGCCTCGCCGACGCCGAGGCCGTGCTCGACACCTTCGCGGATCTCGTGCCCGACGTCGCGCGCCGCCGCGCGGCCGTCGACCAGGCCTGGCGCGACCTCGCCTTCACGCAGTTTCACGACATTCTCTCCGGCACCAGCGTCCCGTCCGCGTGGGTCGATCCGCTCGCCATGCAGGGCCGCGCCGCCATCGTCGCCGAGGAGACCTTGTTCATGGCCACGCGCCGCTGGGCGCGCGCCACGCTGCCCGCGCTCAACGAACAGCAGCTCGTCGTCTTCAATCCGGGCGCGCACGCCTTCGACGGTTTCGCCGAAGCCGAGCCGTTTCTCGATCACGACGACTGGAACGACCGCTGGCTCTCCGATCTCGACGGCACGCCGATCCCCTTCCAACTCGTCGAGCCCGAGGCCAACGCCGGCCCGATGATCCACCGCGTCGTCTTCCCCGTCGCGGTCGCTCCGCGCGCTGCGCGCCATCTCGTGTTGCGCGCCGGACCCGCTCCGCTCGCGCCGCGAATCGAAAAGCCAACACGCGCCGGGGGAGAAATTCTCGAAAACGGTCTCGTCTCGCTCCGTCTCTCGCCCGCCGGTCTCGCCTCGCTGCGCGCGGGCGACCGCGAGCTGCTCGGCGCCGACGGCGTCGGCCTGCACCTCCGCGCCGATTCCGGCGACACGTGGTGCATGTTCCAGTCGGGCTTCGCCGAAGACATCTCCGCGCGCCTCGACGGACTCCGCTGGACGATCGAGGAAAGCGGCCCGCTCCGTGCCCGCGCCTTTGCCGACGGCACGCTCGGTCGCAGCCGCCTGCGCTGGGTCGTCGAGCTCGCGGCCGATCGCCCCGAGGTGACGCTTCGTCTGCGGATCAACTTCGCCGAGGAGCACCAGTTGCTCCAGCTCCCCATCCACCTCGCCGCCGCGCCGCGGACGCGTCGAGACGGACTTCCCGGCGGTTCGCTCGAGCGCAAACTCTCGCCGCACGAATGGCCCTTCCAAGGCTGGGTGTCGCTCGGCCTCGGCGAGCACGCGCTCAGCCTCGTCACCGCCGACGCCTACAGCGTGAGCGTGAACGACGCCGTGCTGCAACCCACGCTCCTGCGCGCGCCTCTCATGGCCTGGTTTGGCGACCGCTCGCTCAAACCCGCCGCGGGTCGCTTGCACACCGATCAGGGCGTGCACGAGTTTGTCTTCGTGCTGCGCATCGACAACGCGCCGGCCGCGCCGATCCCGACGCTCGAAGCGCTGCACGCGCGCCTCGCCTCGCCGTTGATCGCCTTCGATCGCTACGAGGGCATGAATCGTCCGCCGTGGGGGCTGCACACGCCGTCGCGACTCTGGACGCCGGACATGACCTGGGCCCAAAACCGCCGCGCGAATCCGCCCTCCGAACCGGGCGTCTAGCGCGCGCTTTCTCGCACCAGCGCGGCCACGGCCATCGCCATCGTGTCGGTGTGCGAGAGCGTGAGCATCACGCCCGACGCGCCGCGGCTCGCGAGCAGCGCCTCGCCCTTCGCGTCGAGTTTCACGAGCGGCTCGCCCCGTTCTCCGTGGACGACCTCGACCGACTTCCAGCGGAGCTCCGCGCCGATGCCGGTGCCGAAGGCCTTCGCCACCGCCTCCTTCGCCGCGAAGCGCGCGGCGAAAAAGGGCGCGGGATCGCGCATGCCCAGACAGTAGGCGCGCTCTCCCTCGGTGAAGGTCATCTCGAGGAAACGCTCGCCCTGCCGCTCCCACACGCCGCGCAGGCGCTCCACTTCGCAGAGGTCGCAACCAAGACCGAGGACGTGTCCGGAGATCATCGGAGGAATTTCACCACGAAACACACGAAATACACGAAAGCAGAACCGGGGGATGAACGGGGGAAACGGACGGTTGGCCGGGGCCTCTCCTTTTCGTGTCTTTCGTGTGTTTCGTGGTTCTAAAATCAGCGCCCGCTCGCCGGGTTCATCCGCGCCTTCATTTCGCGGACGGCTTCCTCGATGCCGGTGAAGAGCGCGCGGCTGATGATGCTGTGGCCGATGTTGAGTTCGTGGACGTGCGGCAACGTGCGCACCTCGGCGACGTTGACGTAGTTGATGCCGTGGCCGGCGTTGACGGTGAGGCCGGCCGCGTGCGCGCGCTCGGCGCCGGCGACGAGGCGTGCGAACTCCTCCGCGCGCTTCGGCGTGTGGTAGGCGTTGGCCCAGGCGCCCGTGTGCAGCTCGATCCACGGCGCGCGCAGCTCGGCGGCCGCGTCGATCTGCGCCGGATCGGCGTCGATGAAAAGGCTCACGGTGATGCCGGCCTCGCACATGGCCTCGCACACGGTGCGCACGCGGTCGCGTTGGCCGACGACGTCGAGACCACCCTCGGTGGAGATCTCCTCGCGGTTCTCGGGCACGAGACAGACGGAGTCGGGTTTCACCTTGAGCGCGAACTCGGTCATCGCCGGCGTGCAGGCCATCTCGAGGTTGACGCGCGTCTGCGCCACCTCGCGCAGGCGCCAGACGTCGCGCTCCTGGATATGGCGGCGATCCTCGCGGAGATGGATCGTGATGCCGTCCGCGCCCGCGCGTTCGGCAAGCGTGGCGAGGGCGACGGGATCGGGTTCGACGGGACCGCCGACGGTGGCGGCGTAACCACGGTAACGGGCCTGGCGCACGGTGGCGCAGTGGTCGATGTTCACTCCAAGGAGAATCATGGGAGGCGGCACCCTAGGCACTGTCTTCAAAATAAACCAGTGCTTTGCTTGCGTCCCGTGAGTGAGGAGCAAGCCACGCTGGGCCGGCGTTGTCCTCGGTGGCACGGGCCTCCGGCCCGCCTCCACCTCACCAAGCACCGGTTCATTTTGAAGACAGCGCCCAGGCGGATATCGCGCGTTTGAAACACGGATTTTCGCCTGACTCGCGCGAGGCGACCGGCTGGAGTCGTCGGCTCTTTTCCTCCCGTGTCCGACTCCCCCGCCTCCCCCTCGCCGCGCGCTCCCCGCGAAAATCTGCTGGTCAACCTGATCTGCACGATCGCCGTGCCGGCTTTGATCCTCTCCAAGCTCAGCGCCCCCGAACGACTCGGCCCGGTGCTGGCCCTCCTCGTCGCGCTGGCCTTCCCGATCGGCTACGGCATCTGGGATTTCGTCCAACGGAAGAAATTCAACTTCATCGCGGGCATCGGCTTCGCGAGCACGCTCCTCACCGGCGGCTTTGCCCTGGCGAAACTCGACGGTCTCTGGTTCGCGGTGAAGGAGGCCTCGGTGCCGCTCGTCATCGGCCTCATGGTGCTGCTCTCGATGAAATCGCGCCGCCCGCTCATCCGCGAGTTCATCTACAACGACCAGGTGATCGACGTGCCGAAGATCGACGCCGCGCTCGACGCGCGCGGGGTGCGGGCCGACTTCGAGCGCCTGCTCGCGCGCGCCGGCTGGCTCGTCGTCGCCTCGTTCATGGTCAGCGCCGTGCTCAACTTCGTCCTCGCGCGCTGGATGCTCACCGCGCCGGCGAGCACGCCCGAGTTCAACGCCCAGCTCGCGAAGATGCAGATCTGGAGCTGGCCCGTCATCGTGGTGCCCAGCACGGGCATGATGATGGTGGCATTGTTCCAGCTCTTCGGCGGCATCAAGCGCCTCACCGGGCTCGACCTGGAAGAGATTCTCCACCCGCACGCGCAGCAGAAAAAGGACTGAGCCGCCATCCGGTGAAACCCGGATCCCTGTCACGTAAAATCTCTCCAAAAGAGAACCGGCGTTTTCCCGGAACAAGCCTCCTCCGTTGCACTTTCGTCGGAGCGAACCACAAGCTTGGGGTATGCGTATCCCCCACCTCGCCCGCATCGGAAGAGCCTGTGCGGCGATCGTCTTGCTCGCCTCCCTCGCCGCATGCAGCACCTTCGAACGACGCGCCAAGGAAAAGGGCGCGGTCTTCCATGCCCTGGATGCCGCGACACAGGCGCGACTCGAGGCGCGCCAGATCCAGGTCGGCGACACGGAGGACATGGTCTACATCTCCCTCGGCGCCCCCGACGAAAAAAAGGAGCATCTGACCGCGGGATCCCGCACCACGACCTGGGTCTACAGCGCCTATTGGCAGGAATACCAGGGCACGCGGCTCGTCGGCTTCCGTCGCCTGGTGGTCTACGATCCCGGCAGCAAAAGCTACCGAGTGTATCACGAACCGGACTACCAACCCGTCTACGCCCCCCGCGTGGAAGACCGGGTGCGAATCACGTTCCAGGACGGCCGCGTGACCGTCATCGAGCAGGCCCAACCGAGCGGGAAACCCGCCGCCGATTCTTCCCCCAAGACCCTCCCCTAACGCAAGTTGACGGCGGCCATGCCGGCACAGGCCGAAATTGGGATATTTTCACCGACCCCCCTAGGGTAAAAACCGGGTAAAACCGAGCGGTTTTGCTGTGGCGTGCTACCTCGTGGTGCCCACACCTTTACCCCGTGTTGCCGATGACGGAATCTCGTGTTGCTCCCCGCCTCGTTTTACAAGCGCGTGTCGCGGCCGGGAAGGGAGTTTGGTCACCCGGCGGCATGCAAGACGCACGCTCGCACGTCCCTCGTCGCTCTTCCCGCACGGAACTCCGATGACGTCCGAAAACCTCTTCGCCTGGCACGGTCCGGTTCTTGAGCTGCTGAGATCCCATCACGGGATCGACTTCACGCTCTATCGGCCGGGCACGGTCGACCGTCGCATCCGGAGACGCATGGCGCTGCTGGAGACGCCCGACAGCGACGCCTACGCGGCGCTCCTGCGCTCCAATCCCGCCGAACTGGACAACCTGCGCCACGACCTGCTCATCGGCGTCACCGAGTTTTTCCGCGAACCCGATTCCTTCGCCTGGCTCGGAACGCACGTGCTGCCCCAGGCGTTTCAAAGTCCGGAGCGCGACGAGTTTCGCGCCTGGTGCGCGGGCTGCGCCACCGGCGAGGAAGCCTACTCCCTCGCCATTCTTCTCGACGAAGTGGCCCGTTCCGTCGGCTTCACCGGCCGCATTTCGGTGTTCGCCACCGACGTCCACCCGCAGGCGCTGGAAACGGCCGCCCAAGGTCGCTACGACGAAGCCAAGCTCTCGGCGATGAAGCCCGAGCGGCTGGAACGCTACTTTCAAACCCTGCACGAGGGCCAACGTCGCGTCGTGCCGGAACTCCGAGCCCGCGTCGTCTTCGCCCCCCACGACCTGCTCGTCGATCCGCCGTTCACCCGCATCGACCTCGTCGCCTGCCGCAATCTCCTCATCTACCTCGAATCCGAGGTCCAGGAACGCGTCGTCAGCCGCTTTCATCACGCGCTGCGTCCGGGCGGCATTCTCTTCCTCGGCGCCAGCGAGAGCATCGGCCGCCTCGGCGGCGAATTCAACCTGCTCGACGCCCGCCACAAGGTCTTCCGCAAAAACAGCGACCGACGCCTGCCCTTCGACAGCCGCCGCGCGCCCGGACTCGGCTCGGGCGGCTCGCAGTCCGGCCTGATCGTTTCGAGTTCCACCTCCCCCGGTCTGCCCGGCGCGGTCGGCAAGCATCTGTTGCGCGCCTACGATCATCTGCTGGACCGCCACGCCCCCCCGGGTTTCCTCGTCGACGCCACTGGCATCCTCCTGCACTGCTTCGGCGACGCCGGTCGCCTGCTGCTTCCGCCCGAGGGGCGCGTCGAAAACAGCCTCCTCTCCCGCACCTCCGGCGATCTTCGCCTCGCGCTCACCACGCTCATCCCCCGCGCCCTTCGCGCCAACAATCTCTTCTGCGAAGCGCGCGGCGTCCAGGTCGGTCCGGCCGGCTCGCCGCCCGAGCTGATCGACCTCGTCGCCGAAGCCATCCCCGACTCCGGCGTCGGCCCGAATCCGCCCCTGGTGCACATCGCCGTGCTTCGCCCCCGCCCGGCGCCGCCGCCCGCCGGTCCCGCCGCGGACGCCCCCGCGCAACCCGGCTTTCTCGCCGACACCGCCCGCCGCGATCGCCTCGCCGACCTCGAGGCCGAGCTGCAATCCACCAAGGACAATCTCCAGTCGACCGTCGAGCAGCTCCAGTCCGCGAACGAGGAACTTCAATCGACCAACGAGGAGCTGCTCGCCGCCAACGAGGAACTCCAGGCCGCCAACGAGGAGCTGCATTCCCTCAACGAGGAGCTCCACAGCGTGAACAGCGAGTTCGAGCGCAAGAACACCGAGCTGCAGCAGCTCAACGCCGACCTCGACAATCTCCTCGGCGCCCTCGAGGTCGGGACCGTCTTCCTCGATCGCGACCTGCGTATCCGCAAGTTCAACCACGCCGTCGAACGTTGCTTCCACCTCCTGCCCCAGGACGTCGGCCGGCCGATCTCGCACATCGCCTACCAGCTCGACGACCAGGAACATCTCCTCTCCGAGGTAAACCGGGTCCTCTCCACCGGCTCCGTCTCGCGCCGCGAGATCCGCTCCCGCGACGGCCGGTATTTCCTCAAACGCATCCTCCCCTTCCGCAATCTCAAGGGAGAGATCGACGGCGTCGTCATCACCTTCGCCGACGTCACCGCCGTCCGCCACATGCAGGACCGCTTCGACCTCGCGATCGAGGCCTCCCGCCTCGTGTGGTGGGACTGGGACATTCCCCGCGACCACCTCGCCACGCACAGCGCGGGCTGGTGCATCCTCGGCTACGATTACGAGGACATGCGGCACACCGGCGTCGACTGGATCGAGCTCGTGCACCCCGAGGACAAGGACCGCGTCCGCTCCACCCTCGAGGCCGCCCTTCGCGGCGACAGTCCGGTCTGGGACTGCGAACACCGTTTCAAGGCCCGCTCCGGCAACTGGCTCTGGGTCGCCAACAAGGGCCGCGTCACCGAACGCGATCCCCACGGCAAACCCTTGCGCATGCTCGGCACCACGCAGGACATCGACGCGCGCAAATCCGCCGAGGTCGCCGTCGCCCGCGATCTCGAGCTGCTCGCCCACGTGCCCGACGCCGTCGTCTGCGTCGACACCTCCGGGATCGTCACCTATTGGAACCAGGCCGCCACCGCCCTCTATGGTTGGCACCCCGCCGAACTTCTCGGCCGCCCCGTCTTCGAACGTTTCCCCGAGGAGGTGCGTCCCAGGATATCCGCCTTGCTCGAAGACTCCATCGCCGGCCGCGAGTTCTCCGGCGAATACGAGGACTATCGCAAAGACGGCGGCCGAGTCTGGGTCGAGGCCCGCACCCATCGCCTCCTCGACGAAGAGGGACGCGTCTTCGGCGTCATGGGCATCTCGCGCAACATCACGGAAACCCGGCGCCGTCGCGAGGAGCACGCCCGCATCGAACGCCAGCTCGCCCAGTCGCAGAAGATGGAGACGCTCGGCAACCTCGCCGGCGGCATCGCCCACGATTTCAACAACCTCCTCGCCGCCATCCTCGGCTACGCCGAGATCGCCACCGGCCTGCTGCCCGACGGCCACCCCGCCCTCGCCAAACTCGCCAACGTCCGTCACGCCGGCCAGCGCGCGGCGGAACTGGTGCGCCGCATCCTCGCCTTCTCCCGCACCGGCGACCAGCCGCGTCGCCCCGTCCGCATCGCCCAGGTCGTGGAGGAGACCCTGCCCTTCCTCCGCGCCAGCCTCCCGAGCACGATCCAGATCCGCTCCCGCGTCGCTCCCGACGCCGACCACACCGTCCTCGGCGACCACACTCAGCTCCAGCAGGTGTTGCTCAATCTCTGCGCCAACGCCTCCCAGGCCATCGGCGAACGCGCCGACGGCCGGCTCGAGATCACCCTCGACGTGGTGCAGCTCGACGTCACCCCGCCGCTCCACGTCGGCGCCATCCTGCCCGGTCTCGCCCTGCTCCTCTCCGTTTCCGACAACGGCTCCGGCATTCCGGCCGACATCGTCGACCACGTCTTCGAACCCTTCTTCACCACCAAGCCCGTCGGCGAAGGCACCGGGCTCGGACTTTCCATCGTCCACAGCATCATCGCCGCGCACGGCGGAGGCATCCGCGTCGAGTCCGAACCCGGCGCCGGCACCAGTTTCCTCATCTACCTGCCCGCCATTCCGCCCGCCCTCGAATCCCAGCCCGATCCCCATCCCTCCCCGTCGACCTCGTCCGCCTCCTTTCCCTGCGGCCACGGCGAGCGCGTCGCGGTGATCGACGACGAGGAAAGCGTCGCCCTTCTCACCCAGCAGGCGCTCGAACGCTACGGCTACAACGCGCAGATCATGCCCGACGCGCCCACCTGCCTCGAAACCCTGCGCGCGGATCCCGACGCCTTTTCGCTGGTCGTCACCGACCAGACGATGCCGCTCATGACGGGCCTCGAACTCGTGCAGGCGTTGCGCGCCGCGAATCTCCAAACGCCGGTCATCATCCTCTCCGGCTACAGCCGCGCCTTCGACCCCGATTTGCTGCCCCGCCTCGGCCGCGTCGGCTTCCTCGCCAAACCCTTCGTGCTCGCCGATCTCCTCGAGCACGTCCACGCCATCGTCCGCCCGCCGGCGACGTGACGCGGAACAAACCTACGCGCCCGGACGAAGCGCGAACTCGCACACGAGCATGAAGTAGGCGCGCCCTTTCGAGGGGACGTTCAACGCGCGCACCGCGTGCACGATGCGGCGGATGTCCGCGCGGTCGCGATGGGGATGCGCCTTCGCGAGCTTGCGCACGACATACTCGATCTCGTGGCGCTGACTGGAGAGAAAGCGCCTGTCCACACGACGTTTGCGCGGGTCGTCTTTCATCGGGACCACACGCTCGCGTTTCCCCAAAGCCGTCCGCAAGCGCGGACGGCCCGGACGCTCGAGTTTTACGAGGACGCGAGGATCCGGCGCAGCGTCTCGTCGACGAGCTTCGGGTTCACCTTGCCCTTGGCGGCCTTCATCACCGGCCCCTTGAGGCCGTTGATCGCGCTCTCCTTGCCGGCCTTGAACTCGGCCGCGGCTTTCGGGTTGATCGCGATCGCGTCGCGACACCACTGCTCGAGCTCGGCGGTGTCGGTCTGAGCGACGGCGAGCCCCTTGCGCGCGACGATGTCGGCAGGTTTGTCGCCGGTGGCGAACATGTCGGCGAAAACCTCCTTCGCGGCGTTCTGCAGGAGCGTGCCCGCGTCGATGAGTTTCACCAGCTCGGCGAGATGCGCCGGCGTGAGCTTCGCGTCGGCGAGCGCGACACCCGAGGAGGAAAGTTCGCGGAGAAGATCGTTCGCGATCCAGTTGCCCACCTGCTGGGCGAGCGCGGGGCCGGCGAGCTTCACCGCGGCCTCGAACCAGTCGCTGAGCACGCGGTCCGGGATGAGCACGCTGGCAAGCGTGTAGGGCAGACCGTAGCCCTCGGGCGCGGCGGCCATGAAACGGCGCTGCTTGTCGAAGGGACGCTCGGGCAGCTCGGCGGCGAGGCGCGCCTTCCACTCGGCGTCGACCTTCACGGGCATGAGGTCGGGGTCCGGGAAATAACGGTAGTCGTGCGCCATCTCCTTCGTGCGCAGCGACTGGCTGGTGCCGGTAAGGCCGTCGTAGTCGCGCGTCTCCTGCACGATCACGCCGCCGGCCTTCACGACCGCGATCTGGCGCGCGATCTCGTGGGCGATGCCGTCGCGGACGAAGGAGATCGAGTTGAGATTCTTGAGCTCGACCTTCGTGCCGAGCTCCTTCGAGCCGACGGGGCGGATGGAGACGTTGGCGTCGCAGCGCAGCTGGCCCTTCTCCATGTCGCAGTCGGAGATGCCCGCGTAGATCATGCTGTTTCGCAGCGAGACGAGGTAGGCGTAGGCCTCCTCCGCGCTGTGTATCGCCGGTTCGGATACGATCTCCATCAGCGGCGTGCCCGCGCGGTTGTAGTCGACGAGCGAGCCGCCCGCGCCGTGGTTGAGCTTGCCGACGTCCTCCTCGAGGTGGATGCGCGTGAGCGGGATGACCTTGTGCTCGCCCATGATGTTGCGGGCCGGGCCGGGCAGCTCGATCTCCACGCCGCCGCCGACGCAGATCGGCTGGTCGTATTGCGAGATCTGGTAGTTCTTCGGCGAGTCGGGATAGAAATAGTTTTTGCGGTCCCACTTGCAGACCGGGGCGATCTCGCAGCCGAGCATGAGGCCGGCCTTGATGATGGCGTCGACCGCGGCCTTGTTCATCACCGGCAGCGCGCCGGGCAGGGCGAGCACGGTGGGATCGGTGAGCGTGTTCTCGGGCTCGCCGTAGCCGGCGGGCACGCGGGTGAACATCTTGGAGCGGGTCTTGATCTGGACGTGGACTTCAAGACCGATGACGGCTTCGTAATTCATTTTTCAGAGGGAGGGGCCCACGGAACACACGGACGACACGAAAGAAGGATCTGAGTTATTGCCCACGAAACACACGAAATAGCACGAAAAGGAAGGCTCGGGCTTTCGTGTCATTTCGTGTGATTCGTGGGCACGTTCTACAGCGGTTTTCTTTCCGTGTTTTCCGTGTCTTCCGCGGGCTAGCTAAATCAGAGGTTCGGGGTGCGCTTGGCCCAGTCGTGGGCGCGGTCGTAGAGGTGGGCGGCGGAAAGGAGGTCCGCCTCGGAGAAGGGTTGGCCGATGAGCTGCAAACCGATCGGCAGGCCGCTCCGCGTGAAACCGCAGGGCACGCTGATCGCGGGCAGGCCGGCGAGGTTCACGCCGATCGTGTAGATGTCGGCCAGATACATCGCGAGCGGGTCCTCGGTCTTCTCGCCGCGCTTGAAAGCCGGCGTCGGCGAGGTCGGCGTGAGTATCACGTCCACGTCGCGGTAGGCGTCGATGAAGTCCTGGCGGATCAGCGTGCGGACCTTTTGCGCGCGGCCGTAATAGGCGTCGTAGTAACCCGAGCTGAGCACGTAGGTGCCAAGGATGATGCGACGCTTCACCTCCGAACCGAAACCCTCGGCGCGCGACTTGAAATAGAGATCGAGGATGTTCTCCGCCTCGGCGCTGCGGTGGCCGTAGCGCACGCCGTCGTAGCGAGCGAGATTCGAGGAAGCCTCGGCCGTCGCGATGATGTAGTAGGCCGAGAGCGCGTATTGCGTGTGCGGGAGCGACACCTCGCGCACCTCGGCGCCCTGCGACTTGTAGAAATCGATCGCGGACTGCACCGCGGCGCCGACCTCGGGATCGAGGCCTTCGCCGAAATACTCCTTCGGGATGCCGATGCGCAGCGGACGCCCGCGCGGCGCGGAGAGCGCGGCGCGGTAGTCGGGAATCGGCGTCTTGAACGAAGTCGAGTCGCGCTCGTCGTGGCCCGCAATCGCCTGGAGCAAGATCGCGACGTCCTCGACGGTGCGACCGAAGGGACCGATCTGGTCGAGCGACGACGCGTAGGCGATGAGACCGTAGCGCGAAACGAGTCCGTAGGTGGGCTTGAGGCCGACGACGCCGCAGAGCGCGGCCGGCTGGCGGATCGAGCCGCCCGTGTCGGAACCGAGCGTCGCCGGGGCCTCTCCCGCCGCGAGCGCCGCCGCGCTGCCGCCCGAGGAACCGCCGGGGATGCGCGTGAGATCGTAGGGATTCGCGGTCGGTTTCGTCGCGGAGTTCTCCGTCGAGGAGCCCATCGCGAATTCGTCCATGTTTAAGCGCCCCCAGAGCACGACGCCGGCCTCGCGCAGCTTGGTGGTCACGGTGGCGTCGTAGGGGCTGACGAAGTTGGCCAACATCTTCGACGAGGCGGTGAGCGGCTGGTCCTTCACCGCGATCACGTCCTTCAGGCCGACCGGGATGCCGTCGAGCGGTCCGAGCGCCTGCCCGACGGCGCGACGGGCGTCGGAGGCCCGGGCTTGGGCGAGCGCATCCTCCGCGTCGTAGGAGTTGAAGGCCTGCACGCGGTCCTCGACCGCGCGGGTGCGGGCGATCACGGCCTCGGTGAGAGCGACGGAGGTGAGCGAACCGGCCGCGAGCGCGGCGGATAGTTCGGCGACTGTCTGGTAATGGAGCGGCGTGGCGGACACGGGAAAAAAGCGTGTTTATGCGGGGGGAGCCGCGTCGGGGACAACAACGATGTGGGGTGCGCCTCCCTGCCCCGCCCCGCCCGCCCGTGGCCGGCCGGCGCCTATGTCGCCGCGCTCGGTTGTTCGGTCTCGCGCACCCAGGTCTTGAAACTCCTCAACTTCTCCGGGGTGCCGAGAGCGAGGAGTTCGTCCCCGACCTCCACCCGCTCTTCCGCGCCCGGACTGAGCAAGCGCATCGCCCCGCGCCGAATGCCCACGATTTGCACGCCGTGGCGGGCGTTGGGGGCCAGTTCCAGCAGGCTGGAGCCGGCGGCGCGACTGCCTTCCGGAACCTTCACGGTCTCCAGACCGATTCCCTCGAAATCCGAGGTCTCGCCTTCGGTCCCGAAGCCGATCGCCCCGAGGAACGCCTTCGCGTTTGCGGCCTGCTCCGGCGTGCCCAGGAAAAGCACCTTGTCGCGGGGAAACAGCGCCTGCTCGGGCCCGGGCAGGGGAATCATGCACCCCTGACGCTCGATGCCGACGACGGTGCAGCCGAAGCGGGCGCGGAGATTGAGCTGCGCGAGCGTGCTGCCGGTGCAGGAGGCGAGATCCGGCACCACGCAATCGGAGACGCTGATCTTCCACTCCGAATGATTGCCGAGCCACGGCACCGAGGTCGCGCTCAGGGGCCGGGCGTCGGTCTCGCCCAAGACCCCATACAGCCCGATTTCCAGCTCGCTATGCCAATAGGTCATGCGACGGCGCAGCATGAGCAGCGCGATGACGACCACGATCAGGCTGCCCAGAAAGGTCCACCGGGCCGCATGGGTGGGCGCGAAAGATCCCACCCAAATCACGAGCAACACGGTCGACACGATGCGGATGCCGTTGGCGATCAGGGCGCACAGCCGCTCACGTCTGGCCCGCGGCTGCGATTGGGTGGTGAACTCCGCCACGATCAACGCGAGCGCGCCGATGTTGCGCCACACCGCGAAAAGCGGAACCAGCACCACCGCCACGAGCGTCAGCCAGAAAAACACCTCCGAGCCCTCCGGCAACCAACCGCCCTCCCCTCCGTTTTTCGACATCGCCGCGTCGGCGAAAACGAGCAGGCCCGCGACAAAGAGCAGCTCCACGCCGATCTGGATGATACGCCGCCGGCTCAGCTTCCACAGCAGGTTGCCCGCGCGCCGCTCGTGAAGCCGCTCCAGCCAGTCGTGGTAGGCGTCCAGCACGCCCACCAGCAAGCGGGGACGCCGCCGGAGCAGGGCGTCGGCGATGGCATCCGAACGCCGCGCGAGTATCGGCGTGGCCAGGGAGGTGACCAGCGAGAGCCCGACCGCGAGCGGATAATAGCGGGGAGGCACCACCGCGGCGGCCACGCCCAACTGGGCGATGATGAAGGAAAACTCGCCGATCGGCGTCGCCACCAACCCCGCGCGAAGCGCCTCCCGGTGCGGCGATCCCGTGATCGTGAGGCTGGTCGAGACGGCCGCGACCCGCAGCACCAGCGTGAAGACCGAAAGCAGGAGGATCATCCACCACGATTCCCCGAGGGCGCGCACGTCGATCTGGAGTCCGATGCCCACGAAAAACACCGCGCTGAACACGTCGCGCATGCCCTCGAACACGCGCTCCACCTGGTGCCGGTGCGGGGTCTCCGCGACGATCGTCCCGAGCAGGAAGGCGCCCAACGCGAGCGAATAGCCCGCGCGAAAAGCGATGATCGCGAAGCCGAAAAGCAGGGCCGCCGTCGCCAGCGTTTGCAGTTCCTCCTCGGCCTTCACGCTCATGCGACGCAACAGCCAGGGCACGATGAGCAACCCCATCACGCCCGCGAAAACCACGAAGGTCCCGAAGGCCCCGACCGTCCGCCCCAGCCCCTGCGCCTCCGCTCCCGCGCCTCCGCCGATGGCGATCACCGAACTCAGGACCGTCAGCATCACCACCGCGACGACGTCCTCGAGCACGGTCACGGCCATCGCCAGTTGCGCGGACTTCTCGTGGGCGGTTCCCGTCTCCTGCAGCACCTTGCCGATGATCGCCGAGGAGGAAACCATGAGCATCGCGGCGAGGAACAGGGTTTGCGTGGCGTTCAACCCCACCACGGCGCCAAGCGCGCGGGTGCCGAAATAGGTCAGCACCGCGCCGAGGAAAACCGCGATCAACAACCCCGCCCCCAGCCGCCGCAGACGACGCAGGCTGAGACGCAGGCCGATCGAAAACATCAGAAACACCAGCCCGACCTGCGCCGCGGTCGCGATGCTCGCCTCGTCCTCCACGAAGGCGAAAGGCGGCGTATACGGCCCCACCACGATGCCCGCCACGATGTAGCCCACCACCGCCGAAAGACCCGCCCGCTGACACAACCAGCCCAACGTCGCCGCCGCGGCGAGGATGATCGCCAGGTCCTGGATAAAGTTCACTCCGCTCATTTGGCCGGGAAAAAAGAAATGGGTTGTCGAAAAAACAAAAGGACGCCGCCCGTCCGGTCCGCCGGACTGATCCGAGGCGACATCAAAACGTCAAGGATGCCGCCAGGCGAAACCCTCCGCCGCCCGCGGCGCCCCTCGCCCGCGTTTCACGCGTCGGAAAACGGACGCGACCGCGCCACCGCGTGGGGAAACACGGCGGCGGAGGACGACGACGTTCGCTTTGGCCATGATCCGAAACACCGGCGCGGAGGCGGCGTCGGATCAATCACCGAATCGGAAGTTTTCCGCCACTACGCGGCGCCGGGCTTAGCCGTCGCCCTCTCTACGGCGGCCAGCACACGCGCCGCCGCCAACTCCTCCGGGTCGGATCCGCCCTCGGTCAACTTCCCGAAATGGGTCGCGGTCAGTTCCCGGTGAGGACACTCGGCCACCGCCCTTCGCACCGCCGCCACGAGTTCCTGGTGGTTGCCCCTCCAAGTCCGGGCCTCCAGCCACTGCATCGCCGCCGGATGAATCGACCGCGGCCGATATTCCGGAAAGATCGCGGTGAGATCCGTCAGCACGCGACGCACGACCAGACCGATGTCCTCGCGACGCTCGCGCAGGGCCGGCACGTTCACCACCGCCGGCACGATAAACTGCAGCTCCTCGAGAAACTCCCCGTCGGAAGCGCCCGACATCCCCGTCTGATCGTGCGCGGCGAAGACGATCCGCAGCGGCTTCTCGCGCTCCCGCTGCCGCCGGGCGCGCCGGAGAAAGTCGAGCAGCGGTTTCTCCTGCGCCTTGGGCACTTTTTCCACCTCCGGCACGAAATAGGTGCGGGGCACTCCCTCGTTGAGGCGATCGAGCGACACCTGGGTCGCCAGGGTTTCCACGTCGAGATCGCGGGCCGACAACACGACGAGCCCGCCGTGA
>Ga0207868_1001427_pt1 | contig 17113 bp, 12 predicted proteins | sample Passage237B_FD_187370 | JGI IMG/M metagenome (GOLD analysis project Ga0207868, IMG submission 187370) | Cellulose adapted compost microbial communities from Newby Island Compost Facility, Milpitas, CA, USA - Passage2 37B (SPAdes) (version 3) ... | reverse complement strand
CCCAGCCGATCAGGCCCAGCCCGCCCCACAGCGCGAGCGTGCCCGCCACCTCGTGCAAGGCGTCGTAGTGCCCGGGGAAATACCGCGCCGTCGTCGAGATCACGAGGATGCGGAGCAGGTTGAACAAAAACCCGATCGCCAGCCCCGCCGGCACCAGCGCCGCGACCGTCCACCAGCGCCGCCCCGCGATCCCGCCCGCCAGCAGCGCCACCAGCGCGCCCGAGGTGATCAGGCCGAAGCCGTTGCACTCCGTCGCGACGAGAAAGTGCCCGCCCGCCACCGAAAGAACGAGCTGCGGGTCCTGCGCCGTGCCCGTCAGCGTCAGGTTCGGCTCCATGCCCAGCCACGCCTGCACCGCCGCCGCGCTCACCCCGGCGAGCTGCCGTAGTGGCCAATCCAATACAGGGAACGCCACGATGATCACGAACAAGGCCGCCACCCCCGCCACCATCGGGCGAAAATAACGGTAACCCCGCGCGCCGAAGAGCGCCCGCAAACAACCCGCCAGCGCGAGCGCGAAGCCCGGCAACACGAGCCAATTCCAGCCAGCCAGCCCCGCCGCCCCCACCGCGCCGAAGGCCGCCGCGAGCAGCAGCAGCGTGCGGTTGCACAAGTCGCCCTGGATGCGCAGCTCGTCGCGATGTTGCCAGGCCACGAGCCCCGCCGCCGCCCCGAGCAGAATCGCCCCCTGCCGGATCTGCGAACGCGCCGCCGTCTCGGCGACGATCCAGCGCGTCACCGGCCAGAACACCGCCGCCGTCGCGGCCACGAGGCCCCAAGCCAGCAGCCGATCGCCGCCCGCCGTCTTTTCCTCCGCCGTCTCCTTGTTTTCGGGAAGCACGTCCACACGCATGCCCTAGCCGACCCCATCCCGCCGCACAAGTGCCACGACCCGGAACGCTCGCCCGATGATTTCCTCACCGACACGCGCGTTCCGCGTTGCGCCCGTCCTCGACTCCCCCGGCGTTTCCGCCACAGATTCGGTTGCCCTCCAGCGATCCGATGTCCTCGCACCTCGCCCTCTCCACCGTCCGGCTCGTTCTCCTCGGCGGCGCCCTTTCGCTCTGCGCCTGCGGCAAAATCGAGCCTCTCGCCGGTAAAAAAGAAGCGCCCTCCGCCGCCTCTTCACCCTCCGCGCCGACCCGCTCCGCGGAGCCGACGCCGCTTGCCTCGGTTCCCTTGCCCGCAAACTTCCCCGCCCTCACCGAACTCTGGACGGAAAAAGAGATCGAACGCGCGGCCGCTTTGCTCGCGGGCGTCGCCGCGAACGACCCTCGCAAGCTCCCCAGCTCGGCGACCTCCGAAGGCCGCGCTTTCTTCGGCACCCTGCGCCGCGCCGCCGCCGAATCCTATCGGCTCCCCTCGCTCGCGAAGGTCTCGTTCGGCAACCACTACAGCCGCCTGCTTCCGCTCTACGTCGCCGCCGCCCGTAACGGCCAGAAGCTGGATCGCGAGATCGCGCTCCTCGTCGCCTTGGAGTTCGAGCTCGCGGATCATTTTGTCCAGGATCGCTCCTTCACCACGAAGGATCCGGACAACGCCACCTTCAATCCCAACGGCGGCAACGTGCTCGTCTACTTCCAGCAGGGCAGCGAACGCATCGACTCGCAGCTTCGCGAACGACTCCTCCTGCTCCGTGAGAAACGCCTCTTCAGCGACGAATCGCGGGCCCTCGCCCTCAGCTACGTCGCGCGGCACCTACCGACGATCGCCCGCGTCCTGAAGCTAAAAGACCTCCGTCCGCTCCTCGTCGAAAGCGCCCGGCTCGAAACCGTCGAGACCAACCGCGCCTACTACCAGACCCTGCTCGGCAGTGTCTGGATCGAGTGAATCCCGCCGCGGCCCACCCGAACGTCTCCGGGTGAGCTCCCTGGTCCCCCCTCGCGCCGCCGCCCTTGCCCAGCCGGCGCGTCCGCGCTCTGCTTCGGACCACCCACCGCCCCCGGCCGCTTTCCATGTCCTCGCCGCGCACCCGCAGCCTGCTCGCCTCCCTCGCCCTCCTTGGGCTCGCCAGCGGCTGCGCGCATCGCTCCTCCCCGTCCGCGGCCTCCGCGCTCGCCTCCCGCCCCTCGACGTCCGCGCACGAGTCCGACCTGCCGCCCGCCACCCGACGCAGCGTCCCCGGCACGCCCTTTACCCGCGCGCGTCCCACCGAGCCCTTCGCCCCCATCCTCGTCGTCACCACCCAGGTCGCGCACGACGACCTCTTCCTTCATGTGCTCGGCGGCACCGGCGCCCGTTACCAACCCGTCACGCGCTTCTACCGCGGCCAACGCGTCTTCATTCTCCCCTTCGCGAGCAACTACGCCGTCGACGCCCTCGAAAACGCCGACCTCACCTTCGAGATCACCATTCACAAACCCGACGGCACCCTCGACGGCGAACCCCTCTCCGCCTCCCTCTGGCAAGGCGTCGTCTCCGCGCCCGATCTGATCCTCTACCCGGCCACCACGGTCAACTTCCACGCCGAACCGACCGACCCGCTCGGCGACTACCGCCTCGTCGTGCGCATCCACGACCACCTCGGCGGCACCGTGCGCGAACACACGCAAACCCTCACCCTCGTCGACTACGCGCCACCGCCGCTCCCCGCCGACTTCGCGCCCGAGCCCTGGTTTCAAAGCTACTACCTCGCGCCCAGCCCCGAACTCGCCCTCCCCGCCCTCCCTCGCTTCTTCGAAAAACTCCCCGCCGACAAACGCGCCGGAGCCATCCCGCCCCTCCTCGGCTTCTACGACCAGATCTTGAGCGACAACCGCTGGCTTCTCCCCGCCTTCTCCGCGCGCCTCGACTCCACCCCCGACCCCGACGAAGCTTTCGCCCTCTCCCTCGTCCTCGGCTTCCACCTCCGCTCCGCCGCCGCCCCGCCCCCCGGTGTCGACGAAGCCACCTGGACCCGGCTCGCCGACTTCCGCACCCACGACTGGCCCTCCGATCCCGACGCGCCCCTCCTCCAGGCCTCGCAACTCGACGCCCTCTGGGGCCGCTTCTTCGCCAGCGCCCGATACGCCACGGTCCAACGCCTCATCGAACCCTTGGCCAACACCGCCGACCTCGGCGCCGCCGAACGCTGGCGCCAGTCCCTCCGCCTCGAAGCCGACGACAACTACCCGATCCCCGACCTCGACGATCCCGAGATCCCCGCCGAGATCCGCCGCGAAGTCCTCCTCCGCACCGCCCTCTGGTCCCTTCGCGCCAACGCCCGTCAACATCCCCTCGTGCGCGGCTACCTCGAACAAACGCTTCGCACCGGCGACCTCGCCCCGGGCGCACGCGTCCTCCTCGAACGCGCCCTTCGCACCGACTCCCCGGCCACCGCCAGCGGCGCCAACCCACCCGCGCCAAACTCGTAAATCGCATCTCCGCCGGTTGCCTCCACCTCCCGGGCCCCCAAGCTCGCCATCCCTCCATCGCCCAGTCCTCCGCCCTCTTTTTTCCGTCCCCCCGCCCCTCCACCCTCCCCGCACCCTTTTCCCATGCACACCTGGAAATTCTACCGCATCGGCGGTTTCGACCAAGTCGCCCTCACCACCGCCGCCGACCTCGAAAATCTTCATTCCCTCGACCAGAAACTCTGGGCCGCCCTCTCCTGCCCCGTGAAGGGCCTCGAGCTCGACGAGAAAACCCTCGCCCTCCTCGACACCGACAACGACGGCCGCATCCGCGCCCCCGAGCTCCTCGCCGCCATCGCCTGGGCCAAACCCTACTTCAAGGACCTCGCCGTCCTCCTCTCCGGCCAGGACACCCTCGCGCTCGACGCCTTCGCCGACACCCCCGAAGGCCGCGCCGCCTCCGCCTCCGCCCGCCGCATCCTCGCCACCCTCGGCAAGGCCGACGCCTCCACCATCTCCCTCGCCGACGCCTCCGACACCGCCAAGCTCTTCGCCGGCACCAGGCTCAACGGCGACGGCGTCGTCACCCCCGCCTCCACCGACGACCCCGCGCTCTCCGCGCTCATCGCCGACATCGTCGCCGCCACCGGCGGCGCCCCCGACCGCTCCGGCGCCCCCGGCGCCAACGCCGCCCTCGCCGACGCCTTCTTCGCCGACGCCGCCGCCTTCGTCGCCTGGACCGACAAGGCCGCCACGCCCGAGGTCCTCACCCTCGGCCCCTCCACCCCCGCCGCGGCCGCCGCCGTCGCCGCCGTCCGCTCCAAAATCGACGACTACTTCGCGCGCGTCCGCCTCGCCGCCTACGACCCCCGGGCCCTCGCCGCCGTCAACCGCTCCGAGACCGAATACCTCGCCCTCGCCGCCAAGGACCTCGCCATCACCTCCGAGGAAATCGCCGGTTTCCCCCTCGCCCGCATCGCCGTCGGCCAGCCCATCCCCCTCCTCGCCAACGTCAACCCCGCCTGGGCCGACCGCCTCGCCGCCCTCCACCGCGACGCCGTCACGCCCGCCTTCGGCTCCGAAGTCGCCAACCTCACCGAGGAACAGTGGACCGCCCTCAAGGCCAAGACCGACGCCTACGCCGCGCACCTCTCCGCCAAGGCCGGCGCCTCCGTCGAGAAGATCGGCGTCGAAAAACTCCGCGCCCACCTCGCCTCCGCCGACAAACTCCGCCCCGCCCTCGCCGACCTCATCGCCGCCGACGCCGCCCTCGCCCCCGAGTTCGAGGCCATCGCCAACGTCGAAAAACTCCTCCGCTACGCCCGCGACTTCCGCGCCCTCCTCCACAACTACGTCAACTTCTTCGATTTCTACTCCCCCGAGCACCTCGCTATTTTCCAGGCCGGCACGCTCTACCTCGACAGCCGTTCCACCGAGTTCTGCATCGAGGTCGCCGGCCCCGCCCCGCTCGCCGCGATGAGCAAGGCCTACATCGCCTACTGCGACCTCAAGCGCTCCGGCTGCCCGCCCCGCAAGATCGCCGCCTGCTTCACCAACGGCGACAGCGACTACCTCTTCGTCGGCCGCAACGGTATCTTCTACGACCGCCAGGGCCGTGACTGGGACGCCACCATCACCGCCATCGTCGACAACCCCATCAGCGTCCGGCAGGCCTTCTTCTCACCCTACAAAAAGTTCCTCCGCATGATCGAGGAACAGGTCGCCAAACGCGCCGCCGCCGCCGAGGCCGAGAGCAACGCCAAGCTCGCCGCCGCCGCCGACAAGACCGCCAACGCCGACAAACTCGCGCCCGCCGCCAAACCCGCCGAGCCCAAGAAAGTCGACATCGGCACCGTCGCCGCCATCGGCGTCGCCGTCAGCGGCGCGATCAGCGTCATCACCATCATCCTCGGCTACATCTTCGGCCTGAAGATCTGGCAGTATCCGCTCGTTTTCCTCGGCATCATGCTCGTCATCTCCGGGCCCTCGATGCTCATCGCCTGGCTGAAACTCCGCCAGCGCACCCTCGGCCCCATCCTCGAGGCCAACGGCTGGGCCATCAACGGCCGCATCAAGATCAACATCCCCTTCGGCACCAAGCTCACCGAGCGCGCGAAGAAACCCGCCAACAGCATCACCGACCGCAACGATCCCTACGAGGACAAGAAGGCCGCCGCCGCGCGCCGCCGCATCATCGCCCTCGTCGTCCTCGCGCTCGTCCTCGCCGGCGTCCTCTTCCATCACCACCGCCAAGGCTACTGGATCTGGGCCGACGCCGAGACCAAGGAAAAGGTCCGCGCCGAACGCGAAGCCGCCGCGCAGCCTCCCGCCGCCCCCGCCCCGGCCGAACCCGAGGCCCCCGCCGCCGAGCCCGCCCCCGCCAGCTAAACGCCGTGGCGATGTAGGCCCGACCGCTGGCCGGGCCTACAAAGCTCACCGTCCTCCTCCGGGGTTCTCTATGACGGAATGCGAAAGGACATAAGCCCACGGCCATCGGCCGCCCATCGACATCCGCCGTCTTCCGAGCCTCTGGCCTTCTGTCCTCTGTCGTTCCGCCCCGCCGCGCCACCCCTTCAGGTCTCAGCGCCTCAGCCCTCTCCTTCCCCATGAAAGTCGAACTCTTCACCGCCTGCGATTACGCCGCCGACTACGCCGGCAAGCTCACGCTCGTGGGGATCTTCGACACCCTCGGCGCGCCGAGCACGCCCGTCGTGCACCCGCAACTCTGCGTCGCCGCCAAGCTCCGTTTCGACGACCTCGAGGCCGGCCCGAAACAAGTCCGCTTCACCCTCACCGACGCCGACGGCCGCGACGTCCTGCAACCGATCGAGATGCAGATCGTCGCCCCCGCGCCCGCGACCGACACCGCCACCTCCGTGGTCAACCTGGTCTTCAACCTCGGCCACATCCGCTTCGAGCACCTCGGCGAATACGCCCTCGATCTTTTCCTCGACGGCGTCCAGATCGCGAGCACGCCGCTCTTCCTCCGCCCCGTCGCCCCTCCCGCCTGACCGCGCGGCCGGCCGACGCGTCCCGCATGGCGCATTGACCGCGCCGCCCCCGCCTTGCAGAGCTTCGCCGCGGTGAAGCCCCACGAGAAAAAATCCTGCTGCTCCCCGGAACGCGCCGACGCCGATCCCGCCTGCCACCACGACGCCGCCCCCGCTTCCGCCGACGATCGCCCCGACGCCTTCGCCCGCGTCTCGACCGGCGCCACCGACGGCATGGTTCTCCTCCCCGGCGGCGTCTTCCTGATGGGCAACGACCGCGACTACGGTTTCCCGAGCGACGGCGAGGGACCCGTCCACGAGGTCGAGCTCGCTCCCTTCTGGATCGACGCCACCACCGTCACCAACGAGCAGTTCAACGCCTTCGTTAACGCCACCCGCTACAAGACCGAGGCGGAGCGCTTCGGCTGGTCCTTCGTCTTTTTCGGCCACCTCTCCGCGCGCCGACAGGCCGAGATCCGCGCCCGCGCGCTCGGCGTCGAGTGGTGGTGCCGCGTCGAGGGCGCCGACTGGCGTCATCCCGAGGGCCCCGGCTCCAACATCAAAAACCGCTGGGCTCACCCCGTCGTGCACGTCTCGTGGAACGACGCCGCCGCCTACGCCGCCTGGGCCGGCAAACGCCTGCCCACCGAAGCCGAGTGGGAATACGCCGCGCGCGGCGGCCTGCCCCACGCGAACCGCTTCCCCTGGGGCGACGAACTCGAGCCCGGAGGCCGCCACCGCATGAACGTCTGGCAGGGCGAGTTTCCCCTGAAAAACACCGGGGCCGACGGCCACTACGGCACCGCACCCGCGAAGAGTTACCGCGCCAACGCCTACGGTCTCTACAACATGACGGGCAACGTCTGGGAGTGGTGCCACGACTGGTTCGACCCCGCCTACTACGCCCGTGGCCCGCGCGAAAATCCCCCCGGCCCCGCCTCCGGTGATCGCCGCGTCATGCGCGGCGGCAGCTACCTTTGCCACGCGAGCTACTGCAACCGCTACCGCGTCGACGCCCGCAACTCCAACACGCCCGACAGCTCCGCCACCAACGTCGGCTTCCGCTGCGTGCGCGACGTCTGAACACCAGGCGCGCCGCGAATTTCGCATCTTCCCCCGTAGCGGAACGACGGAATCGTTTTGTCGCCATCTCTCCGGTGCCGCCGCCCGCCTCGCCGCCCTGCTCTTTCGCGAGCCTGCCTCCGGCGTCCACCGCACCTCTCGCCCCGCCGCCGCGATCCGCCGCAAACACCTGTCTGTTTCGTTAAAAAATCGGGCGGTTTCATTTAGGGGGACGTGACCCCGCGCCGGCTGCGACAAAGAAGGATCGTTCCCGGCGTCTCCCCCGACGCCGGCACCGCCGACGCTTCGACCTCGCCCGAAGGAAACCATGCGCGAACACGACACCCCCTCCGCATCCGCCCCTTCCGCCGCGTCCTCCTCGACCGCGCCATCCGGCTCCGCCCGTTCCGGCTGCACCCGCCGCGATTTCCTCAAACGCGGCGCGCTCGCCGCCGCCGGCGCGACTTTCGGCACGCAATTCCTCGGTCTGCTTTCGCCCTCGGCGCGCGCCGACAACTCGCCGCCCCTGCCCCGCAACCTCCTGATCATTCTCACCGACCAGGAACGCCCCGTCATGTGGTTCCCCGAGGGATGGGAAGCCGCCAACCTTCCCAATCTGGCTCGCCTGAAGGCCAACGGCCTCACCTTCAACCGCGCCTTCTGCGCCACCGCCTGCTGCACTCCCTCGCGCAACACCTTCTTCACCGGCCTCTTCCCCGCGCAGCACGGCTCGCCCGACACCCTCTCCGACGTCGCGCCGCAAAACCTGATCGAACACCAGCTCGACCCCTCGCTGCCCAACCTCGCCACCTGCCTCAAGGAGGCCGGCTACGACGTGATCTACAAGGGCAAGTGGCACCTCAGCACACCCGTCGTCGGCCCCGACGGCACGCTCATCTCCGACGACATCTCGCGCTACGGCTTCGACGGCTGGGACGCGCCCGACGCCGGCACCACCATGGCCGGCCGCGGCGGCGGCACGCCCGACAACGACCGGCGTTTCGTCGACGACGCCATCGCCTTCCTCGAACACCGTCTCGCCCATCCCTCTCCCCGCCCCTTCTGCCTGATCGTCTCGCTGATCAACCCGCACGACATCGTCGCGTATCCGCTCTCGTATCGGTTTCTTGGTTACGACGATTCCGCCTTCGCGCCGACCACGCCCCCGATCTCCCTGCCGCCCACCGAGGCGGAAAACCTCCTCGCGAACAAGAAACCCGCCGCGCACGCGCACTTCGTCGCCGCCACCGCGGGCATCATCCCGGTCCCCACGCCCGAGATCCGGCTCAACTACGTCAACTTCTACGCCAACCGCATGCGTGACGTGGATGCGCAGATCGGCCGCCTCCTCGCCGTCTTCGACGACCACGGAGAGGCCGGCCGGTCGCTCCTCGACGACACGCTCATCGTCCGCACCTCCGACCACGGCGAGATGGCCATGTGCCACGGTCACATGCGCCAGAAATGCTTCGTCACCTACGAGGAGGTGCTCCGCGTCCCGCTCGTCTGGTCCAACCCCCGGCTCTTCCCCGCGCCGCGCACGACCGACGCGCTCGTCTCCCACGTCGATTTTCTCCCCACAGTCTGCTCGCTCGTCGGCGTGCCCGGCTGGCAGGGCAAAGGCTTCCAGGGCGTCGACTACAGCGGTGTCGTCCTCGATCCCGACTCCCCGCCGCCGCAGGACCACGTCCTCTTCACCTACGACGACATCTACGCCGGCCAGAGCCGCGAGGACTACCCCGGCGGCGTCGTTCCCGCGCCCAACCGTATCCACGCCATCAGGACGGCGGACTTCAAATACGCCCGCTACTTCGACGCCGACGGCGTCGCGCCCGACCAGGAGGAATTCTACGACCTGCGTCCGGAGGGCGGCGATTTTGATGTCACCCACCAGCTCCCGCTCGAGTTGAACAACCTCTCCGAATGGGCGGCGGACAATTTCCCAAATCCACCCGCGCTCACGACCGAGCAGACGCTCGCGCGCGCCTCGCTCAAGAGCACCCTCGCCGCCGCCGTCGCCACGCGTCTCCAACCGCGCCCTCCCGCCTCCGCCGCCGCGCCGCGCGACCTCAAGATCGAGGTCGTCCGCTGGTCCGACGGCGCCGGCTCCCACACCCACGCGCAGCTCACCTTCTACTCGCAGGTCGGCACGCGCTACCAACTGCAACGCTCCACCGATCTTGTCGCGTGGGACGACGTCGACGACCCCATCCCGGGCAACAACGGCCCCGTCCTCCGTCACTACGAACTCTCCGGCCCCCGGGTCTTCTATCGCATCCGCTGGGAACCCGTGCCCGCCGCCTGAGCGCCTCGTCCCTTCTTCGTTCAGCCAACCTCCCTCCGACCATGTCCACCTCCGGTCCGTCCACCCCCGCCACCCGCGAGCTCTCCCGCCGCACCTTCCTCAAATCCTGCGCCACCGCCGGCGCCGTCGCCGCCGGACATCCCTTGTTCAACATCTTCGTGCCCTCCGCGCGCGCCGACGGCTTCATCCCGCCGGCCACCGCCGGCATGAACCTGATCATCTTCCTCACCGACCAGGAGCGCGCCATCCAGTGGTTTCCGCCGGGCTGGGCCGAGGCCAACCTCCCCGCGCTCACCTCCCTGCGCGCCAACGGCCTCTCCTTCGAACGCGCCTGCGCCAACACCTGCATGTGCACGCCCTCGCGCAACACGATCTTCACCGGCCTCTTCCCCGCGCAGCACCGCTCGTCCGACACGCTCACCGAGGGCTTCCCGCAATCCGAGACCGAGCACCAGCTCGACCCCTCGCTCCCCAATCTCGCCACCGTGCTCAAGGCCGCCGGCTACGAGGTCGTCTACAAGGGCAAGTGGCACCTCAGCAAAGCCGTCGAAGGCGCCGACGGCACGCTCCGCCACGACGACATCGCGCGCTACGGTTTCGACCAGTGGGACGCCCCCGACGCCGGCCAGGACGTGAAGACGGAAAACTTCGGCGGCGGCACCGCCGACCACGACACGCGTTTCACCAACGACGCCATCGCCTACCTCGAACACAAACGCGACAACCCCGGCGGCAAACCCTTCTGCCTCGTCGTCTCGCTCGTGAACCCGCACGACGTGCTCGGTTACCCGGGCAACTACCTCGACGGCGGCTACACCAGCGCCGACCTCCTCGGCGACATCGAGCTGCCGCCGACCGTCGACGAGAATCTTCTCCTTAACCACAAACCCACCGCGCACTCCCAGCTCGCGCTCCGCCTCAACGGCCTCGGCCCGCTCCCGCTCGACGCGCAGAAACGCGCCTACCTCAACTTCTACGGCAACCTCATGAAGATGGTCGACGGCCACCTTCAACGCCTCCTCGACGTTTTCTCCGCCAACCCCGCCGGCGAAGCGTTGCGCAACAACACGATCATCGTGCGCACCTCCGATCACGGCGAGATGGGCATGTGCCACGGCGGCCTCCGCCAAAAAGCCTTCATGTGCTACGAGGAGGCCATCCGCGTCCCGCTCGTGTGGTCGAATCCCGTGCTCTTCCCCACGCCGCGCACGACCGACGCCCTCGTCTCGCACGTCGATTTCCTGCCCACCGTCGCCTCGCTCCTCGGCGTGCCCGACGTCGAGTCCTACGGTTTCTCCGGCGTCGACTACAGCAGCCTCCTCCTCGATCCCGACGCGCCGCCCGTCCAGGACTACATCCTCTTCACCTACGACGACATCTACGCCGGCCAATCCGCCGACGGCACCGACGGCAACGGCATCGTGCCTCCGCCCAACCGCATCCAGATGATCCGCGAGGAGCACTACAAATACGCCCGCTACTACGACGGCCTCGGAGTCGCCGCCGATCAGCAGGAATTCTACGACCTGCGCCCCGCCTCGCTCGGCGGCACCGACACCGATCCCGCCACCGGCCAGCCCGTCGAGTTGCGCAACCTCTCCGTCTGGGCCGAGGCCCTCCGCGTCCTCCACGAGGAACCCACGCTCGCCACCACCGCGCAGCAGCTGAAGCGCGCCCAGATGATGCAACGCCTCGACACCGTCGTCGCCGAGCGCCTCCAACCGCGCCCGCCCGGCCCCGCGCCCGTCATGGCCGAGTCCGTGCAAATCCGCACCGTCGCCGTCACCGACACCAACGAACAAACTTCGACCACCTCCGACTGGATCGAGATCCAGTTCGTCTCGCGCTGGGGCACGAACTACCAACTGCAAAAGACCACCGACCTCACCGCCGGCTGGACCGACGTCGGCGAGCCGATACCCGGCAACAACGGCCCGATGATCTTCTTCGAGCCGCTCACCTCCGCCGCGGTCTTCTATCGCGTCGTCGCCACCGTGCCGACGCCCGCGTCCGAGTGATCCCGCTCACCTGATCGCCATGCCCGGGGAAGCCCCCGCTTTCCCGGGCGCGTCCATTGTCTCCTTTGCCTGAGGGGAAACATCGGCTATCGAGCGGCCGCATGGGGCACCTCATGCAGTCGTTTCTCGAGGGAGCGAACGCGGACGGCGCGCGCCTCGACGCGCCCGGCTCGCGTTTGGGAGGCGCCTTGTTCTGGCGCCTGCAACTGACCGGCTGGGGGTTCATCGGCGTCGGCGGCTTCCTGCTCTGGATGGGCGTGCTCGGCGCGGAAAACGCCGCCTACGCCGCCCTCGCCCGCGCGGCCTCCGGCATCGCCTTCACCTGCCTGCTGCGCGAGATCTACCGGCGCGTGCCCTGGCGCGAGGTGTCGCCCTGGCTCCTCCTCGCCGGCGTCTTCGTCCTCTGCATCTTCGCCGGCGTGGCCGACACCGCGCTCGCCAAGCATTTCGTCTTCTCCCGCATCCGCGCCGACGTGCCGGTCGAGGCGAAACCCGTGCTCGAACGCTTCGGTCTCCTCATGCGCTGCGGCAGCTTCTTCGGCTGGAGCGTGCTCTATTTCGCCATCATCTTCTGGCAGGAATCGGTGGGCTCCGCCCTGCGCGCCGCGCGCCTCGAGGCCGCCGCGCGCACCGCCGAGCTTCGCCAGCTCCAGGCGCAGGTGAACCCGCATTTCCTCTTCAACGCGCTCAACGCCATCCTCGCCGAAAAGGACAACGCCCCCGCGGTCGAGCGCATCGCCGGCGAACTCGCCGACTACCTCCGCCACGCCCTTCGCGCGCAGGAGGACTTCGCCCCGCTCGGCGTCGAGCTCGACCTCATCGAACGCTATCTGCGCGTCGAAAAATCCCGCTTCGAGGAACGCCTCGTCTACGCCATCGAGGCCGACGCCGCCGCGCGCGCCGAGCCCGTGCCCGCCGCGCTCGTGCAACCGCTCCTCGAAAACGCCTGCAAATACGGCCGCCGCACCGGCCCGCGCATCCTGCACGTGCACATCGCCGCGCGCCTCGCCGGCGATTCGCTCGTCATCGAGGTGACCAACACCGGCCGCTGGCTCGAAACCCCGCCCGCCGATTCGCACGGCATCGGACTCTCCAACCTGCGCCGCCGCCTCGAGCTGCTCTCCCGCGGCCGCGCGCGCCTCGAACACTCCGGGGCGCGCGGACACGTCACCGTCACCGTCACCTGGCCGCTTTCCTCCGTCCGGCCCGTCCCGCAGGAGATCGCCTCATGACCGCCCTTCGCGCCCTCCTCGTCGACGACGAGCGCCTCGCGCGGAAACGCCTGCGCGAACTGCTCGCGAAGCATCCCGAGATCGGGGTCGTCGGCGAAGCCGACGACCTCGACTCCGCGCAGACCGCCGCCGAATCCCTCCGTCCCGACGTGCTGTTCCTCGATGTCGACCTCTCGCCGGGCGACGGCTTCGAGCTCCTCCCCCGCCTCTCCTTCCACCCCACGACCGTCTTCGTCACCGCCTACGACAAGTTCGCCGTCCAGGCCTTCGACGTGCCGGCCTTCGACTACCTGCTGAAACCGGTGAAGCCCGAGCGCCTCGCGCGCACCGTCGAGCGTTTGCTCGCCGAACGCGCCGCCAAACCCGCCGACACCGACAAACTCGCCCCCGACGACCAGATCATCCTGAAGGACGCGAACACCGTGCGCATCGTCGATCCCTCGCAAATCGTCGCCATCAAGGCCGAGGGCGCCTACTCGCGCGTCATGCTCCGCGACGCGGGCTCGATGACCGTCCTGCGCGGCATCTCCGAATGGGAGCGCACGCTGCCCGAGCCCGCCTTCGCGCGCATCGACCGCTCCCTGATCGTCCAGCTGAAGTTGTTGCGCGAGATCCGGACCGTCTCGCGCGACGAAGCCTGGGTCACGCTGGATGGGCTCCCTTCTCCGCTGAGCATCGGCCGCGCCGCCTCCCTCCGCCTCCGCCGCTGCGTGCCCTCGCTCCAAAGCTGAACGAGGACGCCCCCTTCGCGCCGGCGAATCGGTATCTGGAAAACAACTACACCCCACCGCGCGTCTCCGCCCGCTCCGGCGTTCACGTTTGCTCCCGCGCACGCGATCGGCGCGCCATTACCTCCGCTTTCGCCGCCATAAGCGCGGCGGGTTATTGCCCCGCTCACTTGACAAGTCTCCCCCCGGGGGCACAGGTGCACCCAATGCCCGCCCGCACGCATCGGAAACTCGTTTCCCGCGCCCGCCCGTCCGCGGCGGGCGCGCTTGCGTCGCGCATCTGCCCGGAGCTGCCCGGTTCCGCACGCTGAAGATTTTCGCCGCACGTCGCGAAATCTCGGCCGCGGGATCGGGTTAAAAACATCAGGCGGCCTCTTCCGCTCCGCGCCTTGGCGCGCGACCGACGGAAAGAGCGCCGCCACATGTCCGGAAACACGGACTCGGCCGCCCGAGGCGCCGTGCCGGTGATCCGGCCGTCGACCGGTTCACCGACCGCATCGACACGCATTCGCCCTCCGTGCGGACGGCCGGCGCCGCCCTCCGTCCGCCAACCTCAACCCCCTGTCGTTTCCATGGAATTCAAACATAACATCGTGATGATCGGCCACGGCATCGTCGCCCAGGCGCTGCTGCCGATGCTCGTCAAACACCTGCGCACGCCCTGCGCGAACATCGTCGTGATCGATTTCGTCGATCGCACCGCGACTCTCGCCCCGTGGATCGAGAAGGGCCTTCGTTTTTTCCACGAACGCGTCACGCCCTTCAGCCTCGCCCGCCTTCTCTCCACCCACGCGCGCCCCGGCGACCTGATCGTCGACCTCGCGTGGAGCGTGGAGTTTTTCGACATCGTCCAATGGGCGCACGACAACGACGTGCTCTACGTCAACGCGTCCCTCGAGTCGTGGGATCCCACGGCCGAGATGCACCGCAAGCCCACGCTCGATAAGACCCTCTACAGCCGCTACACGAAGCTCCTCCCTCTCGTCGAACGCTGGCGCGGCGGCTCGACCGCCGTCGTCGACCACGGCTCCAATCCCGGCCTCGTTTCGCACTTCGCCAAGGCCGGCCTGCTCGACATCGCCGAGGCGCTCCTCCGCGAGGAAAAACTGCCCCCCGCCCGCAAACGAAAGATCGAGCGGCTGATCGAAAACGAGAGCTTCGCCCATCTCGCCCGCGAGCTCGAGGTGAAGGTGATCCATTGCAGCGAGTCCGACACGCAGCGCGCCGACAAGGCCAAGTCGCCCGACGAGTTCGTCTCCACCTGGAGTCCCGAGGGCATGTGGGAGGAGTCGATCTCCCCCTGCGAGATCGGCTGGGGCACCCACGAGAAATGGCTCCCCCCGCTCGCCACGAGGCCGACCTCCGGCCCCGGCAACCAGATCGTCCTGCCCCAGATGGGTCTCAACACCTGGGTCCGCTCCTGGGTGCCCAACCAGGAGATCGTCGGCATGGTCGTCACCCACGGCGAATCCTTCGGCCTCTCGCACGCCCTCACCGTGCGCGAGAACGATCACGTCGTCTACCGCCCGACCGTCCACTACGCGTATCAACCCTGCAACGACTCCCTCGTCTCGGCGCACGAGCTGCGCGCCCGCAACTACGAGCTTCACCCGAAGACCCGCATCCTGACCAACGAGATCGTCACCGGCCAGGACACGATGGGCGCCCTCATCATGGGCCACCGCTTCCGTTCCTGGTGGACGGGCAGCATCCTCTCGATCTCCGAGGCGCGAAAAAAAATCCCCGGCGTCAACGCCACCGCCGTCCAGGTCGCGGCCGGAGTCCTCGCGGGCATCGTCTGGGCCATCCGCAACCCGAAACGCGGCCTCTGCCTGCCCGAGGATCTGCCGCACCGCGAGATCCTCGACATCGCGCGTCCCTACCTCGGGACGATCTCGTCGGAGCGCTCGGATTGGACGCCCCTGCGCGGCCACCGCGTCTACTTCGAGGAAGGTTCCGAATCGCACATCGATCGCTCCGACCCCTGGCAGTTCCGGAACTTTCTCTTCCGCCCGTAGCGCGCTTCCCCCGTCCGCCCCCCGGCCGATCCATCCCGCGGCCCCGACCTCGTCAGGTCGGGGCTTTTTCGTGGAGGAATCACGCTTCGAACTTTCTTAAAAAACTCCAAGGATCGCCCGTCCGGCGGCGTCTCCACGCCGAACCCAACGCCATGTCCGCCCCCGCGCTCGCATCTCTCGCCCCGCCCGCGGACTTCGTCATGCCCGCGACCGAAGCCCCCGACGACCTCCGGCTTCACGCTCTCGCCGCCGCCGGCGATTCCGACGCCTTCACCGAACTCTTCCGCCGCCACTACCCCGCCATCCACGCCTTCGCCTACCGGCTCGCCCTCTGCCCCGGCGCGGCCGACGACATCGCGCAAGACACCTTCGTCCACGCCGCCCGCGCCCTCGCCACCTTCCGCCGCGACGCCTCCTTCAAAAACTGGCTCTACGCCATCGCCGCCAATCTCGCCCGCGACCTCCACCGCAGCCGCTCCCGCCGCCAGGCGCGCGAACAGCAACTCGCCCTCCTCGCCCCCGATCCGCGCCACGCCCATCGCGACCACGCCGCCACCGACTCCGCCCACGCCGCCGTCCGCGACGCCCTCGTCCGCCTCTCGTCCGAACAACGCGAAGCCGTCGCCCTCGTTTACTTCGAAAACCTCTCCCACGCCGAGGCCGCCCGCGTCCTCGGTTGCGCCGAATCCACCGTCTCCTGGCGCGTCTTCCGCGCCAAAAGCCGCCTGAAAAAACTCCTTCGCGACGTCGCCCCCGCCGCCTCCCGCCCATGAACGACGCCGATCTCCGTTCCCGCCTCTCCGCCTTGCGTCCGCCCGCGCTCTCCGAACCCGCCGTCGCCCGCGCTCGCTTCCGCGCGTCCCTCGCGCACGCCGCCGCTCGCGCCACGCCGCCCGCCCCCGTCGCCCACCGCGACGCACCGCGCCCCCACCCTTCCGCGCTCCGCCGGTTCGTCTCCGCCCTCGCCCTTCCCGCCCTCGCCGCGCTGCTCCTCTCCCCGATTATCCGCGACACTCCCGAGCCCCGCATCCCTTCCGCGCTCGTCGCCTCGCATCAACTCCTCTCCGAACTCGAAGCCCTTTTCCCCGGACAACTCGAGGCCGTCGTCGAGAAGGACGGCGCCATCCAGCTCGAACTCGCCGAAGCACCCACCGCACCCGCACCCGCCGACCAGGCCGTTCTCGTCGAATTCACCCGCGGCACCCAACACCTCCGCGTCCTCGCCTACAGCGGTCGCTCCGTGCGTCTTCGCCTCGATCGCGGCGAACTCGAATTCTCCCCGCTGCTCACCGGCACCGGCCAGGTTCTCCTCGCCGGCGACGACTTCGCCTGGTCGCCCTCGACTCCCGCGTCCCCCGAAGCCCTCGCCGGCTGGCAAATCACCGCGCGCCCCCTCGCCGCCGTGTTATGAAAACGCTCGCCGCCATC
>Ga0207868_1001423_pt1 | contig 17153 bp, 14 predicted proteins | sample Passage237B_FD_187370 | JGI IMG/M metagenome (GOLD analysis project Ga0207868, IMG submission 187370) | Cellulose adapted compost microbial communities from Newby Island Compost Facility, Milpitas, CA, USA - Passage2 37B (SPAdes) (version 3) ... | reverse complement strand
GATCGATGCCGGGCACGCCGAAAGCGATGATCTCTTTTTTGATCTTCACCAACATCCGGTTGAACGGCTGTTCCGCGCTGAAGCTTTCCTTGGGCGTGAGATCGGCGAGGCCGGGGATGCCGCGCACGGTGGCGAGCAGCGCATCGATCCCGCTCCGCGTGCCGGCGACGAACAGGTTGATGCCCTCTGTGCTCAACAGGATGGTGCCGCGGAGATCGCCCGCACGACAGACCTCCAGCAACCGTTCGCGCCAGTCAGGAAGCTCGTCGAGCGGAGTGAATTTATAGGCGGAAATGTTGACGAATGAAGCCACGGTCGAAGGGGCTCACGAGAACGTCCGGCCGAGAGAAAAACTCAAGGCCGTGTTGCGCACCGCGGACTTGAGGTCGCAGTCAAGAGTCAGCCCGTGATCAATCTCGTGTCTGTTTCGCCGGATGAACTCCTGTCGTTTTGCGTTTTCGCGCCTCCCCACGCACCGCGTGCACAATCCGCCCGTGGGCAGGGCGGTCGTCGTGACACCGACACGCGAGAGATGAACGACGTCGACTGCTGGCTCGGTGCGCCCGCCGGCGACGCTGATTGGCTGCCAAAGATCATCTCACGACTCCTCATAGCGCTCCCAACACCGTCCGTATGAAGGTAGCCGCGGCTCTCGTGGGTTCCGCGTTGTGTCCGTGGCGGCGGCGTGGCAGTAGAAATTGCGCAAACTCCAGCAATGCCCCCAGCAATATCTACCCCACACAACGGCGACGGCCTCGACAAAATCGGCGATTGGTCTGTCGACAAACTCGAGGTTCTTAAGACCTACGCCAAGGAATACGCTTTGATTCTCCAGAACCAGAAAGAAAATTTTCACACCGGCTACATCGACGCTTTCGCCGGAGCCGGTGAGCACGTGCACAAGGACACGGGCGCAGTGGTGCCAGGCAGCCCGGCCAATGCCCTGAACCTCCCGCACAAATTCGATGAGTATCACTTTATCGACTTGAATCCTGAGCGGGTGCAACGGCTTCAACGCCTGGGCGCTGGACGGGACGGCGTTACCGTCCATCACGGCAACTGCAACGAGGTGCTGATGCGTGAGATTTTCCCTCGGTTCCGATGGGAAGACTATCGGCGGGCCTTGTGCTTCCTCGACCCATACGGGATGCATCTCGACTGGCGCGTGATGGCAAAGGCGGGAGAGATGAGGTCATTCGAAATTTTCCTCAATTTCCCCATCATGGACATCAACCGAAACGCGAAGCGCGCTCACGTCAGCGAAGTGGACCCGGAACACCGCGCTCGAATGGATGCGTTCTGGGGAGACGATTCGTGGCACGCAGCGATGTTTGCGCCGAGTCCCCAAGGGAATTTCTTCGAGACTTTGCTTGGTGGCTCCGCTGCGCCCGACGTCGAAAAGCGCGACAACGAGGCTTTTGTGGCGGCGTTCCGCAGACGGCTGCAAGAGGTCGCGGGCTTCAAGTTCGTTCCGAAGCCGGTTCCGATGCGCAACAAAAGGAATGCGGTGGTTTACTATCTCTTCTTTGCCAGCAACAATTCCGTCGGAAACAGAATCGCCTCTCACATTTTCAAAGCTTATCGCAGCGAATGAGACACGAACATGACACCTCTAACGAACGCGTCGGGGTCTGGACGCACCCGGCTGTCATCTCCCCGAACAATTTCGTCTACAAGTCGCTGTCGAACTGGTCGCTGAACTTCGCGGTTGGTTGTGGGCACGGCTGCCGCTTCTGCTACGTTCCAAGCTCATCCACGAATAAGCTCGCCAACTCGCTCCTACCTTACGGGGTTCGCGACCCAGACGCCGAATGGGGCTCCTACGTCCTTTTACGCCCATGGGATGAAGCAAGGTTTCGCGCTTCACTGCGAACAGCCGAAAACACGCCGCGGCGCGAGTTGAACCCTGATGGCAACCGGGCCGTGATGTTGTGCACCACGACCGATCCTTATCAGGTTATCAGACATCCGGACTCCGCACGGGCGAACGAACTCACTACCCGCAACCTCGAGATGGTAAAGCGGGCGCTGGAGATCATTCGTGATGAATCGACATTAAACGTCCGAATCATGACTCGGAGCCCTCTCGCTCGGCAGCACTTCGACTTGTTCAAGACGTTCGGGCCGCGGCTGCTTTTTGGCATGAGCTTGCCGACACTGCGAAACGACCTAGCCAAGGTTTACGAGCCACAGGCGCCGGCCCCATCTGTGCGTCTCCAGACGCTGGAGCGCGCGAAGGCAGAAGGCGTGAACGTTTACGTGGCGATGGCGCCGACTTACCCAGAGTGCGATGCGGACGACTTGCGACGAACTCTCTCGGCGATCAAATCGCTCAACCCTGCAACGATTTTTCACGAGCCGATCAACATCCGAGCAGACAACGTGACTAGGATCGTCGCTCAAGGGCGGCGTCTCGGCATCGAGGTTAAGGCAGATGTTTTTGCCACTCGTGAGTCATGGAAGAACTACTCGTTAGATTCCCTCAAGACCGTCGTTCGACTTTGTCGCGAACTCGGAATCGGTGATCGGCTGCACCTTTGGCCAGACAAAGGACTAGGAGCGAAGTGGGTTGTCGAATCGATGCCCACGCCAGAGAAGTATCGCGCATGGTTGGAGCGCAAGTGGTCTCGGGTTAGTGAGTGGCCGAAGACGGCAGCTGCATGACTGCCGGACCGTCGAGACCGACATCCTTCTCACGATGGCTTCGTCTTGGCGGAGTTGCTCGATCGGGAGATATCGGGTTCGGCGGCGTAGGTGCGGCCCGATGACGGCGTATGGAGTCAAGATTAGCCGGATGCCAGTGCTGACTATAGTGCCGCCGATGCCGGGAGCGGAGAGGCGGTTTCGGCCGTTCACGGAATTTGTCCACGCCTCGGGCTGGGACACGGAGTTTGTCCAACTGGATTGGAGTGGTCCCCAGCCGAACTTCGGTTCGCGTGCCTTGTTTGGGCAGGTTGGCGCGCAGACGGCGGAGAAGGTCGTGATGGGGTTTTCTCTCGGCGCGCTCTACTCGCATCTCGGTGCGCTCCGGGCGCGGCATCTGATCCTCGGTTCGATCTCGCCGTTTTTCCTGGAGGACGACGATGAGCCGCAGCGGTGGATGATTTCCTACACGGCGGGCAACGCCGACACGCCGGCGGACGTGCTCGTGGGCGCCAAGGAAGATGACCAGATGCATCGCCGCGCGACGGCCGTGCGCGATTTTTACCGTCAGTGCACTTACACCGTCGTGCCCGATGCCGATCACGAACTCTGGCATCCGAATTATTTGCAGACGATCAAGGCTGCTCTTGATCGAGTCGGATCTCGGGGATGAGTGGACTCATTCATGGAACCACGAATGCACACGAATTTACACGAAGGATGAATCCGTCAAAGGCGCTGGTCAGCTTTTCCTCTCCATTCGTGTGCCTTCGTGACCACTCGTGGTTCATGATTTGACGGCGGGTTGGGACAACCCGCCCTACCTAGCGCCAGCCGAGGGCGGGGGCGAGGTGGGTGAGGATCGCTTCGAAGACGTGGGCGTTATACTCGACGCCGAGTTGATTCGGGATCGTGAGGAGGAGGGTGTCGGCTTCGGCGATGGCTTCGTCTTGGCGGAGTTGCTCGATGAGGAGGTCGGGTTCGGCGGCGTAGGTGCGGCCGAAGACGGCGCGCATCGAATCGATGATGCCGAATTGGTCGCTCTCGTTGGCGCTGTCGCCGAAGTAGGCGTGGTCGCGCTCGTCGATGAGCGGGAAGATGCTTCGGCTCACGGAAACGCGCGGGGTGCGCGGGTGGCCGGCTTCCTTCCACGCTTGGCGGAAGGCGCGGATTTGGGCGGCTTGCTGCACGTGGAGCGGCTCGCCGGTTTCGTCGAATTTGAGCGTCGAACTTTGGAGGTTCATGCCGAGCTTCGCCGCCCAGATGGCGGTGGCGTTGGTCGCGGAGCCCCACCAGATGCGTTCGCGCAGGGTGGGAGAAAAAGGTTCGAGACGGAGGAGTCCGGGAGGATTCGGGAACATCGGGCGGGGGTGCGGCTGGGCGAAGCCTTTCCCGTTTAGGAGTTCAAGAAACACTTGCGCGTGGCGGCGGCCCATGGCGGCGTCGTCTTCGCCTTCGGCGGGGCGGTAACCAAAGTGACGCCAGCCATCGATGACTTGCTCGGGCGAACCGCGGCTGATGCCGAGTTGCAGACGCGAGCCGGCGATGAGATCGGCGGCGCCGGCGTCCTCGGCCATGTAGTGCGGATTCTCATACCGCATGTCGATGACGGCGGTGCCGATTTCGATTTTGCGCGTGCGGGCGCCGATGGCGGCGAGCAGGGGAAACGGCGAGGCGAGCTGGCGTGCGAAATGGTGGACGCGGAAATAAGCGCCATCCAGACCGAGGCGTTCGGCTTCGACCGCGAGATCGATGGATTGCAGCAGCGTGTCCGACGCGGAGCGCGTTTGCGAGTGGGGCGAGGGTGTCCAATGGCCGAAGGAGAGGAAGCCGAGTTTCTTCATGGCGTAGGTTTATGCAGCGGAGTGCGGGAGGCAATGCGAGCGAGGGAGGTGAGATGGGCGCGAAGAGGCGCGGGAGGGACAAGAAGCGGAGAGAACGAGAAAGAGAACGATTACGAGAACGAAGAGGGGGGAGGCGGGTTTAAAAAGAAAAGGGCAGGTCGGAGACCTGCCCTGCTGCGGGGGGAGAATGAGAACGATTTCTTAGAGGAGGGAGAGTTGGGAGTCGTCGGTGGGGGTGACGGAGATCTTTTTGCGCGGCTTGGCTTGGGGTGTCGCGGCGGGGAGGGTGATGCTGGTGTCGTCGCTTTCGAGTCGGGCGAGGATCGTTTTCGCGCGGTCGATGACGGTGAGGGGGAGGCCGGCGAGGCGGGCGACTTGGATGCCGTAGCTGCGGTCGGCGGCGCCGGGGATCACGCGGCGGACGAAGACGATGTCGTCGTTCCACTCCTTCACGGCGACGGAGAAATTGCGGAGGCGCGGAAGATGTTTCTCGAGTTGCGTGAGCTCCTGGTAGTGCGTTGCGAAGAGCGTGCGCGGGCCGCGGGCGGGATCGCGGTGGAGGTGTTCGACGACGGCCCAGGCGATCGAGAGGCCGTCGTAGGTGGACGTGCCGCGGCCGATTTCGTCGAGGATGATCAGCGAGCGATCGGTGGTGTTGTTGAGGATGTTGGCGGTTTCGTTCATCTCGACCATGAAGGTCGAGTTGCCGCGCGCGAGGTCGTCGCTGGCGCCGACGCGGGAGAAGATACGATCGACGAGGCCGACGCGGCAGGATTTCGCAGGGACCCAGCAGCCGATTTGGGCGAGCAGGGTGATGAGCGCGACCTGGCGGATGTAGGTCGATTTACCGGCCATGTTGGGGCCGGTGATGAGCGCGATCTGGGCGTCGGTGGAGGAGAGGAGCGTGTCGTTGGGGACGAAGCCGGCGCTGGCGCCGCGGGCGGTGACGGTGTCGAGCGAACGGAGCATCTGTTCGACGACGGGGTGGCGGCCTTCGATGATTTCGAGCGTGTCGGAATCGTCGAGCGTGGGGCGGCAGTAGTCCCATTCGCGGGCGAGCAGGGCCCAACCGGCGAGGACGTCGAGCTCGGCGAGGGCGTCGGCGGTTTGGGCGAGCGCGATGGATTCGTCGAGGATCGCGGCGACGAGCTGGTTGAAGAGTTCGAGCTCGCGGGCGAGGGCGTTTTCCTCGGCGTGGAAAATTTCCTTTTCCTTCTGCTTGAGCGCTTCGGTGACGTAGCGCTCGCCGCCGACGGTGGTCTGGCGGCGGATGTAGTCGGGCGGGACGAGGTGGAGGTTGGCTTTGGTGACCTCGATGTAGTAGCCGAAATTTCCGGTGTAGCGGACCTTGAGGCTGCGGATCCCGGTGCGTTCCTGCTCGGCGCGTTCGAGGTCGGAGAGCCAGGTTTTGTTGTCCGTCGTCAAAGAACGGAGACGGTCGAGTTCGGCGTCGTAGCCGGCGCGGATGTAGTTGCCGTCGGAGAGATCGTTGGGGAGTTCGTCGGCGAGGGCGCGAGGCAGGAGTTCGCGCAATGAGGCGAACTCCTGCAGCCCGGAGCCCAGAGCCGAGAGCTGAGAGCCGGGGCCGAAGGCGGCGAGTTCGGTGCGGATTTGGGGGAGTTGGGCGAGGGTGTCGCGGACGCCGCCGAGCTCGCGGGGATTGCGGAGACGGTTTTGGAGGCGGCCGAGGATGCGGTGGATGTCGCGGACCTGCGCGAGAAGATCGCGGAGCGCGAGGAGGCGCGTGGGCTGTTCGCGGAGTTCGCCGACGATGGACTGGCGGCGGTTGAGCTCGGCCAGATCGAGCGGCGGGGCGGCGAGCCAGCGTTCGAGGAGGCGGGCGCCGGCGGCGGTGGCGGTGCGATTGACGGCGGCGAGAAGCGAGCCCTCGCGCGAGCCGCGGGCGGATTGAAAGATCTCGAGATTACGGAGCGTGGCGGGATCGAGGAGGAGCGTGCGCGCGCTGCGGTATTCCTGGAGTTGGCGGAGGTTTTCCGGTTTGGCGCAGAGATTTTCGGTCGCGTAGTAAACGAGCGCGCCGGCGGGGCCGAGGGCGGGGTGCGTGTGGGCGAGGCCGAAACCCTGGAGGTTCAGGACGCCGAGGGTGTCCATCACGGTTTTGGCGCCCGTGGTGGTTTCGAAATGGTAGCCGGCGAGTTCGGAGGCGAGGCGCGAACTGCAGAACGCGCAGAGCGCGTGGACGGCGGTTTGGTCGTGCGGGGCGTTGCGCCATTTCTCGAGCTCGCCCTCGATGAGGAGGAGTTCGGCGGGATCGAGGGCGGTGAGGACGGGGAGGAGGTTGGCGATCGACGGATCGGTCGCGATTTTGAATTCGCCGGTGGAGAGATCGAGCCAGGCGGCGTGGAGGCCGTGTTTGTCGAAGGAAAGCGCGCAGAGGTAGTGATTGCGCGCGGCGTCGAGCTGGTTGGCGGCGAGGGTGGTTCCCGGAGAAAGGATACGCGTGAGCTGGCGGCGGACGAGTTTGCCGGCTTTGGCGGGTTCGGCCTGGTCGCAGAGGGCGACTTTTTTACCGGCGGCGAGGAGTTTGGAGACGTAGTTGTCGACGGCGTGCGCGGGGAGGCCGGCCATCGGATGGTCCTGGCGCTTCGTGAGCGTGAGGCCGAGCAGGCGCGAGGCGACGACGGCGTCATCGAAGAAGAGTTCGAAGAAATCGCCGAGGCGGAAGAGCAGCAGGGTGTCGCGCGGGAGGCCACGCTTCACCTCGAAATACTGCTGCATCATCGGGGTGAGTTTCGCGGGTTCGGACGGCATGGAAGCGGAGGGCTGAGCGAAATGACGAAACGGCAGAAATACATCTTAAAATTCGGCGCGTTGAAGGAGGGGGCGGCGAGGTGGCGGGAGGCGTTCGGAGCGGCGGTGTGAAGTGGGTTCGAGGTTCACCATGCGGCCTCCGGCGAAATCCCGGGGAGGAGCTCCGGAGCTTCGCCCCCTGTCGAAGTGTTGGGCGATCAGCTACTTTGCCGGGCTCGGTGCAGTCAACGAGCGCTCGCCCGCATGAAATTCGTCATCTTCGGACTCACCATCAGTTCCTCGTGGGGGAACGGACATGCGACGTTGTGGCGCGGGCTTTGCCGGGCGCTGAAGCAGCGGGGCCACGCGGTCGTGTTTTTCGAGCGGGATGTGCCGTATTATGCGGCGCATCGGGATCTGGTGGAGTGGGAGGACGGCGAGTTGCGGCTGTATGGGGATTTCAGCAAAGTGTGGTATTTGGCGCGGCGGCATTTGGCGGATGCGGATGTGGCGATGGTGACATCGTATTGCGCGGACGCGGTGGCGGCGACACAGCTCGTGTTGGAATCGCGGGCGCAACTGCGGACGTTCTACGATCTGGATTCGCCGGTGACCTTGGACTGCCTGGGGGCGGGGCGGCCGGTCGAATACATCGGCGCGCGAGGACTGGCGGATTTCGATTTGGTGCTGAGTTACACGGGCGGGCGCGCGTTGGAGGAGTTGCAGAGCAAGCTCGGGGCGCGGCGCGTGGCGGCGCTGTATGGCAGCGTGGATCCGGAGGCGCATCGGCGGGTGGCGGTGGACGAGCGGTTTGCGGCGGATCTTTCGTATCTTGGCACGTATGCGGCGGACCGACAGGCGGCGCTGGAAACGTTGTTCGTGGAAACGGCGCGGCGGTGTGGCGGGAAGAAGTTTCTGATCGGAGGCGCGCAGTATCCGCAGGGTTTTCCGTGGCTGGATAACATCTACTTCGCGCAGCATGTGGAGCCGGGGCAGCATCCGGCGTTTTATTCGTCGTCACGGGTGACGTTGAACATCACGCGACGGGCGATGAGGGAGATGGGCTATTGTCCGTCGGGACGGTTGTTCGAAGCGGCGGCGTGCGGCGCGCCGATGTTGAGCGATCGATGGGAGGGACTGGAATTGTTCTTCGAGCCGGGACGTGAGATCGTCGTGGCGCAGAGCACGGACGAAGCGGTGGCGGCGATGGGATTGTCGGATGCGGAGCTGGGGCGAATCGCTCACGCGGCGCGCGAGCGGGTGCTCGACGAGCATACGGCGGCGCATCGGGCGCGGCATTTGGAGACGATCATCGAAAACACGCAGCGGGCGCCGGAAGAGGCGGAGCTGGCGAAGGTCCGGGCGCAGTTGTTGGCGCGCGGGTCGGGAAACCTGGTGGAGGCGTAGCGCATGTGGGGCATCATTCCAGCCGCGGGGGCGGGGAGCCGGATTCAGCCGCTCGCGTTTTCCAAGGAACTGCTGCCGGTGGGCAGCCGGATGGAGGGCGCGGCGGAGCATCCGCGGGCGGTGAGCGAGTATCTGGTCGATCGGATGATCGCGGGCGGAGCGGACAAGATCTGCTTCGTGATTTCGCCGGGGAAATCGGACATTCTCGAATACTACGGCGGGCGGGTCGGACCGGCGCACGTGGCGTATGTGGTGCAGCCGGAGCCGGCGGGGTTGTGCGACGCGATCTTTCGGGCGCTGCCGCTGGTGTCGCGCAGCGAGCCGGTGTTGATCGGGCTGCCGGACACCATCTGGTATCCGGAAGATGGATTCGCGGGCCTGCCGGATGACGTGTTGTCGTTTCTGCTTTTTCCGGTGCAGGAGCCGCAGCATTTCGACGCGGTCGTGACGGACACGGGGCACGCGGTGGTCGAAATCCAGGTGAAGCGGGCGGATGCGCGGACGGAGTGGATCTGGGGGGCGATCAAGATGCCGGGATCCGTGTTGCACGCGCTGCACAATTTGTGGCGGGAGCCCGGGCGCGGGGATGAATACCTCGGCACGCTGGTGAACGAATACATCGCGCGCGGCGGACGGGCGGTCGGGGTGCGGGCGGGCGAGGCGTATGTGGATGTCGGGACGCTCAACGGTTACCGCGAAGCGATCCAGTTGTTGAGCGAACAGCGGACGCCGGCGTCGATGACGGACGGGTGGCGCGCTCCCGCGGGGACGCGCGCGGCGGCGGGCGGGCGGAAACAGGGACGTCGTGGAATGGGTCTCCAGGAGGAGAATTCAAGAAACGGATACAATCATGGTTGAAGCAGCGATGTTTTGGAACGAGCCGAACAACAAATCGCACTGGGCGTTCGAGATCGACCCGGAGTGGGGCGTGTTCGCCGAGATGGTGAAACGTGCGGCGGATGCGGTGGCGGCGGAGCGGCCGGGGCTGTTGCGCGTGCTCGGCGGGATGTCGCCGATCGACGCGGGCTTCACGCGCAACATGGCGGCGAAAGGCGTGCTCGACAAAATGGACGTGATCGCGGTGCACGGATTTCCGCTCGATTGGAATCACTGGCAGCTCAACGAATGGCCGGCGAAGCTTCAGGAAATCCGCGCGGTGACGTCGCTGCCGATCTGGGTGTCGGAGGTGGGCGTGTCGACCTTCGGCGCGGAGGAAGTGCAGGTGTTTGGGTTGAATCGCACGGCGGAGTTGTTGATGGGACGCGTGCCGCGGATTCACTGGTATAGCCTCTACGATCTGCCGAAGGCGTGGCCGGCGACGACGCGGCACAAGGAAGCGGAAGGATCGGCGTATTACCGGCATTTCTACATGGGGCTGCTGCGCGAGGACGGGTCGCCGAAGCCGGCGGCGGAGGAGTTTCGGCGGCACACGCCGGAGATGGGGATATGCCAGTGGTTTCACTTCGAGGATCACCGGCTGGACGAGGCGGTGCGCTGGATGCGCGAACTGGGCGTGAAGTATCTGCGCACGGGGCTGAGTTGGGCGGACAGTTTCAGGCCGAATGCGGATGCGTGGTTCGATCGGCAGATGGAGGCGCTGGCGGAGTTCGACGTGACCGTGACGTTTTGTTTCACGCCGGAGCACCGCGGGGTGCAGCCGCATCACACGAGTCCGCCGCTGGTGATCGACGAGTATGCGGAATTTTGCGCGCGAATGGTGCGGCGGTATGGCGGGAGCGGGCGGGTGACTCCGAAGGAGAAGGTGGGCGAGGAGGTAGTGAGTATTTAACTACACGAGTGGCGCATTCGCAGGCGCGCGGGATGAGAGAAATGAAGAAAGGAAAATCATGATTGCTCCAAAATTACGGCCACGGGCGGGAGAGCCCGATCATCGCAGGAAAGTGCGCGTCGCGATCGTCGGCGTGGGGAATTGCGCGTCGTCGCTCGTGCAAGGCGTGGAGTTTTATCGGAAGGCGCCGGAGGACGAGTGCGTGCCGGGGCTGATGCATGTGAACCTCGGCGGGTATCACGTGCGCGACATCGAGTTTTCGGCGGCGTTCGACATCGATGCGAACAAGGTGGGGCGTGATCTCGGCGAGGCGATTTATGCGGAGCCGAACAACACGTATCGGTTTGCGCAGGTGCCGGAGCTCGGCGTGAAAGTGCATCGCGGGATGACGCACGACGGGCTCGGGAAATATCTTTCCGAGAAGATTCGGAAGGCGCCCGGGCCGACGGATGACATCGTGAAGATCCTGCGCGAAACGGGCACGGACGTGGTGGTGTCGTATCTGCCGGTGGGATCGGAGATGGCGACGAAGTGGTATGTGGAGCAGGTGTTGGAGGCGGGGTGCGGGTTGGTGAATTGCATCCCGGTGTTCATCGCGTCGCAGCCGTATTGGCAGCAGCGATTCGTGGAGCGCGGGCTGCCGATCATCGGCGACGACATCAAGTCACAGGTCGGCGCGACGATCACGCATCGGATGCTGGTGAATCTGTTTCGCGAGCGCGGGGTGAAGCTGGATCAGACGTATCAACTGAACTTTGGCGGCAACACGGACTTTTTGAACATGCTCGAGCGCGAGCGGCTGGATTCGAAGAAGATCTCGAAGACGAATGCGGTGACGAGCCAGTTGGGCGAACCGATGCCGGCGAGGGATGTGCATGTGGGGCCGAGCGATTATGTGCCGTGGCTGACGGATCAGAAATGGTGCTACATTCACATGCACGGGACGACGTTTGGGAACGTGCCGTTGAAGTGTGAAGTGAAGCTCGAGGTGTGGGATTCGCCGAACTCGGCGGGAGTGGTGATCGATGCGGTGCGCTGCATCAAGCTGGCGCTCGATCATGGCGTGGCGGGGCCGTTGATCGGGCCGGCGAGTTATTTCATGAAGTCGCCGCCGGAGCAGTTTACGGATCACGAGGCGCGCGAGCGGACGGAGGCGTTTATTCGCGAGTTTGCGTATGAGCGGCCGGTGGATCGGCCGCTGGCGCAGAGCGCGACCGCGGCGGGATTGGGCGGGAAAGGATGACGACGTTTTATTTGATCCGGCATGCGGAGAAGGACGCACCGGAGGACGTGTTGGCGGGGAGGACGCCGGGGATCGGATTGAGCGAGCGCGGACGACGGCAGGCGGAGGCGATCGCGCGGCGGCTGGCGGCGGAGCGGATCGAGGTCGTTGGTTCGAGTCCGGTGCAGCGGGCGCGGGAGACGGCGGAGCCGATCGCGCGGACGGCGGGCGTGGAGGTGCAAACGCTGACGGGGTTGCACGAGATCGAGTTTGGCGAGTGGACGGGAAAGACGTTCGCGGAACTCGAAGCGGTGGAGAGCTGGAGGCAGTTCAATCGGTTTCGAAGCGGAACGCGGGTGCCGGGCGGTGAGACGATCGGAGAGGTGCAGAGGCGATTCGTCGGAGAGATGCTGAGGCTGCGCGAAGCGTATCCAAATTCTGGTGTCGCGCTGGTGAGTCATGGGGATCCGATCAGAATGACCTTAGGGTATTTTTTAGGCGCGCCGTTGGATCTCTTCGAGCGGATCGAGGTCGGACTGGCGTCGATCAGCGTGGTCGCGATCGAAGAATTCGGGGCGAGGGTTTTGCGGATGAACGACACCTATGGAACAGCGGATGCTTGAAACGGGGGCGATGAACGAGGCGGTTGACGCGGGAGAGGCGTGGACCCGTTGCATGCGGCGCGGCGACTTCGAAGCGGCGTGGCGGATCAGCGACGGGGTGTTGCGCGCACGGGCCGGCGAACCGTGCTGGCACCGGCCGCGTCACGAGCAGTGGGTCTGGAATGGCGAGCTGCTGGTGGGGAAGCGGGTGCTCGTGCGGTGTTATCACGGACTCGGCGACACGGTGCAGTTCATTCGCTACGTGCCGTTGTTGAAGCGGGTCGCGCGCGAAGTGGTGGTGTGGGCGCAGCCGGCGCTGTTGCCGTTGTTGGAAACGGTGGAGGGAATCGACGAGTTGCTGCCGCTGCACGATGGAAGTCCGGAGACGGACTACGATCTCGACGTGGAGCTGATGGAGTTGCCGCACGTGTTTCGGACGACGCTGGAAACGATTCCGAATCGCGTGCCTTATCTGCGCGTGCCGCGCGGGGAAAAAGCGAAAGGCGAGCTGGCGGTGGGCGTGACCTGGCGGGCGGGAGAGTGGGATCGCGAGCGCTGGGTGCCGGCGGGGTTGATTGCGCTGTTGGCGCTGGTGCCGGGCGTGCGGCTCTATGTGTTGCAGGATCGGACGTCGGCGGGCGAGTGGCCGGAGGTGTGCGGGCCGCTGTTGTGTCCGGAATCGGTGTCGGCGCTGGCGGAGGCGATCGTGATGATGGATTTGGTGATCACGGTCGACACGCTGACGGCGCATCTGGCGGGGGCGCTGGGGGTGCGAACGTGGACGTTGCTGCCGAAGGAGGCGGATTGGCGATGGATGGAGGGGCGGAGCGATTCGCCGTGGTATCCGACGATGCGGTTGTGGCGCCAGGAAAACGCGGGGGAATGGGAGCCGGTGGTGGAACGGATGGCGCGGGAGCTGAGGGAGTGGGCGATGAAGAGAACCGCGAAGGGGCAGGAATGAATGCGAAGGGGGAGTCGGTAGAGTCGTGTGCATCCGTGGTGGTCGCGTGAGCGTTTGCCACTCGCTCACGCTCGTAGCCACGAGCACAAAAAAGCCCGACGGGGGCGTCGGGCTTGGATGAGTTTGCTGGTGAATTGATCAGCTCGCGAGGGTGGGGGTCTCGGCGAGAGCGCTGTCGAAGGCTTGCAGCATTTCGGCGATGGTGGCGTCGGTTTCGTCGCCCATGTTGGAAATGCGGAAGGTCTTGCCCTTGAGTTTGCCGTAGCCGCCATCGATCACGAGCTTGTGCTTCGACTTGAGCGTCTTGTTGAGCGCGGCGAGGTCGATGTTGAGCGTGTTGGCGAAGCAGTTGAGCGAGACGGAGCCGAAGCCCTCCTTCGGGAAGAGCTTGAAGCCCTTGGCGAGGACGTGGTCGCGCACGGTCTGGTTGAGACGGGCGTGACGGGCGTAGCGGTTGTCGGCGCCTTCGGCCTTGATGTCCTCGAGCTTCGATTTGAGCGCGTAGATGTGCGGGATCGAAGGCGTGCTGGGCGTCATGCCCTTCTCGTGGTTCGCCTGGAATTCGAGGAAGTCGAAGTAGTAGCCGCGGCCGGTCTGCGTGGCGGCGCGATCGAGGGCGCGTTTCGAAACCGAGAGGAGGGCGAGGCCGGGCGGGAGGGCGAGGGCCTTTTGCGAGCCGGTAATGAAAACGTCGATACCGAGTTCGTCCTTCTTGATCGGTAGCGCGCTGAACGAGCTGACGGTGTCGACGATCGAGATGACGTCGGGGAATTCGCGCACGACCTTCATCACGGCCTCGAGGTCGCTCATGCAGCCGCACGAGGTCTCGTTGTGGATGATCGTGATGGCGTCGTAGGCGCCGGTCGAAAGCTCCTGGCGGACGGCTTCGGGATCGACGGGTTGGCCCCATTCGAATTTGAGGGCGCCGGATTCGAAGCCGCAGCGTTTCGAGACGTCGTTCCACTTGTCGGAGAACGCGCCGTTCATGCAGTTGAGGACCTTCTTCTTGGTGACGTTGCGGACGGAGCCTTCCATCACACCCCAGGCGCTGCTCGTCGAAAGATAAACGGGATCCTTCGTGTAGAAGAGCGCCTGCAAATCCGGCTGGATGGAGTTGTAGAGCGCGACGAAGTCGGTGCTGCGGTGGCCGATCATCGGCTGGGCCATGGCGCGCAGGGTTTTTTCCGAGACGGCGATGGGGCCGGGGATGAAGAGTTTGTAGCTCATGGTGAGTGCCCGTAGGCGCTTCGGAAAACAGTTTACGCTTTTCGCGGGGTCAACCTTCATTCGCGCAACGCAGCGGTCGGGATGGCGGGCGCGGGCTTGCGGGGGCGGGGAGCGCCAGCAAGCTGGCGGCCTACATCTCGATCGAGCTTCACTCCACGCACACGAATGTCGCAGTCCTGGTTAAAAAAGAAGGCCAACGCCCTCGAGCTCTACACGATCGACGTGATTCTGGGCCGGCGGGCGGACACGGGCGCGGCCGTTTACGGGGCTTTTTTGCAGGTGCTGTCATGGTTGTTCAACGGCATCGCGCAGACGCGGTTGTGGCTGTATAAGCATCGAATCCTGCACGATCAGCCGCTGGGGTGCCTGGTGGTGGTGGTCGGCAATCTGACGGTCGGCGGGACGGGGAAGACGCCGGTGGTGGAGAAATTCGCCCGGGCGTTGCGCGATCGCGGGCGGAAAGTGGCGATTTTGAGTCGCGGGTATAAGAGCAAGTCGCCGCCGTTTTGGCGGAAGTGGTGGTATGCGTTGACGCACACGGCGGAGCCGCCGCCGAAGATCGTGAGCGACGGCGAGCGGGTGTTGCTGGATTCGGATGTGGCGGGCGACGAACCCTACATGCTCGCGAAGAATCTGCCCGGCGTGATCGTGCTCGTGGACAAGAACCGCGTGAAGGCCGGCGCGTATGCGGTAAAGAAGTTTGGTTGCGACACGCTGGTGCTCGATGACGGGTTTCAGTATCTGCCGCTGAAAGGGCGGTTGAATCTGTTGTTGGTGGACAAAACGAATCCCTTTGGAAACGGGCATCTGCTGCCGCGGGGAATCCTGCGCGAGCCGATCAAGCACCTGCGGCGGGCGAGTTATGTGTTTTTGACGAAGTCGAATGGCGAACGGGACGAGGAGCTCGAGGCGACGATCAAGCGCTACAATCCGGAGGCGGACATCATCGAGTGCGCGCACAAACCGCAGTATCTGCGGCGATTTGGCGCGAAGGAAGGCGAGGCGGGGGCGACGGAGCCGCTGACGTTTTTGAAAGGACGGCGCGTGCTGGCGTTCAGCGGGATCGCGACGCCGGAGAGCTTCGAGAAGTTTTTGCGGGATCTGGGGGCGAAGATCGTGGCGCGGGAGCGCTTCCTCGACCACTACCGGTATGCGGACGAGGATTTTCAGGCGCTGTTCAAGCAGGCGCAGGAGGAGGGCGCGGAGTGCCTGGTGACGACGGAGAAGGATGCGGTGCGAATTCCGGACGGATATGTGTGTCCGTTGCCGTTGTATTACCTGCGGTTGGAGATCGAGATCATCCGGGGGGCGGCGGACTTCGACGAGGCGGTGGGGCGGATTTGTTTTCCGGTGAGCGGGTGAGCTGCGACGGCGCGGCGGGATTCACCTTGCGAGGGGGGCGGGCGGTGCGGTTGAGTGCGCGGCAAATGATCATTGATCCACGTTTCAATAAACTCGCGGAAGGGCTGACGGGGTTTTCCACGGCGTTGAAGAAGGGCGAGCGGGTGTTGATCGATGCGTTCGACGTGCCGGATGCGATCGTGATCGCGTTGATCCGGGCGACGCGGGCGCGCGGGGCGCATCCGTATGTGCAGATCCATCGCGCGCGCGTGACGCGGGAACTGACGCTGGGCGCGGTGGAGGATCAGTATGAGCCGCACGCGGCGGTGGAGCTCGCGCGTATGCAGAAAATGGATGCGTATATCGCGCTGCGCGGATCGGAGAATATTTTCGAGGCGTCGGACGTGCCGGCGGAGAAAGTGCAGCTCGTTTCGCGGCTGATGAAGCCGGTGCTGGATTATCGTGTGGGCCGGACGAAGTGGGTGGTGTTGCGCTGGCCGACGTCGGCGATGGCGCAGCAGGCGGGGATGAGCACGGAGGCGTTCGAGGATTTCTATTTCCGCGTGTGCACGCTCGATTACGGGCGGATGGTGCCGGGGATGAAGGCGCTGGCGGCGTTGATGGAGAAGACGGATCGCGTGGAGATCACGGGGCCCGGAACGGATTTGAAGTTTTCGATCAAAGGAATCGGCGCGGTGCCGTGCGGCGGGTTGCGGAATATCCCGGACGGCGAGGTGTTCTCGTGTCCGGTGCGCGACTCGGTCGAAGGCGTGATCCAATACAATGCGCCGACGGTTTATCTCGGGACGTCGTTCGACAACATCCGGCTCGTGTTCAAGCGCGGGAAGATCGTCGAGGCGACAAGTTCGAACACGAAGCGGTTGAACGAGATTTTGGACAGCGACGCGGGCGCGCGCTACATCGGCGAGTTCGCGCTGGGTTTCAATCCGCACATCCTGCAGCCGATGCGGGATATTCTTTTCGACGAGAAGATCGCGGGGTCGTTTCACTTCACGCCGGGCCAGGCGTATGAGGACTGCGGCAACGGCAACAAGTCGCAGGTGCACTGGGACATGGTGTGCATCCAGCGGCCGGAGTATGGCGGCGGGGAGATTCGGTTCGATGGGAAGCTGATCCGGAAGGACGGGCTCTTCGTGCCGAAGGCGCTGCAGAAATTGAATCCGGAGTATTTGCTGGGGAAGAAATGAATCTGCCCACGGAACACACGGAATACACAGAAGCTGATTCTGGACTCCGTGTGTTCCGTGTGGTCCGTGGGCCATGACAATGACTGAATACATTCAGGCGCTGCCGAAGACGGAGACGCACCTGCATATCGAAGGGGCGCTGCCGTATGAGTTGTTGA
>Ga0207868_1001419_pt1 | contig 17199 bp, 8 predicted proteins | sample Passage237B_FD_187370 | JGI IMG/M metagenome (GOLD analysis project Ga0207868, IMG submission 187370) | Cellulose adapted compost microbial communities from Newby Island Compost Facility, Milpitas, CA, USA - Passage2 37B (SPAdes) (version 3) ... | reverse complement strand
AACCTGTTGGGTGGGATGGGCATGAGTTCAAAACTCAACCTCATCGTTCGTGAAAAATACGGTATCGCGTATACCATCGAGTCGAACTATACCCCGCTTTCGGACACCGGAATCTTCCACATTTATTTCGGTACGGATGAAGAAAAAGCCGATCGAGCCAAACGGCTGGTAAGCCGTCAATTGAAGCAATTGCGTGACCAGCGGCTAGGCGTGCTGCAGCTATATCAAGCCAAGAAAAAGTTTAAGGGCCAGATTGCGTTGGGAGAGGAAAATAGGTTGAACCTGACCATTGCTTTGGCCAAAAGCTTGCTTGACTATGACCAAGTGCAAACATTGGCTGAGGTGTTTGCCAAAATCGATGCCGTTACATCCGATCAGCTACTGGCCATCGCCAACGAAATCTTTGATGACAATGCCCTGTCTTCTTTGCGATTTGTGTCTGAATGACGAATGCGTAACTAATGTTACAAATATGCCGGATATTTACTAAACTTGGGTGCCGGAAACGAAGGGCTAACCAATGGCTTCTATTTACCAGAATTATACGGACCAAGAATTGGTTGCGCGGCTGCGGCTGGGCGACGAAGCGGCTTTTTCTGAAATTTTTAATCGGTATTGGGATAAACTGTTCGTGGTATCCGTCAATCGGATGGGCGATCAGCAGGATGCTGAAGAGTGCGTCCAAGATGTATTATACAAACTGTGGTTGTCACGTGAAACGCTATATATCGTCAATGACAATCTAGCTGCGTACCTAGCCGTGGCCGTACGCAATCAAGTTTTTAACCGACGGCTGAAGAACCATCGCGAACGGTTACGTGCGCTAGGGTATGAAGCTACGGACAACGGATATGCATCACCAGAGCTTGAACTGATTGCCCGCGAACTGGAAGAACGGATCGATAGCGCAATCCGGGCCTTGCCACCGCAGTGCAGGATCGTATTTGAAATGAGCCGCAAGGAAGGGAAAACGATGGCACAGATCGCAGAAGAGTTAGCGATCTCCGAGAACACCGTAAAATACCACCTGAAAAAAGCAACCCGCGAGATCCGGGGAAACCTCGACATACACGCCTGGATGGTACTCGTTTATTTTTTCGATAAATAACCTACCCTCCCGTCCCTTTTTGGTGTCTATAAAGGAAACCAATGTCTGGGATGGAAGATAACCATATTGATGACCTCATTGCCAAACTAAGTGCAGGGACGCTGACAGAGAAAGAACTGGCTGTACTTATAGATTGGTACAATAGTTTCGACGATACCCATGCAGTCTTGCAAGGAGGGGGCGAGGAAAGTGCGGAGCAATTAAAAGCACGCATGCACGTATGGTTGATGGAGCGGATAAGGCCAAAACCCAGGCGCTCGGTATATGTCAGGCTGTTGCCTTATGCTGCGGCTGTGCTGCTAGCTGCCGTCGCAATAGGGTATTTTGCCGATAAACGCTTAACCAACACCGTCGCTACCGAGCAATTCGCACAGGATATTGCTCCTGGCGGGAATCGGGCGACATTGATTTTCGCGGATGGTCGTCAGGTGGCGTTAAGCGAAGAACAGGAGGGCATCGTGGTTGGCGATGCCGTAACCTATACCGATGGGAGCATGCTGCTTGATGGTCAAGACATCAGATCGGTCCATCGCGATGCGGTTGACCTTGTGCTTGCTACCCCGAAAGGAGGTACTTACCAAGTAATGCTGCCGGATGGTACGCTGGTGTGGCTCAATGCGGCATCTACGCTGAAGTACCCCACGAAGTTTACGGAATCCGAGCGTGTGGTTGAATTGACTGGCGAAGCTTACTTTTCGGTGAAAAGATTGGCTGCTGCGGATAGCTTGGGCGGTAAACGCGTAAGTATACCTTTCAAGGTGTTGGCAAATGGCCAAGAAATCGAGGTACTGGGCACGGAATTCAATATAGCGGCTTATTCGGAAGACGCCGAGATGAAGACTACCTTGGTGTCGGGCAAGGTAAAGGTGGTGACAAGAAATCAGGCCAAGGTACTCCACCCAGGTCAGCAAGCCAGCCTATCGGCGGGGAGGATTCGTGTCGAGACCGTGGAAACGGCGCCTTATGTCGCCTGGAAAGAAGGGCGGTTCCATTTTCAACGAACGCCTTTGGAAGATATCCTAAAGCAGATTTCGAGGTGGTACGATGTAGACGTGGTTTATCGAAAAGATGTGCCCCAAGAAACATTCAGTGGCAAAGTAAAGCGGAATGTGTCGTTGATGGGGGTCCTGAATATCTTGCAGCTATCGACGATCGATATCAAACTGGAAGGAAGGACATTGATTGTAGACTGAGCTTATGGAACAACTAACCGATTGATAACTTAACAGCAGAAAATATGAGGAAAAACACATGACTTTATAACAGGAAGAGGGAAGTGCTGCGAACACCTCCCCCACCGTTAGACAAAACCAGTAAATAAAATAGCGATTTAAAACTAGTCAGTTAACCTGTCTAAACCAACAAACGTAATGATAAATTATGATATTTCCCTGTTACGGGGAAAAAAGATACCTATCCGTGGTAGCGCACAAATCTTTCGAATCATGAAATTGACTTCCGTGTTACTTTTGGCCGTTTGTCTTCACCTTAGTGCCGAAACAAGGTCGCAGACGGTCTCAATTAATGTGAGGAACCAGCCAATCGGTAAAGTGTTCGAGTTCATTGAACAGCAAACGGATATGATGGTGGTCTTTAATGACCGATTTGTCAATCCAGCTACACCGGTATCCATGCAGGTCACCAATACGCCACTAAGTCAGGCGCTGGAATCGTTGCTGGAACCGATGTCATTGACCTATCAGATTACCGAAAATACGATTGTAATCACGGAACTACCGGCAAAACAACGCGACAGGACGCCGGTTGTGCCGATGAGCGTCCAACAACGTACGATTACCGGCCGCATTGTCGACCGGCAAGACAATCCGTTGGAAGGGGTTACCGTCCGGGTGAAAGAAGAACCGAACCGGAGCACATCATCTGATCCGAACGGACGGTTCATCCTCGATGTGCCGCCGAATGTTACGTTGATTTTCAGCTCGGTAGGTTTTATTACCCAAGAAATCAGTACTGGGCAATCGACTACCGTTGACGTGGTGATGGAAGCCGACCAAGGTACCATGGAAGAGGTGATTGTAGTAGGTTTCGGGACACAAAAGAAAGCCTCGGTCGTCGGAGCCATAACGAATGTTGAACCGGCGAAACTGCAGATGACGCCAAGCCGATCCTTAAGCAACAACATGGCCGGACTGGTTTCAGGGGTGATAGCGGTCCAGCGTAGCGGAAACCCCTGGTTCAATAACTCCGATTTTTGGATCAGGGGCATCAGCACGTTTACCGGGAATGCCAACCCTTTGGTCTTGGTTGATGGCATCGAACGGTCGCTCCACGACATCGACCCCGAAGAAATCGAGTCGTTCTCGGTGCTCAAGGATGCGGCGGCCAGTGCAGTGTACGGTGTGCGCGGTGCCAACGGTGTCATCATGATCAATACCAAACGGGGAAAGGTGGGAAAGCCACAGATAAATGTACGGTATGAAAGGGCTTACACGTCGCCCATCAAGTTGTTGGACTACATCGGTAGCGTGCGGTATTTGGAGCTGATGAATGAATTGAACGCCGACAACGGGCAGGCACCGTTCGTCAGCGAGGCCACCTTGCTGAACTATAAGCATCAAACCGATCCCGAACTGTATCCGGACATCAACTGGTGGAATGTGGTTGCCAAAGACAATGCAGCGGCAACGAAAGCGAACCTGAGCGTCAACGGTGGAACGAATATCCTGCGGTATTCATTGGTATTGGGATACTACGACGAAGATGGAATCATCAGGCGCGATCCGAAGCAGGAGTGGGATTCATCGCTGGAGGTTGAGCGGTTTACGGTGCGGTCCAATGTCGACGTCAACGTGACGCCCTCTACGCTTTTGCGGATCAACATGGGCGGCTTCCTGCAAACGAAAAACGCACCGCCGGGTAACGACGAATCGAATTTCGGCATTTTCTATCAGGCGATGAGGATACCGCCGTACCTACACCCGCCAGTTTACGCCGATGGGCGCATCCCGCGTGTTTTTGCCAAGGAGAATCCGTGGGCGTGGGCAACCCAGCGAGGGTTCGAAAAAATGAACCACTCTAAAATAGAAGCATTGACAGCCATCGAGCAGGATTTACGGTTTGTCACGCCGGGTTTGAAGGCCAAGCTGACTTTTGCATTTGACAAGTTTTCAGGCAATTCGGTGACCCGTGCGAAAACACCGGATTACTATAACCCCGCATCTGGGCGAGACGCCGACGGCAACCTGATCACGACGATTTCCCATCATGGCGAGCAGTTCCTTGGACATAGTACAGGAGCCCAATGGGGCGACCAGAGTATTTACTTGGAAGGCATGGTTTCGTACGACCGCGTTTTTGGTGAGGTGCATGATATCAACTCCATGCTGCTCTATAACCAGAAGGATTTCGATAGGGGCGACGCACTTCCGTATCGAAACCAGGGCATTGCTGGCAGGCTATCGTATACCTATGACCGCAGGTACGTGGGTGAGGTCAATTTTGGCTACAACGGTTCGGAAAACTTCGCAAAAGGAAAGCGCTTCGGCTTTTTCCCGGCGGTGGCTTTGGGCTGGATTGTTTCGCAGGAACGATTTATGGAGCCGCTCCAGAAGGTTGTCTCCAACCTGAAGATCAGGGGATCCATCGGTAAAGCCGGCAACAGTATTCTGGGGGCTGATATCGGTACCCACCGCTTTGCCTATATCTCAACAATTGTTAATACAGGCAATTATAATTGGGGTACCGAACCGCCGTTTGTCTATCGCTTGGGGCGCGCAGAGGGGGATGTGGGTGTTCCCAACCTTACTTGGGAAACCGTGACCAAGCGAAACGTGGGGCTTGAAATAGGACTTTGGGACAACTCGGTGAACTACGTGGTGGACCTCTTCAAGGAGAGCCGGGAAGACATCTTCATGGAAAGGCGGAACGTACCCGGTAGCGCCGGTTTTAACCGGGCGATTTGGGCCAATTTCGGAAAAGTGGACAATCAGGGGGTCGACATGTCGCTCAACGTCAGCAGGCAGCTCGACCGAAACTGGTTTGTCTCCGGGATAGCGAATTATACTTACGCCCACAATAAGGTAATCGAAATCGATGAGCCGCTTTCGATCATCGGCACGTACCGTTCGGCAACCGGCAAACCCGTCGGGCAATTGTTCGGACTGGTGGCCGATGGGTTGTTTACCGAAGACGATTTCGACCAAGACGGTAAGCTGAAAGAAGGTGTCCCCGTACAGAATTTCAGTGATGTCAACAACCTACGGCCGGGAGATATCAAATACAGGGACATGAATGGAGACGGCCTGATTACCACCTTGGACGAAACAGCGATAGGCGGAACCAGGGTACCCGAAATCATCTATGGCTTTGGCGCCAATGTCAAGTACAAAGCGATTGATTTCGGCTTCTTCTTCCAGGGTGCGGGCAAGACCTATCAAATACTGGGCGGAGAAAACTGGTTGCCCGGCTCGGTGTTGGGTGCAGGCAATATTTTTTCGAACATTGACGATCGGTGGACGCCTGAAAACCCAAGTCAGGATGTGTTCTGGCCCCGTTTGGGAAACAGGGCGACGGCAAACAACGATCGCCGATCAACCTGGTGGCTGCACGACATGAGCTTCTTGCGCTTGAAGAATGTTGAAGTGGGGTATATGTTCGCCGGTAACCTGACCAAGAAAATAGGTGTACAAAATTGCCGGGTGTTTGCAAGGGCTTCCAACCTATACACGTTCTCCAAATTCAAGCTTTGGGACCCCGAGCTGGAAACCACCGACGGGCTGCGGTATCCGCAGATGAGGTCTGTTTCGTTCGGTTTGACTGTTAATTTTAACAATTAGTTGTAAAATGAGAAGATTTCACGTTACCACGATAATTACGGCATTGTACTTATCAGTAAGCACAAGCTGTTCGGATTTTCTGGATAAAATGCCCGACGATCAGTTGACGATGGAAATGATATTTTCCGATAAAATAAGGACGGAAGATTGGTTAGCAAGTGTTTACTCGTCGGTCCCAAGCCCCATGTGGGGATACTTCAAAGATCAGGGCTTTAATATCATGGCCGATGACATTACCATCCCCCAAGAATGGCAGCAGTTTGGCTGGGCAAATGTATATGCATATACCATGGCCAATTGGAACCCCAATTCGGGCTGGAACCCAAACTACTGGGTAGAGTTGCCGAAAAGGATTCGTACGGGCCTTATCTTCTTGGAAGAAGTCCGGGTTATCCCCGAAGCGGGCCTTACCCAACAGTATGTAGACCAGATGAAGAATGAAGTACGTTTCCTTATCGCGTATTACTACTCCCTGATGATTGAGCTGTATGGTGCCATCCCTTTTGCCCCCGGGGTTATTTACGCCATCGATGCACCGGCTTCGGAGTTGCTGACGCCGCAGACACCCTATGACGAAATAGTAAACTGGATTGACCAAGAATTGAAAGACGTGTCGACCAAGCTCCCGGCGGTCTATACCGATAGGAACGACTGGGGGCGGGCGACCGCCGTCATGGCGCTTGCCATCCGGGCCAGGACATTGCTGTTCGCGGCTAGCCCGCTGTACAACGGCAATCCCGATTTGCGCGAGTGGAAGAATGCCGAGGGCCAGTCTTTATTTAAAGCGGAATACGATGCCCAGAAATGGGCACGGGCTGCCGCTGCGCACAAAGAGTTGATTGATGCCGCTCATGGTGCAGGGTATGCCTTGTACAAGGAATACAACAGCGACGGTTCCATCGACCCCTTCATGTCGTACTACAACATGTCACTGAAGTCCTTCAGCAGTGGCAATCGGGAGATTATCTTCGGAAGGCCGGAAAATTCCGACTTGAACGGTTTCCAAACGCACCACTTGCCCAAGGGGATAGGCGGGAATGCGGGGATGGGGGTGACGCAGGAATTGGTGGATGCATTTTATATGAAGAACGGTATTGCCCCCATTACTGGATACAATGCAGATGGCTCTCCAATAATCAATCCGGCTTCAGGCTACGTAGAGAGCGGATTTTCGACGGAAGTTGAGCGGAGGCTTACCGCCTGGCCAGGCGGTGGCCCTGCAAATCTGACGGAAAATGGATTCAGGCCCGTTACCTTGGATGGAACCTATAATATGTATTGCAACCGGGAGCCCCGCTTCTATGTTTCCGTCATATTTAATGAAGCATGGCTAGGGGTCGACAACCGAAAGATCGAGTTTCTACAGGGTGGGGGGCGAGATACAGGCCCGACGTTCGATGCCCCGCAGAATGGGTATAACGTCAGGAAGCGAATCAGCTTGGATGTTTTCCCACGAGAAGGTAGGTTTGTGTACCAGCCGGGTATCCTGTATCGTTTGGCAGAGGCATACTTGAGTTATGCCGAGGCGTTAAATGAATCCGGCGGGCCTTCGGACGAGGTATATCAGTATGTTAATGAGGTCCGGCGGCGGGCGGGTATTCCCGACCTGCAATCCGGCTTAAGCCAGGAAGAGATGCGCACTGCCATACAGCGCGAAAGGAGAGTCGAGTTCAATTGCGAAGGCATACGTTTTAACGATGTGCGTAGATGGAAATTGGGAGAGCAGTTCTTCAATACCGGCCTGTATGGCATGAACTTCAATGGCACCAAAAAGAGCGACGACAAAAACGATCCGCAGGCATTCTACAAGAGAACGTTCTACAAGAATCGATATTTCTCGAAAAGAATGTATATATGGCCGATTCCCCAAGCGCAAATGGACATAAACCCCAACCTGAGGCAGGCACCGGGGTATGGAGATTAATACCTAATGGATTTTCTTATGAGACTTATAAAAGCAATATTTGGCATATTGGCTGTCGTATGGAGTTGCCTGTCGTGCAAACAAGATTTTTCGGTTGACCTGTCAAACAGAAATTTTGTCCGTTTGGACAAACAAGCCGTGAGTATCGCTGTCGGCGAAAAATATTTGATCAAGGCGTCGTTGGATACACTTGGTAGCGTTTCCAGGGATCTTACCTGGGCCATTCTTGATCCAGCGGTCGCCACGGTAGAAGCCAAGGATCCGCATACGGCTGTCATCACCGGCCAAAGTGAGGGGACTACCGTTGTAAAAGTGGAATCCGTGGATGGGAGCGTGAAATATTTTTCCGATATAACCGTAAGCGGAGATCGGGTGATTAAGGTACTGGCTATCGGGAATAGCTTTTCAGAGGATGCCGTGGAAAACTACTTGTATGACTTGGCGAAAGCTGCGGGCCACCGTGTGATGATTGGCAACATGTACATGGATGGATGCTCACTTGAGGGGCATTGGGAGAATGCTTCTGCCAACAGAGAAGCCTATCAATTCCGGACGATTGCATCAGACGGCAGTTTCGGTAGCGCAAACAACCGCACATTGCAGGAAGTTATTTCCGGCGCGAATTGGGATTTCATCAGCTTCCAGGAAGTGAGCCAATTATCGGGGATAATGAATGGATACCAGGAATACCTGCCCAAACTAGTGGATTATGTGCGTGCCTTGGCTACCAATCCAGACGTGAAATATGCGCTGCACCAAACGTGGGCCTATGCCCAAGACGCCAATCACGATGGCTTCAATAACTACGATCGGGACCAGCTGAAAATGTACCATGCTATCGTCGAGACCGTAGGGGAAGCAGCCGATTTTGCGGGGATGGATATGGTGATTCCCGCGGGAACGGCAATTCAGAACGGACGCACCAGCTACCTTGGTGATAAATTCACCAGGGATGGGCATCACTTGAACCTGGGAATCGGAAGGTTTACGGCTGCTAGCGCATGGTTCGAAGCCATTTTCGGAAATGTATTGGACAATATATTTGTTCCTGAGGGTTTTTCCGAGTACGATGTCCGCCTAGCCAGAAGCGCCGCGGCCAAGGCCGTGGATGCCCCAAGCGAGGTAACGGTGTTGACCGATTTCCTCACTGCTCCGCCGAATGATTTCGAGTTGACGAAGCCGATTTATATCGACTTCGGCGAGGTGGAAGCCGGAGGAATGTTCAACCACTTCCGGCATCCAAGCGATTTGAGACTGGCAGGCCTGAAAGATGCGGATGGGGCTAATTCGAACTTCGTTATTGAAGTCGCGGAGCCATTTACGGGGACGTTGGATCGCGGGTTGCAGAACGCACTGGGATGGCCTACGACGGTATCGCAGGATATGTTCTTCAGCGATGGGATATTTATCCCGCAGAGTAGCTTCGTGGTTTCTAACCTAAATAAAGATCAGCAGTACACATTTGTTTTCTACGGGTCAATAAATGATAACCAAACCGAAACCGAGTTTAGGGTAATCGGTAAGAATAACGGCATAGGCTATTTGGATAATGACCACAACTTGGACAAACTTGTAGTGATAGCAGACATTGAGCCCGCAGACGATGCTACGGTTACCATCCGATTGGCTCCCGGCCCCAACAACAACCATTTCGCCCGTTTCTTCGGCGTGAACGCGATGATAATTCTGCCTGCGGGAATGGAAGTGCCTGTTCCGTAGCTGCGCTTGGAGCTGATGGAACTTATCATCGGCATGCAATGCATTCAATGAATCGGGCTAATGACGGCGGACACCTGCTAACAGGTGTCCGCCGTTATCGTTAGGACGCTCGCCTTGTAACACAAGCCAATCGCGTTTGTGATATGATATTCCCCTTTTTTGATACGATTGTGATAGTGTAAAGCAAGCGTATTGCCGTTATTTGCCATACGGTTCAACAACTGTGATACTAACCATAGTTCTTCATTAGTCACTAAAATTTTCTATTATGGAAAGAAATCGTACCAATAAGGGGTATTTAAAAAGATTACTGAGCCTGCTCGTGATACCGCTTATCGCGGTCGGTCTGCCGGCAGGACCAAGCGTGGCCAAGGCTGGTGCCGTACAACCGGCCATTGTCATCTCCGGCAGCGTCACCGACAATTCCGGGACACCGTTGGCGGGCGTAAGCATTACGGTAAAGGGCACCGGCACGGGAACGAAGACCGCGGATGACGGGCGCTTCAGCGTCAGCGTAGACCGCGGGGCTACGCTGGTGGTTACCTATGTAGGGTTCGTCACCCAGGAGATCACGGTAAACGAGTCGCGAGAGTTGGACATCGTGCTGCAAGAAAGCGACGTTTCGCTGGACGAGGTTATCGTGACCGGTGTAGCTGCCGGTACGCCAAAGACCAAACTCGGGTTTTCCATCGAAAAGGTCTCTTCCGAGCGGTTGTCCAAAGTGCCGGCGGTGGACGCGGCAACGGCATTGCAGGGCAAGGTGGCCGGTGTGCGCGTCACCCGGTCCAGTGGAGCTCCCGGGTCGGAAGTAGACGTGCAATTGCGCGGTGTAAAGATGATTTTCGGATCCTCCAATCCGTTGTATATCATCGACGGGGTGTTGACGGAAAACGGGTTGGCTGACATCAATGCAGAGGACATCGAAAGCATCGAGGTACTGAAGGGTGCAGCCGCCTCTTCGCTTTACGGATCGCGGGCGGCCAATGGGGTGGTGAGCATCATGACCAAACGGGGCAGCTCCGTAGGTGCCGGAAAGGTACAGCTCGATTTCCGGACCGAGTACGGCAAAAACGGGTTGGGCTTCGTGCCAGCACGTTCGTCGGCGACCAACCGACTGGTGGAAAATGGAACGGTAAACTATGGCGTGACCGATCCGGACCGGGTGTACGACAACAGCTACCCGAAGACCTTTGACCACATCGACCAGTTCTTCAACCCCGGAAGCTATGTGACCAATCACCTCGGCATACGGGGTACTTCCCCCAACAGCAAGATGAGCGTGTATACGTCCTTGCAGTTGACCAAAGAAGAAGGTGTGGTCAAGATGGTGAAGGGTATCGAGCGTACCAACGTACGGCTGAACCTGGACTACCGGATATTGGATAACCTTACGTTTACCACGTCGAACCTCTATACCCACACCAATGCGGACAACCGTGCAGGCGGTGCCTTCGGGGCACTGTTCCGTTCCGATCCCGGTGCCGATCTCTTGGCGCCGAATGCAGATGGTTCGCCTTACCTGGTGAATGCCAACCGGATCGAGAATATCGTCAACCCGCTCTATTCGATTACCAACTCGAAGAACGAATCGACGTTGGAGAAACTGCTGTCCAATTTCGCCTTGAAATATGACCCGACGGATTACCTCACGTTCTCCACTTCTTTCGGTACCACACGCTCCGTGGGCGAGAACCTGTTCCTCACGCCCAAAGGACGCCTGCGATACGACCTCACCCCCGAGGTGGGGTATATTTCCCGGGGGATGTGGCGGAACAACGAAAAGGTGTTTTCGGCAGACGCCATGTTTCGCAAGAAATTCGGCGACTTCGCGACCACGTTCAAAGTGCAGTATCTCTATGAATCATCCAGCTCCTCCAGCCTCAACGGGGGCGGTGGCGATCTGGGCATCGGTGGGATGAACATCACGTCCGTGAACCTTTCAGCCAACCAAAATGCCAGTTCAGCGGTGCTTACCACGGTAGCGAACAATGTCGCGGGGATGTTTGTGCTGGACTACAAAGACAAATACATCCTGGACGCGTTGGTCAGGCGCGATGCCTCGTCGCTCTTCGGCTCGGATGTGCGGTGGCAGACCTTTTACCGGGTGGCTGGCGCGTGGCGTATCACGGAGGATGTGAAAATCGGCGGCATCAACGAGTGGAAGCTGCGGGCATCCTATGGCGTGGCAGGCCTGAGGCCTCCGTTTGAAGCCCAATACGAGGTCTTCGCCCTCCAGAATGGTGTGCCGGGAAACATGGAAACGTTGGGCAACAACCTGTTGAAACCTTCGTTTTCCAAGGAAACCGAGGTGGGTACCGACTTGCAGTTCCTGAACAGGTTTTACTTCAGTGCCAACTATTCGATTGCCAATAATACCGACCAGATACTCAAAGTGCCCGTAACCCCGCTTTCCGGTGCGGCGTTCCAATGGCAGAACGCCGGTACCATCCAAACCCGGGTATTCGAGGCGAGCTTAAACGCCAATCTGATTAACAAGACCGATTGGGGATGGGATGCAGGCCTCACCTTTGACAAAATCAAGCAACGGATCACCAAACTGGACGCCACGCCATACATGCTGGATGGTACGCGTTTCCGGATCGAAGAAGGGGTCGATTTCGGCGTGCTTTACCTGGACCGGTTTGCGCGATCGCTGGATGAGGTGGCCAACCAAGTGACGGCAGGGCGCACCGTAGACGAGCTTTTTGCCGTAAACAACCAAGGTTTTGTCGTGCGCCGCAGCGAAATCGGTACCATCAACGAGACGCCGGTAAAGATCAAGGATGACAACGGCAACATCGTAGCCTTGCCAAGCAAGAGCATGGTGCCCAACTTCAACCTGAATTTCAACACGACCATCCGGTTCAAGAAACTTTCGCTGTACACCTTGTGGTCTTATCAGGATGGCGGCGCATTGTACAACCATGCGGTGCGCTACACCACCGAGCCGAAACTGTTCGATCAGTCCGGCAAATCTTGGAATGAGGTGAAATCGGCAGCGTACTACAGCAACGGCGGACAACAGATCGGCCTGCTTGGCTGGGACAATGATGTCTTGGTCTTTGATGCCACTTTCCTCAAACTGCGGGAGCTGGCGGTGAGCTATGACTTCAAGCCCGCCGCGTGGCAGTTTATCAACAACATCAAGGTGAGCCTTATCGGGCGCAATATCCTGACACTGACCCACTATCCGGGCTTCGATCCGGAGGGCGTGTCCGCCGATCGCAGCAAGGGCGTGGATACCAACGCGTTCCGGTTTGAGTCCAACGAGCAATATCCGCTATACCGTACATTCAGTGGCTCCATAGCGTTTACGTTTTAACCAAGAAAAATTTTGAATCATGAAGAGAGTATTCATTTATATCGCAGCGGTGTTCCTGTTGGTGCCAAGTTCGTGCAGCTTCTTTGAGTCCATGGACGTTACCAACGAAAACCAGCCCAATATCAACGATTTGGCAACACCGGCCGAGTTCTATTCGCTGTTGCGCAACGGGTACAACACCTGGTACAACGGTTCCATCGCCGCCAGTCCGACGATTGGTTTTGCCTGTGCCGAATTATTCCAGGCCGGTACGCCGGGTTGGGGTTCGGGTACCATGTGGTTCAGGCCGCGGCAGCAACTGTTCAATGACGATACGCCCGACCCGGTGATTATCATCAACTTCGGCGCTTGGTACAACTACTACGGCAGTGTAGGCAGTGCCGTCAAGATGTCCAAGATGTTCGAGGATCCCAATTTCAAAATCACCTTGGGCGGTGTCGACTACACCAATCGCGCCAAGGCGCATTCCTACCTCATCCAGGCATTGCTCTACGGCAATATCGCCTTGCTATACGACAAAGCGTATTTATTCACCGAAGACCACGATGCGCTGACGTTTGATTTTGCGGCCAACACCAAAAGCTATCAGGAGGTCATGGACTATGCACTGACCAAGTTGGATATGGCCATCCAGCTCATCGAGAGCGATGGGGTAGATACCGACCCGGCCTCGGTGGTGGCGGGGACGACTTTCAACAAAGCGACCTTGCTCCAGTTTGCCAATTCGATGGGGGCACGGTTCCTGGCATCCAATCCCCGCACACAAGCCGAAAACGCACAGGTCGACTGGAATCGCGTGAAGGCCTATGCCGAAAAGGGGCTGCAAGCCGATTTCAAGGTTGCCTATGACGAGGGGTGGCGAGGCAAGGTAATGACGCGCGATGTCGGATCTAACTATTTTGCCTTTTACAACATGAACTGGATACGCATCAGCCAATGGCTATTGAATAAAATGGCCCCGGACGACCCGTATTCCGTCTATCCCATCCCGGTTACCCCCGGCAGCGATAGCTTCAAGGATTGGCCGGAGATTCAAAATAGCCCGGATAGCAGACTGACGCGGTATTTCAGGTATGAAAATATGCGCAATTGGTTTGGGTCCGATCGCACCGAGCGACCTGGGTATGGTACCTTCATCCTGAGCCAATACCGGTACTGGCGCTACTATGACATCGTCGAACGGGGACAGGGTATGATCGACCACTTCCTGAAGGTGGAAAACGATGCTTACCTAGCCGAGGCGCTCATCCGGACCAATGGGGACAGGGCCCAGATCGCGGCACTGATCAACAATTCGCGCGTTGCCCAGGGCAACCTACCCCCCGCATTGGCCTCGGAAAGCTACGAAGCGTTGGAAGAGAAACTGTTCTACGAGCGCTACGTCGAGTGCGACCTGGTTTGGCCGCAACTAGGCTTTTTCGACCGCAGGCGAGGTAAAGACCAAATGCTCCCCGGTACGGTAAGGCACTTCCCGATACCAGGGCCCGAATTGAAGATGCACGGACAGCCGCTATATACCTTCGGTGGCCCGGGAAATGAAGGATAATATATTACTTTAGATCAGAAAGATATGAAACGCTTATTTGCTATAGTTGCTGTACTGGCCATCCTGACCACATCTTGTGAGCGGGAACTGGAATTCGAAACCATATCCGTGACGGAACCTGCATTGGAAGTGCAAGTAGAAGGCCCGGCAGAAGGCACGACCTACCCGAAAATCGAAGGGGCTACCGTAGAGGTATTGAACAGCGCCGGGCAATCGCTGGCGACGGCCACCACTGACGCCAAGGGCAGGGTGTTATTCACCAAAGCGCAGCTTAAGGAAAAAGGGACCTTCACGGTGAAAGCCCAGAAGGAAAACCTGGCGGGGGAAGGTACCACACCCTATTTGCTGTTGAATGATGGGGTTACGTTGTTTGTTTTGACCATCCAATAGGCTAGCGGAGTGACGCCATACCGAGTATTTTCCATAGCGTTGTTGACCGCGGCAGGCATGGCTTTTTCCTGTGGGCCAGCGGAAAGGCCGTTTCTTTCTGCCCTGGAAGCCGGCAAGGGCTATCCGCTGTACACCACCTATGCTGCTGTACCGGAACGTTCGAATTTCGTGCTGGACGAAGGCTATGCCTTCCAGTACGATACCGATAGCCTCGGAGCGGATTTCACCACGGATACCGGCGGCGATATCGCCTTGGGATTCAAGCGCGGTGACAAGTGGGTGTACCGCACGCAGGATATGTACCGCCCACCGATTATTACGGCGAGTTATCCGGACATGGTTCGATATACCTACCAGCCCTTCGCGGATGTCCGGGTAGCGGCGTGGTTCGTGGTGCACAGCTCCACCATGGCGCTGCTCGATGTACAGGTGACCAATCTGGGGGACAGTGCCATCGCGCTCGAGGTCTATCCCTTCATGCGCAATGACCGCAGGGCGTTCCAGCACATTGTGCAACATCGCGACCACCTGCTGTTCGACCATCAGGAATACCCCGATTCATGGACATTGGACCACGGGCTTCCCTATACGGATAGCATCCGGAATGTCTGGATGACTTCCGAAATGCCGACTGCGGTTGGTGCCTTCACCAGTGAATCCGGAGAGCCGTTTAACCTGCCTAACCCTATTGAAAACAGCAGGAAACCGGTATTGCAGATCAACGGACGGGCATATTTGCCAGGGAAGCAGCGTCTCGGCAATACCGGAAGCAAACTACGGCTCCAGCTGACAGTCGATGGCGACCCACGGAAATTGCTGACGGAGAATAGCCCCGTTTGGGGAGGGATGCACCAGGCCATCGATCAGGGAGGCTTCTACCGGCTGGAGGCCGCGATGCTAAGCGGAAATGCCAGGACCTTTACGGTTCAAGCCTTCGATGAAACCAGCGGCCTTGCTGGCAGGATTAGCGGCGAACTGGCCGGTGCAAGCCAACGGCATGACATCGACCTGTCCCCGGCTGCGCAGCCACCGGTGATGGGGCACGTCAAGCTGCAACAGTATCCGCAACACCACATTGAGCTGTCCTGGCAGGCTGCCCAGGGGCAGCGGCTGTTTTCCATATACCGCAGGCACTATCCGGCTCCGCATTATGAGCGGATAGCCGCTGGAATAGCGGGGGCCACCTATACGGATACGACCGCAGCGCCTGGCCAAGTGTATGGCTACTTGGTGGTGCCGCTTGGCGAAAACGGACAATTGGGTATCCATGCCCCTGAAGTGAATACGGTTGGGCAGACCGTGTTCATGGAGTTCGTGGGCCGCGGGATCGGGGGGATACGTGAAGAAGGCATCTCCTACGCAAAAGTAGTCGCTTTCAAACATGCGTGGCAATTGGACGGCGGGGCATCCAAAGGCTTGCGGTTCATCCGGGGCGTAGCACCGATTGGCACATCGGCCGATTCGCTGGTGCAGGCTGCGCGCGGATTGCTGGACCGACCGCTCGATCCTTACCAGCAGGATAACGAGCGATTTTTCGCGAAGACACCCGTGCCGCAGTTCGATGACCGCGATAAAGCAGCACTGTATTGGAGCGCCGTCAACATGATGCGGCAAGTATTTTATCCGCCTGAGGGTAAATCCAGCTACAACTACTACGTTTTTTCCCGTGAACCGACGTGGGGCTGGGGACACGGGGGCCAGGTATTCCACGAAAGCATAGCCATGCTGGCCTATGCCGATGTCGATCCGGTAGGGGCGATGAACTCCCAACGGGTATACCTGGAACGGCAGTATCCCAACGGGTATATCAACTACCGGACAGGCAGCTACCTCGATGAAGTCATCGAGCACAACGGGCAGCTGACCACTTCGGCCCCCTGGTATGCGTGGCTGAATTGGGAGATCTACCGGATAACCCGGGACACCGTGTTCCTTCGGGAAATGTACGGCTCGTCGGCGAAGCTCTTCCGGTTCATCGTGGACAACCGCGACAGCGATGGCGACGGCCTTTGCGAATGGGGTGGCCATGCGGTGCTCGAGTCGGTGCGGGATGCGTTGGTAGCGGTATGGGACGAGGTGGGCTTTCCGACGAATTTTGAGAGTTTGGACCTGAACTGCATGCTGGTCAAGGAAGCCAAGTCGCTGGAGCAGATGGCCCTGGCGTTGGGATTGGAGACGGAAGCGGCTGCCTGGAGGGCTGACCATGAACGACGGACGCAGCTCATCAACGAAACGTTCTGGGACGAGGCCAACGGGTTTTACTATCAGGTAGACAAGGACACGCATACGTTCAGCCATAAGGCAGAAAATGACCTGAAGCGGGATGAAATCATTGGTTTCCTGCCGCTGTGGGCCGGTGTCGCAGATAAACAGCGGGTGGCGCGGCTGGTGGAG
>Ga0207868_1001416_pt1 | contig 17205 bp, 15 predicted proteins | sample Passage237B_FD_187370 | JGI IMG/M metagenome (GOLD analysis project Ga0207868, IMG submission 187370) | Cellulose adapted compost microbial communities from Newby Island Compost Facility, Milpitas, CA, USA - Passage2 37B (SPAdes) (version 3) ... | reverse complement strand
TCAGGAGGTGCGGCAGGTTGGCGAAGAAGCGGGTCGGCAGCTCGATGTCCTGGAAGGAACGGAAGCCGTCGATGAAGATGCCGCCGTCGAGGCAGCCCGACCCTGTGGCGAGGCCGAGCAGCCCGTCGAACAGGTAAACAGCGCCGAACAGCCGGAAATAGAGGACCGAAGCGCGCAGCGAGATCAGCGCGGCGACCAGCGCCCAGACGCCGGAGAATGCGTGCAGCAGGTCGTCATACCATTGCAGCGAGAAGAGCCCGAACAGATAGCCCTGCTCGTCGTTGAAGGCAGGCACGTAGCCGATCGCCACCACGGCGAAGAACAGAAATGCGTAGGCGATCGCCAGTTTCTGAATGAGCGTCATCCGGTCCCCCCGTTCCGATTGGCGCGCCATCATAGCCGAACCCGGAGCGACCTGCACCGGCCGGGGAGAGCAGATTTTTCGCCTTGCGGCGCGGCGGCCGACGTTTGAAATTGCGGCGGGCGCACAGGGAGGGGCAGCGAATGCGCATCGGCGCGGTGATGAATCCTGCCGCGGGGGGAGGGCGGATGCGCGGCGAATGGCCCGCCTTCGTCACCGCGCTGGAGCGTCGGTTCGGCGGCTTCGTCCTTCGCGAGACGACAGGGCCGGGCGATGCCTCGGCAATGGCGCTGGGGCTTGCCCGCGAGGGTGTCGACGTGGTGATGGCGGCGGGCGGCGACGGTACCGTGAGCGAGGTGGCCGACGGCCTGCTCAGGGCGCGTGCCGAGGGGCGCGAGGGCACGGCGCTCGCGGTCGCGCCGGTCGGCACCGGTTCGGACTTTGCCGCCGCCTTCGGCATCCCGCGCGACGCGGAAGAATGCGTGGCGCGCATGGCCGCAGCCGCGCCTCGCCAGATCGATGCCGGACGCATTTCGTTCATCGACGATGCCGGGCGGCCGGTCGTTCGCCACTTCGCTTCGATCGCAAGCCTCGGCGTGTCGGGACCGATCGACCGCGTCATCAACGCCGCCAAGGCCAAGCAGCGCGGCCGGCTGTCGGGCCCTGCGCTGTTCTACCTGTTCACGCTGCGCGAGCTGATGCGCTACCGCTTCCAGAACGTGCGCGTCGAGGTGGACGGCGGGCCGCCGGTCGAGGCGCGGATCGCGCTGGTCGCGGTCGCCAACAACCGCTCCTTCGGCGGCGGCATGCTGATCGCGCCCGGCGCGATCATGGATGACGGCCTGCTCGAGGTGGTGATCGTCAGGGGCAATTCCCGCCTCCGGCTGATGAAGGACCTGCGGCTCGTCTATTCCGGCGCGCACAGGAACATCGACACCTGCGACTTCCTGCGCGGCAGGCGCATCACGGTCACCCCGCTCGGCGACCCGCGCGTCAACGCCGCGCTCATCGACGTGGATGGCGAATCGCCGGGCCGGATCCCCGCGACCTTCGAGGTGCTGCCGGCGGCGCTGACGCTGCGGGTGTGAGGCTGGCGTCCAGCCCGCTCAGGGAAACAGCGGATCGGGCGCCATCTGCAGGTGCAGCGGGCCGCCGGTCCACGGATGCGCCTCGCACACCGCCTCGTCGAGCTCGACGCCGAGGCCCGGCTCCCTCGACGGGATCACCCAGCCGTCCTGCCACTCGATCTTCTTCTTGAGCAGCTTCTCGTGGAAGCCGTCCCAGGTCATGATCGATTCCAGGATCAGGAAGTTCGGCAGGGTGACGGCGAGCTGGATGTTGGCTGCGGCGACGATCGGCCCGCAATAGCAGTGGGGCGCCACCTGGATGTGGTAGGCCTCCGCCATCGCCGCGATTTTCTTGGTCTCGAGGATGCCTCCCGAGCGACCCAGGTCCGGCTGCAGGATGGTTGCGGCGCGGTTCTCGATGATGCGCGCGAACTCGGTCTTGCCGGTCAGCCGCTCGCCGGTGGCGATCGGGATGCTGGTCGCGCGCGCGACCTGCGCCATCACCTCCGGCATGTCGGGCGGCACCGGCTCCTCGAACCAGAGCGGGTCGTAGGGCTCGATGGCGCGGGCGATGCGCAGCGCGCCCGAGGCGGTGAACTGGCCGTGGGTGCCGAACAGGATGTCGCACGAGGTGCCGACCGCCTCGCGGATCGCCTTCAGCATGCGCACCGACAGATCGATGTCGCAGAGCCTCGGCTGGTGCCCATCGAATGCGGTGTAGGGGCCTGCCGGGTCGAGCTTGATCGCGTTGAAGCCCTGCCTGACATAGCCGAGCGCGCATTCAGCCGCCATGTCGGGGTCGTTGTAGACATTCTTCGGCGGCGCGTCCTCGGTGTGCACGCTGCCCGTCGCAGGGTAGAGGTAGGTGTAGGAGCGCAGCTTTTCGTGCACCTGGCCGCCGAGCAGCTTGTAGACGGGCTTGCCCGCCTCCTTGCCGATGATGTCCCAGCAGGCCATTTCGAGCGCCGACACGCAGCCCATCATCGAGACGTCCGGACGCTGGGTGAAGCCGGACGAATAGGCGCGGCGGAAGAAGGTTTCGACGTCGTGCGGGTCGCGACCGACGAGATAGCGCTCGGCGCAATCCTCGATCATGCGGGCGGTGACGTCCGGGCCGAAGGTGGCGTTGTAGGCCTCGCCATAGCCGACCACGTTGGAATCGGTCGTCAGCTTGACGAAGATGAAGTACTTGCCACCAGCGCCGGGCGGCGGGTTGGCGACCACGAAGGTCTTGACGTCGCTGATCTTCAAGGCTGCTGCCCCCAGGATTCCGCGCGACCCTACGAAGGCACTCGACGGCGCGCAATACGCCCCAGCTACCGCGTCGGACGCCGGAGCGATGGCGCAAATGCGTCGGAAAAGGCCAAACTCTTGCCTCTTTCGTGCCCTTCAAACACGTTTCAGGGTTGTCGCGGAAGCGTGAAAGATGATCGCGCTGACGCGGCAGATGGGGTCGGCGCCGGGGCATTGCCATGCCGGGGTTTCATGGTTTGGTAACCCACATTAATTCAAATTGTATCTAGCGGAAGCTGCCCGGCGCTGCCGCGTTTTCCGCTGCACGCGAGACTGAAGGACGACAAAGAACGATGCGTGGATTTATTGCGACACTCACGTGCCTTTGCATGATCGCGGCCGGGCCGGCGTTTGCCGCGCCTGTCAAGCTCGGCCAGAACCATGCATGGGGGACCTATTCCTACACGCAGGGCAATTCCAAGGTCTGCTACGTCCTTTCCGTGCCCCTCAAGAAGCTGCCTGCCGATCGCGACCATGGCGAGATCTTCTTCTTCGTGAGCCAGAAGCCCGGCCAGAACGTCACCTACGAGCCGCAATTCATCGCCGGCTACGATCTGCAGAAGGATTCCAAGGTGACCGTCACGATCGGCAACCAGTCCTTCGTCATGTTCACGCGCGGCAAGTCGGCCTGGGTGGAGAATGCGGCACAGGAGCCGCTGCTGGTCGCTGCGATGCGCAACGGTGCCGACATGAAGGTCGATGCCAGGTCAGCGCGCGGTACCGCGACAAGCTATGTCTTCTCGCTGCGGGGCGTGACGGCTGCGCTCTCCACGATCGCGAACTGCCAGTGACGGCTTCGCCCGTCGGCCATCTCCCCGCGGGTTTGCTGAGACCGATGGGAGCGCCACTGGCCGCAAGGGCAACGAGCGTCGTCGCCTCGCACTGGCGGTGACGCCGGGCGCATCCCATGTTATGGGCTTCCACGCTCCCGACTGGACAACGCATGACGCTGACCCTCGACACAGCCACGCCCGCTGCCCGCGCCGCCATCGGTGCCGGACGTATGGTCGCGGCCGAAAAGCCCTCGCTCATCGGGCTGACGCGTGACGAACTCGCCACCGCGCTGGCGCAGGTGGGCGTGCCGGAGCGGCAGGTCAGGATGCGCGTGCAGCAGCTCTGGCACTGGCTCTACGTGCGCGGCGTCTCCGACTTCGCCGACATGCGCAACATCTCCAGGGAGCTGCGGGCTGCGCTGGCCGACAGGTTCACGATCGCCCGGCCGGAAGTCGTCGAGGAGCAGATTTCCAACGACGGCACCCGCAAGTGGCTGTTCCGCTTCCCGCCGCGCGGCGCGGGCCGTCCGGTCGAGATCGAGACGGTCTACATTCCGGAAGAGGGCAGGGGCACGCTGTGCATCTCCAGCCAGGTAGGCTGCACGCTCAACTGCTCGTTCTGCCACACCGGCACACAGAAGCTGGTGCGCAACCTGACGGCCGAGGAAATCCTGGCGCAGCTGCTGACGGCGCGCGACAGGCTGGGCGACTTCCCCGACAAGGAAACGCCCGATGGCGCGATCGTGCCGTCGGAGGGACGCAAGGTCTCCAACATCGTCATGATGGGGATGGGCGAGCCGCTCTACAATTTCGACAATGTGAAGAAGGCGCTGCTGATCGCGTCCGACGGCGACGGGCTGGCGCTGTCGAAGCGCCGCATCACGCTCTCCACCTCCGGCGTGGTGCCGGAGATCGTGCGCGCCGGGCAGGAGATCGGCGTCATGCTTGCGATCTCGCTGCATGCCGTGCGCGACGACCTGCGCGACATGCTGGTGCCGCTCAACAGGAAATATCCGCTGGAGCAGCTGATGGAGGCCTGCCGGAACTATCCAGGCCTCTCGAACGCGCGCCGCATCACCTTCGAATATGTGATGCTGAAGGACGTCAACGACTCGCTCGACGACGCCAGGCAGCTGGTGAAGCTGCTCAGGGGCATCCCGGCCAAGATCAACCTGATCCCGTTCAATCCGTGGCCTGGCACCAACTACCAGTGTTCGGACTGGGAGACGATCGAGCGCTTCGCCGACACCATCAACGAGGCGGGCTACGCCTCGCCGATCCGCACGCCGCGCGGCCGCGACATCCTCGCCGCCTGCGGCCAGCTCAAGTCGGAATCGGAGCGCCTGCGCAAGACCGAGCGTCTGGCGCTGGAGGCAATGATGATCGCCGGACACGGCGAAGCGTGACGCAGCTCGTCCTCCTCATCGTCCGCCCTTTCGTGATTCTCGCCGGCTACTGGCCTGTCGCGGGCCGGTCCGCCGGCGTCCGGGCTACCGCCCCTGCGTCGTGATGATCTTCAGCGCGAAAGCGGCAAACACGCCGGCGAACAGATAGTCCACCAGCCGGGTGACCGCCGGCGTCTTCCTGAGCAGTTTCGAGAAGCCGTCGGCCGCCAGCACCATGGGAATGGTCAGCGGCAGCGACAGCGGGATGAAGAGCAGGCCGAGGAAGAACAGCTTGGCCGGGGCGTGGGGGTCGGCGGCCGAGACGAACTGCGGCAGGAAGGTCATGAAGAACAGGATGATCTTCGGGTTGAGCAGGTTGATGCCGAGCCCTGTCGCCCAGTTGCGCAGAATGGATGCGTTTCCGCCGGCCTGTTTCTCGGGCGAGAAGGCCGAGCCGCGGCGGACCGCCTGGTACGCCAGCCAGACGAGATAGCCGGCGCCGCCGATCTTGAGGACAAGGAAGGCCTGTGGCGAGGCGACGATCAGCGCCGAAAGACCGAGCGCGACCAGCGTGGTATGGACCAGAATGCCGGTCATGGCTCCCGCCATGCAGGCAAAGCCGGCTGCGCGGCCGCGCGACAGGGCCCGCCCGACGAACAGCGTCATGTCCGGCCCGGGCGTGATCGCGATGATGAAGGTCGCGATCGCGAACTGCACGATCGTCGAGATGTCCGGAATGAAGGTCATGGTTGGCTCCGCGCCGGGCCGCCAGCACTATTGCGTCCCCCGCGCCGGGAGAGGGCGCGGTTCGTTCTACTGATCCTCGGCGGCCTGCGCCACGTCCCCCGCCAAACGGTATTCTCCGCCGTCCCAAACCCAGCGCAGCTGCTCATTGGTATCGAGCATCGAATAGGCGATGAGGTCCGGCCATCCGTCATGCGAGGCGGCCGGATCGGTGTAGAGGAAAACGCCCTCGGTCTCATAGACGATGCGCCAGCCTTCCGGCGTGGCCGGATCCTGTCCTTCCACCGGCGCGTAGCCGGTCAGGTTGCAGCCGGACCTGCCATAGTACCAGGTCGAACCGCAGAGTTCGGTGAAAAGCAGCCGCCGGCCCGCGCCGATCTCCACCATTCCGGCCCGGATTTTCGGCTCCGTCGCGGTCGACAGCGCGAAGTCGTCGATGTCGCTTGCACGCAGCTGCCGCGCGAGCATCAGGTAGGACGAGAACGGCGTCAGCGGGATGCTGTTGGCCACGGGCATGACGCGCCGGCTGCACAACCGGGAAGCCACCGTGATCGCCTTGCGTGATCCCCTCAGCGGCAAACGGATCTCGTCGGAGCCGCCCACGAAGCTGATCCCGACGCGGCTGGAGCGCATCAGCGGCTCCAGCAGCTCGTGCGGAATGCCGATCTCGATCGCGCCGGAAACCAATTCCGAGCGCGCCTCGACGGAGCCGAAGTAGGTCGCGAAAACGGCCGTGCCGGTCGCGCCGGCCACGAGCGCTCCCATCTCCAGAGTGAGCGTCATGGTCCATGCCTGCTCGGAGCAGGACATGGTGCCGCCGGTGACCGGCGAGCCCGGTTCGGGATCGGGAAGGGTGATGAAGGCCCGCGTCTCGTCGGCGATCCAGAAATCGGCGCCCATCGCCGGCGCGACACCGGCGCACATGGTCAACATGAACGGGATGGACTTGAGGATCCGGGAGCTCATCGACACGACACTTGCACCGGGAAGATATCTGTCAGTCACGAAGCCTCGCTGTCCAGCCCTATCCTGAGGGAATCATTAACGAGATTAACGGCGACGGCCTTGCGCGCAAAGTCGAACGGCCTGCGCCCGCAGTTGAATTGCGGGCGCCCCCGCCGGCCGAAAACAATGGCAGTCTGCTCCCGCCTGGTCGGGTGCCGCATCGGGAGCCGCCATTCATCCGAGCCTTGCGGATGCGCAAGCGGCCGTGTATCCCGCCGCCGTCTCTTGTCGCGGGAATTCTCGAATGTCGAAGTGGAAAGGCGTGAAGAAGGTCGTGCTTGCCTATTCGGGCGGTCTCGACACGTCGATCATCCTGAAATGGCTGCAGACCGAGGTCGGCGCCGAAGTCGTCACCTTCACGGCCGATCTTGGCCAGGGCGGCGAGCTGGAGCCGGCACGGCGCAAGGCCGAGATGCTGGGCATCAAGGAGATCTACATCGAGGACTTGCGCGAGGAATTCATCCGCGACTTCGTCTTTCCGATGTTCCGCGCCAATGCGCTGTACGAAGGCCTCTACCTGCTCGGCACGTCGATTGCGCGGCCGCTGATCTCCAAGCGGCTGGTCGAGATCGCCGCCGAGACAGGCGCCGATGCGATCGCACATGGCGCCACCGGCAAGGGCAACGACCAGGTCCGGTTCGAACTCTCGGCCTACGCGCTCAATCCGGACATCAAGGTGATCGCGCCGTGGCGCGACTGGTCGTTCAAGTCCCGCACCGACCTTCTGGAATTCGCGCAGGCGCATCAGATTCCCATCGCCAAGGACAAGCAGGGCGAGGCGCCGTTCTCGGTCGATGCCAACCTGCTGCACTCCTCTTCGGAGGGCAAAGTGCTGGAGGATCCGTGGCAGGAGCCGCCGGAATACGTCCACCAGCGCACGATCTCGCCGCTGGACGCACCCGACCGCATGACAGAGATCACCATCTCGTTCCGCAAGGGCGACCCGATCGCACTGAACGACGAGGAGATGTCTCCGGCGACACTGTTCGCAGCGCTCAACGACCTTGGCCATGATAACGGCATCGGCCGAATCGACCTCGTCGAGAACCGCTTCGTCGGCATGAAATCGCGCGGCGTCTACGAGACGCCCGGCGGCACGATCCTGCTGCAGGCGCACAGGGCGATCGAGTCGATCACGCTCGATCGGGGTGCCGCGCACCTCAAGGACGAGCTGATGCCGCGTTATGCCGAGATGATATACAACGGCTTCTGGTTCTCGCCCGAGCGCGAGATGCTGCAGGCGCTGATCGACAAGAGCCAGGAGGACGTCGAGGGCGACGTGCGGCTCAAGCTCTACAAGGGCAACGTCATCGTCACCGGCCGCCGTTCGCCCAAGTCGCTCTACCGCGGCGACCTCGTCACCTTCGAGGACGATCGCGGCGCCTACGATCAGAAGGATGCCGAGGGCTTCATCCGCCTGAACGCGCTTCGGCTGCGGACGCTGGCTGCCCGCAAGCGGCAGGGTAGGTGAGACAGCGTTCTTCTCCCCGTTCAGGGGAGAAGATGCCGGCAGGCAGATGAAGGGGCAGCGCAAGCCTTGCAAGGCAGGCTCCGCCCCTCAACCGGCCCTTCGGGCCACCTTTCCCGGCAAGCGGGGAGAGGGAAGGATTGCTACTCCCCGTCGATTTGCCGGGCCATGATGGCAATCGCCTGCTGATAGACGCTGGCCGAGTTCCAGCCGGCGATCGCGCCCATGTTGGCCTCGTAGCTGGCGCCGGGCTTCCAGCCGTGTCCCCTCAGGAAGTTGGCGGTGGAGGCAAGCGCGATCTCGCGGTCGCGCAGGTTCTTGTTGCCCACACCGTATTTGAGGACGTTTCCGGGCAGGAACTGCGTGTGGCCGATCTCGCCGTGCGCGGCGCCGACCGAGCCGGGCGACAGCGCGCCCATGTCGACCAGCCTGAGCGCAGCGATCGCATGAGGCCTGAAGAAGTCAGGCCGACGGCAATCGTAGGCCAGCGTCAGGATTGCCGAGACCGTGTTCTGGTTGCCCATGAAGGAGCCGAAGCCCGTCTCCATGCCCCAGATTGCCAGCAGTACGCCGGCCGGCACGCCGTAGTGGCGTTCGATCCTGTCGAACATCGCCGCGTTCGCGCGCTTCAGCGACCGGCCCTTCGAAACGATCGCAGCTCCGCCGCGGCGCTTCATGAAGGACTCCACCGATCCGCTGAAAGCCTTCTTGATCCCGCGGTCGACCTTGATGGTCGCCGTCGCGTATCTGGCTCCCGCAAGAGCCGACAGGCCTCGCGAGCCCACGCCTGCCGCCTTCGCCTCCTGGGCAAATTCGGCTTTCCACCTGTCGAATCCCACGGACGTGTTGCCGCATTGAGCGGCCGATGCAGCCGCGGGAGCGGCGCAGATTGCTGCAAGGCACAACCCGATCGCGACGAAACCGCTGACACCACGTTTCATGCGCTGCCCTTTCGTGATTCGCTGCCTCGCAAAGAATTGCCAGTGAACGGCCCGCCTGTCACCCGATTACGGCAACGCCGCGGCGCCAGGAGATCTTGCACCGTCCGACGGCCTCCGGAACGAAATTGCACGCTTCTTGTTTGGCGCGGGAGGGACGCACGAAGGAGACCAACATGAAACATGTGACTGGACTTACAACGGCGGCGGCGCTGATCTTGCTGTCGGCGCCAGCCCTTGCGCAGCAGGCCGTCAGCGCCACGACCGATCTCAACATCCGTTCGGGACCGGGTCCCAACTATGAAGTCGTCGGCGTCATCGGCGCCGACCAGCAGGCACAGCTCGACGGCTGCGCCCAGGGCAGCAAGTGGTGCATGGTCACGCACAACGGTGTCCAGGGTTGGGCCTATTCGGACTATCTGGTAGCCGACTATGCCGGCCGCGAAGCCGTGGTGACCGAACGGCTGGCGGAAGTGCCGGTCGTGCAGCATGACGGCGTTGCCGCCGGCGGCGTCACGGGCGCGGCAACCGGCGCGATCGCCGGCGCCATCATCGGCGGGCCAGTCGGCGCGGCGATCGGCGGCGTTGCGGGTGCGGCGACGGGCAGCATCACGGGAAGCATCGTCGATCCCGCCCCGGAGGTCCGGACCTATGTGCGCGACCATCGCGTAGAACCGGTCTACCTCGATGGCGAGGTGGTGGTCGGCGCGACCCTGCCGGAAGAGGTCGAGGTCTACCCGATCCCCGACTACGAATACCGCTACGTCTACGTGAACCAGGTGCCGGTGCTGGTCGAGCCCAGCTCGCGCCGCATCGTCTACGTGGTTCGCTGAGCCGACACGGAGGGGCAGGCATGGCCCGCCCCTCCGATACGCTGTCGCGCCCGCCTGCACCCCAATCGGCGAGCAGGGCCTCAGTGGTGATGCGCCGCGTGGGCGGCGCCGACATGGTGGCCGATCACCTTGGCGTCATTGCCCTCGCAGCAGGAACCGTGCGGCTCGAATTCGAGCGTGGCATGGCTGATGGCGAAATCCTCGTGGGCAAGTTCCTTGAGGCGCGCCTTGATCGCGCCGGCCTTCGGCTCGGCGCCTTCCTCCAGCACCACATGCGCCTCGAGCGCGCGATTTTTCTCGTCGATCTGCCAGACATGCAGATGGTGGACGCTGCCCACGCCCTTTACGGCCTCGAGCGCCTGCACAAGCCGTCCAATGTCGATATCTGCCGGCGTGCCGAGCATCAGCAGCCTGATCGTGCCGCCGATTTCGGAGAACGCAGTCCAGAGGATGTAGCCGGCGATCAGGAGGGTGGCGATCGGGTCGACGATGTACCAGCCGTGCAGGATGATCAGCGTGCCTGCCACGATGACGGCGATGGAACCCAGCGCGTCCGCGACATTGTGCAGGAAGGCGGCGCGCATGTTCATGCTCTCCTTCGAGAGGGCGTAGGTGAGCAGGGCGGTGACGAGATCGACGGCGAGCGCGACGCCCGCGATGATGACGATCATCCAGCCGGCGACGGGCTCCGGCTCGTAGAAGCGCAGCACCGCCTCATAGACGAGGTAAAGGCCGACGATGATCAGCGTCGTGTAGTTGATGAGGGCTGCGACGACCTCCGCTCGGACATAGCCGAAGGTCATCGCCTCGTCCGACGGCCGGCGCGCGATGCGGCGCGCCGCAAACGCGATGATGAGCGAGATGGCGTCGCTGAAATTGTGCAGCGCATCGGCGATCAGCGACAGCGAGCCGGCCACGATCCCGCCGACGATCTGGGCGAAAGTCAGCCCGACATTGACGATGATCGCCCACAGCACGCGCTTGTCGCCGGCGTCCGCGTGGTGGTGATGGTGGTGATGGGTATGGCTATGTGCGTTCATTTTCGGCCTGGATGATGCGTGCACGGCCTGGTGCGGCTTCCAGCAACTGGAAGGTCAAGGGCCTGCCACCTTCGGACAAACTTCCACGCCGGCCTTTTGTGCGGCCGCGGCGAGTTCCTTGTCCAGTGTAGCGAGCGGCACGCGCAGTCGCTGCGCCAGTTCGAGATAGGCGGCGTCGTAGACGGTCAGGCTATAGGCGTCCGTGAGACGAAGCGTTGCGCCCCACACGTGCGCGTTGGTGTGAGTGTCAGTCACTATGTCGAGTCTGGCGAGATTGGCCAGAAATTCTGCTCTCTGGTCGGCCGAAATCCGTTTGCTGCGGACCGCAGCGGTCAGTGCGTTCGCCACTTCGAGCGGCCAGTGAACAGGGGCGACAGCGCCGCTTGTCGCGACCTGTTCGAACAGCGTGTCCACACCGTCAGCGTGCTCGTCCTCGTGCAGCCAGGCGAGCGTTGCCGAGCTGTCGAGCACGATGCTCACGGACGACCCTCGTCGCGGTATGCCTTCCACTCGTCCCAATCGAAGCGGCCAAGCTTCACCTTGCGGGCGAGTGCCCTGATGTTGGCAACGGCCTCGAGGGCCCTCTCGGTTCGCCCCTCATCGCCCTTCTCAGGCACCAGCCGGGCTACGGGCTTGCCGCGGCGCGTGATGACCACTTCCTCGCCGCGTTCGACGCGGTCGAGCAGGCTGCCCAGCGTGTTCTTCGCCTCGAATGCTCCGACTTCCATGATTGATCTCCAACGATCTAGCTTATCTAGCTTGTTGAGGCGCTCGGAACAACCGGTAGAGCTTCGCCCGAGCGACCGGGTCTCGTGGCTCGTTGGCCGCTCGCCTTGACTTTGCCCTGCTTTTCCTGTCTATCGCCCGCGAAATTCAGCGACGAGTGACAACTCCGAGCAGCCGACCGGGGCGACCGTCTCAGAGCCAAGACGGCGATCCCGGAGGTCAACACCCGGCAGCGCGATGCGCCCCCGGGTGCTTTTCGGCTTTGCGCGGTTGGGACTTGGCCGGCCACACACTACCTCTCGTGTCATCGGACACGGGACGAGAGGGAAAGCGGATGTTCGAGAGCCTTCAGGAACGCCTTGGCTCCATATTGAACGGCCTGACCGGCCGCGGCGCGCTGTCTGAGGCGGACGTCTCGGCCGCGCTGCGCGAGGTTCGCCGTGCGCTGCTCGAGGCCGACGTGGCGCTCGACGTGGTGCGCTCCTTCACCGAGAAGGTGCGCGAGAAGGCCGTCGGCGCGGCCGTTCTCAAGTCGATCAAGCCCGGCCAGATGGTCGTCAAGATCGTCCATGACGAGCTGGTCGAAATGCTCGGCTCCGAGGGCGTTGCGATCGACCTCAATGCGCCCGCGCCGGTCGTCATCATGATGGTGGGCCTGCAGGGCTCCGGAAAGACGACCACCTCGGCAAAGATCGCGAAACGGCTCCAGGAGCGTCAGAACAAGAAGGTTCTGATGGCTTCGCTCGACACGCGCCGCCCGGCCGCGCAGGAGCAGCTGCGCCAGCTCGGCGAACAGACGAGCGTCGCGACGCTGCCGATCATCGCGGGCCAGGGTCCGGTCGATATCGCCCGGCGGGCGGTCCAGGCGGCAAGGCTCGGTGGCCACGACGTGGTCATCCTCGACACGGCCGGCCGCACGCACATCGACGAGCCGCTGATGGTCGAGATGGCCGAGATCAAGAAGGCGGCCAACCCCCACGAAATCCTGCTGGTGGCCGACGCGCTGACCGGCCAGGACGCGGTCAATCTCGCCCAGAGCTTCGATAGCAGGGTCGGCATCACCGGCATCGTGCTCACCCGCATGGACGGCGACGGGCGCGGCGGCGCGGCGCTCTCGATGCGCGCCGTCACCGGCAAGCCGATCAAGCTGACGGGCGTCGGCGAGAAGATGGATGCGCTGGAGGAGTTCCATCCCAAGCGCATCGCCGACCGCATCCTCGGCATGGGCGATATCGTAAGCCTGGTCGAGAAGGCTGCCGAAACAATCGACGCGGAGAAGGCCGCGGCGATGGCCAGGAAGATGCAGGCCGGCAAGTTCGACCTGAACGATCTCGCCGAACAGCTCCGCCAGATGGAGAAGATGGGCGGGATGGGCGGCATCATGGGCCTGATGCCGGGCATGGGCAAGATGAAGGATCAGCTTGCTGCCGCCGGCCTCGACGACCGCATGTTCAAGCAGCAACTTGCCATCATCTCGTCGATGACGCCGGCCGAGCGCGCCAATCCCGACATGCTCAAGCACAGCCGCAAGCAGCGCATCGCCAAGGGTTCGGGCGCGGATGCGGCAGCGATCAACAAACTGCTCAAGATGCACCGCCAGATGGCCGACATGATGAAGGCCATGGGTGGCAAGGGCAAAGGCGGCGGCATGATGCGCGCGGCCATGGGCGGGCTCGCCTCGAAGATGGGGCTAGGCGGCATGATGCCCGGGATGGGCGGAATGCCGGACCTTTCGAAGATGGATCCGAAGCAGCTCGAGGCGCTCAGGAAGCAGGCCGAGGCGGCGGGTCTCGGCGCGCCGGGCGGGCTCGCCGGCCTGCCGGGATTGCCGGGCGGCGGCGCCAAGCTGCCGGGCCTGCCCGGGCTTCCCGGCCTGCCGAAGGGCGGCAAGCGATGAGCCGGACGAAACGCAGGGGGCTCGCATGAGCGACGACGGAAAGGCGCGGGCGCTGCTCGCGGAATATCGCGCCTCGATCGACAACATCGACGCCGCACTCATCCACATGCTCGCCGAGCGTTTCCGCTGCACCAAGGCGGTCGGCAAGCTCAAGGCCGAACACGGCCTGCCGCCGGCCGATTCGGCGCGCGAGGCCCAGCAGATCGCGCGGCTCAGGCAACTGGCGAAGGACGCCAATCTCGATCCCGACTTCGCGGAGAAGTTTCTGACCTTCATCATCCGCGAGGTCATCCGCCATCACGAGGCGATCGCGGCAGAAGGCGCCGCCAGCCAGTGACGAAACCACCAGGACAGACAGAACGCCCTTAGGAGAAAGAAAATGGCACTGAAAATCCGTCTCGCCCGTGCGGGCTCCAAGAAGCGCCCGTACTATCACATCGTCGTGGCCGACGTGCGCGCGCCGCGCGACGGCCGCTTCATCGAGCAACTCGGCTCCTGGAACCCGATGCTGCCGAAGGGCGAGAAGCGCGTTGCCCTCAACGAGGAGCGCATCAAGCACTGGCTCGGCAACGGCGCGCTGCCGACCGACCGCGTGCTGCGGTTCCTGGACGAAGCAGGCATCGCCAAGCGGCCGACGCGCAACAACCCGCTGAAAGGCGCGCCCGGCAAAAAGGCGCAGGAGCGCGACGCCGCGGCCCGCAAGGCGGAGGAAGAGGCAGCGCAGCGCCGCGCCGAAGCCGAAGCCGCCGCAGCCGCGAAGGCCTCTGAAGAGGCTGCTCCGGAGGGCGAGGCTGCTGCCACTTCCGAGGAAGCCGCGTCCTGATCGCGCATTCCGCGGTTTCGATCTTGAATCAGGCGGGCTCCGGCCCGCCTTTTTCGTTGGACGGGCGGTCGGTGGCGCTTTCTTGCCGGCCAAGCTCGGCTGGTTGCCAATTGTTGCCCGGCGTCGGCGTGTCAGCCAAATTCGTTTGACGCAGCGGTTGCCCACGGCAAACTAGGCTATGATGCAGCGCGCGAATCCGGCTTCGGAGCGCGCGTTCAGGTCGAGGAGATCGCCGAATGACCCTGCACGACATCGCGCTCGACGACAAATACGACCTTTCGAAAGAACGTATCTATGTCTCGGGTGCGCAGGCGATCGTCCGCATGCTGCTCATGCAGCGCGAGCGCGACCGGCTTGCAGGACTGAACACAGCCGGTTTCATTTCCGGATACCGCGGCTCGCCCCTCGGCGGCTTCGACCAGCAGCTCTGGAAAGCCAGGAATCAGCTCGCCGCCTCCCACATCGTGTTCCAGCCCGGCCTGAACGAGGAGCTGGCCGCCACCGCCTGCTGGGGCTCGCAGCAGACGGAACTGCTTGGCGAGGGCAAGCATGACGGCGTCTTTGCCGTCTGGTACGGCAAGGGCCCGGGCGTCGACCGTTCTGGCGACGTTTTCCGCCATGCCAACATGGCCGGATCGTCGAAGCATGGCGGCGTGCTCGCCCTCATGGGCGACGACCACGTGGCCGAATCCTCGACCGTGGCGCACGCGACCGAGTTCCTGTTCGTCGACACGATGATCCCGATTCTCAACCCCGCCGGGGTCCAGGAACTCATCGACTACGGCCTTTACGGCTATGCCTTGTCACGCTTCGCCGGCACATGGACGGCGATCAAGTGCGTCAAGGACAACATCGAGTCGACGGCCTCCGTCGATGCCTCGCTCGACCGCATCAGGATCGTCTACCCCGAATTCGACATGCCGCCCGGCGGCCTCAACATCCGCCACGAGCTCGACCAGCTCGGCCAGGAGGCGCGACTCCACGAATTCAAGCGTGCGGCCGCGGCGGCTTTCATCCGCGCCAACGCCCTCAACCGCATCGTCTATTCCGGCGGTTCGCGGGCCAGGATCGGCGTCATCACGGTCGGCAAGTCCTATCTGGACGTGCGTCAGGCACTCGAGGACATCGGCGTGGACGAGGCACGCGCCAACACGATCGGTCTGCGCCTGTTCAAGGTCGCCGCGCCCTGGCCGCTCGACTACGAGCACATCAGGGAATTCGCCGAAGGCCTCGACATGATTGTCGTCGTCGAGGAGAAGCGCTCGCTGCTCGAAACGCAGGTGCGCGAGCACCTCTACGGCACGGCCAACCAGCCGGTGGTGATCGGCAAGCACGACGAGCGCGGCGACTGGCTGTTTCCGGCCAAGGCCGCGCTTGACCCCAACGAGATCGCGATTGCGCTCGGCGAGCGCATCCTGCGCGTCATCGGGCCGGCCGAGGACATCTCCGCGAGGGTCTCGCAGCTGCGCCAGTTTCAGGCGATGCTGTCCGAGACGAAGGACGTCAGCTCGCGCACGCCTTATTTCTGCTCGGGCTGCCCCCACAATACCTCGACCAGGGTGCCGGAAGGCTCGATCGCCGGTGCCGGGATTGGCTGCCACTTCATGGCGATCTGGATGGACCGCTCGACCGTCGGCTTCACGCAGATGGGCGGGGAGGGCGCGCAGTGGATCGGTCAGGCGCCATTCTCCAGGCGCGACCATATCTTCCAGAACCTGGGCGACGGCACCTACAACCACTCCGGTGCGCTGGCGATCCGCTTCGCGCTCGCGAGCGGCGCCAACATCACCTACAAGATCCTCTACAACGACGCGGTGGCCATGACCGGCGGCCAGCCGCACGAGGGCAGCCTGACCGTCGACATGATCGCGCGCCAGGTGCGCGCCGAAGGTGTCAAGCGCATCGCAATCGTCTCAGACGAGCCGGGCAAGTACAGCCGTAGCGAATTCCCCGAGGGCGCGACATTCCATCATCGCGACGAGCTCGATGCAGTGCAGCGCGAGCTGCGCGAGGTGAAGGGCGTCTCGGTGCTGATCTACGACCAGACCTGCGCGGCGGAGAAGCGGCGCCGACGCAAGCGCGGCCTCTATCCCGACCCTGACAAGCGCGTATTCATCAACGAGCTGGTCTGCGAGGGCTGCGGCGACTGCGGGGTGAAGTCAAACTGCGTGTCGGTGCAGCCGGTGGAGACCGAATTCGGACGCAAGCGCCGGATCGACCAGTCGTCCTGCAACAAGGATTTCTCCTGCCTCAACGGCTTCTGCCCGTCTTTCGTCACAGTCCACGGCGGCAAGCTGCGCAAGGCCGAAGGAAGGGCCGGCACCGCTGACGCGCTCGCCGGTGTGCCCGAGCCGAGGCTGTTCGAGCTTGGCTCCCATGGGTGGTCGTCGATCATCGACGGGATCGGCGGCACCGGCGTCGTCACCATCGGCAACATTCTGGGCATGGCCGCGCATCTCGAGGGCAAGGGCGTCGGGCTGATCGACATGGCCGGACTTGCGCAGAAGGGCGGTGCGGTGTTCTCGCATCTGCGTATCGCCCGTACCCCCAATGAGATTCACGCCATCCGCGTATCGGCCGGCAAGGCCGACCTGGTGCTCGGCTGTGACCTTGTCGTCTCCGGCTCGAAGAAGGTGCTGGGTGCCGCACGCGAGGGTGCGACCACGTTCGTCGTCAACACTGCCGAGGTAATGCCCGGCGATTTCGCGCGTTCCGCCGATTTCTCGCTGCCCGGCGAGCGCATCAAGCGGGCGATCCGCGAGGCGGTCGGCGAGGACAGGGCATTCTTCTTCGACGCGACGCGTACGGCGAGCGCGCTGTTCGGCAACTCGGTCGGCGCCAACATGTTCATG
>Ga0207868_1001413_pt1 | contig 17239 bp, 13 predicted proteins | sample Passage237B_FD_187370 | JGI IMG/M metagenome (GOLD analysis project Ga0207868, IMG submission 187370) | Cellulose adapted compost microbial communities from Newby Island Compost Facility, Milpitas, CA, USA - Passage2 37B (SPAdes) (version 3) ... | reverse complement strand
GGCTCGGCGGCGGCCGGAGCCTCGCCCTCGCCAGCCTCCTCAGTCGACTCGGAAGAGCTGCGCGGGGTCGTGATCGCCACGACGAGCGCCTCGGGGTCGGTCGCGAGCTCGACGCCGGCGGGGAGCTTGACCTCGCCCGCGTGGATCTTGGCGCCGTCCTCGAGGCCCTCGATCGAGACCTCGATGACCTCCGGCAGGTGCGTCGCCTCGGCGACCACCTGGAGCGTCGAGTGCTCGAGCATCGCGATGGTGCCGGAGAAGGACTCGCCCACGAGGTGGACGGGGACGTCGACCGTGATCTTCTCGCCCTTCTTGACGATGAGCAGGTCGACGTGCTCGATGACTCGCTTCACCGGGTCGCGCTGGACGTCCTTGGCGATGGCGAGCTCGCTGTCCTTGCCCAGCTCGATGGTGAGGAGGGCGTTGGGGTGCTTGAGGGCCATCATCGTGTCGTGGCCGGGAAGCAGGACGTGGACGGGCTCGGAGCCGTGGCCGTAGAGGACGGCGGGGATCTTGCCGGCGGCGCGGGCGCGGCGGGCGGCGCCCTTGCCGAACTCGGTGCGCGGCTCGGCAGCGAGCTTGAGCTGGTCAGACATGGGGGTCTCTCCTCGGTAGTGCGGTCTGGAGCCAGGGCAAGGCAGGCTTCACAGCACCGCCGCGTCGATCACGCCAGCCTCTGAGTGCCAGCCTCGCCGAGGAACCCGTCAAGTGTACAGGAGCGCCGACCCCCAGCGCCCGCGCCCCTCCGCTGCATCGTCTCCACCACATCGTGCCCACTGCATGGTGCCCTGCATCGTTCCCACTGTGGGCATCGTTCCCACTGGCGAATGTGACGACAAGGGGTCACGGGACCGATGTGACGACCCCTCCCGTCTCAGGCGTCACTGTGGTCACATTCACCAGTGGAAACGACGGGCGGCAGCAGGGGAGACGGCGGCGCGGAGGGCGTCCGGAAGCGTGCCGCGGAAGGGTCGGCGACCGAGGGCTCAGACGTGGCCGTTGAAGAGGCTCGTCACGGAGCCGTCGTCGAAGACCTCGCGCACCGCTCGCGCGATGAGCGGCGCGATCGACAGCACCGTGAGCTGCTCGAATCGCTTCTCCTCGGGGATGGGCAGCGAGTCCGTCACGACGACCTCGGAGATGCCGGAGTCGCGCAGGCGCTCGACGGCAGGGCCGGAGAGGAGTCCGTGCGTCGAGGCGACGAGGACGTCCTTGGCGCCGTTGTCGAACAGCGCCGCAGCTGCCTGGGCGATGGTGCCGCCGGTGTCGATCATGTCGTCGACGAGCACGCACGTGCGGCCCTCGACCTCGCCGACGAGCTCGTGCACCTTGACCTGGTTGGGCACGTTGGGGTCGCGGCGCTTGTGGATGATCGCGAGCGGGGCGCCCATGTGGTCCGACCACTGGTCGGCCAGGCGCACGCGGCCCGCATCGGGCGAGACGATGGTGAGGTTGTCGGGAGCGACGCGCGTGCGCACGTACTGCGCGAGCATCGGCATGGCCCACAGGTGGTCCACGGGGCCGTTGAAGAAGCCCTGGATCTGCGAGGTGTGCAAGTCGACGGCCATGATGCGGTCCGCGCCGGCGGTCTTGAACAGGTCCGCCATGAGACGGGCCGAGATGGGCTCGCGGCCGCGATGCTTCTTGTCCTGGCGCGCGTAGCCGTAGCACGGCATGACCACGGTGATCGACTTGGCGGACGCGCGCTTCATCGCGTCGACCATGATCAGCTGCTCCATGATCGACTCGTTGATGGGCGCCGCATGCGACTGCAGGACGAAGGCATCGGCGCCGCGCACGCTCTCGCCGAAGCGCACGTACAGCTCGCCGTTCGCAAAGGTGTACGCCGTGGTGGGCAGGAGGTCGATGCCGAGCTCTCGCGCGACGCCCTCGGCGAGCTCGGGGTGGGCCCGACCGCTCGCGATGACCATACGACGCTCGCCGGGGCGGGTGATCTCGGTGCTCATGACTCTCCCGATGCGTCGATGTCCTGTGATGACGATATCTGCTCAGCCCGTGAGTTCGCCCGTTCGGCGGCCTCGGCGCTCGGGGTGCCGGGACGCCGGCGCGCCACCCAGCCGGGGACGTTCTGCTGGGGCGACGAGTTGATGGCGAGAGCGCCCGGCGGGACGTCGTGCCGGACGGTCGTGCCGGCGCCCGTGTACGCCCCGTCGCCGATGGTCAGCGGCGCGATGAGCGTGTTGTCGGAGCCGATGCGGACGTGGTCGCCCACGGTCGTGTGGTTCTTGTTCACGCCGTCGTAGTTGACGAAGATCGTCGCCGCGCCGATGTTCGTGCCCACGCCGATCGTCGCGTCGCCCACGTAGCTCAGGTGCGGGATCTTGGAGCCGTCGCCGATGCTCGCGTTCTTGGTCTCCACGAACGCGCCGATCTTGCCGTTCGCGCCGAGCCGGGTGCCGGGACGCAGGTACGCGAAGGGTCCCACGGACGCGCCCGCGCCGATGACGGCCTGCGAGCCGTGCGAGCGCACGACCTCCGCGCCGGGACCGACCTCCACGTCGGTGAGCGTCGTGTCCGGTCCGATGCACGCGCCCTCCCCCACGACGGTGGCTCCGTGCAGCTGGGTGCCGGGCAGCAGGGTGACGTCGCGGGCGAGCGTCACCGTCGAGTCCACCCACGTCGTGTTCGGGTCGACGACGGTCACGCCCTCGCGCATCCACGCCTCGAGCGTGGCGCAGTTGAGCTGCGCGCCCGCCGCCGCGAGCTGAAGCCGGTCGTTGACGCCCTCCACCGCGGTGGCATCGGGCGCGACGACGGCGCCCACCCGCTTGCCGGCCGCACGCGCGATGGCGACGACGTCGGTCAGGTACAGCTCACCGGCGGCGTTCTCCGCGCTGAGGCTCTGGAGCGCCTCGCGCAGCGTCGCGGCGTCGAAGGCGTACAGGCCGGCGTTGACCTCCTGGATGGCGAGCTGCTCCGGTGTGGCGTCCTTGTGCTCGACGATCGCGGCGACGGCGCCGGACGCGTCGCGCACGATGCGGCCGTACCCGGCGGGATCGGAGCGCACCGCGGAGACGAGGGTCACGGCGTTGCCCTCTGCGCGGTGGGCGTCGACGAGCGAGCGCAGCAGGTCGGCCGTCACGAGCGGGACGTCGCCGGAGGTGACGAGGACGATGCCGTCGAGGGCCGCCTGGGAGGCCTGGCCGCGCTCGACCTCGCCGCGTGCCACGGCCGCGGCCATGGCCGTGGCGTCGAGGACGCCCAGGCCGCACCACACGGCGCGGCCGGTGCCGGGGATCTCGTCCTGGTCGGCGATGAGCGCCTCGGGCGCGAACTCCTGGACGTGGGCCGCGACGCGATCACGCTCGTGGCGGACCACGACGACCATGCGGCTGGGCCCGACGCCGCGCGCGGCGTGGATCGCATGGTGGAGGAGCGACCGCCCGCCGATGCGGTGCATCACCTTGGGTGTGGCCGAACGCATGCGCGTTCCTTCGCCAGCAGCGAGGATCATGACGGCGACCGATGCGCTCTGGCTCACCTGCATCCCTTCGGTCCGGCGGACACGGCCCGCCCGCGAGGAAAGTCTACCGAGGCTCGGCGGCGCTGTTCCGCCCCTAGGATTCGAACCTAGACTGCGAGGCTCCAAAGGCCTGCGTGCTGCCGTTACACCAGAGCGGATCACGGGAGCGCCTGCTCCAGCGGCCTCATTCTGCCAGGCGGGCGGGCAGACTATGTCTGTGACCGAGGATCCCAAGCGCAGCCCCCGACCGCGCATGACCGCTCACCAGCGGCGTGAGCAGCTGGTCCAGGTCGGTCGTGCGCTGTTCGCCGAGAAGGGCTTCGAGGGCACCTCGGTCGAGGAGATCGCGGCCCGCGCCGATGTCTCCAAGCCCGTCGTGTACGAGCACTTCGGCGGCAAGGAGGGCCTGTACGCCGTCATCGTCGACCGTGAGGTGCAGACGCTCCTGACCGCGTTGAGCACCGCGATCAGCTCGCGCGGCCACCCCAAGCGCATCGTCGAGCGCGCCGCTCTCGCGCTCCTGAGCTACATCGAGAACTCGCCGGACGGCTTCCGCATCCTCGTGCGCGACTCCCCCGTCGCCCAGGCCACGGGCACTTTCTACTCGCTCATCGGCGACGTCGCCACGCAGGTGGAGGGGCTCATCGCGCAGCAGTTCAGCCGCCGCGGCCTCGACGCGTCCGCCGCGCCCATCTACTCGCAGATGCTCGTGGGCATGGTCGCGCTCACCGGCCAGCACTGGGCGGAGGACCAGCAGCCGGAGAAGCACATCGTGGCCGCACACCTGGTCAACCTCGCGTGGAACGGCCTGTCCTCGCTCGAGCGCAGGCCCATGCTCACCGACGAGGGCTAGCGGGCTCGGTCGTTCGACGAGCCGCCAGCGCCCGACAGCCTTATCGTGGCGCAAGGCGCACCGTCGCGCCCCAGGCACACCGGGAGGCACAGCATGATCCAGGGTTTCAAGGACGTCATCGCTCGCGGCAATGCGATCGAGATGGCGATCGGCATCGTCATGGGCCTCGCGTTCACGGCGGTGGTCGACGCGATCGTCGCGGGCTTCATCAGCCCGCTCATCGGCGCCATCTTCGGCGAGCCGGACCTGACGGGCATCGGCAACTTCACCATCGGCCGAGGGGAGTTCCAGCTGGGCCTGATCCTGCAGGCCGTCTTCTCGTTCCTCACCATCGCCCTGGCGGTGTACTTCGTGATCGTCATGCCGATGAACAAGCTGGCCGAGCGCCGCAAGCGCAAGGAAGAGGAGACTCCTGCCGGGCCCACGGAGATCGAGCTGCTCACCGAGATCCGCGACGCCCTGCGCGCTCAGCAGCGCTGAGGGCCCGGCGCCGAGCTGACGACGCGCGCCCGGCAGCGCTCACGACGCGCTCCGCGCGGCAGGCGCCGCTCAGCCGTCCTCGAGGATGACGGCGCCCGGCGCGGGGCCGGTGGCGCAGAAGGTCGCGTCAGCGGCCTTGACCGCCTGGACATGGGCGGCGATCGCGAGCGCATGCTGCCGCGAGCGCGCCAGGCCCGCCACGGTGGGGCCGGAGCCGGAGACGATGGCGCCCAGCGCATCGGCCTCGCGCATTGCGTCGAGCGTGCGCTCCAGCGAGGGCTCGAGCGACAGCGCCGCTCGCTGCAGGTCGTTGGACATCGCGCGGCCCAGGAGCGCAGGGTCTCCGAGCGACAGCGCGCGCATGACGTCGGGGTCGATCTCCGGCCGTTGCGGGACGGCGCTCGCCTGGGCCAGGCGGTCGAACTCCCGGAAGACCGCGGGGGTGGACAGCCCGCCGTGGCGGACCGCGAAGACCCAGTGGTACTCGCCGCGCGTCATCGCGGGCGACAGCTGGTCTCCCCTGCCCATGCCCACGGCCGTGTGGCCGTGCAGCGAGAACGGCACGTCGGAGCCGAGCATCGAGCACAGCTCGTGCAGGTCGGCGCGGCTGGCACCCACCTCCCACGCCTCCGTGCACGCGACCACGGCGGCGGCCGCATCGGCGCTGCCCCCCGCCATGCCGCCCGCGACCGGGACGCCCTTGAGGATGTGCAGGTCGACGCCCGCGTCCACCCCGAAGCGGTCGCGCACGGCGAGGGCGGCCTGCCATGCGAGGTTGGACTGGTCGAGCGGGACGCCGTCGAGGCTGCCTGCGAGGGCGGGGACGGCGTCGACGGCGAGGGTGATCTGGTCGTCGTCGCGCACGACGGCGGTGACGGTCTCGTAGAGGTCGACGGCCTGGAAGATCGTCGCGAGCGGGTGGAATCCGTCCTGGCCCACCGGCCCCACGGCGAGCTGCAGATTGACCTTGCCGGGTGCACGCACCCGAACCGCCCGCCCGCTCATGGGCCTATCGTGTCACGCGCCCCGGCGCTGCGGGAGGGATGCGGCGCCCTGGGCGACGATGGCCTCCGCGATGCGCGCGAAGTCGGCGATGCCCAGCTGCTCTCCCCTGGTGAGCGGGTCGACGCCTGCGGCGCGCAGCGCCTCCTCGGCGGCGGCAGGCGATCCCGCCACGTCCGCGAGCGCCCCGCGCAAGGCCTTGCGGCGCTGGGCGAAGGCCGCGTCGACGACGGCGAAGACCTGGTCGCGGGTGGCGGTGGTGCGCGGCGGGTCGCCGCGTTCGAGCAGCACGAGCGCGCTGTCGACGCGCGGCACGGGCCAGAACGCCGCCCGCCCGATGTCCCCGGCGCGGCGCGCAGAGCCGTACCACGCGCACTTGGCCGACGGCACGCCGTAGGTGCGGGAGCCGGGCGCCGCGCACAGGCGGTCGGCCACCTCGGCCTGCACCATGACGAGGGCGCGCGCGATGCTCGGGAAGGTCGCGAGCAGGTGCAGCAGGATCGGCACGCCCACGTTGTAGGGCAGGTTGGCCACCACCGCCTGCGGCGGCGCGGCGAGCTCGCGGACCGTGAGCGCGTCGGCGGGGATGACGGTGAGGCGCTCGGCGTCCTCCGGCGCGCGCTCGGCGATCGTCCGAGGGAGGGCGGCTGCCAGGCGCGGGTCGATCTCGATCGCCGTCACGTCGGCGCCGGTCTCAAGCAGGGCGAGCGTCAGCGAGCCCAGTCCCGGCCCGATCTCCAGCACCTGGTCGCCCGGTCCCACGCCCGATGCCCGGGCGATGCGACGAACGGTGCCCGCGTCGACGACGAAGTTCTGTCCCCACTTCTTGGTCGGCATCGCGCCCAGGCTCGCGGCGAGGTTGCGGATGTCCGTGGGCCCCAGGAGGCGCGCCACCTCAGTACCAGCGCTTCGCCGTGAAGTGAGACCACGCGCCGCACGGGGTGCCGTAGCGGCCGGCGATGTACGCCAGGCCCCAGCGGATCTGCGGGTCGGGGTTGGTGGCCCAGTCGGCGCCGAACGCGGCCATCTTGTCGCCGGGAAGCGCCTGCGGGATGCCATAGGCGCCGGTGGAGCGGTTGTGCGCGGTGTGACGCCAGCCGGACTCGCGCGACCACAGGTTGTCCAGGCACAGCCACTCGTCGCCGCTCCAGCCGTACAGCTCGCTCGCGAGGCGCTGGCCGAGCTCGCGGTTGGAGCCCTGCTCCGCCGGCGTCGTCTCGGGGATGACCAGCGAGCCCACGGCGATGATCTCGTCCTGGGGAGCCTGGAGGATGACGGAGACGCCGGGCTGGCGCTCCACCTCGACGCCGTTGACGATCGTCACCGTGTAGTTGACGAGCTCGACGCCGGGGACGCCGGACTGGACCACGCGGGTGGAGCCGTTGCGGGCGCCAGGGTCGATCGTCTCGACGGAGCTGTAGGGGATCTCCTGCTCCGCGCTCTCCACCACGACCTCCACCACCGGGTCGGCCGCCTCGACCGGCGCGATGTGCGCGGGAAGGGCCTCGGCCGCCTCAGCGGAGCGCAGCAGGCTCTCCGCCTGCTCGGACGCGAACGTGCCGGCCGCGAGGCTCACGAGGGCCACCGACACCGCCACCTGACGCATCGCGCGGGTGCGCGCGTCCGCGCGGAGGCGTCGGTCACGACGGCCTCCGGGCTCAGGCGGCAAGATGCGGTAGCTCATCCAGTCCTTTCGCAGGCAGGCGTCAGCGTGCCTGTTTCTTTGTCTCACATCGGCACGTCGGCGTGCAAACTCAACGGTGGCAACGTATGGTGCGCGCGAATCGTGCCATCACCACGGCCCGTAGAGCTCCTCGCTGGTGCGCGAGACGGCCTCGCACAGGGCATCCAGCGATGCGTCCAGGCATGTTGCCACGACCCTCGCCGTGAGCGCCACCTGCTCCGGGGCGTTCGCCGCTCCCCGATGCGGGTGGGGGGCGAGGAAGGGGGCGTCGGTCTCCAGCAGGATGCGCTCGATCGGCGTGATCGCGGCGGCCTCCCTCAGCGCCGCCGCGTTCGAGAAGGTCACGGTCCCCGCGAAGCTCAGGTACGCGCCGCGCTCGAGGCAGGCGCGCGCGAAGTCGGCATCGCCGGAGAAGCAGTGGAAGACCGTGCGCTCAGGGGCGCCGTCGCGGTCGAGGACCTCGAGCACGGCCTCGTGGGCGTCGCGGTCGTGGATCTGGAGGGCGAGGCCCAGCTCCTTGGCGAGCGCGATGTGGTCGCGGAAGGCCCGGATCTGCGCATCGCGTCCCTCCGGGCCAGTGCGGAAGAAGTCGAGCCCCGTCTCCCCCACCACGCGGATGCGCTCGCCGCGCGCCAGCCGGGCGATCTCGGCGAAGGCCTCGTCGTACTGGCCTGCGGCCGCGAGCCGCGCCGCGTCGTTGGGATGGAGCGCGACGCCGCCGAGCATCTGCGGGAAACGGGTGACGGCGTCGGCTGTCCAGCGCGCGGAGGCAGGATCGCAGCCGATCTGCACCACGCGGTCCACGCCTGCCGCCGCCGCGGCGGCGAGGCGATCCTCGACGGAGCGCTCGGACGCGCCCTCGAACTCGAAGTCGAGGTGACAGTGGTTGTCGACCACGGGCGCGGGCAGCGGCTCAGGAGCCGGGGCCCAGTCGCCGCGCGTCACCGCCATGACAGGGCGTCCCCCATGCCTAGTCCTCGCCGCGCATGCGCTCGAGCTCGGCCTCCACGATCGAGTCGTCGAGCTTGGTGAAGATGGGGCTCGGGGCGGGGATGGGCGTGCCGGGCACGACGTCGTGGCGGCGCCACGTGCCGTGCTGGGCCGAGTAGTCGCCTTCGATGATGGGGTACCGGCGCCCCTCGAGGTCGAGGTCGTCGACCTCGCTGATGACCGGCATCGGCGCGAAGGTGCCGGTCCCGCCCAGGGCCTCGTGGACGAGCTGGGCGCTGTGGGGCAGGAACGGCGCGAGCATGGTGTTGGCGTCGCGCACGAGCTGCGCGGCCACGCCGAGCACGGTCTTCATGCGCTCCGGGTCCTCGTTCTTGAGCTTCCACGGCGCGGTGTCGGCGAGGTACTTGTTCGCGTCGCCGACGATGCGCATCGCCTCCGCGATCGCCTGGCGCTGGCGCTGGGCGCCGATGAGCTGGCCGACCGTGTCGAAGCCCGCGGCCGAGGCGTCGAGCGCCGCGCGGTCCACGTCCGTGAGGTCGGTGAGCTCGGGGATCGCGCCGACGTTCTTGTGCAGCAGGGTCGCCGTGCGGTTGACCAGGTTGCCCCAGCCGGCGACGAGCTCCTCGTTCGTGCGGCGCTTGAACTCCGCCCACGTGAAGTCGGCGTCGGAGGTCTCCGGGCCCGCGACCGCGATGTAGTAGCGCAAGGCGTCGGGCTGGTAGCGCGAGAGCATGTCGCGCACGTAGATGACGTGTCCGCGCGAGGAGGAGAACTTGCTGGACTCCATCGTGAGGTACTCGCTCGAGACCACCTCGGTGGGCAGTTGCAGGTCGCCGAACGCGCTCTGCGTCCCGCCGCGGCTGCCGCGCCCGTTAGCGCCGAGCAGCTCCGCGGGCCAGATCTGCGAGTGGAACGTGATGTTGTCCTTGCCCATGAAGTAGTAGGACAGGGCCTCGGGGTTGTTCCACCACTGGCGCCAGGCTTCCGGGTCGCCGGAGCGGCGTGCCCACTCGATGGACGCCGAGAGGTAGCCGATGACGGCGTCGAACCACACGTAGAGGCGCTTGTTGGGGTTGTCCTCCCACCCCTCGAGCGGCACGGGGATGCCCCAGTCGATGTCGCGCGTCATGGCGCGCGGGCGCATGTCCTTGAGCAGGTTGAGGGAGAAGTTGAGGACGTTCGGGCGCCAGCCGGTGCGCGCGCCGAGCCACTGCGCGAGCGACTCCTCGAACGCGGGCAGGTCCAGGAAGAAGTGCTCGGTCTCGACGAACTCGGGCTTCTCGCCGTTGATGCGCGAGCGCGGGTTCTTGAGGTCGATCGCGTCGAGCTGGTTGCCGCAGTTGTCGCACTGGTCGCCGCGAGCGCCGTCGTAGCCGCAGATGGGGCACGTGCCCTCGATGTAGCGGTCGGGCAGGGTGCGGCCCGTGGATGGGGAGATCGCTCCGCGCGTGGTCTGGGCGATCATGTAGCCGTTCGCGTGGACGGCCTTGAACATCTCCTGGGCGACGCGGTAGTGGTTGCCCGTCGTGGTGCGGGTGAAGAGGTCGTAGGACAGTCCCAGCGCGGTGAGGTCCTCGACGATGACGCGGTTGTAGCGGTCCGCGAGCTCCTGCGGGCTCACGCCCTCCCGCTCGGCCTGGACGAGGATGGGCGTGCCGTGCTCGTCGGTGCCGGAGACCATGAGCACGTCGTGTCCCGCCATGCGCATGTAGCGGCTGAACACGTCGGAGGGAACGCCGAATCCGGCGACGTGGCCGATGTGGCGGGGACCGTTCGCGTAGGGCCACGCGACCGCCGACAGGATGTGGGACATGGCGCCAATCCTAGTGACAGCCCGGCGCACGCCCGTGGCGGTGCCCCGGTCACTGGTCACCGCCTGGTCGAGCGCGCCTCAGTCGAGGTAGTCGGGAGCGGGCGGGAGGTCGAAGAACTCCTCCATCGTGTACGGCCCGGTCACGTGCATCTCCGTGGCCAGCTCGACGCCCACGTAACGCAGATGCCACGGCTCGTACTCGTAGCCGGTGACATCCGTCTTGCCCTCGGGATAGCGCACGATGAACCCGTGCTCGTGGGCGTGGGCCGCGACGAACCTGCCAGCGGGCGTGTCGGCGAAGCACTGCTTGAGCCTGCATTCCGCCGTCGTGTAGATGTCGACGGCGCGTCCGGTCTGGTGCTCGCTGTAGCCGGGCCGCGCCGCCGCGAGCTCGGCCTTCGCGGTCCCCAGGCGCCTGACGTAGTCGGCGAAGATCTCCCTCTGACGCTCGTACGAGCGGTACGCCGTGGAGACGCGAAAGCCTGCGCCCTCGGCGTCGGCCGCGGCATGGAGGGCGCGCAGGGCCTCGGCCGCCTCGGGGATCAGGTATTGGCCGCCGCCTCCCGGCAGCTCCGTGAGCTCGACCAGCTCCGGCGGGACGTAGTCCTGCGGCTCGAGCGGGCGACGCTTGTTGACGACGACCCACGGCGAGGCGGGGGTGTCGAGCAGGAAGGCGTGCTTCGAGAAGCCCGCTGCCGCCGCGGTCGCAGAGGGCGTCGCGAGCGGCAGGACGGGGCTGGGCGTGACGACGGGCGCAGGCGCCTGGAGGGCCGAGGCTGCGGCCGACGTCGGCGACGGGCTCGGCTCGGAGGGCCCCAGCGGCGACAGCCACATCCACGCGGCCGATGCGCCGAAGCCCAGCGCGAACGCGGCGACCGCGACCGCCAGACCCGACGCGCCGGCCCTCATCTCAGGTCCCTCGCGCCGCCAGCAGGGCCGCGTATATCTCGCGCGAGCCGATCCCGGTCGTCGCCGCGAGGTCCGTCGCGACGTCCTTGGCCCTCTCGCCCGCGGTGACCCGCGCGACCGCCTCGGCCACCACCTCGTCGAGGCTCGGCGCGTCGGCGGGCCGGCCCGCCACGACGACGACCATCTCCCCGCGCGGCTCGGTGCGCGCCCACGCGGCGAGCTCTGCGAGCGAGCCTCGTCGCGTCTCCTCGTGCGTCTTGGTGATCTCGCGCGAGACCGAGGCCTGACGCTCCGGGCCGAACGCCTCCGCCATGTCGGCGAGCGTCTCGGCGAGGCGATGCGGGGCCTCGAAGAAGACCATCGTGCGCGGCTCTCCCGTGAGCGCGGCGAGCGCCGAGCGCCGCTCGCCGGCCTTGCGCGACAGGAATCCCTCGAAGCAGAAGCGGTCGGTGGGCAGCCCGGACAGGGCCAGCGCGGCGAGCACCGCGCTCGGCCCCGGCAGGACCTCGACGGCGACGTCGGCCGCGACGGCCTCGCGCACCACGCGCAGTCCCGGGTCGGAGACTGTGGGCATCCCGGCATCGGACACGACCACGACGGTCGCGCCGGAGCGCGCGCTCTCGACGAGGGCGCGGGCCGACTGGGCCTCGTTGTGGTCATGCACCGCGACGACCTTGCCCGCCACCTCGATGCCGGCGCGGCGCGCGAGGTCCCGCAGCGCGCGAGTGTCCTCCGCGGCCACCACGTCGGCGGTCGCGAGCGCCTCCCACAGGCGTGCCGAGCCGTCGCGCACATTCCCGATGGGCGTCGCGGCGAGCACGATGCGTCCGGCCATGTCTCCAGCGTGGCACAGCCTCGTCGCCGCGGGCCGTGTCACCGCCGGGGCCAGCGCGGTCGCGCAGATTAGGCTCGGTCCGTGATCGAGCGCGTGTGGCGGTGGCGGGCGGCCCTCATGGTCGCCCTCGTCGGCACCGTCGCCGCCGTCCTGCGCTTCGCCGCGCTGCAGTACCCGCCCGTGCTGGTCTTCGACGAGGTCTACTACGCGCGCGGCGCCTATTCGCTGCTCGCGCTCGGCTACGAGGGCGACTGGGGCAAGGACGAGGGCACCTTCGCCGAGGGCGACTACTCCCGTCTGAGCACGCAGGGCGACTACGTGGTGCACCCCATGGTGGGCAAGCTCCTCATCGCGCTGGGCATGAAGGTCGCAGGCGTCACGCCGTTCGGCTGGCGCTGTACGGCGGCGGTGTTCGGCACGCTGACCGTGATCGTCGTGGCGCTCCTGGCGCGCTCGATGCTGCGCTCCACGCTGTGGGGCGGCTTCGCGGGACTGCTCCTCGCGGTGGACGGTCAGGCCATCGTGCTGTCGCGCACCGCGCTGCTCGACGTCTTCCTCGGCTTCTTCGTCACGCTCGGGCTCGCGCTGCTGTGGCTCGACCGCATGCGGCTGAGACGCCGCCTCGCCGCCGCGCCCGATGTCGGGGAGGCCTCTCGCGCCCCGCGCATCGGCCCGCGGTGGTGGCGGTGGGCGGCGCTCGTGGCGTTCGGCCTGGCGGCCGGGACCAAGTGGTCGGGCCTGTACTTCGCAGCGGCCTTCCTCGTGATGTCGGTGGCATGGGAGGCGATCGACCGCCGCGCCTCCGGGCGCAGGCACTGGCTGCGGGAGACGGCGCTGCGCTCGGCCGTGCCCGGAGCCGTGGCCTCGGCGGTCGTCATCCCCGCCGTCTACCTCGCCACATGGGCCAACTGGTTCCTCACGGACGGCTCGTACTACCGCACCTGGGCGGCGACGCACCCGGAGAAGCGGATCGCCTGGATGCCCGAGGCGCTGCAGTCGCTCGTCGAGTACCACCGGGCGATGCTCTCGTTCCACAGCTCGCTCACGTCCGAGCACCCGTATGAGTCTCATCCGAACAGCTGGCTCGTCCAGTTCCGTCCCACGGCGTTCCACTTCCAGGACGTCGTGACGGACTGCGGCGCCGAGCGCTGCGTGAGCGCCATCACCGCGCTGGGCAACGTCGCGATCTGGTGGGCCGGCGTCGCGGCCCTGTGCTGGGCGGTGTGGCGGCTCGTGATCAAGCGCGACCCCATGGGCCTGTGGATGTCCGTGGGCGTGCTCGCCGGCTGGCTCCCGTGGGTGCCGTTCGCGCATCGGCCGATCTTCGCGTTCTACTCGGTCGCGTTCGCGCCGTTCGTCGTGCTGCTCGTGGCGTGGGCGGCGGCGCGCCTGGTCCAGCCGCCCGAGCTCGGCGGCCGCTTCGACCGCCAGGGCGTCAGGACGGTCGGCTGGTACGTCGTCATCGTGCTCGTCGTCGGGGCCTTCTTCCTGCCGCTGTGGACCGGCGTGCCCACGCCGTACGACTACTGGCGCATTCACATGTGGCTCTACTCGTGGGGCTGAACCCGCCTTAGCATCGACGTGATCCCTGGAAACGGGCCGCCCGCAGGACCGGCTGCGGGTCAAGTTCGGATGACGGCGCGTCGATAGTGCTCGTGACGCAGACGCTCGGGAAGGATCGCGATGTCACAGCCGGCCACGGTGCTCGTGCTCAGCCCGAGCCTGGGCGACGACTTCTTCGCCTCCGTCCTGGGCGGCGTCACGCGCGAGGTGGTCGCCCAAGACGGCCGCGTCATCGTCGTCGAGACGCTGCAGGAGTACAACCCGCGCGACGAGGTGGGCGCCCCCGGCGCGTACTCGAGCCGCATCGGCTGGGGCCAGTCCGATGCCGTCGTGTCGGTGACGACCGCCGCCGACGTCCCGCACCTGCAGGCGGCGCGCGCCTCCGGCAAGCCCGTCGTCCTCGTCTCCAGCACGCAGATGGACGGGTTCGAGGCGCCCGTCGCGCGGCCCGACAACTTCGACGGCACTCGTGGCGCCGTGGAACACCTGATCGAGCACGGCCACACCCGCATCGGCTTCGTGGGCAACCTCGCTCAGCGGGACATCGCCGACCGCTACGAGTCGTACCGGGAGACCCTCCTGCTTCACGGGCTGCCCGACGAACCGAGCCTGCTGTTCTCCGCGCCCGACAACGGCGAGGGCGGCGGCGCTGCCGCGGCCCACGCGATCCTCCAGACGGCGGCCCGCCCCACCGCGCTCATGGTCGCGACCGACCGCAACGCGCTCGGCCTCATCGCCGAGCTGCAGGCGGCAGGCCTGTCCATCCCCGACGACATGGCCGTGGTGGGCTTCGACGCGATCCCCACCGGCTCGTACACGACGCCGCCGCTGACGAGCGTCGACCCGCACTTCACCGAGGTGGGCGCGCTCGCCGGCCGCCTCGCGGTCCTGGCCGCGGCGGGGGAGGACGTCGCTCCGGGCACCGTGACGCCCGATGCGGCCGTGCTCCACGTCCGCGAGTCGTGCGGTTGCGACTTCGCCGCCCGGCGCACCGTGCCGCTCGGCGAGCGCGCGGCCGAGCGCGCCACCGCCTCCTCGGCCCTGGCGCGGCTCGAGGAGGCGCTCCTGGCCGAGCAGCACACCGGCCACGCCCCCACCGATGCGGCGACGCGGGAGGTGTCGGCGGCCCTCGCCCACGAGGCGGTCGGCATCCTCGCGAAGGGCGATGCCGCGACGACGCGCGAGATCGACGACTTCGCCAACCGGCTCGTGACGCACGTGGACCGTCCGCGCGGAGTGCGCCACTTCGCCGTGGCGCTCACCGAGTACGCCCGCGCCCTCGCCGACGAGGAGGGCCGCGAGTTCCACGGGATCAGCCCGGCCTTCGCGATCGCCCTGTGGCGGGCGCAGTCGGGCGCGTTCCTGCGTCAGCGCATCGCCACGGAGAGAGCGATCGCGGAGCAGTACGGCGTCGACGCCGGCCTGCTCGACACGAGCGGCGTGGACCCGCGATCCCTCGCGTGGTTCGCCGGCACCCACGTGAAGTCGGCCGTGCTGGGACTGTGGGAGGACGACGACCCGGCATCGGAGCGGCTCCGGATCGTCGGCTCCTACGATCCGCGCGGCGTGCTCGCCGACCTGCAGAGCGGGCCCGTGGACATCGCCGAGTTCCCCCCGCGCGAGCTCGTGGCCACGGCATCGGCCCCCGAGCGGGAGATCTGCGTCGTGGTTCCCGTGCGCACACGCGACCGCGACTGGGGCCTGCTCGCCATGGTCGCGCCGCTGGGCCCCTCGACCGCGCGCGAGACCTACCAGCACTGGGCGGCGCTCCTGTGCGCCGCGCTCGAGTCGCAGCGACGCGAAGCCGAGGTGCGCCGCAGCGCCCTCTACGACGCGCTCACCGACCTTCCCAACCGCACGCTCTTCGTCGCCCAGCTCGACAAGGCGATCGCGCGCTGGAAGCGCGACGGCACCCCGTTCGCGGTCCTCTTCCTCGACCTGGACGGCTTCAAGCTCATCAACGACTCTCTGGGCCACCAGATGGGCGACCGGGTGCTGCGGCAGGTGGGCCGGCAGCTCCAGAGCGTCCTGCGGGAGATGGACACGGCGGCGAGGTTCGGCGGCGACGAGTTCGTCATCCTCCTGACGGACACCGATGCGGACAGCGCCCATGTCGCCGCGCTGCGCGTCCAGGAGGCTCTGAGCGTGGTCAACGAGTTCGACGGGCACGAGATCGTCACGCGCGCGAGCATCGGCATCGCGTCGAGCGAGATCGGCTACTCCTCCGCCGAGGAGGTGCTGCGCGACGCCGACGCCGCGATGTATCGCGCCAAGTCCGCCGAGCCCGGCACCATCGCCTACTTCGACGCGGACATGCACCACCACGCCGTGCGCCGGGCCGACCTCGCGCGCGAGGTGCTGCGGGGCCTGCAGGAGGGGCACTTCGAGGTCCACTACCAGCCGATCGTCAACCTCGTCACGGGCAGGACCGACCGCTTCGAGGCGCTGCTGCGCTGGAACCACCCCGAGCGCGGCTTCATCGAGCCGCGCGAGTTCCTCGGCGAGCTCGCGGACACCTCGCTCATCGTGCAGCTGGGCCACTGGGTCATCAACGAGGTGTGCGCCCAGCTCGAACGGTGGAAGCCGCATCGGACGAATGTCAGCGTCAACATCTCCGACAAGGAGTTCTGGAGCCAGGACCTGCTGTCGTTCGTGCTTGCGGCGCTCGACCGCCATGGCCTCCCGCCGGACTCCCTCACGCTGGAGATCACGGAGGCGGTGCTCATGCGGCGACCAGAGATGGCGCTGCGGATCATGGAGAAGCTCCACGCGGCCGGCCTGCGCCTGCACATCGACGACTTCGGCACGGGCTTCTCCTCGCTCGAGACGCTCCACCGCTTCCCCGTGGAGGCCTTCAAGATCGACCGCACGTTCATCCAGTCGCTGACCGATGCGGAGAACACCGCGGAGCTCATCTCCTCCCTGGTCCAGCTGGGCAACGCGCTCGGCATCGCGGTCGTGGCGGAGGGCGTGGAGACGGGCGAGCAGCTGCTGTTCCTCCAGCAGCTCGGATGCGCGGCGGGCCAGGGCTATCTGTTCATGCCGGCGGTGTCCGCCGAAAGCGCGACGGAATTGCTCGAGGAATCCCTGGCAGACGGCTCGTCGGAATCCGCCAATTGACGCACTTTCGCCAATGACGCGATAAACGCAATAATGGGCGCGTGCCCAAGATCAGCGCGCCCACCGTCGCGGAGCACCGTGTGCTCCAGCGCAACTCCATCGTGGCCGCCGCCAAGGCGATCCTCGCGGAGCAGGGCGTCGCGTCGATCACGCCGCGCAGCGTCGGGCAGCGCGCCGGGCTGGCGCGCTCGAGCTTCTACGAGTACTTCCCGTCGCGCGACGACCTCCTCGCCGCCGTCGCCCTGGAGGCCTTCGAGAAGTGGGCCGACGCGCTGTGGGCGGCCATGGAGCCGCACAGCGACCCCACGGAGAAGCTGCGCGCGTACGTCCGCGCCACCATGCGCATGACCAAGGACGAGGACCACTGCCTCGCCACGCCGCTGCTCCAGGCGGACCTCTCGCCGCGCAGCCGCGAGGCCCTGGTGCAGATGCACGACGTGCTCGCGCGCCCGCTGCGGGCGCTCCTGGAGGAGCTCAAGGTCGACCGCATCGAGGAGTCGATGCTCCTGGTGCAGGGCGTCCTCGCGGCGGGCATGCGCATGGCC
>Ga0207868_1001410_pt1 | contig 17303 bp, 11 predicted proteins | sample Passage237B_FD_187370 | JGI IMG/M metagenome (GOLD analysis project Ga0207868, IMG submission 187370) | Cellulose adapted compost microbial communities from Newby Island Compost Facility, Milpitas, CA, USA - Passage2 37B (SPAdes) (version 3) ... | reverse complement strand
CGGCGATCCCGCCCTACAAATGAGAAATGATAGTAGTTATCCCAGTTACCCGATGCTTTGAGACTTTTGCCGCGGATGCCGCGGATAAACACGGATGATTGGTGCTCTATCCGCGTTATTCGCGGGAAAAATTCGTGAGGCCAATGCCCCAAGAGTCTCAATCCGAGGCGTAGTTGGTATGATTACTCTCCGCGGGTGATCCGAAGATTGCGGATGACGACGTGGCTTTTGACGGTGCGAAAACCGAAATAGCCCTCAGTCAACGGCTCCGGATCATCGTAGGCGAAAACGAGTTCGCCATCGCGCCAATATTCCGCGCGGCCGTCACGCGCGACGAGGCGGATGTGATAAGTGTGGTTGGGTTTGAGCAGGTGTTCGGCATCGCTCAAATCGTGCTCGGGCAGTAATGGCCGCGCGCCGGTGCCGTCGTAGCGGCGGAAGCGCGTAGTCGAGTTGTAGTTGCCGCCGTAGCCCACGTAGTAAGTAGCGAGCGCGTCGTAATCGGCGAACCGCCCGGTGCGCTTTTCAGTCGAAGCGAGCAATCCTTCGGGAGATTGCGGCGTCTGTGCCATCCAGAAGCAGTTGAGATCAGACAAGCGATCGAACGGACCATCGGCCATGACCACGGTGGCTTCGTAGGAAATCTCCACCGGCGCAGTGAGCTTTTCGCACAACCATACCGTGCAGCCGGCGACGTCCTGAATGACGAGTGCGCCATCTTCGGCAACCACGCGCCCGCCTGGCATTTGCTCGACGAGGAAATCCTTCAGGTCGTCGGTGAAGGGGATGGTGTGGGTTTCACCGCGAGTGACTCCAATCGCCATCAGACAGAGGAGGCTGAGCGTAAAACGTTTCATGGCATCAAATCAGTTCACTGAGTTTGGTCGCTTGTGGAGCGAGCGGAATGAGATCAGCTAGATTGACCGGTAGGTTTCGCTGAATCGATTCGCGCGCGGCGATGCCGACGAGAATCGAAGCCGCGCCTTGTTCGTGACCGGCGAAGCGGTTCCACGGATCCGTTTGCGGTGCGTCGGGTGAGAAAAACGAACGGCACAATACCTCATCCGCGCCGCCGTGCGCGCCAGTGGCCGGCGGCAAGGGCACGAGATAGCTCGGCTGGAAATGCGGAAACACGCGGATCCATTCGCCTTCGGCCTCGGCGCCGGGTTTTTGTTCGATAGTGAACTCGCCCGGACTGACCGCGCGGTTCATGTGCGTGCCGATGAATTCGTGGTATTCGATCCGACCGCGGTCGCCGTTGAACGTCACGCGCATGCCTTCGCGCGGACTGTAGGCAATGAGCGAGTAGGTGAGCACTTCTCCGGTGCGGTAGCGGACGTTGAGCGACATCTGGTCGTAGATGTCGATGTCGTCGCGAAACACATTGCGATCGCGCAAATAACCCGAGTCGGCTTCGGCGTCCTTGTAGAGTCCGCGGAACGATTCGCTTTCATTTAGATCGAGCCGGAACGGATCGTCTTTGGCGCGAGGCTCGCCGGTATAACGCGGGTAGGCGGCCAGATGACCGTCGCCGCGCGCCTCGGCGTTTTTGCGTCCGTAAAACACGAGATCGCCATAGGCGAAAACCTGCGCGGGAATCGCGTCGAGCCACCAATTGACGAGGTCGAAATGATGCGTGCTCTTGTGCACAAGCAACGTGCCGGATTCCGCGGTGTGCGCGTGCCAGCGGCGGAAGTAATCGGCGCCGTGATTCGTATCGAGCAGGTATTCGAGATTAACTGAACGCACGCGGCCGATGACGCCCGTGGCGATGAGTTCTTTGACCTTCGTGCGAAACGGCCCCCAACGATAATTGAAAGCGACGCGCACACGGCGGCCGGTGGCGTGTTGGGCGTCGAGAATCGCGCGGCATTTTTCCGCATCGATCGTCAGTGGCTTTTCCGTGATGACATCGCAACCGGCGCGCAGCGAACGGATGATGTAATCGTGGTGCGTGCTGTCTTTCGAGCAGACGAAAACGGTGTCGGGTTTCGTCTCGCGTAACAGATCGTCAAACTTGTCGGCAGTGTAGGCGGGCACCTCGCCGTAATTCCACGCGCCGGCCAGCTTGCGGTTGTAATAGGCCATGCGCGTCGGGCTCAGGTCGCAGAGCGCGACGAGTTCGTTGTGTTCACGATAGGTGGTGACCAGCGGTTCGATGAAGCTGATGGCGCGGCCGCCGGTGCCGACAAAAGCGAAACGTTTTTTGCTCATGGTTAATTGCCGCGCGGCCGCACATCACTGTGCAGCGGACTGGCGGGAAAATTGAAGATGGCGGGATCGTCCGGATTGGCCGGATCGAAACCGGCAAAATCGTCGGCTAGCGCATCCGCGAGCGGCAGGACCGTGTCGCGAATGCCTTGGGCAATGCATTTGGCGAGTTGGTAGGCGCCGTAGTTGTTGTGATGCGTGGCGTCTTTGCCGCTTGCAGCAAACGCGAGTGGCGCACGCTCGGGGTTGAGCGCTTCATACAATGCGATGCTCATGCGATCGAGATCGATGAGCGCGACTTCTTGCTCGGCGGCGATATCGCGCACGGCCTGCGGGTAATCACCATGTGTGTTGGTGATTTTGCCGTGTTCATCGAACGTGCGGCGTTGCATCGAGGTCACCAGCACGGGCGTCGCGCCGCGCAAACGCACTTCGGCGATGAAAGCGCGCAGGTAGGCCTGATAAGTGGTGTGCGCCTCGACGTAAGTCTGCGGCCATTGTTTCTTCTGATCGTTGTGACCGAATTGAATGAAGACGTAATCGCCGGGTCGAACTTGGCTGAGCACCTTGGCGAGACGCAGGCCGGAGAGGAATGATTTCAATGTTTCGCCAGATTCCGCGTGATTGGCGATGGCGATGCCGGGCAGAAAACGCGGGAGCATCTGTCCCCAACTCGCACCGTCTTCCCAGCGTTGATCGGTCACGGTGGAATCTCCGAGCAGAAACACAGTGGTGGCGTTTGCCGGTTCGAGCGAAATGCTCCGCACCAAGGGCCACTGGCCGTTGATTTCGAGTGTGAGTTTGTCGTCCCACGTAAACGATCCGATTTCACGCTCGTTGATTAGCACGGCGTCGCCTCCGGGAGCGTTTTTCTCAGGCGGCGGAATGTTCGTATTACGAACATTGACGAAAAAGCTGCGCGTGATGGTTTCGTTGGGAAGGGTGGTGACGGATTCGAGCATCAGCCGGCGTGACTCGGCTTTGATGGTGGTATCGCCGGCGTCCTCGCCGCCCAGAGTCACGGTGACGCGGTAATTCCCTTCGGGAACCTTGATCGAATAAAAATACGGCGCGCCGGGCGTATGTGACTCGGTGCCGAATTCATACCCAAAACCGTGTTCGTCGGAGTAGGGAATGCGTTCTTCTGTGGCGGTGAGGTCGACGCTGCGCGACCACGACTCGGTAGCGGTTGCGTGCGCAGAAGTGAGCGTGGTGCCAATTAGCAGAATGAAAACTAGCAGCTTCATGGGGCAGGGAGTATTCAGTCTGGATGAGGAATTGCCGAGTCGCCACCCTCAATAGGTCAGACAGTGGGAGGCGCCGGGAAAATAAAAAGGGCGGGATCAGGCGATCCCGCCCTGCCGTCTTAAGAGACCGGATTACAACGCCAGCACGACGACGGATTTCGCGGGCAGTGTGACTGTCAGCGTGTCACCGTTGAGCTTCGCGTCGTCGAAGGGCTTCGGTGCGATAGCGTCCGGGTTATCAAATGTATTGTGCGTGTTGAGCGCGTCGGCAGTGAGAACACGGCCCGAAACCGATTTTGCGGCGTGGCCGGCGATGGCGGTTTGCACGGTGACGGCGTCGTGCGCGTGCGTGTTGACGAGGGAGAGGTGCACTTTGCCATTTTTGTCGCGCGAAGCGGAGGCGCTGACGGCGGGGATGCTCTGATCGCCGAATACGTAATCGGGCGAGATGAGGTCGGTGCGCAGGACGGTGGCGTCTTGGTGCACCTTGAACATCTCGAAGACGTGATAGGTCGGCGTGAGAATCATCTTCGCGCCATCGGTGAGCACCACGGCCTGGAGCACGTTCACCGTCTGTGCGATGTTGGTCATGACGACGCGATCGGCGTGCGCGTGGAAGATGTGGAAGTTGAGTCCGGCGACGATGGCATCGCGCAGGGTGTTTTGCTGGTAGAGGAACCCGGGATTGGTGCCGGGTTCGACGTCATACCAGGTGCCCCATTCGTCCACGATGAGGCCGACACGTTTTTGCGGATCATATTTGTCCATGATCGCGCCGTGCCTGGTGAGGTATTCATCCATGCGGAGTGTGGCCACGAAGGTGGACATCCAATCCTTCTCATCGAATCGCGTGGCGGAACCTTTGTTCATCCAATCGTCATTCGGATGAGTGTAATAGTGCAGCGAGAGGCCGTTCATCATCGGTGTGGCTTCGCGCATCAGCACCTCGGTCCAGTGATAGTCCGCGCGATTGGCGCCACAGGCGATACGGTAAATCGGACGGTCGGGACGATAATTCTTAACGTAAGTGTTATAGCGGCGGTATTGATCGGCGTAATACTCGGCACGCATGTTGCCACCGCAGCCCCAGTTCTCGTTGCCCACGCCGAAATATTTCACGTGCCAGGAATCGTTGCGACCGTTGACGCGACGGAGATCAGCCATGGGGGATTGCGCATCAGAGGTCAGGTATTCGACCCACTCCATCATTTCCTGCGGGGTGCCGCTGCCAACGTTGCCGCAGATGTAGGCGTCGCAGCCGAGTTGATCCACCAGATCCATGAACTCGTGTGTGCCGAAGTGATTGTTTTCCACGACGCCACCCCAGTGGGTGTTGATCATCGAGGGACGCTTTTCGCGCGGCCCGATGCCGTCTTTCCAGTGATATTCGTCGGCGAAGCAACCGCCCGGCCAGCGTAGCACGGGAATCTTCATGTTCTTCAACGCCTCGAGCACGTCGTGACGGACGCCGCGGGTGTTGGGAATCGGCGAATCGGGACCGACCCACAGGCCTTCATAGATGCAGCGGCCGAGATGTTCGGCGAAGTGGCCGTAGATGTTGCGATTGATAACGGGGCCGGATTGATCGGCGCGAAGAGCGAGCGTGGCGTTGGGCATGGGGAAGGGGGATGAGCGAGGCTTTGAGAAACTGGAGGGTGAAAGCAAGAGCGGCCGAGTGATTCGGCCGCGTGGCGTGGTTCGGACAGTTGGTGAATCAGTTCGATTTGTTGTCGGCGCGCGTGAGCAGACCGCGGTTGCTCAACCACTCGGCGGCGCGTTGCGGCCAATCGGAAGCGGTGCCGTTGCCGAGATTCATACCCATGCCGTGTGCGCCGCGTTCGAACAGATACATCTCGGCGGGCACGCCGGCGCGCGTCAGGGCTTCGAAAAACACGAGGCTGTTGCGCACGGGCACAGCCGTGTCCGCTTGCGTGTGAATCAGCAACGTCGGCGGGGTTTGGGACGTCACGCGATTTTCGAGAGAAAACGCGGCGCGTTGTTCCGCAGTGGCGTTGGGGCCGAGCAGGGCATCGCGCGAACCTTGGTGCACGCCCGGTTCTTCCAACGTGATCACGGGATAAAGCAGCATCAGAAAATCCGGCCGCCCGCTTACGGCGTCGAGCTTTGCGCCGGTGCGACCGGCCGGGTCGTCAAACAGTGTGCCGGCGCTGGCGGCGAGATGTCCGCCGGCGGAACTGCCGATGACGCCAATGCGATTGGGATTGATGCCGAATTCGTCGGCGCGTGAACGCACCAAGCGAATCGCGCGCAACACGTCCTGCAGCGGCGCGGGATGACCGTAGTCGTCGAGCCGGCTTTTCAAAATGAACGCCGTGATGCCGTGGTGGCTGAGCCAGTTGGCGTATTGCGTGCCCTCGCGTGCAAACGAGAGAAAGCGATAACCACCGCCGGGGCACACAATCACCGCGGTGCCGTTGGCCCGATCAATGGCGGGCGCGATCACGGTCAGTGTCGGCTCCGACACGTGGGAAATGCGTCCATCGCTTTCGACGACTTCAGCGGGAATGGATTTGGCACCGGGAACACCTTCGGGCCAGAGGGGAATGACGCGTTCGTGCGCGGAAAAAGCCATGGGCGTAAACAGGGATAAGAGGATGCAACGGATGAAGGATTTCATGACGCAAAGCCAGAGGGAACGGGATGATGACTCATTATCCTTGATGCGTTTCGGGCGAGGTAATGTCCGATAGCGACGCAGGGATTCGGATGTAACGCAGTTGGATTTGTTCGGCCCGAATACGGCTGTCAGTTGCGCGTATCCTCGGACTGTCAAAAGGACGCCCGTATCGAAAAAAGCACGGCATGAACGCAGAGGGTTTGGCGCTCGAGCGGTAAACGCGACGAGCCAACCCCAAGTTACCCCTTTCGCATTCATTTAACGTTTCAGTCGTTTTGTCTCGGCGGCAGCTCCGTCGTCTCAAGACGTCCCGACAAATTTCTATTTCCATGAACAACCTACTCCAGGTTCCACGCGTCGCATTGATCGGCGTGTCAGGATATGGACGGATTCATCTTCAACTGATTCGCGAATGCCTTTCGCGACAGGAGATCAATTTGATCGCCGCCGTGGTGATCAATCCGCACGAGGAAGCCGCCACCGTCGCGGAACTTAAAAGCCGCGGTTGCCGTATCTACGACGATTATCAGCAAATGCTCGCGACCGAGCGCGGCCAGATTGATCTGTGCATGATTCCTACCGGTATTCACTGGCATGCCGAGATGAGCATAGCGGCGCTGAAAGCCCGGGCCAACGTGCTGGTGGAAAAACCGCTCGCGGCTTCGCTCGCCGACGCCACGGCGATTACGCAGGCGGAGAAGGAGAGCGGGCGATTCGTGGCCGTGGGATTTCAAGATTACTACGAGTCCACCACGCAGTGGCTCAAACAACAGGTCCATGACGGCGCGATTGGACAATTGAAGGAAGTTCGCTTTCTCGGCATCTGGCCGCGGCCGCGCAGTTATTATTTGCGCAATGAGTGGGCCGGCCGGATCAATGCCGGTGGCAAGCCGGTGCTCGATTCGCCGCTTAATAACGCGTTCGCGCACTTCGTCATGCTTGGACTCTATCTTGCCGGAGTTGGTCGCGATGAGTCCGGCGGCCCGGTTGAGATCGATTACGCGGAACTGCGCCGGGCGCATAATATTGAGAGTTTCGATACAGCAGTGGTGCAAGCGCGTGCGGGCGACGTTAAATTGTGGTTTGGCGTGAGTCATTCCTGCCGCCCGCAGTTTGAGCCCGAGATCACCTTGATCGGCAGCAAGGGCCGCGCATCTTGGCACTATGAGCGGGAAGTCAGGGTAGGTGAGATTCATCGCCCCATGGCCGATATTACCGGCGCGCGTCGCGAGATGATGGCGGCGGTGCTTTCGCGTCTTACGGATCCCGCGGTTCGGATTTGTTCTCCGCAAATTGCGATTCGGCATACGGAACTCATTGTCGATTTGCATACGCGTTTTCCCATCACGACGTTTGCGGCCAAATCGATTGATTGGACCGAAGATGGCGCATCACCTGCGGCGATTCCCATCGTGCGTGGCCTAGAGCCTGCATTGCATCAGGCCTACGCCGCAGCCAGCACGCTCGCGGGTGCCGGTTTTCGAGAAACTATCTGAGGTTTTTTTACCATGATTCATAGTTTGCATTTTTTATTTTCACCTATGCCCTGCGTCCCTGCTTCCCTGTATCCGAACGAGTGCGACCACGGTCGCTTATCTCGTTGCTCTTTCCTTTCTCACAATCCGTCGCGGACAGTCAGAATCGGACTGTCTGACCGGCGGTCACGTTGAGTGAATATTCCTCCCACGCCTTACCTGAGCGCGCGGTTTTCCCTGTTAGTTATCAACACCCCCAACCCCTGATCCCCTGATTTGATTCCTGTTGCGACGTGGCATTGGCCACGTTTCTCGCCCCAGTGCTTTAACCCCTGACCCTAACGTTCCATGACCCCATACTTGTCCATAGACACGATTCGAGGCCGCGCGGCCTTTTCGCTCTTGGTTCTGATGTGCGCGGTCCGGTTGCCTGCCCAGCAGGTGGCGGATCCCGATGCGGTGAGACCTGACGATTCCGACAGTGAAGTCGTCAAGTTGTCGCCATTCAACGTCTCAACGACGCGTGACGCCGGTTATTTCGCGGCCAACACCCTGGCCGGTAGCCGTATGAACACGAACATCGCCGACCTTGGTTCATCCATCTCGGTTATCACCAAGCAGCAGTTCGAAGACACGGCTTCGACCGACATGAACGAAATCTTCCGCTACGAAGTGAACACGGAAGGTTCGCTCACTTACACGCCGGGCCAACAGAGCATGCGCAATGACGGCGTGCTCGACGTCAATGCCGGTGGCACCTTGGGCAATGCGCTCGTATCGTATACGAATGCTGGTGCCAATCGTGTGCGCGGTCTCGGCTCACCCAGCTCGGCGGTCAACTATTACCCGTCGATCAGCGCGGTGCCGTTTGATTCTTACAACACGCAAAGCGTGGAAATCAGCCGTGGTCCGAACTCGATGCTCTTCGGTCTCGGTAGCCCGGCCGGTATCGTCAACCAAAGCACGGCGCAGGCGCAGTTGAACAAACGTTCGGCGCAGGTGCAGCTTCGCACGGACCAATACGGTTCCTTCCGCTCGAGCCTCAACTTCAACCAAGGCCTGATCGACGACAAACTCGCGATCTATGGCGCCGCGGTTTATGATGATCGCCGGTTTGATCGCGAGCCCGCCTACGACAAGACCGAGCGCGTTTACGGTTCGCTCACGTTCCAACCCTTCAAAAAGACGACCTTCCGGTTTAGCGCTGAACACTACGACAACGACAACCGCCGGCCCAATACTCTGACGCCGCGCGATTTCGTGACAGAGTGGAACAAGGCGGGACGCCCCTACTACGATTCCAACACGAAGACCATCTACAGCCTCGATACGGGTGCCGCGCTCAGCATGATGGTCAATGATGCGGCCTCGCCCTACGCGAATGACCTGCGCACCTTCATTGAGGGACTGCCCGGTTTCGACGCGTCGAAGTGGAATGCCGCCAGGACCCAATACAACGGCCAGAATATTTTCGGCAACGCCCGCTGGGGTGTGCCGGCCAACTGGGTCGCCGGTTCGCCTTCACCGAACATTCTATTCGTTCCCGGTATCGGTGAAGTGAATCAAGGCCGCAGCATCATGCAGATCGCGGGCGGTGAGCTCCAAAACTGGTTCCAACCCACCTATCAATACCGTTACATCCCGGGATGGGGCAACAATGGCAACCCCGCCGCCAATCCCGGCGTGCAACCCGCCGTCGCCGACATCTACGCCAATCCGGATTGGGCGAGCATTTACACCCGCACTTACACGGCATCCGCTCCTTGGAGCGCGGCTGGCAACGGCATCGCCGCCGGCAGCTACCGTTATCCCGGCGTGACCGACTCGTCGATCTACGACTGGCGCAAGGTCAATATCAACTCGATGAACTTCGGCACGCAGGAGAACACGAATATCAACCTCGAGTTCGAACAGGAATTGCCTTACGATTTGTTCTTCAATGCGGGCTGGTTCCGCCAGGACTTCAAGCAGCGCACCAACTACACCGTGGCGCAGCTCAACGTCGCCACGCTCTTCGTTGACACCAACATCAACCTGCCCGACGGCACGCCCAATCCTTACTTCGGCCTGCCTTATCTCGAAGACCAGGATCCGGACAGCTACATTACCGAGCAGTTCGACGATCACTATCGCGCCATGCTGGCGTGGACCCCTGACTTCACTCAGAAGGATGGTTGGATGAAGTGGCTCGGCCGCCACCAAGTGCTCGGCCTCTGGTCGAAGGATGAATACATGACCTCAACCATTCGTCAGCGCTTGCATTATGTAGACGCCGACGCGGGCACCGCCAGCTATCGCTATCTGCGCAATCCCAACAATAACGTGGACGGCTCCCCGACCGGCTATAACCGCCAGACCACCTCGCTGCGCCGCACCTACTATCTCGGTGCGCCCGGTGATCCTTATGGTCGTGTCAGCCGGGATGCCGGCACTTGGGATTACCTGACTTATTCGGGCAGCATCCGCGCCTACGACTATGATTCCAGCAGCTTTGTCCCCCTCGGAGTCACCACCGAATTCATCGATTTCGACGCCCACACCGGACGCAATCAACGCCTCGTGGATTCCGTCAGCTGGGGTATTACCAGCCACTTCTGGGAAGACCGCCTGATTACGACCTTCGGTTGGCGTGAAGATACCTACAAAGCCCGTGTGACCAACACCGGAACTGCGGCAGTCGTGGACGAAAACGGCAACGTCGTTCAACCGGCGATCACCAACCAGCAGAAGTGGGTCAATGGTGTGTTCCAGCGCGACTTCCTGTTCAATCGCTGGGGACCCTACAACGAGTTGAAAGGCCGCACCCGCACGATGGGTGGCGTGCTTCGTCCGTTCCAAGGTTGGAATACCATCGAACGCAACGCCAACGACGGCTCAATCGCTTGGCAGTTCATCCGCGGTTTCGGTGTGAGCTACAACGAGTCCGACAACTTCAATCCTCCTTCGCAGGCATTGGGCGACTTCTATGGCAATCCGCTGCCTAAGCCCACGGGCGAAGGTAAGGACTATGGCATCCAGTTCTCGCTGTTCGATAACAAGCTGTTCGGCCGCGTAACATGGTTCAAAGCTTCGAACCTGAATGAGAACATTCCCGCTCCGAATGTGTTTGGCCGTCTCTCAGTCAATGTGGACGAAACGCTCTTCCGCAACTGGGCCCGCACCATTGCCATGATCAACATGGGCATGGACCCGACGGCGGATGGCTTCGGCACCAACCTGAGCACGACCCAGGAACAAGCGGTGCAAGACGCCGCCGAGCAGATCTGGCAGCTGCCCTATACCTATTATGGTTCGCTGCCCTACGCTGGAGGCGCCACGCGCAATGCCGAGGCCGAGGGCGTGGAAGCCGAAATCAACTTCAACCCCAATCGGAATTGGACGATGAAGTTTACCTTCGGCAAGCAGGACACCAAGTATGCCAGCGTGTTGAAAGAATTCCTTCCGTGGGAAGCCGATCGCATGGCCGTGTGGCAAGCCGCCCAAGCCAGCACCTACCTCCTGCCGCAGTATCAGCATCTGGCGACTTACACCACTTCCGGTGGCCGTGAGGTCAACCTGACCAACTTCTGGGGCTCCTACGGTTATCAATCCAACCTGTTCCCCGAGACTGCCAACGGCTTCGACAATCCCGAGGCCTATTACGCTGGTGTTGTCACGCCACAGCTCGCTCTTGACCGCGACCTACAAGGTCAGTCCGTCCAAGGACAGCGTAAATACCGCTGGTCCTTCCTCACGAGCTACAGCTTCACCGAAGGCCTCTTCAAGGGCTTCACGGTGGGCGGCAGCCAACGCTGGGAAGACAAGGCCGTCATCGGTTACTACGGCAAGGCTTCGGGTGTGAATATGTATAACGGCCAACCCGTCATGGACATCTCCGATGTCACCCGTCCGATCTACGACGATGCAAACTACTACACCGATCTCTGGGTCGCGTATCGCACTCGCATCCTCAATGACAAGGTCGGCATGAAGCTGCAGCTTAACATCTCCAATGTGTTTGAGAGCGGTGGTCTGCGTCCGGTCGCGGTCAACTACGACGGCTCGCCCTATGCGTTCCGTATCATTGATCCGCGCCTCTACACGCTGACGGCCACCTTTGACTTCTAAGCTGGTGCTCTAAATTGTTCTGGTTAGCTCCACGGCCCTCACCCCAAGGAGGGCCGTGTTTATTTTTACCCCCTTTGCTATGATGCGTCTCGGCAGTCTTCACCTCGTCGATCTTCTGGTCATTTTCGGTTACCTCGCGGTGGTCATTTACATTGGCCGTCGCGCCGCTGCGGCGGCCAAAAGCGAGGAGGGTTACTTCCTCGCGGGCCGCAAGCTGGGGAAGCTTTATCAATTCTTCCTCAACTTCGGTAACGCGACCGATGCCAACGGCGCGGTGAGCACCGCTTCGCTCGTTTACCAAAAGGGCGCGTCCGGTGTGTGGCTCTCGCTACAAACGCTGTTCATGAATCCCTACTACTGGTTCATGAATCCGTGGTTTCGCCGCGTGCGTCTCGTCACGGTGGCGGACTTGTTTGAGGACCGCTTCGGCACGCGCAGCCTCGCTCGTTTCTACGCGATCTTTCAAATCGTCGCGACCGTCATCGTCATCATCGGCTTCGGCAATCTCGTCGGCTACAAGGTCACTTCGTCGCTCCTCGTTAAGCCCGAAGTGCAATGGACCGCAGACGAACGCGCCTCCGTTGAAGGTTATCGCGAACTGCGTGCGCTCGAAACGGCTGCCACTGCCGGCACTCTCTCGACGGAAGACACGGCCCGGCTCGATACATTGCGCGAACTGAACAAGCGCGGCGAATTGCGCAGCTTCATTTCGTGGCTCGATAGTCCGACCGGCAAGTGGTCCTACTATCTCATCTATTCGCTCGTCGTCGGCGCATACATCGTGATGGGCGGACTCGAGGCCGCCGCGATCAATGAAGCGTTTCAAGGCGTTCTTATTGTCGTCTTCTCGGTCATTCTCATTCCATTCGGCCTCGCGGCCATCGGCGGCTGGAGCGCCCTCGCGGAACGCGTCCCGGCTGATATGTTCAATCTGCTTGGTGGGGGAGGAGCGTCGAGTATAGGCGGCTGGGAACTCTTCGGCATCTTTCTTATCTCGATCGTCCAAATCCACGGCATCATCGGCAACATGAGCGTGTCGGGGTCGGCGAGGAACGAATATGCCGCGCGCTTCGGCGCCGTCTCCGGCACTTACGCAAAGCGCATCATGATTATCCTGTGGGCGTTTTGCGGACTCATCGCCATCGCGCTCTATCAAGGCGCGGACCGTCTGTCCGATCCTGATTCCGCGTGGGGCACCATGGCGTTGCATCTGCTCAAACCCGGATTTCTCGGTCTCATGATGGCTGGTTTGCTTGCGGCCAACATGTCCACCATTGCGGCGCAAACGATGGCGGTCAGCGCGCTCTTCACGCGCAACGTCTATGGCTATTTATTCCCGCAGGCCACGCAGGCGCAGATGGTTCGCACCGGCCGCTGGTCGATCGTCGTCATTCTCGGCATTGGCGTTTATGCCGCGGCTAATATGAGCGACGTTTACGCTGTCGTGCAATTGCTGCTCACGGTCAACGTGCCCTTCGGCGCGTCGGTCATGCTCATTTTCTTCTGGCGCAAACTTTCCGCCGCGGCCGTCTGGTCCGCCGTCGTAGTTTCCGCGCTGCTCAACATTATCGCGCCTTCGCTGATCGCGCCCAATCTCGACAGCCTCACGCGCAGCCCTTCACTCACAGAGCAGGTCGAATTCAACGGCCGCCCCGTCCCGGTTTTCTTCGACACGGTCGTGCGCGAAACTACCGGCGATCTCAACTCGCCTTGGGTCGGCAAGAACCGTCTGCATCTCGAACTCGTCGTGCTCGACAAGCTCGGCCTCGATGTCGCCGCGCTGACGCCTTCCGGCCGCAACGCTGCGCGTTTCATCTACGACGGCCTGTTTCCTTTTGTCGTTCTGTTTGTCGTCAGTCTCTTCACTCGTGCGCCGGATCGCCGCCGCACGGATTTGTTCTTCGGCAAGATGAAGACGCCGGTTGGCGCTACGCCCGAACTCGAAGAGGCCGCCATGGCTGAAACTGCGCGCGCCCCGCATCGCTTCGATAACACGAAGTTGCTCGGCGCGAACTCCAACTGGGAATTCGCGAAATGGGACAAAGTCGATGCCGTCGGGTTCATCGCCTGCCTCGGCGTCTCGTTCGCGATCCTCGCCGCTTTCTGGCTGCTCCTCCGCGCCGCCTCCGGCACGTTATGAATCAATCATAATCAAACGCAGATTCACACAGATGAAAGAGACTGTATCTGGGATCATCTGAGTTCATCTGTGGTTTAATTAATCTGAGTTTCCCATGACCGCGTTGCTCCGATCTTTTCTTGTCCTTCTGGCATCCGCTCTGCCGACAATGCTTTTCGCTTCAACCAATGTTCGTAATACGAACATTGCTCCCGCGGCGGACCTTGCGCACAACCCGGCGGCGGAAGAGAACACGCGGCCCGACGGATTGTCCGCCATCTTCATCGCGGGCGACTCCACTGCGGCGCGCAACAGCGATCCCGACGTGCAAGGGTGGGGCGTGCCCTTCGCGGATTATTTCGATGCGACAAAGGTCGTCATCGCCAATCGTGCGCGCGGCGGTCGCAGCAGCCGCACGTTTATCACCGAGGGCTTGTGGGATCGTCTGCTTGGCGAAGTTCGTCCCGGCGACATCGTGCTCATCCAGTTCGGCCACAACGACGGCGGCGCGATTAACGAAGAGCCGCCTGGCTCCACGCGTCCGGTGCGCGCGCGTGGTTCGTTGCCTGGGCTCGGCGATGAATCGGTGGAGATCGACAACGTCATTACGCAAAAGCACGAGGTCGTGCACACCTTTGGCTGGTATATTCGCAAAATGATCGCCGATGTGCGCGCCCGCGAAGCCGTGCCGGTGCTGCTCTCGCTCACGGGTCGCAATCTCTGGAGCGACGGCAAAGTCGAGCGCGGCAATGGCGCCTATCGCCAGTGGATTCGCGCCATCGCGCAGAACGAGAACGCACCGTTCGTGGATCTCACGCGCATCGTGGCCGACGATTACCAAGCGCGCGGCGAGGAAGGCACCAAGGAATTTTTTACCAAGGACCACACGCACACGAATCCGCTCGGTGCGGATCACACCGCCGCGGCTGTCGTGTCTGGTCTGCGCGGTTTGCGCGAAGGTCCGAAGATTGATGATTATCTTTCGGACAAGGGACGCGCGGTCGCGGCCGATCCCATCGGCTGGCTCAATCTGCCGGAACCGGCGAATCCCGCGTTGCCGACGCTCTTCCTCATCGGCGACTCCACGGTGCGCAACGGTCGCGGCGACGGTGCCAATGGCGAGTGGGGTTGGGGCGATTGGCTCGCGCCGTGGTTTGACGAAACCAAAATCAACCTCGTCAACCGCGCCATCGGCGGACTCAGCAGCCGCACGTTTTTGACTCAAGGTCACTGGCAGCGCGTGCTGCATTTGCTCAAGCCCGGCGATTTCCTCGTCATGCAATTTGGGCACAACGATAGCGGTCCGCTCAACGACACCTCGCGCGCCCGCGGCACGCTCAAGGGCACCGGCGATGAAACCGAGGCCATCGACAACCTGCTCACGGGCCAGCCCGAGATCGTGCACAGCTACGGCTGGTATTTGCGTAACTACATCCGCGAGGTCAAAGCGCGCGGCGCGAAGCCCATCGTCTGCTCACCCGTGCCGCGCAAGAAATGGGAGGATGGTAAAATCATCCGCAATCAAGGCGGCTACGGCGCGTGGGCCGAAACCGTCGCTCGCGAAGAAGGCGTTCCCTTTGTCGATCTCGGCGAACTTATCGCTACGCGTTACGACGAACTCGGCCCTGAGATGGTGGACACGCTGTTTGCCGATCCGCACACGCACACCAGTCTGGACGGCGCCAAACTCAACGCCGAGATCTTGAGCCGCGCGTTGGGTGAACTGCTCGATTCGCCTTTGGCGCCTTATTTCAAATGAGGGAGGAGGCCGTCTTACGGCGTCTCCGCACCAAAACGAAGGCGAGCATGCTTCCCCCAAACAACAGGGTAGTGACGGCCGGCTCGGGGACGGCAGACTCAGGGAAAGCGACGTTTAGGCTCGCGTGATAGGCCGCCTCACTGAGGTAGAAATTTCCGAGGGAGGTGAAATGCGACGCGTCCCAATAAAGGTAGCCATCCGGAGCCGAGACTGTCGTTCCGTAGGGAGATTCTCTTGGCTCATATGGCTGTTCTCCGAAGCGAATATAGGCTGTTTCTGTTACGTTGGTGAAACCGTATTCGTGGTAGTCGGCCATGATTTCCAGAATCAGGGTGTGGACATCGATTCTGATAATGCTGATGCCTGCCAGACTGGCGGATAAAGCGGCGAGCTCGAGCTCCAGCTGTTGATTGTAGATATCAACGAAGGAGGTCGCCAGAGGGCCTTTGACCGGGTCGTCGAGATAACTGGGAGTCCGCCCAATCGGAGGCAGATTGGGCACCACAAAATATCTACCTCCCTGACCATACAGAGTGGTGATCGCTAGGGAGATGTTGTTTGCCATCTGGTTGGGCGTGACCGAGTCGCCCTGTTCAACATGAGCAATCACATCATTGTTTCCGCTCCAAATGGTGAAGAGCGTGGTGGCAGGATTCGGGAGGACGGCGTTAGAACCCAATTGAGCGGAATAGTAGCCTATTTGTTGCTGTAGGTTTGGGAAAAGTCCGCCGGCACTCCCCGTGCCCATGCGGCTTCCGAGCCAGGCAAAGTTCGAGCCGTTGGTATTGCTGACTCCATCATTGGCGCCCATGGTTCCAACGGCCCCAAAGCCTAGACTGGTATAAAGGTAATCCGTCCAAATCGGGCCATTAGAAAGGCGGTAGTTGTAATAGTAATTAGGATCCCAGCCGGTCACATGTTGGACGGTCTGTGCGGTGGTGGACGAGAGCAGGGAATTCAGATTTCCTACGTCGCTGAAACCGTCTCCAAAGGAAACCATCCCCGTGAAAGGATGGGTTTGGGCTGTCGCCGCCGTGGGCGCGGTCAGGACAGCCAGTAAAAGCAAGAGGCGCGGGGATAGCTTTGTTTTCACCCGGTAAGGGTGTCACAGAACGCGCTCCTTGTATACCCTCACACGTGAGGGTTACGGCTTACCTTTGCTTGCGCCTGATTGGGTGGAGGCGCTTCGGGTCGCTTACTTAGAATGCAGCAGCACGGTGCCGACCGAGACCTCAGGCGGAGTGACGGTGAGGTGAGAAGCATTCTTAACGACCCACTCTTTTGCGAGGCGAGTGCTCTCATCGATGCCTGCTTGATCTTGGCAGATGGTGATTGAGTAGCCGCCGGAGTCGCTGCGGGCCAAAGTATAGCTGACAAAGCCTTTGGCTGAACGCATCAGCGGATCGAGCTCCGCCTTGCGCGTCTCGAGCATATCAAACAACTCAGTGGCTCCCTTGCCGGAATATTTTCGAACGACTACTTGCATGATAACTTTATTTGGAGGTTGTGGGGTTAAAAGTGAGTAATGCGCGCCCTCGCGATTTGAATGACACTTTAGGTGCTAATTTTTCGTGTCGCTCTCCGATGGCTGTTTGTCGTCTGAAGCAGGTGTCTTGCCTTTGACGGAGCCAACCACGATTCCAACGAGGTTCGCGGTCGTGCGTGTGCCACGGTTTCGGACGCTGTTCCGGCTGATCTACGCGTGCGGGCTGCGCATCGGTGAAGCGGTGACCCTTGAGGTGGCGGA
>Ga0207868_1001406_pt1 | contig 17341 bp, 16 predicted proteins | sample Passage237B_FD_187370 | JGI IMG/M metagenome (GOLD analysis project Ga0207868, IMG submission 187370) | Cellulose adapted compost microbial communities from Newby Island Compost Facility, Milpitas, CA, USA - Passage2 37B (SPAdes) (version 3) ... | reverse complement strand
ATGAGAATCGCCGAGGTGCGCGCCAGCGCGAGGTTGAAGCGCGAATGAGCGTTGAGCAAATTGCGGAACAACCCGGCGTTGGTTTCCTGCCGCACAAATCCTTGCGTCACGCGGATGCCATTGACGGATTCGGCCAATGTAGCGGTCACCCGGCTAAAACTCTCCGTCGCCGCGCGTGATTCACGACTGAGACGCTCGCGGAAGTGGTGATTCACCGCCCACAAAATGGGCGCCATTGCGACAACGACCAAAAACAGCACCCAATCGCACCACGCCATTACCGCCGCCGCGACAATCATCTGACCGCCTTGCACCATGCTGATGAAAAACACGTCTTGAATACCAATGCGCAGAGATTCCACGTCACTGGTCACGCGACCAAGAATCCGGCCGAGCTTTACCCGATGAAAAAAGCCCATCGGCTGACGCTGCACTTTTCTAAAAATATCCGCGCGCAACCGGCTGACCACCGTCTCGCCCAGTTCGAGTGCAAAGCGCTGACGAAAGTGAAACAATCCGTCGGTGCTTAAGGCCACCACCAGATAACCAATCAAGCTCCACAACAACAGATCGGCATTATGTCCGGCAATCGGGCCGCTGATGATGAGACCGACCGCCCACGCCAGCACAGGTAGCTGCACCGCGCGGATCAATGTCAGCAGGATCAACCAGACCACCTTGCGTTTAACCGGCGCGGCATAATCGAACAACCGGCGGATGAGCCCCCATTCCAAAGGCTTGAACTGCGTGTCGTCATCATCCCGATCATGACCGGCAAGCGTAAGGTGATTCGCTTTCACACTGGCTGATTTTTCGCTCATGCCGCGTCCTCCGGATTTTTCAAGTCGCGCCCATCCACCAGTTGCAAGTGGGCGACGCGACGATACGCCCCGGGCATCTTCATCAATTCCTCATGCGTGCCGCGCTGCACGATCCGACCATGCTCCATGACGATGATAAAATCCGCTCGGCGCAATGTGCTGAGTCGATGCGCCACGATGAACGTCGTTCGTCCGGATATGGCACGCTCTAACGCTTCAAAAATTTCGTGTTCGGTTTCGCTGTCGATCGCCGCCGTGGGGTCATCAAGTAGCAAAATGGCCGGCTCCAATAACACCGCGCGTGCGATCGCCAATCGTTGACGCTGACCGCCGGAAAGCCCGCTGCCACTCTCACCCAAAACCGTGTCGTAACCCTGGGGCAACGCCATGATGAAGTCGTGCGCGGCTGCGATCTTCGCGGCCTTCACAATCTGCTCCATGGTCGCGTCGGGGTGACCGAAAGCGATGTTGGCGGCGACGGTGTTCGAGAACAAAAAACTTTCCTGAAACACGAGGCCGATGTTGCGCCGCAGATCGTCGAGATGCAGCTGGCGCACATCAAGGCCGTCGATCAACAGCCGCCCGGCCGTGGGATCAAAGAAGCGCGGAACAAGACTCATCATCACACTCTTGCCCGCGCCCGTCGGACCTAGAATCGCGACGCACTGACCGGGTTTAACCTCGAGGTTGATCTCGCGCAAAACCGGCGTGATGCCCGTGTAGCCAAAACTCACGTTTTCAAAGCGAACCTCGCCGCGGAGCCGTTCGCGTCGCACAGCATTGGGCGCGCTGTGCACCTCGATCGGCGCGTCCAAAATTTCGAATACGCGACGCGCGCCGATCAGCGATTGCTGCACACTGTTCACGAGCGTCGCCACGCTGTTTACCTGGCCGGAAAATTGTTCGAGCAATCCGGCAAATACGATCAACCCCGTGCCCAGCGGGAGTTGTCCATGTATCACCAGCCAGCCGCCGTAACCGAGCAACACGAGCATGTTGACGCGCGTCAGCAGGCCCACCGCGGGAGAAAACAAACTCACCTTCCAGAAGATGCCGGCTTGTTGATCGAACACTGCTTGATTGGCCGCGTCGAATTTCGCGCGGTCCTCTGCCTCGCGTCCAAAACCTTTTGTCACCGCGATGCCTTGGATGCTTTCGGCCATCGTCTGCACCATGCGTTCAAACAGCGTGCGGTTCCGCGCGTATTCCGGCTGAATCTTGCGCGAAAACCATGTGGACATCAGGGCGAGCACCGGCGTCGTCGCCAAACATGCTATCGTAAGCCCCGGATGCAGGCTCACCATGTAGACCACGTAAACCGAAAGCGAAATGATCATGATCAAGCTCTGCATCAGCACTTGATCCACAAACATTCGCACCGATTGCACGTCGCCCGTCACGCGCGTGATGATCGAGCCCGTCGTGTTGGCATCAAAGAAGCGGAAGCTCAGGCGTTGCAGTTTTTCGTAAACCTCCGCGCGTAAATCCACCACCAGCTTTTGCTGCACGAGTTTGTTGATCGAAACTGCGTAAGTGTAATTGAGCACGGCGCGGCTCAACGCAAAGACGAGGATTAATCCCGAAATCAAAGCCAGCACATGCAGCGGCGGCCAATCCACCGGCGGCGTAAGATGCAGCGGATTATCCGCCAAAGGCACGCCTTCGATCTGCGATCGAATATAATCAATGCCCAGCCCGGTAAAGCTCAGGCCGGCGATGCCCATGGTCAGCAATACGAGTTGCAGCAACAGCACACCGATGCAGTGCAACCGATAGCGCCACGCGAGTCCCAACAGCCGTCGGATCAGTTCCCCATTCGAGGGGACCGCCGCGGCGGTGGCAGGGGGAGGTTCATCCATCGTGCAGCGAAGTTAAAAACCATATCGACGAACTCACGGCTTTTTTTCAAAAATTCACATCTACTCCAAATTTCAGAGCAGCGAGCCGCGCAAAACAAAGAAGGCCACGGTAAAATAGAGCACGATGCCAGTCACATCCACCAGCGTGGCGACAAATGGCGCGCTCGAAGTCGCCGGGTCGAGTCCCACTCGCTTCAAAAGCAGCGGGAACATCGAACCCACGAGCGAGCCCCAGAGCACCACGCCGGTCAGTGAAATACCCACGGTTACCGCCACGCTGATGGCATGTTCCCCATAAACCGGCGTGATCATCGACCAGAGGGCGATGCGCAAAAAACCAATGAGCCCCAGAATCAATCCCAACGCCGTGCCAGCCACCAATTCGCGCCGCATCACCATCCACCACTCGCGCAGCTTGAATTCGCCCAGCGCCAGCGCACGAATAACCAGTGTGGCCGCTTGCGAACCCGCATTGCCGCCCGCACTGATGACGAGCGGAATAAACAAAGTCAGCACCACGGCCTTCGCGATCTCGTGTTCAAAAAACGCCATCGCGGTTGCCGTGAGCATTTCGCCCAACAGCAGCACCACGAGCCACGTCGCGCGTTTGCGAATCATGTGGTGCAACGGCGTGGTGGTATAAGGCTCGTCGAAGGCCTCGCTACCACCGAGCTTCTGAATGTCTTCGGTGGCTTCTTCGGAGGCCACGTCGAGCATATCGTCCACCGTCACAATACCGATCAGCTTCTTGCCATCGCCCACCACGGGCAGCGCCACGCGGTCGTATTTGCGGAAAATCTCCAGCGCGGTTTCGCGGTCATCGTTGGGCGAGAGCGCGGAAAAATTGCCATCCATCAATTCACGCACCGGACGGTCCTCCGCACACAGCAGGAAGCGTCGCACTCGCACGTCGTCAATCAACCGGCCTTGCTCATCGACCACATAAACGACGTTGAGCGTTTCGCGGTCGTAGCCGTGCTGCCGAATGTAATCGAGCGCCTCGCGCACAGTCCATTCCGGCCGCACCGCCACGAAGTCCAGCGTCATCATGCGGCCAACGCTATGCTCAGGATACGCCAGCAGAGACTGCGCGATCTGACGTTCGTCCGGCGTAAGCAGCGAGAGCAATTGCATCGCATGCTCAAGCGGTAGATCGTCCAGAAACGCCGTGCGGTCGTCCGGCGGCAGCGCGTTGAGCAGCGCCGCGTTTTGCTCCGGCGTCAGGATCTTCAATAACCGATGCTGTGACTCAAATCCCAGATAAGGAAACGTTGCCGCCGCCAGTTCGCGCGACGTCATGCGAAAGAGCAACGCGAGTTGCTCAACCGGCATGTCCGAGATGACCGGCGCCAAGTCCGACGGCAGCCACCGCGCTAATTTTTGTCTCAACCCGGCCGCATCACGAGCCCGTAACAGGGCGATGATCTCGGTTTTTAGGTCGGGAGCGGCTTCGGGCATCCTCGCACGCTACAAGTCGCCATGCCGCTGGCAACCCCGCACCCGCCAAACACTTCAACTTCGTCAACTACTTCTGTTTTCATTCGACCTCCCTGATCTGAAACGCCGACTCATACACCTACCTAACCACATGTAGAATTGGCCGTAGATTTTCCAATCGCCAATCCGCAGCTTGCTCCCCCACGGTCAGACTGCACATCCTCCCCCGTTCTCATGCCTGCCTTATTCGCCATCGTTGACACGTTGCCCGCCTTGCCGTGGTGGGCGTGGGTCGGATTTTTCACCTTCATCTCCGTAATGCTCGCGCTCGATCTTGGCGTGTTTCAACGCGAGGCACACGAGGTCAAAATGAAGGAGGCACTGGGCTGGTGCGCCGTGTGGGCCACGCTCGCGCTGTTGTTCAACGGACTCATCTGGTGGTGGCGCGGCCCGCAACCGGCTCAAGAATTTCTCGCCGCCTACCTCGTCGAACTCTGCCTGAGCGTCGACAACGTCTTCGTCTTCATTCTCGTTTTCTCCTACTTCAAGGTCGCCCCACGCTATCAGCACCGCGTGCTGTTCTGGGGCATCATCGGCGCAGTCGTCATGCGCGCCGTCTTCATTCTGGTCGGCGTGAGCGTGATCGCTCGGTTCCACTGGATTCTCTACATATTCGGCGCCTTCCTGATCTACACTGGCATAAAAATGGCGCTGCCCAGCAAGGAAGAGGTGGACGTCAATCCGGAGCACAACTTTGCCGTGCGACTGTTTCGCCGGTTTTTCCCAGTCAGCGAGAAAACCCATGGCGGTGACTTCTTCGTGCGCGAAGGCGGCCGCAAAATAGCGACCCCGCTTTTCATCGTGCTGATCGTGGTTGAAACAACCGACGTGGTCTTCGCGCTAGACTCCCTGCCGGCCGTGCTGGCGATCACGCGTGACGGCTTCGTCGCCCTCACATCGAACGTCTTTGCGATCCTCGGCCTGCGCTCGCTCTACTTTGCGCTCAACGGCATCATGCAGCTCTTCCGTTACCTGAAGATCGGCCTTGCGCTCATTCTCTGCTTCATCGGCCTAAAAATGCTCATCGAGTCATGGGTCCACGTCAGCATCGGCGTCTCCCTCGGCGTTATCGCCGGCGTGCTGACGGCCTCGATTCTCGCTTCGCTTTTGATCCCGGAGAAAAAGTAAGCCTTACACGATGAAGCGGCGCGTCCACTCGCGCTTGGGCATCGGGCAAGTCTGCCACTTGCCCCAAAGGCGATACCGCCAGCGCGCCACGAGCTTGTAAACCGCGTCGCGCCACGAAGCCGGCACCCAGCCCAACACGGTGCCCATCGCATTGGCAAATCCACCGCAACATTTGAGCGCCGCGGCTACTGCGGTGGTGCGCAGCGTGTATTCCGGCAAATCGCGTCGGCTCCATTCCGGGACGAGCACCATCGAGTCAAAGTCTTCCGTCGGCAGTCCGTGCTGGCGCAGGTAGGCCTGCGCGAGGTCGCTTTGCAGCGGCGCGAATTTCAACCGTCCGTGGCGATCCATGCGCAGCAAGAAGCGCACGCTGCGGTTACACAGTCCGCACTCCCCGTCAAAAAAAAGCACGGGGCCGGTGATCTGGGAGGATTCGCTCATGATTGCTGTTGAGCGTAAACCTCCGCGATGTCGGCCAAATCGCAAGCCGCCTCCGCAACAGCCGCAAATCGCTCGCAGCGCGCCAAGTCAGTGAACATGCCGCGCTCACTGTAATTCACCACGCCGCCTTCCAGTTTCCAAGTGCCGGGCAGCTCTTGAATCTTATGCTGAATTTCCAAGATCAACGCCGCCGCGAAGAATTCCGGCGCGTTGCTGCGCACGAACCAGCGGTTGTCGAACACGGCATTGCCTACTTTGACCTCCTTCGCACCGAAGAGGCTCATGACTTTGCTGCCCAAACCTTCATGCGTAAGTGCGAACGTCAGGCCGCCATGCACGCGCGGCGTCACGGTCATCGCGGACCAAGTCGTCTTCGATTTCCCTGATCCCGTGGTGTAATTATAAAGGCGCACGGCCTTGCCCCGAATCACCCCGCGGGCCTCGGGATTCCGATGGATGCCTAGCACTTTCGGATGCTCGACCATCTGCAGGTTGAGTTGCTCGGCCAGGCGCCGCACATTGGCCTGCGCCCTGTTCGACATCGACACACCGATCCGCCAAATCAGGGCGAAAAACGCCACCACGGCGAAAACGAACAAGAAAAAGGCGAGCACCTCCTTATCCATGGCGGGACCATGGCAAAGCGCTTTCGGGCGCGCGAGTTGTTTTGCAAAAAGCGAAAACAAAACGGACCGGGAGCAAATCGCCCCCGGCCCGCCACCTCATTTACTTAGTTTACCCCAGAAAAATCACGCGACAGTGATGCGGCGCGGTTTGATCGCCTCGGCCTTCGGCACGGTCACGGTCAGCACGCCATCGCTGAGTTCGGCCGAAATCTTCTCGGCGTTGATCGCGTTGTCGTGGGTGAGCACGAGTTCGTAGGTCGCATCGATCGATTCGCGATGAAGCGTGGTCCAGCCTTCGGGCCGTTGCCAAGCGCGGCGGCCGATGACGCGGATCTCGCCGTGGTCGGCGGTTATCTCGACGCCATCTTTCGCAACGCCGGCCATCTGCACGGTCAGGGTGTAAGCTTCGGTCCCTTCGCTCACGCGATAAAGGGGCCGTTGCACCGGACCTGACGAGCGATTGGATTCGTCATTCTTCACTGAAGATGAGCGACGTAGCGTAGGAAGCAGATTGTTGATAAATGACATGATGGTTTTCTCCTTTTGAATGGTTAGTTGATGGCGACGCTGATCTTGCGCGGTTTCGACTCCTCGCGCTTGGGCAAGGTGATGCTGAGCACGCCGTTTTCATAAGCGGCGGAGATCTTATCGGCCTGCACGGTCTCGGGCACGCTGAGCGAGCGTTCGAGCGTGTAGCTTTCTTCGCCGGACTCAGTCTTGGTCTTACGCGTGGCGTTGATGTTCAGATAGCCGTCCACCAATTCGACATGCATGTCGTCGCGGTTGATACCGGGCAGTTCGGCGCGGACATAGGCATTGTCCTTGTCCTCGTAGAGATCGACCGGGAACTGCGTGACCGGCGGGCTGATGAAGTCGTTCAACGTGACGTTGAACAGGCGGTCGATTTCGGCCTCAAGGCCGGTCCACGGCGAGTAGGCGTAGCGGTTGAGCGCAGGAAGGCTGCGCGTGAAGGGTTGATTGTAGCGAATGATTCTCATGGTTGGTTCTCCTGTTAAGGGTGATGTTGGTTGGTGCCATGAGGATTGCAGATAGGATGCCGAAGCCGAATCGCTCTATTTTTCGTTAATCAAAAACTACTTACGATTTTCACCCGCGCATCTCTGAGTAAATTCGACCCGAGGTGCGACGTCACACGTGGGAAAGAACTGCACGATGCTCAAATACGACCGCACTCCTTAAAGCCGGCCACGGTCGGCGCGACCTTGTCAGAGATTATCGAGGCGCTCTCCGGCCGGGCGCAGTTACGGGTTGCCCTGCGGCCAACATTGAGCCCAACTTGTTAAATTGCATGAAGTTCCGAGCGGTGGCATTAATGCTGAGCGGCTTGCTAGCCTGCGGGGTCGCGTGGGCGGAGGAAGAACTGCCGGTCATTCGCTTCGGCATACCGCGCGATGCTGCGCCGCTGTCCTTCGTCGACGAAAACGAGCAACCTCAAGGCTTCACCCCGGAACTGCTGCACGCCATCGCTAAAGTCGGGGGCTTCAAAGCCGATATAACCATCAATTGGTGGAGCGTAAACACGCCGGCCTTCGAACGCGGCGAGCTCGACGCCCTGACGACCGTCAGCAGCACCGACAAAGATCTAGACAAATACAACTACTCCATCGTCAGCGCGACCATCAGCGGAGTGACTTACTCGCGGCCCGGCCAGCCCGTGTTGGACAGCGTCCAAAAATTTGCCGGGAAGAAACTCGGCGCGCTCGCCGGCACCACCGCGCTCACGCACGCGCTACGTCATCCCGAATGGGGTGCCGAGATCGTCACGTTCTACACGCCAGAGGAGTTGCTGCAGGCAACTGCGCAAGGCGAATGCGACGCCGCCTTGCTCACGAGTGCCCTTACGCTGCGCGTGCAAAACGAGCTCGGCCTGCGCAAAGTCATCGTGGAAGACCTCACGCATACCTATCATGTGGTCTTCCACCAGGAGGACGCCAAGCGCTTTGCGCTCTTCAACGAGGCCCTCGCCGCGGTTCGCGCCAACGGCACCTACGATCGCATCTTTGCCAAATGGATCGGCCCGGTGGAACCCCGCCCCATCCATCTATCCGATCTGCGCCCTTACGTGATGCCGATAGCAGGCGTAGTGTTAGCCGTCGTGATCATCTTCTGGTGGCAACGCCGCACCCTCGCCCATGTGGCGCGCCATGCCGAAGCCCTGCGCCAAAGCCGGCTCGAGCTTGAGCAAACCAATCACAAACTAGCCGCGGCCATCACTCGCGCCGAGCAAATGGCCGCACAGGCCGATCAAGCCAATCAGGCCAAGAGCAGCTTCCTCGCGATGATGAGTCACGAGATTCGCACGCCCATGAACGGCGTCATCGGCATGGTAGATCTGCTGCGCGACAGCCCGCTCACGGCTGAGCAGCAATTCCTCGTTTCCACCGCGCGCAACAGTGCGGAATCGCTCCTCGATATCATCAACGACATTTTAGATTTCTCAAAAATCGAGGCCGGCCAGCTGCAATTCGACGACCATCCATTCAACGTGCGCGAGGTCATCAACGGCGCGATCACTTCGTTTACCGAGATCGCCAAGGCCCAAAATCTCAAACTCACCCAGAGCGTTTCACCCGATGTGCCGGAGCAACTCCTCGGCGACGCCGGCCGGCTCAACCAGATTTTGGTCAATCTGATTGGCAACGCTCTGAAGTTCACGCCATCGGGCGGCGTGTCACTGGAAGTCACCACAGAATCAATTACGGACAACAAGGCCCGGCTGCGTTTCGCCATTTGCGACACCGGCATCGGCCTCACCGCTGAGGAACAGGCACGCTTGTTCCAACCCTTCACCCAAGCTTCCTCCGGCACGACGCGCAAATACGGCGGCACCGGCCTCGGCCTCGCCATCTGCAAGCAGCTCGCGGAAAAAATGCACGGGCAGATCGGCGTCACCAGCGTGCTTAACAAAGGCTCCACCTTCTGGTTCACCATTAAACTACCCACAGTCGCCGCGCTCCCGCCCTCGCCAGCGCCACACACAGATACTCCGCCGACCCAAACCGTCGATCTCAGCCGGCTCCGCATTCTGGTCGCCGAGGACAACGCGGTTAATCGCAACGTCGTCGCCATGCAGCTCAAACGGCTCGGCGGACAACCTGTGCTGGTCGAAAACGGCGTGGCCGCGGTCGAAGCTGTGCAAAGCCAGCCCTACGATGTTGTGTTAATGGATTGCGAGATGCCGGAGATGGACGGCTACGAAGCTACCCGGAAAATCCGCACTTGGGAGGCCGAACGGCGCGAACGCGGCGAAACAGTCGTGCCGTTGTTCATCATCGCTTTGACCGCCAAGGCCATGAGCGGTGATCGCGAAGTCTGCCTAAACGTCGGCATGAACGATTACTTGAGCAAACCGCTGCGCGCGCCCGAGCTCATCGCCGCGCTCAGCCAAGTTCTGACCTCGCTCAACCGCTGACACGATTTAGCCCGATCGGCGGAAAAAATATCCGTGCCGATTGACACGCGGCGTGGTTGGCTGCGCCTTCAGATCATGAAATTCGATTTTGAGACTCCGCCCGAACGCCTCGGGACCGATTCACAGAAGTGGCAGAAATATGCCGGCCGCGACATTTTGCCGATGTGGGTTGCCGACATGGATTTCAAATCCGCACCCGCGATCATCAAGGCGCTGCACGACCGCGTGGATCACGGTGTGTTCGGTTACGCGCGCCCGACCAAGTCCACGATGGACGCCATGGTCGGCGCGCTGCAGCGCCGTTACGGGTGGACCATCGATCCGTCATGGATCGTATGGCTGCCCGGGCTCGTCTGCGGTCTCAACGTCACCGCGCAAGCATTCGCGGAGCCCGGCGACGAAGTGCTGACGCTCTCACCCATTTACCCGCCGTTCATGACCGCGCCGAAAAACAGCGCGCGCAAATCCGTGCAAGTGCCGCTGCTCCTGCAAAACGGCCGTTGGGAAATCGACTGGGTTGCGCTCGAGGCCGCCGTCACGCCGCGCACCAAGCTGTTTCTCCTCTGCAGCCCGCACAATCCCGTGGCCCGCGTTTGGCGTCGTGAAGAACTCGTGCGCCTCGCTGAGTTCTGTCTGAAGCACAACCTCGTGCTGTGCAGCGACGAGATTCACTGCGACCTCATTCTCGAAAATCTGCCGCACATTCCGACCGCGCTGCTCGGCGACGAAATCGCCAAGCGCAGCATCACGCTGATGGCGCCGAGCAAGACCTACAACGTGCCCGGACTCGGCACATCGTTCGCCGTCATTCCCGACGCAGCGCTGCGTGCACAATTCGTTCGCGCCACCGCTGGCATCGTCGCCGAAGTTACCACGCTGGGTTACGCCGCCTGCGAAGCCGCCTATCGCGATTGCGAAGACTGGCGCCAGGAGTTGCTAACCACTTTGCGCGGCAACCGCGACTACTTGATCGAGTTCGTGAAAAACGAACTGCCCGGCGTCAGCATCGACGCACCAATTGAGGCGACCTATCTCGCATGGCTCAATGTGCGCACGCTCAACCTGCCGGATCCGATCGCGCATTTCGAAGCGCACGGCGTCGGCCTGAGCGATGGCGCGTTCTTCGGCGCGCCCAAAGGTCATTACGTGCGCATCAACTTCGGTTGTCCACGAAGCACAGTGATCGAGGGCCTGCGCCGCATGAAAAACGCTGTCGCGGCCATTGCCTGATCCGGTCATGTTTCCGTCATGTCTCGCGTTGCCAAGATTCTGTTCCTGATCGTCGTCGCCATCGCCTTGGCGCAGGCCGGATGGCACTACGCGCATCTGCCGGAAACCGTCGCGACGCACTTCGACATGGAGGGCAAGGCCAACGGTTGGATGCCGCGCGGTAATCATTTCGCGCTGCAAGCAGGCCTTGTGATTCTGCTGGGCGCGCTATTCGGCAACGGCAAACGGTTGCTGCAACGTCTGCCGGATCGCTTCATCAACATTCCACATCGCGACTACTGGCTCGCGAAGGAACGGCGGCAGGCGACGCTCGCCGCGCTCGATAACATGTTCGGCGCCCTCGGCATCGTGATCATGGGATTTTTCATGGCGATGTTTCAACAGATCTACCTCGCCAATTTTACCGGCACGCTGACGTTGAAAATGACGCCACTGATCATCGGTCAGTTCGTTTTCATCGTCGGCCTGATTTGCGTCATGATGTTCCGCTTCCGGCCGCCGACCAACCAAAGTTCGCACCAGCGCCGGCGTTCCTGAAATGCGCATCGGTCCTTACGAGCTCACGAGCAATCTCTTTCTCTCGCCGCTGGCGGGTTACACCAACCTGCCGTTTCGCGTCACGCTGCGCGAACTCGGCGGACTCGGCTGGACCACGACTGATCTCGTCAACGCGCGCTCTTTGATCGAGCGCAACCCAACCGCGATGCGCATGGTCGCCTCTTCGCCCGAGGACCAGCCGTTTGCGATTCAACTTTTCGGCAGTGTGCCGGAGGAAATGCGAGACGCCGCGATCCTCTGCCAAGAACTCGGTGCTCAATCCGTGGACATCAACATGGGTTGTCCGGTGAAGAAGGTCGTAAAAATCGGCGGCGGCTCGGCGATGATGACCGAACTCGACAAAACCGCGGCTCTCGTGCGCGGCATGCTCGAGGCCGTGAAAATTCCTGTCACCGCCAAGATGCGTCTCGGTTGGGACGATGATAATCTCACCGCGCCCGATCTCGCACGCGTGCTGGAGGACGCCGGCGTGGCCGCCGTCTTCATTCACGGCCGCACGCGCGCGCAAGGTTTCAGCGGCCGCGTCAATCTCGCCGGCATCCGCAGCGTCGTCGAAGCCGTGAAAACCATTCCCGTCATCGGCAATGGCGACGTGACCACGCCTGAAGCCGCCAAGCACATGCTCGACGAAACCGGTTGCGCCGGTGTGAGCATCGGTCGCGGCGCGTTTTACGATCCGTGGATTTTCCGCCGCACCGATCACTTGCTGCGCACCGGAGAAATTCTGCCCGAACCGTCGTTCGCCGAACGCGTGCGCGTGATGCAACGGCACTTCGATCGCTACGTGGATTTTTACGGCGAGGAACACGGTGCACGTCTCTTCCGCAAAGTCGCGCCGTGGTATGCGAAACGTTTCGGACCGGCGAAGCCGTTTAAGCAGGACGTCATCACCATCAAGTCGCGCGCCGATTTTGCCGCCGTGCTCGAGCGCTACATCGCGTGGCGCGCGCAGTTCTGCGATGAGAACGGCGAACTGCTGCCTCGCTTCGCGCTGAGCCCGATGACAGCTTCGTTCATGCGCGACGAAGACGATATCCACGAGCGCAACGCCATTCCCGTGCCCAAGGGCCCGGTGGATGTGTGGTAAACTATCCGCCATGACCTCCAGCGACAGTTTTTGGGAACTGATTCTCGGCACCATCATCGCGTTGGTTCCGCTGATCAATCCGCTCGCCGCCGCTCCGACCTTTCTCGCCATCACCGAAGGCGACACACCCGCTCGTCGCAATCAGCAGCTCCTCATGGCGTGCATTTACATGGTGATGATTCTGGTCGGCTTTCTCGTCGGTGGTTCATTCATCATGAGTTTCTTCGGGCTTTCGATGCCCGGCCTGCGCATCGCGGGCGGCCTGCTCGTGGCCAGCATCGGTTCGAGCATGTTGTTCGCAGCGCCGAGCAATCCCGAAGACGAACACGCCGCAGCCAAGACCAAGCGCGACATCGCCTTCTCGCCGCTCGCCATGCCGATGCTCGCGGGGCCGGGCGCGATCGCCGTGACGCTAGGTTTCACTTCACTCGCCCGAGGTCCGGTGGGCTACCTCGCAATCATCATCGGTATTCTGATCGTGGCCTTGATGATTTATGTGACGCTGCGCCTCTCCAGTAAGATCGTGCTCGTCATCGGGCAGACCGGCATGAACGCGTTGACAAAAATCATGGGCTTTCTGCTTCTCTGCATCGGCGTTCAATTCGTCGTCAACGGCGTGCTCGGCATCGCCACCGACCCCGCGGTCTTGCAGCGCATTCGCGACGCGTTCGCGAGCTGACTTTGCTTCTTTCCATGAAATCAACCGTTTCCCCATTTGGTGCTGCGCAATGGATCTGGCCCGAAGATCATCGCTGGGATTTGCACAACAGCTTCGTGCTGTTCCGTCATGAGATTACGCTGGAGCGCACGCTCAAACGCGCGCCGCTCTTTATCACGGCCGATCAAAGCTATCAGCTCTACATCAACGGTTCGTTTGTGTGCCGCGGCCCGGCTCGCGGTTTTCAACACTCCTGGCCTTACGACGAAGTGGATGTCGCACGCTGGCTCGTGCCCGGTCGCAACGTCATCGCTGTGCGCGCGCACAATCCCGGCCTGAGCAATTTTCAATACCTCAGCCGCAGCTACGCCGGCCTGCTCGTTTATGCGAAGTGGGGTCGCGTGCTTATCCAAACCGACAAGTCGTGGAAATGCGTGCAACAACCCGGCATTCAGCGCGACACCGTGCAGAGCAGTCATCAGCTTTTCCCTCAGGAGCATTATGATGCGCGCGCCGGACTCGCCAATTGGACGCACACCGATTTCGACGACAGCAATTGGAAATCGCCGGTGCTCTGGCCGCAGGGACGTCTGCCGTGGACCAGTTTGGAACCGCGCGGAATTCCGATGATGTTCGAAGTGGCCGAACGGCCCGGCCACATCATCGGCACCAATGAAGGCGTTTGCGCCGAAGGTTGGCGCACCACGCGCAATCTCTATCCGCTGCGCCAAAGCGAAGATCACACGCATCGCCCGGTGGAAGGCGTCCTGCTGAACCAACCCGCAGACGTCAACACGCCGGGCGGATTGCCTGCGGCAAATTTCAAGGTTCCCGCCGCCGGCGAAAATCGATTCCGCAGTTACCTGATTGATGTGGGCCGGCCCGTCGTCGGCAGTTTTTCACTTGCCGTCGGAAACACGCAGGGCGGCGAGACGATCGACATCGTTTACGTCGAAGGCGTCGAGTTCGACACGCTCAAACCCATGCTGCGTTATCCTGACGGCAGCCGAGTGACCTTCAGCACACGGCTCATCTGCAAAGCCGGCCTCACTGAGCATCGCTTCTATCATCCGTTCGGTTTTCGCTACGCCGTCGTGACGGTGCGTGACAGTCGCACGGACATTCAAGTGTCGTTGTGTCTGCATCGCACGGGTTATCCGGTTAAGCGCATCGGTAGTTTCTCGAGCTCGGAAAAACTGCTCGCACGTATTTGGGAAACCTGCGCGTGGTCGCAACAGAACTGCATGCTCGATGCCTACGTCGACACCCCGTGGCGCGAACAGGCGCAATGGTGGGGCGACGCGCGCGTGCAGGCATGGAACACTTTCCATCTGAGCGGTGATACCCGTCTCTTCGCCCGCGGCATTCGTCAGATTGGCGCACAGACCACCGCAGATGGCGTAACTTACGGCCACGCGCCGACGATGGCGCACAACTGCGTGCTGCCGGACTTCACGCTCATTTGGATCATCACGCTGTGGGATTACTACTGGCAGACCGGCGACCTCACACCCTTCCGCAGCCAGCTCGCGACAGTTGAAAACGCGCTCGCGTATTTCGAGAAGCACACCGGCAAGCACGGTCTGGTCGAATACGACGACCGCTATTGGCTCTTTCTCGATTGGGCCACTCTCTTCAAGGAGGGCGCGCCAAGCATCTACAATCTCTGGCTGCTCATCGCGCTCGACAAACTCGCCGAACTGCACCGCCTCACACGCGATGCAAAGGCCGCCGCACGTTGCGAACGGTGGGCCGGACGTTTGCGCACGGCGTTGAAGAAATTGATCGATGCGCGCGGCTTGATGCGCGACGGCATCGATTGGAAGGGCCGCATCGTCAAAACCACTTCGCCGCACGCCCAAGTTCTCGCCATCACCGCAGGTCTCGCACCGAAGTCGGAGAAGGTCATGGAGAAATTCCTCGTGGATTATCTGCGTGATGAATCCGGCCACCAATCACACCCGAGCGCGTATTGGATCACATATGTCTATTCGTTGCTCGCGGAGCGCGGTCACGGTTCCGCGGTGCTCGCACACATGCGTCCACGCTGGGAACCGATGATCGCCTACGGTTCAACCTATGAAACATTCGGTGCCGAGCACCTAGGCTTCATCAACAGCCGTTCACACGCTTGGTCAGCGCACCCATTGTTTCATCTCATGCAAATTCTCGGTGGTGTGCGCCAAACCGCCCCCGCTTGGAAACGCGTGAACTTCGCTCCAGTATTCGAGGGCGATCACGCCGACGTCACAATCCCGACGCCGCAAGGCGTCATCCGCAGTGCATGGCGTAAGACCGATGGTGCGATCAAAGTCGAACTGTCATTGCCCAAGGGCATCACGGCCGATGCACGATTGCCGGGATTGAAATCCCAGCGCGTCACCGACCGTAAAGCGTGGATGTTACCGCTCGGTTAACGGTCAGTATTTGCGCTTCACAATCGCGCCCGACGGATCGCGAAAGACGATCTGCTTTTCGTCGGGCTCAACACCCGCAAAACTGATGCCGAGCGTGGGTTCAACGATCTCCCCTTCCTTGTAAGTGCGACCGTTGAGCAACGCGCGCGCGGGCGAACCTTGAAACACGCCATTGATGCGGACGTCGGCCACGAAGGATTGAAACGCCGGGCTGGCCTCGACCGCGGAGAGCATCGTCGTGGTTGTCACGGTGATGCCTTGGGAAATCTTTGTTTGGGAAATCGCCGCCACGCTGACTTCTGCCGGTGGCTTTTCAACCGGCGGCGTGGGCGTGTTGTCGGCCATGACTTCATTCACAGGTTCCTCAAGACTGGCGTTGTGCGCGGCGACGACATCGCGCGCCTTGGCAATCAACTGCCCGGCCATTGATTGAGGCTCGGCGCTTTGAGCGACATCGGCCGGCGCAGGAGCTGGCGCGGGCGCAACAGGTCTGCGCACCAAGATCGGTTCGGGTTGCGGCACATCCAAATAGATGGCCCACACCGCATAACCGCCGCCGCCCAAAATGAGCACGAGCAACACCAACAACAAAATGAGCGTCGGCTTGCGTGGCGGACGCCGTTTCTTGAGCGGCACAGGCGGTTTGCCGCCTGGCGGTTTCGGCGCCGGAGCCGCTGAAGCTGGTGGTGGGCTTTCAGCAGCCGGAGGCGGAACAGGAATCGGACTCGCCGTGGATGTGACTACCAGCTTGGGCGGCGGGATAGACGGAGGAACCGCAGCAGCAGGAGCCGCTTCCGGCGTCGCTGTCTGGGACTTAAGTTTAAATTTTGGCGCCGCGTCCTCTGCAGGCGTTGCTTCGACCGGCGCTGCCGCAGGTGGCGGCGGTGAAGTTTCTTCCGGTTTCGCCTCATTGGCTGGCTCAGCCGCAGGCTCCGCGGCAATCTTCGGCTTGAGTCGCAAGCGTGACGCAGAAGATTCCGGAGTCGCTTCCTCGGAGACAGGCTCCTCCTCTGCTGGCGCAGGATCGGGTTGCGCTGATTTTTCCGGCTCCGCCGCGGCCGGTTCTGTATTCAAGCGCGGTTTGAGCCGCAGGCGCGGCGTCTCGGTTTGCGCGTTTGGTGCAGGGTCAGCAGGAGTGGGAGTAGCAGCCGCCGGAGCTTCAGCCGGGGATTCAGCCGTCTCGGAACGCAAGCGGGGTTTTAAGCGCAGAGGCGGTGGGTTGGGCTCTTCACTCATGGCGAATTCGGATTCTGCACGAATAGCGTTTCCCACGAAAACCAAAAGATTCTCTCGCGGTCAATGAATGGCTGTCTGTAATCGTCCCTTGTTATGTCAGTTCCATCGCGTTGTTTGCTCGTTTGTCTGGTGATCCTCATGCCTCTGTTTGCCGGTTGCATCGGGTTTCGCAAAAAAGCCGAAGAAAAATCGGTCACGACCCAAGTGGAGGAGAACTTCAAACATCGCTGGGTCGAAAAGCGCAGCGCGGAGCTCGCCGGCCAAGGAATCGCGCAAGATGAAGCGCGCCGTCAGGCGCTCATTGAGTTTCGGAACAAATACGAGTTCACGGGCGCGGCCCATCAATGAGC
>Ga0207868_1001403_pt1 | contig 17353 bp, 15 predicted proteins | sample Passage237B_FD_187370 | JGI IMG/M metagenome (GOLD analysis project Ga0207868, IMG submission 187370) | Cellulose adapted compost microbial communities from Newby Island Compost Facility, Milpitas, CA, USA - Passage2 37B (SPAdes) (version 3) ... | reverse complement strand
GCCGAAGGCCGCGGTCAGGGCGTCGGCCATGACCCGGTACTTGCCCTCGTTGATCGAGGAGATGGCGTACATCACCACGAAGAAGGCCAGCAGCAGGGTCATCAGGTCGGCGTAGGGAATGGCCCACGCCTCGTGGTTGATGTGGTCCTCGTGTTTCTGCTTGCGGGCCATGGTGTCCTGGCCCTCAGTGCAGGAAGCCGGCCAGCTTGGATTCGATGTTGCGCGGGTTCTCGCCCTGGGCGATGGCGATCAGGCCCTCGATGATCATCTCGCGCTCGCCGCTGCGGCGGGAGATCACCGCCTTGAGCTTGGCCGAGACCGGCAGGAAGAACAGGTTGGCCGAGGCGATGCCGTAGATGGTGGCGGTGAAGGCCGCGGCGATGCCGTGGCCCAGCTTGCTCGGGTCGGCCAGGTTCTTCATCACCGCGATCAGGCCGAACACCGCGCCGATGATGCCCAGGGTCGGGGCGTAGATGCCCATGCCCTCGAACACCTTGGCCGCGGCCAGGTCCTGGTGCTCCTGGCCCTCCAGGTCGATTTCCAGCATGTGCCGGATCTGCTCCGGTTCCACGCCGTCCACCAGCATCTGCAGGCCCTTCTTCAGGAAGGGGTCGGTCTGCTCGGCCACCTGCTGCTCCAGGCCCAGCAGGCCCTGGCGGCGGGCGATGTTGCTCCATTCGATCAGCTGCGCCATCAGCGCCTCGCGGTCGCCGGCCGGCGGCTTGATGATCCAGCCGATGATGCCGAAGGCGCGTTTGAACACCGGCGGCGGGGTATGCACCAGGATCGCGGCCACCGTGCCGATGATCACGATGACGAAGGCGGCCGCCGACCACAGCGAGCTCAGGCCCGCGCCCTTGAGGATGCTGCCGCCAACCAGCGCCGCCAGGGCGAGGATCAGTCCGATGAGGCTGAGGATGTCCATGCAGCAGCTATCGGCGCGGAAGGGGCAGGCTTGAGTCCCGGGGCGCGGTCCGGGTCACGGAATGCCAGATCGGCCGGGCCTGGGCCGGGCTGCGGGAGCAGCGGCGAGGCTGGCCCAGGTGCCGGCTGACGGGTGCTGGCAAGGGGCCTGCTGCGGCCCTGTCGCCGGTGTTGGCCGGGAAGCTATAGTCAGCCGGCAGGCCCGCCCGGCCAGGGACTGGTTCATCCACGGCCCCGAGGGGCGTCCAGGAAGGAGGGGGCAAGATGGAGACGGGTATCAGGATGGCGGCGCGGCTGCTCGCGCTGGGGCTGCTGCTGGGGCTGGGCGGCGTGGCCGTGGCCGCCCCGGTGCCAGTGGAGGCCTTCGCCGCGCAGCAGACCTTCGACAAGCCGGCCGTGTCCAGCAACGGCTCCTACCTTGCGGTGGCGGCGGACCTGGGCAATGACGAGCACGGGATCATGGTCTTCCGCCTGGCGGACATGGGCCAGACCGCCTTCATCAAGCTGCCGCGCTACGAGCTGGCCAACGAGCTGTACTGGGTCAGCGATACCCGCCTGATCTACGTCAAGGGCGGCAAGTGGGGCGCGCGCGAGGAGCCGTTCGACTTTGGCGAGATCATCGCCATGGACTACGACGGCAAGAACCACAAGTACATCTACGGCTACAAGGAATCCACGGTCGGGATGGGCCTGGAGGCCGGACATGGCAACGTCGAGGGGCTGCCACTGGTGCCCAACGGCAAGTTCTACATGACCCGCAGCAACCCCGAGAGCGCCATCGGCCGCAGCCTGCTGTACGAGGTCGACGCCAGCAGTGGCCGGCACCGGCTGGTGGCCGACGTCGGCGGCGAGCAGAACCTCAGTTTCGTCCTCGATGCCAGCGGGGAGCCGCGCTTTGCCCACGGCCGCAACAAGGACGACGACCAACTGCTGTTCGTGAACGAAGGAGGCAAGTGGCGCCGGATTCCCAACGCGAGCGTCGGCGGGGTCTTCGTCCCGCTGGCTTTGACTGCGGACGGCAACCAGGTCTACGGCACCTTTTCCGCCGATGACGGCCCCTCCTACCTGGTCAAGGCCGACCTTGGCCTGGGCAACCGCCAGGTGCTGGCCGGGGACGGCTTCAACGACGTGGGCAGGGTGATCTGGGACAGCCGGCGCCAGCCGCTGGCGGTGGAGCTGAGGGGCGGCAAGCCCAAGGTGGTGCTGCTGGATCCGGCTTCCCCCGATGCCCGCCTGTACCAGGAGATCCTGGCCGGTTTCCCGGGGCAGCACGCGGTCTTTGCCGGCCACAGCGCCGATGGCAGCGTTTCGCTGATCTACATCTACAGCGACCGCAACCCGGGCGAGTGGGCGATCATGGACCGGCGCAAGGACACCCTGGCGCGCCTGCTCCAGCACAACCCGGCGATCGACCCGCAGCAGATGGGCCAGCAGCGCTACGTGCGCTTCAAGGCCGGCGATGGCCTGGAGCTGGACGGCTACCTGACCGTTCCCCCGGGCGTGGCCGAGCCCAGGGGCCTGCCCATGGTGCTGGTCCCGCATGGCGGTCCGCACTTCGTCTCCGACAGCTGGGGCTTCGATACCGACGCCCAGTTCCTGGCCTCGCGCGGCTACCTGGTCCTGCAGGTCAACTACCGTGGCTCGGGCGGGCGCGGCTACGGCTTCATGCAGGCCGGCTACCGGCAGTGGGGCAGCCGCATCCAGGACGACCTGGCCGACGGCATCCGCTGGGCGGTGCAGCAGGGCTTTGCCGACCCGGGACGGGTCTGCGTGTACGGGGCCAGTTTTGGCGGCTATTCGGCCATGCTCCTGGCCGCGCGCGAGCCGGAGCTGGTGCGCTGCGCGGCCGGCATGGCCGGCCTGTACGACCTGCGCTCGCTGTCCAGCAGCAAGAGCGATGCCTCTCGCAGCTACCGTGCCCAGGCCTTCCTGGCCCGGGCCGCCGGCCGTGACAACGAGGAACTGGTGGCCAATTCGCCGGTGTCGATGGCCGCCAGGATCCGGGTGCCGGTGTTCCTGGCCCACGGCCAGGCCGACGAGCGCACCCCGTTCAACCAGGCCGAGGCCATGCGCAAGGCCCTGCAGCGGGCCGGTAACGAGCCGCTGTGGATGGCGGTGCCCAAGGAAGGCCACGGCTTCTATGCCGAGAAGAACGTGGTCGCCTTCTACCGGCAGCTCGAGCAGTTCCTGGGCGCCAATCTCGGTTCCGGCAAGTGAGTCTGTGGTCTTGCCCCGGCGGTCACTGCACGCGGGCAAGGTAGGGGCGGGCCGGGTGGCGTGATGCGGGGGCGGGTGGACGCAGTTGCGCTCACCCCGTCGCGCGCAGCCCGTCCACGTCCAGGATCAGGGCCAGGCGGCCGTCGCCGATCAGGGTCGCCCCGGCGTAGCCGGGCAGGCCGCGCAGGGCGCGGGGCAGGGGCTTGATCACCACTTCCTCGCGGCCTCGGACCTGGTCCACGATCAGGCCGAAGCGGGAGTCGCCCATCTGCAGCACGACCACGGTCAGCAGCTGGGCCTCGCTGGGTTCGATGCCCAGCCAGCGGCGCAGGTCGACCAGCGGCAGGGTGTGCGAACCGCGGTCCAGCACCGGGCGGCCGTCGAACCAGCCCAGCGAGGCGGCGGTGGCGTGCAGCACTTCCTGGACACGGGCCAGTGGCAGCGCGTAGGCGGCCTCGCCGGCCTGGACCAGCAGGGTGGGCAGGATGGCCAGAGTCAGCGGCACCCGGATCAGGAAGCGGCTGCCGCGTCCGAGCTCGGACTGGATCTGGATCTGGCCGCCCAGTTCGCGGATGCGCGACTGGACCACGTCCATGCCCACGCCTCGGCCGGAGATGTCGGTGACCTGGGCCTTGGTCGAGAAACCGGGCAGGAACACCAGGTTCAGGCATTCGTCCACGCCCAGGCGGGCGGCGGCCTCCGGGTCCAGCAGGCCTTTCTCGCGGGCCTTGGCGCGCAGGCGCTCGGGGTCGATGCCGGCGCCGTCGTCCTGGACCTCGATGGTGACGTAGTCGCCTTCCTGCTGCGCGGCCAGGCGCAGCCGGCCCACCCGCGGTTTGCCGGCGGCTTCGCGGATCTCGGGCGGTTCGATGCCGTGGTCGATGCCGTTGCGCACCAGATGCACCAGCGGGTCGGCCAGGGCCTCGACCAGGTTGCGGTCCAGTTCGGTGTCGGCGCCGACCATTTCCAGGTCCACTTCCTTGGACAGCGAGCGGGCCACGTCGCGGGCGACCTTGGGGAAGCGCGAGAACACCTTGCCCACCGGCTGCATGCGGGTGCGCATGACCGCCGACTGCAGGCGTGCGGTGGCCACGTCCAGGCTGCCGACGGCGCGGTCCAGCTCCTCGTCCTTGAGCCGGGTGCGCAGGGTCTTGAGCCGGTTGCGGGCCAGCACCAGCTCGCCGATCAGGTTGACGATGGCGTCCAGGCGGCGGGTGTCCACGCGCACGGTGTGCTCGGCCTCGCCGGCACCGGCCGGACGCGGGGGCGGCGAGGTCGGGCGCGGGGCCGCGGGCTTGGGCGCGGCCGGCCTGGGGGCCGGATTGGGCGCGGCCGCCGCGGGCGCGGCCGCGGGCAGGGGTTTGGCCCCCGGAGCGGCGCCGCCGTGCAGCTGGTCGAGCAGGGCTTCGAATTCGTCGTCGGTGATGACGTCGCTGCTGCCGGCCGTGGCCGGGGCCGCGGCGGGCCTGGCCGCCACGGGCTTGGCGCCGGGCGCGGCGCCGCCGTGGAGCTGGTCGAGCAGGGCCTCGAACTCGTCATCGGTGATCATGTCCCCACCGCCGGACGGTGCCGGCGCGGGGGCGGCCGCCACCGGTGCCGGCGCGGCTGCCGGTGCGGCGTCCAGGCTGAACTGGGCGATCAGTTCCGGCGGGGCCGGCTCGGGCTCGGTGCCGGCGCTGACCGCGTCGAGCATGGCCTGCAACCAGTCCAGGGAACGCTGGGCGGCGTCGAAATGCTGCGGCTCCAGCACCGCCTGGCCGGAGCGGGCCGCGCCCAGGGTTTCCTCGGCGGCATGGCACAGCTCCACCATCTGGGTGATGCCGAGGAAGCCGGCGCCGCCCTTGAGGGTGTGGAAGCCGCGGAAGACCGCGTTGAGCTGGTCGCGGTCCTCGGGGGCATGCTCCAGGGCCACCAGCTGCTCACCGAGGCGATCCAGGATCTCCTGGGCCTCGATGATGAAATCGGCAGCGATGTCCGGCGTGACCCCGCTCATGGTTTACAGCCCCAGGTCGGAAAGCAGGGCGTCGGCGTCCACCTGGGAAACCGCGTGGCGGTCCAAGCCTTCCACGGCCGGCCCGGCCAGGAAGGAATCGTTGGCCGCTTCCTGCGGCGGCAGGCCCAGTTCGCTGAAGCCCTCGTGGACCTTGCGCACGATCCCGGCCACGCGCCGGATGATCTGCCCGGTCAGGTCCTGGTAGCTCTGGGTCAGGGCGATCTCGGTGAGGTTGTGGCGGATCCGGTCCAGGACCTGGTCCTGGCCGTCGGTCACCCCTTCGGCGCGCAGGCCCTCGACCAGGGAACGGCATTCGTCGGCCAGGTCCAGGGTGCGGTGGGTGGCCTTCTCGGTCATTTCGATGACGTGGTCCAGGCGGGCGCAGGCGTCATCCAGCTCGGCATTGCGGTGGTCCTCGCCGGGGACCTGGGGCAGTTCCCCCAGGGCCTGGCTCAGTTCCCGCGCCAGCCGGCCAAGTCCCTGCACCAGCGGCCGGGTGCGGGCCTGGGCAAGGGCGTCGATTTCGGCGCGCATGGCCGATTCGTCGCCGCGCTCCAGCGCGTCCAGGGCTTCGTGCAGGCGCTGGATCAGCGCGGCGCGCTCGGGGGAGACAGATGCGTTCATGCCGTGGCCGCCAGCCGTTCGAAGATCTTGCTGACCTTTTCTTCCAGGGTCTGCGCGGTGAAGGGCTTGATGATGTAGCCGTTGACCCCGTTCTGGGCCGCTTCGATGATCTGCTCGCGCTTGGCCTCGGCGGTGACCATCAGCACCGGCAGGGTCTTGAGCTTCTCGTCGGCGCGGATGGCTCGCAGCAGGTCGATGCCGGTCATGCCCGGCATGTTCCAGTCGGTGATCACGAAGTCGAACGGCTGCGTGCGCAGGGCCGCCAGCGCCGTGGTGCCGTCGTCGGCCTCGGCGGTGTTGGTGAAGCCCAGATCATTGAGCAGGTTCTTGACGATGCGGCGCATGGTCGAGAAATCGTCGACGATCAGGATGCGCATGTTCTTGTTCACTTCGTGCTCCGTTTCAGGTGCCGCAGGTTCTGCATGGGGTAGGTCGTGGGGGCGGGAAGCTTACTCGTCGCTCAGGCCGGCGTCGCGCGACTCGTAGTCGGACAGGCGGCTGCGCAGGCGCAGCACGGCCTGGCCGTGGATCTGGCATACCCGCGACTCGCTCACTCCCAGCACGGCGCCGATTTCCTTGAGGTTGAGCTCCTGCTCGTAGTACAACGACAGCACCAGCTGCTCGCGTTCGGGCAGGTTGCCGATCGCGGCGGCCAGCTCGCGGCCGAAGTCGCTGCGCTCCAGGGCCTGCTGCGGGGTGGGCCCGCCACTGTGGACCTGGACCTCGCCGTGGTCTTCCACGTGCGAATCCAGGCTCAGCACCTGGCCGCGCGAGGCGTCCTCGAGCAGGCGCAGGTACTCGGGCAGGGGCATGTCCAGGCGGGCGGCCACTTCCTGCGGGGAGGCGGCGCGGCCAGTGGCCTGCTCGATCTCGCGCACCGCGGCGGCGGCGTCGCGGGCGCGGCGGTGGACCGAGCGCGGCACCCAGTCACCGCGGCGGATCTCGTCGATCATGGCGCCGCGGATGCGGATGGAGGCATAGGTCTCGAACGAGGCGCCCTGCTCGGGGTCGTAGCTGCGGCTGGCCTCGATCAGGCCGATCATGCCGGCCTGGATCAGGTCGTCGATCTCGACGCTGGCCGGCAGGCGCGCGGCCAGGTGGTGGGCGATCCGGCGCACCAGGTCGGCATGCCGGGACACGGCGTCGTCGGCCGCGGTGCGGGCGACGGCGCGGTATTCGGCCAGGGCGTTCATGCCGCCGCCCCCTGCCGGATCATCCGGTCCACGAAGAACTCGATGTTGCCGCGCGGGTTGGCCGGCGGCTCCCAGCGGGCGGCGCGGCGGGCGATCTCGGCGATGGCCCGGGCCGAGGGGCTGGCCGGGTAGGCGGTGGCCACCGCCTGCTGGCGCTGCACGGCCATGCGCAGCCACTCGCAGTGGGGCACCGCGCCGAGGAAGTTGAGCGAGACATCGCCCAGGAAGCGCTCGCAGACCCGGGACAGTTTGTCGTACAGGCCGCGGCCCTCGGCCGGGCTGCGGACCATGTTGGCCACCACCTGGACCCGGTGCACGCCGCGCTCGCGCGAGAGCACCTTGATCAGGGCGTAGGCGTCGGTGATCGAGGCCGGCTCGTCGCAGACCACCACCACCGCGTCCTGGGCGGCCTGGCAGAAGGTCAGGACGCTGTCGCTGATGCCGGCGGCCGTATCTACAAGAAGAATATCAAGTTCCCGCTGCAGGTCATTGAAAACATTGACAAGACCCACGTGCTGGGCGGGCTGCAGCTCGGCCATGTGGGGGCGCCCGGAGGCGGCCGGGATGACCATCATCCCGCCCGGCCCATCCAGGATCAGCTCGTCCAGGTCGCAGCGCCCGGCGATCAGGTCGGCCAGGGTGTGCTGCGGCGACAGGCCCAGCAGGACATCGACGTTGGCCAGGCCCAGGTCGGCGTCCATCAGCAGGGTGCGCTTGCCCAGCATGGCCAGCGAGGCGGCCAGGTTGACCGACAGGTTGGTCTTGCCCACGCCGCCCTTGCCGCCGGTGATGGCGATGCTGCGGACGGGTGTCAGGGGGGCGGCGTGATTGGCGTTGCTGGGATTCATATAAGGGGTTGGCGGCTCATGCGACAGCATGGTCGTGCTCCGGCATGTTCGGCTTATCGGCAGCGCGGCGCAGATCTTCAAGGCGAAGAACGATGCTGGCGGCATTGGCCCGGTGCAGGTCCTCCGGGACCCGCTGGCCGTCGGTCAGCCAGGTCAGGGGCATCTGGTGGTCCACCACCACCGACAGGGCGCTGCCCAGGCGGCCGGTCTCGTCCACCTTGGTCAGGACCACGCCCTGGGGGCGGGCGGCGGAGAACCGGCGCACCACCTCGTCCAGGTCGGCGTAATGGGAGTTGGCCGGCAGCACCAGCAGGGTCGAGACCTGGCGGGCGGCGCGCAGCCAGTTGAGCTGGGCGGCCAGGGCGCGGTCGCGCTGGCCCAGGCCGGCGGTGTCCACCAGGATCAGGCGGTAATCCTCCAGGCGCTGCAGCAGGCTCATCAGGGCCGCGTCGCTGTCGGCCTCGTGCACGGCCACGCCCAGGGCGCGGCCGTAGCCGTGCAGCTGCTCGCGGCCGCCGATGCGGGCGGTGTCGGTGGTCACCAGGGCGATGTCGCGGGGGCCGTGCTCGGCCACGAAGCGGGCCGCCAGCTTGGCGATGGTGGTGGTCTTGCCGGCACCGGTGGGGCCGACCAGGGCGATCACGCCGCCCTGTTCCAGCGGATCGACCGGGCACACCGGCAGGCGCTTGGAGATCAGGCCCAGCATCAGCCCGCGGCCGCGGTGCTCGGGGGTGTCCGGCGGCAGCTCCAGGGCGATGTCGCGGGTGATCCCGGCATCGAAGCCGTAGTCCTCCATCAGCTCCATGGCCTGGCGGCGGACCGGCGAGCCGCGCAGGCGCTCGTCGGTCAGGCGGTGCATCTCGCGCTCGATCATGGCCCGCATCTGCGCCAGTTCCTCGCGCATGGCCAGCAGCTGCTCGTCATTGGCCGGGGCCGGGGGCGGTGGCGGGGCCGGCACCGCGGCAAGGGCCGGAGCGGGCGGGGCGACCGCGGTGGGGATGGACGGATCGCCAGCCAGGGCCTGGGCCCAGTTGGCGGTGCCCAGCGGGCGGCCTTCGCCGGCGGCGCGGGCGGTCGGGGTGTCCAGGGCCGCGGCCATGGCCGCGGCGAAATCCGGACGCGCCGGAACTCCGGCGGCCGGCGCCTGCGGCTCGGGGGCCGGCGGCAGGGTGTCCAGGAACGGGTTGGGGCGGGCCGGGGCGGTGGCACGCGGGGCGGGTGGTTCGGCGGCGCGCTGGGCCTCGAGCAGGGCGCGCTGGACCGCGTCCTCGTCGTAGTTGCTGGCGGCCACGATCTCCACGCCTTCCTCGACCCGGCGGTTGGACAGGATGACCGCGTCCGGGCCGTGCTCGGCGCGGACCATCTTCAGCGCGGTGCGCATGTCGGCGGCGACGAAACGTTTGATCTTCATGACTGCTCCTAACCCGCTTTAACCCTTCATCGCCTTAGCTGATCGTCCCGACCAGCCTGAGCCGTTTGTCTTCCGGAACCTCGGTGTAGGCCAGGACCGACAGCGAGGGCACGCTGTGCCGGACCAGCCGCGCCAGCGAGGCACGGACCGTGGCCGGCACCAGCACCACCGCCGGCTCGCCCTTGGCCTCCTGGCGGCCTGCGCAGTCGGCCAGGCTCTGCTGGAGGCGCTCGGCCAGGCCGGGCTCCAGGGCGGCACCGGCCACCCCTTGCGCGGAGTCCTGCAAGACCCGTTCCAAAGGCGCGGCCAGGGTGAACACCGGCAGTTCCGGGGCGGTGCCGGCGATCTCCTGGACGATGAACCGGCCCAGGGAATTGCGGACCGCGGCGGTGAGCACGGCCGGGTCCTGGCTGTGGGCGCCGTGCTCGACCAGGGCCTCGACGATCTTGCGCAGCTGGCGGATGGGGATGCGCTCGATCAGCAAGTTCTGCAGCACCCGCACGATCACCGACAGCGGCAGGGTCTTGGGGGTCAGGTCCTCGACCAGCTTGGGCGCGCTCTTGCCCAGGGTGGCCAGCAGCTGCTGCACCTCCTCGTGGCCGAGCAGGTCCGGGGAGTGCTCGCGGACCAGGTGGGACAGGTGGGTGGCCATGACCGTGGACGGGTCGACCACGGTGTAGCCCATGGCCTCGGCCTGGGCCCGCTGCGCGGGCTGGATCCAGACCGCGTCCAGGCCGAAGGCCGGGTCCTTGCCCTTGATCCCGTCCAGGGCGCCGAGGGCGCCGCCCGGGTCCAGGGCCAGCTCGCGGTCCGGGTGGACCTCGCCGCTGGCCACCGGCACGCCGTGGACCAGGACCCGGTACTGGGTGGCCGGCAGCTCCAGGTTGTCGCGGATGTGCACCGCCGGCACCAGGAAGCCGATCTCGTGGGTCAGCTTGCGCCGCACGGCCTTGATCCGGGCCATCAGCTCGCCGCCCTGGGCCTTGTCCACCAGCGGGATCAGCCGGTAGCCCACCTCCAGGCCCAGCGGATCGACCGGGCGCAGCTCGTCCCAGTCCAGCTCGGCGCTCGGGGAGGGGGCGGCGGAGCCGGGGGCGGCGGCATCGGCCAGCTGCGCGGCCGCGGCCTGCTCCTGGCTGCGCCTGTACATCCGCCAGGCGGCGTAGCCCAGCACGCCACCCAGCGTCAAAAAGGCGACGTTGGGCATGCCCGGGACCAGGCCGACACCGCCGAGGATGGCGGCGGCCACGGTCAGCGCCCGGTGCTGGCCAAAGGCCTGGCCGACCATGGCCTGGCCCATGTCCTGGGCGCGCGAGGCGCGGGTGACCAGGATCGCCACCGCGGTGGACACCAGCAGCGCCGGCAGCTGTGCCACCAGGCCGTCGCCGATGGACAGCAGGGTGTAGGTGGAGGCGGCCTCGGCGGCCGGCATGCCGTGCTGGAGCATGCCCACGGCGAAGCCGCCCACCAGGTTGATGGCCATGATCAGGATGCCGGCGATGGCGTCGCCGCGGATGAACTTGCTGGCACCGTCCATGGAACCGTAGAAGTCGGCTTCCTCGCGCACCTCGTCGCGGCGGGCCTTGGCCTCCTCGCGGGTGATCAGGCCGGCGTTGAGATCGGCGTCGATCGCCATCTGCTTGCCGGGCATGGCGTCGAGGATGAAGCGCGCGGTCACCTCGGAGATGCGTCCGGCGCCCTTGGTGATGACCACGAAGTTGATGATGGTCAGGATCGCGAACACCACGATGCCGACCGCATAGTTGCCGCCGATCACGAACTCGCCGAAGGCGGCGATCACCTTGCCGGCGGCGTCGTGGCCGCCCTGGCCGTTGAGCAGGATCACGCGGGTGGAGGCCACGTTCAGCGCCAGGCGCAGCATCGTGGTGGTCAGCAGCACGATCGGGAAGACCGAGAACTCCAGCGGCCGCTGCACGTAGACCACCGCCAGCAGCACGACCAGGGACACGGCGATGTTGAAGCTGAACAGGATGTCCAGCAGCAGCGGCGGCAGCGGCACCACGATCATGCCCAGCAGGGCCATGACCACCAGGGGCGCGCCGGCGCCGTTGCGCAGGGCCTGACCCAGGCGCTGGGCCAGGCCGGGCTGGGCGACGGTACTCATCAGTGCTTACCTTCCGGGAATTCCTCGACCTGGACCGGGCCCAGCTCGGGCACGAGCTTGCTGGTCCCGCTGCGCCAGGCGCGCAGCTGGTACACGTAGGAAAGGACCTGGGCGACGGCGGCGTACAGTCTCACGGGAATTTCCTGGCCAAGGTCCGCCTCGCGATACAAGGCGCGTGCCAGAGGCGGTGCCGAGACCACGGCGACCCGGTTGGCCTCGGCCAACTCCCTGATCCGCAAGGCAAGTTCGTCCACGCCCTTGGCCACCAGGGTGGGCGCGCGCATCTTTCCGCCGTCGTACTTGAGGGCCACGGCGTAGTGGGTCGGGTTGACCACCACCACGTCGGCGCCGGGCACGGCCTCCATCATCCGCCGCTGCGACAGCTGCATCTGCATCTGCCGGATCTTGCCCTTGACCTGCGGGTTGCCCTCGGACTCCTTCATTTCCTCCCGCACTTCCTGGCGGGTCATCTTCAGCTGCCGGGTCCAGTTCCACTTCTGGTAGGGCGCGTCCAGGGCGGCCAGGGCGGCCAGGCCCACGGCGCCGGCAATCAGCACGGTGCCGGCGAAGTGCAGGCCGGTATGGGTGGCGTCCTCCAGCGACTGGTGGGCCATGGTCTGCAGCACGTCGATGCCATGGACCATGGTCAGGCCGGTGGCGGTGCCCAGGAACACCACCCGCAGCAGCGACTTGGCCAGTTCGGGCAGGCTTTGCGGGCCCCACATCCGCTTGATCTGGGTGAGCGGGTTGAGGCGGTTGGGCTTGATCCCCAGCACGCTGGTGTTGAAGTGCAGGCCGCCCATGAGCAGGGGCGAGACCAGGCAGGCCAGCAGGGCCAGCACCAGCAGCGGCGAGACCACCAGCAACAGCTTCAGCAGCAGGGCACCGAACAGGCCGAACAGGCGTTCGGGGTTCTCCAGCAGGCCCAGGTCCGGGCTCAGGGCGTTGCGCATCCAGGCTTCGGCGCCCTGGCCGATGCCCGAGCCGAGCACCTTCAGGGATACGGCGGCGGTACCGAAGACCACGGCCGTACCCAGCTCGCGCGAGCGCGGGATGTTGCCCTGCTCATGCGCCTTGCGCAGGCGTTTGCCAGTCGGTTTTTCGGTTTTTTCCTGGCCGTCTTCGTTCTCGGCCATGGCCGGGCCCCGCGCCTGTGGTGACAGGCGGCTTCATGCAAGCCCTGTTCCAGACGGACGGGGCCGGGCCTCAGCCCGGGCCCAGTGGCATTTCCGACAGCGGCGCCGGGCGGCCGACGTGGTAGCCCTGGATCCAGTCCACCCCCAGCTGCCGCAGCTCGGCCAGGGCCGCGGCGCTTTCCACGTACTCGGCCACGGTCTCGGCCTGGTAGGCGCGGGCGATGCTGACCATGGCCCGGACCAGCTCGCGGTCGCGCGGGGAGCTGGCGATGTCGCGGATGAAGGTGCCGTCTATCTTGACCAGGTGGATGGGCAGCTGCTGCAGGCGCTCGAAGCTCTGCATGCCGGTGCCGAAGTCGTCCAGCGCCACCAGGCAGCCGCGCCGGGCCAGGCCGTCCAGCACCGGGCGCACCTGGGACAGGCTGCCCATGATGGCGCGCTCGGTGATCTCGAAGCACAGGTGCCCGGCGCAGCCGGGGTGGGCGTCCAGCTCGCCCAGCAGCCACTCGCGGAACTGGGCCGAAACCAGGCTGCGCCCGGTCAGGTTCACCGCCAGGCGCCGGTAGGGCATGCACTGGGCATTGGCCTGCAGCCAGGGCAGCAGGGTGGCGACCACCGCCCGGTCCAGCTCGACCACGCCACGGCTGGCTTCCAGCTCCTCCATGTAGTCGCGCGGCATCAGCAGGCGGCCATCGTCCTGCTGCAGCCGGCACAGGATCTCGGCCATGGGCTGGCGCTGGCTGGCGGCGGACACGATCGGCTGCACGTGCAGCTCGATCTGGCGCCGGCGCAGCAGGGACAGGGCCAGCGAATGGGTGCGCAGGGTCGCGCGCAGGGCCGCGGCATTGGTGTCGGCCGCCGCCGGGACCGGTGCGGTCTCGCCGTGGCGGCTGGCCTCCTTCATCGCCCCGTAGGCGGCATGCATGGCCAGCTCCAGGGCCTCGGGGCTGGTGTCGCGCAGCGGTGCCACGCCCAGGTGCGGCTCGATCCGGACCTCGGCGTCGGCGTAGCGGAACTCGAACTGCTCGATCCGCTCCAGCAGTGCGTCCCAGCAGGCCGGGCCACCGCGCGGCACCAGCACGAAACGGCCCATGCCCAGGGTGTAGGCGTCGACGTGGGGCTGCAGGTGGCGGTGGATGGCCAGGGTCAGGGCATCCTGGGCGGGCAGGCCGAAGCCGGCCAGCAGGTTGTCCAGGTTGTCGATGCCCAGGCAGGCGATCTCCGCGGGCGGATTGCCAGCGCGCCTGCCCAGGTCGTGGCGCAGGCCGTTGAGGTTGGGTACCCGGCTGAGGTTGTCGCGGCGGCTTTCCTCGGCCAGCCGGTGCACGGCCCGGCGGTTGTCGCGGCACATCACCTGGGTCAGGACCAGCAGCTGCTGCAGCACGCTCATCTCGATGCCCATCTGCAGCAGCTCCAGCGCCTCCCGGCGCAGGCCGCTGCGGGTGCCGGCGCCCAGCAGGTAGACCAGCAGCATGAGCACGGCCGCGATCAGCGGGGTGGACCAGCGCCAGGGCAGGCGCAGGACCAGCCAGACCATCATCGCCGCGACCATGAAGCGCTGTTCGATCAGCCCGGCCAGGCGGCTGCCGGCGTCGGTGGGCATCGACCAGGTCAGGGCGACCAGCAGCAGGAAATAGGCGGCGATCAGCCCGCCTTCCCACCACGGGATCGGGGTGGACATGGGCGCCGGCTCCCTGCGCCCGGTGAAGAACGCCACCAGCGGCAGGGTCAGGCACAGCACGCCGAAGAAGCGCGAGAAGCCTACCCGCACGGACTGCTGGTACAGCTCGGCCAGGTCGCCGGCGCCGGCCACCAGGTTCACCAGCAGGTGGCCCAGCGACCAGCCCAGCGGGTAGAGCACGAAGGCGATCGCGCCGATGGGCAGCACGTCGCTCTGGCGCAGTCGCGCCTGGCTGCCCGGGCGCGGCCAGCCGGTGGCCCGGGCACACAGCACCGTCCAGGCATACATCAGCAGGTAGAGCGGTACCGCGCGCAGGAGCAGGCCGCTCTGTTCGGCCGGGTCCAGCCAGAACGCGAACTCCAGGTACCAGCCGAGGAAGGCGGCCAGGTAACCCACCCGCAGGTAACCGGGACGGGGCGCCAGCATGGCCAGGGCCAGCAGGGCGCCAAACTGCAGGCTGGCCAGGTTGGCGGGCCCGCCGCCGGTCTTGAAAGCCGGCCAGTAGTGGATGTTGAGGAAGGCCAGCAGGAAGCAGGACAGGCCGATCAGGACCGCGTTACGGGTGTCGTGCAGGCCCCAGCGCGGTCGCCCCTCGGCGGAGCGGGTGTGGACGCTGGCAGGGGCTGCAGGCGGGGAAGGAGGCGCGTCCACCGCGACGGCGACCGCCGAGGGCAGGTCGCCCGTACCCATGCCTGGCTGCATTGACGCCACTCCCCCCTTCCGCGCTTTCGTGGCGGCCCTGCCGGGCTATCGGCGTGGACCAGTGCTTCCTTGAGCAGGTACGTAAAGGAAAATATACATACCAGAGCGCATGTTCCAGCCGCGCAGCCGCTCAGCCGCTCAGCCGGGCAACGGCGCCAAAGGCTTCGTTGAACAGGTTGAGCACCGGGCTGGCGATCTGCCCGGCCAGGGCGGCCAGCAGGAACAGGCCCAGCAGCAGCGACACCGGCAGGCCCAGCTGCATCGGGTGCAGGGCCGGTGCGGCGCGGGCAAGCACGCCAAAGGACAGGTTGGAGGCGAGGATGGCCACCATCACCGGCAGGGCCAGGCCCAGGCCGCAGCGCAGGACGACGCTGAACAGGTCCGGGATCTGGCCGATCATGCCCACCGGGTCCGGCCAGGGCGCGGCGATGGGCAGGGCCTGGTAGCTGCGCACCAGCAGGCTGAATACCGCCAGGTGGCCGTCGCTGGCGAAGAACAGCAGGCCAAAGGCCAGGTAGAACCATTGCCCGACCACGCCGGAGCTGGTGCCGCGCAGCGGGTCGGACATCTGCGCGAAGGCCAGGCCCATGCTGTGCGAGACCAGCTCGCCGGCCAGGGCGCCGGCCTCGAAGATCAGGCGCAGGACGAAGCCCATCATCACCCCCAGGCCGAGCTCGCGCGCCACCCCCAGCACCGTGGCCGCGTCGATCCCGGCCCCGGCCGGAGGCGGGGGCAGCAGCGGCGAGATGGCCAGGGCCAGGGTGGCGGCCAGCAGGGCGCGGATCCGCCGCGGCACCGCCCCGGTCCCGATCAGCGGCATGGTCATGAACATCGCGCCGGTGCGCAGCATGGTCCACAGGACGGTACCCAGCATGCCGAAGGCCTGCTGGCCGTCAATCACCATCTGGGTGGCCGGATCCACTGCCGCCGGTCCTTAGCCGATCAGGTGCGGAATGCGCTGGAACAGCTCCCGGGTGTAGTCCACCAGGTAGGCCAGCAGGAAGCTGCCGAGGGCGAACAGCGCCGCGGTCATGGCCACGGCCTTGGCCACGAACGAGATGGTCGCCTCGTTGATCTGGGTGGCGGCCTGGACGATGCCGACCACCACGCCGACCACCAGCACCGACAGCAGCAGCGGGCCGCCCAGCCACAGCGCGACCTCCAGGCCGCGGCGCAGTTCGGTCAGGGCCAGTTCCGGGGTCATCGGCTCAGACTCCGTTGAAGCTGGCGGCCAGGGTGCCCACGGTCAGGACCCAGCCATCCACCAGCACGAACAGCAGGATCTTGAACGGCGCCGAGATCAGCATCGGCGAGAGCATCATCATGCCCATGGACATCAGCACGCTGGCCACCACGATGTCGATGATCACGAACGGGATGAAGATCAGGAACGCGATCTCGAAGGCGGTCTTGAGCTCGGAGGTGACGAAGGAGGCCACCAGCACCGGGAACGGGATGTCGTCGGGGCTGGCGTAGGTGTCGTGCCCGGCCAGGCCGGCGAAGGTCATCAGGTCGGTCTCACGCACCTGGGCCAGCATGAACGCGCGCAGCGGCGCGGTGCCCAGGTCCCAGGCGCTGCGGAAGTCCAGGTCGCCGTTGAGGTAGGGGCCGAAGCCGGTGTCCCAGGCCTTCTGCCACACCGGCATCATGATCATCGCGGTCAGGAACAGGGCCAGGCCGGCCAGGATCTGGTTGGACGGGGTCTGGCCGGTGCCCAGCGCCTGGCGCAGCATGCCCAGGACGATGATGATCCGGGTGAAGCAGGTCATCACCAGCAGCAGCGACGGCAACAGGGTGATGGCCGTCATCAGCAGCAGGGTCTGCAGCGGCAGGCTCACCGGGGCGTCGCCGATCCGGCCCACGGTCACGTTGGGCAGGGATGGCATCTGCGGAGCGGCAGGGGCGGCGGCGGCCAGCAACGGCAGCGCGAACAGGCACAGCGCTGCGAGCAACAGCAGCAGGGGGCGGAGCGGAAGGCGACGCATGATCAGGAATCCTTGCGCAGCCGCTGGGCCAGCAGCTGGGCGAAGTCGGGCAGTTTCTTCAGGTCGGGCAGGCGCGGCGGTTCGGCCGGGGGCAGCGGTTGCGGCAGCTCGTGCAGGCGGGTGATGCCGGCCGGGGTCACGCCCAGCAGCAGCTGCTGGCCGCCCACTTCCACCACCACCGCGCGCTCCTTCGGACCCAGGTGCAGGCTGGCCACCACCTTCAGGCCGTCGGCCGGGCGGAAGCCGCTGCCGGGCATGCGCCGCAGCAGCCAGGCCAGGCCCAGGATCAGGCCCAGCACCAGCAGCAGGGCCAGCAGCGCGCCGGCGATGCTGGGGCCGGGCGCGGCGTGGACCGCCTGCGTGGCCGGGCGGGCCAGCGCGGGCGCTGCCGGGGCGGCGGCGGCCAGCAGGCCGATCAACGCAGCCTCCGGATCCGCTCGCTGGGGCTGACCACGTCGGTCAGGCGCACGCCGAAGCGGTCGTTGATCACCACCACCTCGCCGTGGGCGATCAG
>Ga0207868_1001402_pt1 | contig 17356 bp, 13 predicted proteins | sample Passage237B_FD_187370 | JGI IMG/M metagenome (GOLD analysis project Ga0207868, IMG submission 187370) | Cellulose adapted compost microbial communities from Newby Island Compost Facility, Milpitas, CA, USA - Passage2 37B (SPAdes) (version 3) ... | reverse complement strand
TCGAGCCGTATTTCGTTGCCGAAGCCATCGTTCGATAGCACCAGCGAGAAGCTTTCCGCTGTCGTGTCTTCCACTATCCCGCTGTGAAGCACCACCAGCAGCAGCTGCTGCCAGTCATACGTGGGCAGGCCATGAGAGAACGTGAAAGTCGACATCGATTCTCCTCCATCGGGCCGGCCGTCACCTGGAAAGGTGCGTAGCCGCCGCCTGATTTACTTTTTCACCCAAGGACATACCTGCGTCGGTCTGGGTGGTAACTTGCCGCCAACGGCCTTCGTCTGATCGCGAACGCGCAGTTCTCAGGCATAGTCAGTCAATCAGGAAGATTTGTTTTGATCAAGACGCGCAAACGCGCGGAACATCAATTGTTCTCCGCATTTGCAGAGGAAGGACTGGAGTGTCCAGAAAAGTCGATCCAGTTAAGCGGAACGCCGCGATCATATGGACGATCATATGGACTCGCCCGCAGCGTCCGTGCCCCGGCCGTTCTTCATGACTCGACTTGGGCTGGTTTGCTCAGCGTCCGCTGATCCGTTCGATCAGTTCCATCCACCTCGGCAGGCAGGTGGTGGCGCGGTCGTAGCGCGCCTCCACCGTCGCTCGCGCCGCCTGGCGAAGCGGGTCGAATTGCCGGGGTGTGCGGCAGGCCTCGATCAGGGTGTCGGCGAGGGCGTCGTGGTCGAAGAAATCGAGCAGCAGCCCGTTCTCGCCAGGGGTGATGGCGTCACGCACTGGCGCCGTGTCCGAGCCGACGATCAGGCACTCGCAGGCCATGGCCTCGAGCAGCGACCAGCTCATCACGAATGGGTAGGTGTAGTAGACATGCGCCCACGACAGCGAGAGCGCGGCGATGAACGGCTCATGGGGGATGCGCCCGGTGAAGTGGACACGGGTGAGGTCCACCTTGTCGCGCACCTCGTCGAGGATCACGTCCGCCCAGGTCCGCCCATCCGGCGCCGCGGCGCCATAGCCCGCTCGCGCTAGTTCGCCGATGATCAGCACCTCGGCCTCAGGCACCGCCGCGAGCAGGCGGGGCAGGGCGCGCATGAAGATGTGGTAGCCCCGCAGCGGCTCCAGCTTGCGCGAGACGAAGGTGATCACCGGCCGCGATCCGTCGATTATCCGCCCGTCCTTGGTGGCCAGCCGGGCCGCGGGGTTTCGCCTGATGCGCGCCGTGTCCACGCCCTCGTGGAGGATCTCGGTGCGGGCGCGAAACATGTCGGGCAGCCGGCTTGCCTGGAACGGCGTCGGCGCCACGATCGCATCGGCTTCCGCCAGCGCCAGCGCCAGCCCCATGTTCTTGGCGTGCAGCTCCATCGGTGCCTCGGCCGGGCCGAACTCGGCGTCGAAGCCCACGTCGCCATCGGCCGTGCGGTAGTAATACTCGGCGTAGAGGACCTGCCGCGCCCGGGGGAAAATCTCCTTGAGGTAGATCGTCTCGCCCCAGCCCGGATGCCCCACGATGAGATCGGGATCGAACCCCTGGTCCCTGAGCTTCATCGCCGCCTGGGCGGCGGCGCGGGCGCGGATCAGGTCCGCCTCGGCCCGCACCGCGTCGCGCAGGATCTCGCGGCTGCTCGCGCGGTTCGCCAACCACTTTTCCACCGGCACGCCCGGCATCGCCCGTCCCGTCGGGGAGGCGATCGCGGCGCAGCGATGGCCCTGTGTCACTGCCGCTTCGGCGACGAAACCGAACTGGGCAGGAAAGTTGTTGTGCACAAACAGGATATTGGTCATGGCCGATGCACTATAGGGGCAAGTCGGCAGCTGTGGAGTCGGTATTGCTGATTCGCCGCGAGCCACGCAGGATCGGGGCCCGTCGGCCCGGCTTTGGCCACAAAGCTCGGCAACGTGCCGCCATCAATGCCATTGGAGGGAGACTGATTTGAGCCAGCGCGTTCGCACCGCCGTATTTCCCGTTGCCGGCCTGGGCACCCGTTTCCTGCCCGCCACCAAGGCCATGCCCAAGGAAATGCTGACGGTCGTCGATCGTCCCCTCATCCAGTACGCGGTAGATGAGGCGCGCGAGGCCGGCATCGAGCACTTCGTCTTCGTCACCGGTCGCAACAAGGGCGTCATCGAGGACCATTTCGATCGCCAGTTCGAGCTCGAGCACACCCTCGAGCTGCGCAACAAGACCGAAGCGCTCAGGGAACTGCAGAAGGACCTGCCCTCGGCCGGCCGCACCAGCTTCACCCGCCAGCAGGAGCCGCTCGGCCTCGGCCATGCCGTCTGGTGCGCCCGCGAGCTTGTCGGCAACCAGCCCTTCGCCCTGCTGCTCCCGGACATGATCTTCCGCGCCAAGCCGGGCGTGCTCAAGCAGATGATGCAAACCTACGAAGAGACCGGTGGCAACATCATCGGCGTCGAGGAGGTCGATCCGGCCGATACCGCCAGTTACGGCATTGTCGCCCGCGGCGAGGGGCCGGACAGCGGTTTCCGCATCACCGGCATGGTGGAAAAGCCGCAGCCCAAGGAGGCACCCTCCAACCTCTTCATTTCCGGCCGCTACATCTTGCAGCCCGAGATCTTCACCCTGCTGGCCGAGCAGACACGCGGCGCCGGCGGCGAGATCCAGCTCACCGACGCCATGCAGACCCTCATCCGCCAGCAGCGTTTCACCGGCGTGAAATATGAAGGCAAGGGTTTTGACTGCGGCAGCAAGATCGGCTTCCTCACCGCCAACGTGGTGTTCGCGCTCGATCGCGACGACCTCGCGCCCCAGTTCCTTGCCGAGCTCGAAAAGCTCGGCCTCAGCCGCAACGCGGCGCTCGACAAGCTGCGGGCCTAGACCCCGCCCACCAGAACCGCGTCGAACCAGGCGATGGTGCGCTCCGGTCCTGGCGCAGTGCCACTTCGGCTCGCGGCCCAACGCCTCCCGCGCCAACGTGATGTCGGGGCCGGCGCTGGTGCGGATCGTCCGCACCGGGGCGTACGGGTAATGCACCGGCGAAGCCGGGCAGGCGAGGCTGCAAATCGCCTCCACTTCCACGCCGAAGGCTTCTCCAAGTCCTGCCGCAGCAATGTGAAGCGACGGCTCGTCGAACAGAGCGGCGATATTGCCCGCGCGCGGTGTGGAAACGGTCGAGGCAACCACCTCGTCCCCGGCCTCGAGCAGGTGCTGACAGAGATGCCAGCCGATGAAGCCGGCTCTGCCCCTCACCACCACCCGCGCGGGTTTCCCTTCACAGGGCGAGCTCGCGCGCCGGGCCAGTGCGCTCGCAAATCCCTTGAATCGCATCGGCGCGCCGCCATCGGCGATGGCTCCCACCTTCAGCACCCCGCCGCGCCGCAGCGCGTCCGTCACGTCCGCCGCAAAGCTGAGCGACACTACGCAGCCCCGCGGCAGGCAGGTGCGGAAGCGCAGGTTCGCCCCCGGCTGGCCTTCGTCCACCGCCACCGCAATGGTGATGCCCTTCTCGAGGTCAAGCCCGAACGGCAGCACCAGCGTGCCCAGCAGTTCCGCCCCGAACGCGGGGGAGACGACGCTCCCGGTCGCATCGCTCGTCGCGCCTGCACAAGTTGAGCGGCAGTTCCCTCGCCGGGGCAGGGCAGGGGCCTCCACGCAACCGGAGGCCACCGGCGAGGTTGGTTCCAAGAGGAGGATACCGCCATGGCCAACGACACCGAGACCATCATCCGTGACCGCGCCTATGCCCTGTGGGAGGCTGCCGGACGTCCGGAGGGTCACGACAAGGAGTTCTGGGCCGCCGCCGAGCGCGAGCTGGCCGAACAGTCGGGGCTCGACCGCTCGGCCGAGGATTCTGAAACCGATCTGCCATCCCTCCAGGCTGGTCTGCCGGTCCACTAGACACGGCTCGTCTCTCCTAGTCGCTGACCCACCATCGAGCCGTCTCAGGAGGACCGCCGTTCGCGTTCATCTATCTGAAACTAATGGCCGAAACGCCCGGTTTTCCACGTCCAGACCCGCCAAGCCCGTTCAGAAACGCTTCATCTACATGGCACTTCCGTGTCGCTCCGAAGGCGCACTCACAGGCCCCTCTGGACTCTTTCTGCGTGGTCCGGTAACGTTCCCGGAAATGATCGCAGCCAAAGAGCAGCGGCGGAGGAGAGTCAGTTTTGGCGAAGCGGCCCACAATCATCGATGTGGCGAAGCTGGCCGGGGTGTCGAAAAGCACCGCGGCGCGGGCGCTCACCGATGCCGCTGACGTCAACGAGGCGACACGCGAAAAGGTGCGCAAGGCCGCCGCTGCCGTGGGATACGAGCGCAACCACCTAGCGGTGGGCATGCGTTCGGGGCGCTCCGGCCTGTTCGGACTGGTCATCCCCGATATCGCCAACCCCTTCTGGGCCGAGGTCGCCCGCGGCGCGCAGGATCTGGTGGCTGAGCAGGGCGCGTCGCTGCTGGTCTTCTCGTCGAACTGGGACCATGACCGCGAGGCGAGCCATCTGCGCGCGCTGCGCCAGGCCCGGGTCGAGGGCGCCATCGTCAATCCGGTCTCCGACAACGTCGATGATTTCGGCCGCTTCAGCGTTCCGCTGGTGCTGATCGGCTCGTCCGCCGAGCGCTTCCCCGATACGCCCTCCATCGGCTCCGATATCCGACAGGCGGTGCGGCTGGGGCTCGATCACCTTGCCGAACGCGGACATGCCGCGCCGGCGCTGATCGTCGGTCCGCGCTCGCGTCTCGCCCGCGCCCGCTTCCTCCGCAGCGTCCACGAGCACTGCCTCGAGCGCGACATCGACCCGGCGATCCTGCCCGTCGAAGATGCCGACTACACTTTTGAGGGCGGCCACGCAGCCATGCAGCGGCTGATGGCGCGCCAGCCCGTCGGCCACCTTACCGTGTTCGCGGCGAACGACCTGATGGCGCTTGGAGCCTTGCTCGCCGCCCGCGAGGCGGGGCGTGAGTGCCCGCGCGATGTCTCCATTCTCGGCTTCGACGGCGTGCCCGGTGGCGCCTTTTCGTGGCCCGGGCTCACCACTATCGAGAAGCCGGCGCGCGAACTCGGCCGCCGCTCGGCCCAGGCCCTGTTCGATCAGCTCTCCGGCCGTCCCGTCACCGGCCGCACCTATCTACCATGCCGCCTGATAGAGCGAGGCTCACTCGCCGACCTGAGCGCACAAAATCCGCTGCGAATAGCGTCCGTAGGGAGGAACTGACGCGAATGAATACGCGCCCAATACAAGGCTCTGCCACCGCCACAAGCTCTGGCCCCTCCGCAGGGACATTGGCGCCCCGCGCCGGGAACGTTCCCATGAGCCACCGCTTCGCCCTCGGCTTCCGCCGCTGGTGGCCCTACTACCTCATGATGGCCCCCGGCCTGATCTTCTTCCTGGTCTGGCACTATTTCCCTATCTGGGAAGCAAAGATGGCCTTCGAGCAGGTCAGGATCATTCCACCCAATATTTGGGTCGGGCTGAAACACTTCCAGACTCTGTTCTCATCGCCGGTCTTCTACACAGTGCTGGCGAACACGCTGATCATCTCCGCCATGAAGATCATCTTCGTGTTCCCGATTCCGATCCTCGTCGCCCTGCTGCTCAACGAGGTCCGCTCCGGTCGTCTGCGCAAGTTCGTCCAGTCCGCCATCTACCTCCCGCACTTCCTCAGCTGGGTGGTGATCGCCGGCATCTTCATCGCACTACTTTCGCCATCGGATGGCGCGGTGAACCAGATCACCGGCTTTTTCGGAGCTAAACCAACCTCTTACATGACCGACGGCTTCGCCACCCGCTGGGTGCTGGTAATCTCGGAAATCTGGCGCTCCGCCGGCTGGGACAGCCTGCTCTACCTCGCCGCCATCATCGGCATCGACCAGTCGCTCTACGAGGCGGCCGAACTCGATGGCGCCAACCGCTGGCAGAAGATCTGGCACGTCACCATCCCCGGTATCGTCCCGACCATCGCGACGCTGTTCATTCTGAACATGGGCATGTTCCTGTCGGCCGACCTCAACCAGGTCATCAACTTCCTCAACGACGTGAACCGCGGTCAGATCGACATCCTCGATACCTATGTCTACCGCCTGGGTCTCAGGACCGGCGAATACTCCCTCGCTACCGCCGCCGGCCTGTTCAAGGCCGTGCTCGGCATGGCCATGATCCTCGCCGCGCATTTCGTCAGCAAGCGCCTGACCGGAAAGGGGGTCTGGTGATGGCTGCCACCACGCATCCGGCCGCCGCCGAGGCCCCGGTCCGCGGCACCGCCATCCGCCGCACCCCGCTCGAGCGGCTCGAATACGCCATCATCATTTCCACGTTGCTGTTGATGGTGGTGCTGACCGTCCAGCCCATCCTCAACCTCGTGGCCATGTCGCTCTCCGACCCCAGCCGCGTCGCGGGCATGAGCGGTCTCACCATCATCCCCGAGGGCTTCTCGCTCGATGTGTGGATGCTGCTGCTCCAGCATCCGCTGGTCCAGTCGGGCATTCTCAACTCCATTCTCATCACCGGCGCCGGCACGCTGATCGGGGTCATGGGCACTGCGCTCATGGCCTGGGGCCTCAGCCGGCCGCACCTCCCCGGCCGCAGGCTCATCTTCGTGCTGGTGCTGGTGACCATCGTCTTCGAGCCCGGCATCATCCCCGACTACTTCCTGATGAAGCGGATGGGCCTGCTCGACACCTACTGGAGCGTCATCCTCTACAAGGCGGTGAACGCCTGGTACCTCATCATCCTCGTCCGCTTCTTCGAGGAAATTCCCGAAGAGTTGCTCGAGGCTGCCGAGCTTGATGGCGCCAATGCCTTCCAGATCTTCTTCCAGGTGGTGCTTCCACTGGCGCGTCCGGCGCTGGCGACGATCGCGCTCTTCTACCTCGTCTTCCACTGGAACGAGTTCTTCCGCGCCATGATCTACCTGAACGATCAGGGGAAATGGCCGTTGCAGGTCGTGCTGCGCCAGTTCGTGGTCGAGGGCGACAAGCTCGCCATCGTCGGCGCCAACAACGCCGCGAACAACATCGGTGTGGCGCAGATCAACCTCAAGGCGCTCAAGGCTGGCATGATCATCATGACCATCCTGCCTATCCTCGCCATCTACCCGCTGATCCTCAAGTTCTTCACCAAGGGCACCATGTCGGGGGCGCTGAAGGGATGAGGCTTTTCCTGCGGCTCGTCGCAACCGTCGCCCGGCGTTTCGACGCCTCGATCACCCCAGAACAACAAGCATAACGGAGGAGACTACCCATGCTTAAGCGACTGCTCATGACCACCACGGCGCTGGCCCTCGGCCTTGCGCTCGCTGGACCGGCCCATGCCGATCCCACCGTGATCCGGTTCGTGTCCAAGGACCTGCTTTCGACCAACCCGCCCGACGTCGCCCATATCGAGCGCATCGAGCAGGCGCTGAAGGCGCAGGGCACCGATCTCGACATCCAGATCATCGACCTGCCGTCCTCGGGATACGCCGATGCGCTCGGCACCATGCTGCTCTCGGGCGATATCCCCGACCTGATCTACTTCCAGGGCGGCGATGCCAAGATGGCCGACCAGGGTATCCTCGAGGACCTCAACCCGTGGATCGAGAAGTCTCCCAATCTCAAGGCCGCGCTGTGGCCACACAATGTCGACCGCCTGAAGAACTACCCCTACCTGCTCTACATCTACCCGCCCCGCGCCCCGCAGCCGGTGATCCGCAAGGACTGGCTCGACCAACTTGGTATCGCGCCGCCGCAGACGGTCGAGGAGTACGAGGCCTTCTTCAAGGCCATCCACGACGCCGATCTCGATGGTGACGGCACCCCGGGCAACACTCTGGGTGTAACCACGGCCGAGAACACCAACGAGCTCGACTCGATCTTCAACCAGGCCTTCGGCATCACCGGCACCTGGATGAAGGACGCTTCGGGCCAGTGGGTGAGCGCCCGCATCACCGAGCAGGAGAAGGCCAAGATCGCCTGGTATGCCAAGCTCGCGGCCGAGGGCCTTTACGACAAGGAATACGTGACCTCGAAGTTCGACGTGAAGGAAGACAAGTTCTACACCGGCAGGGTGGGCGTGATCTTTGGTTCATCGGCAGAAGTCATCGACATCTATGGCGGCAAGATGCGCCAGGCCCATCCGGACAAGGACGTCGAGCTGGCGCTGCTGCCCATCCCGTCGGGCCCTGGCGGGCAGGGCCTGCAGGCCGTGGACGTCAGCAAGGAGGCGCGCGGTTTCGCGATCTCCAGCGTGTCGCAGCACAAGGAAGAAGTGGCCAAGTTGCTCGACTTCATGGCCTCTACCGAAGGTCAGATGATGGACCGCATGGGCTTCGAGGGCGAGGAGTACACCAGGGAGGGCGATACCTATAAGGTCACCGACAAGATCTCCACCTGGTATGCCCGCTTCTTCGCTGCCGCCAACTTCACCCCGCCGGTGGAGTGGAAATCGGAGGCGGCGCAGCAGTCGCTCGCCAACATCCAGCAGTACTTCACGGCCGACAACGCCTTCGTGTGGCCGGCCGACTACGCCGCCGACCTCGACGCGACCGAGAACGTCTACCGCGCCTGGGTCTACAAGTTCATCTCGGGCGAAGCCTCGATGGACCAGTGGGACCAGTTCGTGGCCGAGTGGAAGGCCGCTGGCGGCGACCGCCTGAACGAGTACGCCCGCACCCAGCTGGGCGGCTGATACCCACTATCGCACATGGAGCTCCCGCTACGGCGAGAGCTCCCGACCGCCACTACTTTCGGGATCTTTCGTCCATGCCCAACACTTTCACCAGCCGCGTCCGCGCCATGCTGCATGGCATTGCGCTCGGCGACGCGCTGGGCGCCCCGGTCGAAAAGCTGAGCGCCGCCGAGATCAGGCGGCGTTACGGCCGCGTCACTTCGCTCGAGGCGCGCTGGCACAAGATGGACCTGCCCCCCGAGCAGCGGAACCATCGCATCCGCGGCAACGGCATCATCACCGACGACACGTTGATGACGCTCGCGCTGATGGACGTCTACGCCGAAACTGGCCGCCATCTCGACGCCTGGGACATGGCCGAAGGCATGGTGCGCCAGATTGCCTGGACGCCGCGCTGGATCCCCGAGATGCAGCGCGAGGCCAACCTGATCGACCGCCTGTTCTACCCCGAAAAGTGGATATTCCAGCGCCACCAGCTTTCCGGCTGCGACCCGCGGCAGGGCGGCATCGGCAACATGGTGAACTGCGGGGCGGCCATGTACATTGCCCCGGTTGGCGCGGTGAACGCCGCCGACCCGCGCGCCGCCTATGACGAGGCCATCGCCTTCGCCTCGGGTCACCAGCAGAGCTACGGGCTCGAGGCAGCCGGTGTATTCGCTGCTGCCGTGGCTGCCGCCTTTGTGCCGGGGACAACCATCGAGACCATTGTCGAAACGGCCCTGTCTCTGGCCAAGGACGGCACCCGCGCCGCCATCGCAGAGATCGCCGAAGCGGCCGGCGCGCTGCGTCAGTCGGGCGCCGGGTACGACCATGTGGTGGCCGAGTTCCACCGCATCATCGGCAGGTTCTCGCCCATGGGCGACGACGTGAACCACAGCGCCGCCAAGGTGGGCGTACCCACCGCCGCCTACCAGCCGTCGCGGCTCGGCGCCATCGAGGAGCTGCCGCTGGCGCTCGGCTTTGCGCTGTTCAACCGCGGGGCTTTCCGTGCTTCGATCGAGGACGGCATCAATTCGGGTCGCGACACGGATTCGATCGGCGTGATGGCAGGTGCCATACTCGGTGCGCTGCACGGCGAGGCGGTGATTGAGGAGGCTGACCGCGCCATGCTCGACAGCGCCAACCGCTTCGACCTCACCGCCGCCGCCGACCGCTTTGCCGGCGTCGCCACCAGGATCATCCTTGCTGATCGCGAAACCCGTCTCGCCACCGAGCGCGCCCGCGAGGCGCTGCTCGCCCCCAACTCGACCGCCAGCGTCGTCAATCTCTGAGCCCCGGACCGTCATGTCTCTTTCGACTACCGAAATCTTCGATCGCATCTATGCCGGCTTTCTCGGCAAGGCCATCGGCGTACGTCTCGGCGCGCCGGTCGAGCCCACCATCTGGAGCTATGAGCGGATCCGCGACACCTATGGCGAGGTGACGCAGTATCTGCGCGATTTCAAGAACTTCGCCGCCGATGACGACACCAACGGGCCGGTCTATTTTATCCGCGCGCTGCGCGACTACGGGCTGCAGGCGACGGCCGCAGATGTCGGCAAGACATGGCTCAACTATGCCGCCGAGGAGCACGGCATGTACTGGTGGGGCGGCTTCGGCAACTCTACCGAACACACCGCCTACAAGAACCTCAAGGCCGGCATTCCGGCGCCGCAATCGGGCTCCATCGCTCAGAACGGCACCACGGTGGCCGAGCAGATCGGCGGCCAGATCTTCATCGACAGCTGGGGCTGGGTGAACCCGGCGAACCCGAAGCGCGCCGCCGCAATGTCCGCCATGGCGGCGTCCGTCGCGCATGACGGCGATGGCCTCAACGGCGCGCGCTTCTGCGCCGCTGCCATCGCCCAGGCGTTCGTCGCAAAATCCATTGGCGAGATCGTTGAGACCGGGCTGGCGCAGATCGATCCCGCCACCACCTATGCCAGGGTGGCGCGGGCGGTCATCGAGTTCCACCGGCAGAACCCCTCCGACTGGCGCGCCTGCCGCGCCATGCTCGAGGCTGAGTGGGGCTACGATCGCTACCCCGGCGTCTGCCACATCATCCCCAACGCAGGCGTCACCATCATGGCCATTCTTTATGGCGAGGGTGAGCTGACGCGCACCGTCGAGATCGCCACCATGGCGGGGTGGGACACCGACTGCAACGCCGGCAATGCTGGTGCAATCGTCGGCACCTTCCAGGGCGTTCAGCCGAGCTGGGACAAGTATCGCAAGCCGATCAACGACTTCGTCGTCGCGTCCGGCGTCATCGGTACACTCAACGTGGTTGATGTGCCGAGCTTTGCGCGCGAACTCACCGTGCTCGCCCTGCGGCTTCGCGGCGACGAGCCGCCGGCACTCTGGATCGAGGATTTCGAGCGCCGTGGGGTGCGCTTCGATTTCGACGCGCCCGGTTCCACCCATGGCTTCCGTACCGAGCCCTTCAACCAGATCGCGGTGAAGGCATCGAAGGACAAGGCCGGCCCGAATTCACGGGGAGCGCTCGAAGTGCTGCTCGACCGGCTCGAGCGCGGCCAGGGCGGGCGCGTGTTCTGGAAGCCCTTCTACCGCCGGTCGGACTTCGACGACGAGCGCTACCGCCCCATGTTCACACCGCTCGCCGATGCCGGGCAAACGGTTCGCTTCAAGCTTTGGCTCGATCCGTGGAACGGCGACGGGAACCTGCGTGTCGCGCCCTATGTTCGCCGCGCCATCACCGGCGAGATCGTCGAGACCGGCGCCTGGCACGTGCCGAGCGCCGAGGGATGGCAGGACTACGAGTTCCAGATCCCCGAGGGCGACGAGGCCATCGACGAGATCGGCGTGTTGGTCGAGTATTTTGGGCGGCTGAAGTTCCTCGGTCGGCTCTTCCTCTCAGACTTCTCCGTGTCGGGGAAGGGCCGGGTGTCGATCGACCCCAAGGTCGAGAAGCCGGAATGGGGTGGCATCACCCGCTTTACCTGGAACCGCGGCCACTGGAGCCTGCAGAACGGCGTAATCCACGCCCACACCGCCGAGGATGCCGACGCCTGGACCGGCCACGCCTACCTGCGCGACGTGACGGTGACGGCCGACCTCATCCCGCTCGCCGGCAGGTCGCACCTTGTTTCTGCCCGCGTGCAGGGCACGGCGCGCTTCTACGCGGGCGGCATCGAGAACGGCGAAGCGGTGATCGTGAAGCAGGATCACGGCGCCACCGTGCTGGCCCGTACCCCATATGACGCGCGCCCCGGCGAGCCGCTGGTAATCTCGCTGACCGCCGAGGGCGAAGCCCTTACCCTTTCGATCAACGGAGAGAAGCTGCTCGGCGCCACCGACGGCACGTTCCGCTACGGCCAGGCCGGGCTGCGCATGGCCTCGGCCGGGCGCATGACCGTGCAGCGGCTCGAGGTGGCCGAACTGTGATCCGTTTCGATGCAAACGCGGCGGGGCCGCTCGATGGCATTCGCGTCATCGACCTGAGCCGGCTGGTGGCGGGCAACATGCTCAGCCTTCAGCTTGCCGATTTCGGTGCCGATGTCATCAAGATCGAGCCGCCGCAGGGCGACCCGCTGCGCGAGTGGCGCGACGACGGGCACTCGCTCTACTGGAAGACCTACGGGCGCAACAAGCGCTCGGTAAAGCTCAACCTGCGCGAGGCGCCCCACATGGCGGCGCTGAAGTCGCTGCTCACGAGCGCAGACGTCTTCATCGAGAACTTCCGCCCCGGCACCCTCGAGGACATGGGCCTCGCCCCCGATACCCTGCTCGCGGCGAACCCCAACCTCATCATCGTCCGCATCTCGGGCTTCGGACAGACCGGACCCTATGCCCAGTTCCCCGGCTTCGGCACCATTGTCGAGGGCATGAGCGGCTTCGCCTACCGCACCGGCTTCCCCGACCGCGAACCGGTGCTGCCGCCGCTGGCGCTCGCCGACATGATCGCTGGCGTCTACGGCGCCAACGCCACGGTGACGGCGCTCTTCGCCCGCTTCCGCGGCAAGGCGAAGGGGCAGGTGATCGACCTCAGCCTCCTCGAGCCCATGTATTCCGTGCTCGGTCCCGAGGCGGCCATTTACAAGGTCACCGGCAAGGTGAAGGAGCGCTCGGGCTCGGCCTCCAACACCGCTTCGCCGCGCAATGTGTATCGCTGCGCCGATGGCCAATATGTCGCCCTCTCCGGTTCCACCCCGCAGGTGGCGCGCCGTATCTTCGAAGTCATCGGCAAGCCCGAGATGAACGATGATCCGCGTTTCAAGACCAATTCCGACCGCGTGAAGCACCGCGACCTCGTAGATGCCGCCGTGGGCGAATGGTTCAGCCGCCACACCCATGACGAGGCGCTCGGCATCATGCGCGAGGCGGGCGCCACCGTCGGCCCCATCTACTCGATAGCCGATATTGCCAGGGACCAGCACTTTGCTGAGCGCGGCATCATAGTCGATGTCGAGGACAGGGATTTCGGCTCGCTGCCCGTCCACAACATCGTGCCTCGGCTGAGCGAGAGTCCCGGCACCTTCCGCCGCCCTGCGCCCGAACTCGGCGAGCACACCGTAGAAGTGATGATCGAGGCGGGCATCGATCCTGCTACGATCACTGGATGAAACTCCGCTCCCTCCTCTATGTCCCGGCGCATTCCGAGCGCTTCATCGCCAGGGCGCATGAGCGCGGCGCTGATGCGATCATCCTCGACCTCGAGGACGCCGTTCCCGAAGCCGAGAAGTCGGCAGCGCGCGACGGCCTGCCGGCGACCATCGCCTCGGTAACCCGCAGCGGCGCCGCTGCTTACGTCCGCATCAATACCGGCGCGCGCCAGCGCGACGACGCCATCGCCGCCTGCCGCGCTGGGGCAACGGGCCTCTTCATCCCCAAGGCCCGCGACCCAAGGGCGCTCGAAGCGTTGGCTGGCAGTTTGCGGCCCGTCGAACACGCGCTCGGCCGCGCGCCGACCCCCTTCGTCGCCATGATCGAGGACCCTGCCGCCATGCTCGATGCGCGCGCCCTCGCCCGCGTCCAACGCGTCATGGCCCTGAGCTTCGGCGCCGAGGATTTCACCACCGCGACTGGCGGCACGCCGACGCCCGAGGTCCTGCGCTTCCCCAAGCTCACCGTCCACTATGCGGCGAAGGCCGAAGGCAAGCTGAGCCTCGGCCTGCTCCAGTCCATTGCCGACTATTCCGACCTCGAAGCCCTCGCTGCTGCCGCGCGCGAGGCAAAGGCGCATGGCTTCGATGGCGCCACCTGCATTCATCCCTCGGCCGTGCCAATCCTCAACGAGGGCTTCGCACCAACCGAGGCCGAACGCGACTGGGCCGGCCGGGTTCTCGCCCTCGCGGAACGCAGTGATGCCGCCTTCGCGCTTGATGGCCGCATGGTCGATGCGCCCGTCCTTGCCCGGGCCCGCCGCATCCTCGGACTCTAGGCGCGGCTGCACTCCTGGTGGCGCGATCGCCATGCAGCCGAATTGATTATCTGCAACCCGAGCCATGCGCTGCACAGACTATTGCGCAGCAACGGCTTTTCCGTCGATGATTGGAACGCGAGTAGGAGCAGGCGGAGGAAGTATGGGGCCCATCAGAGGCGTGATGGGACTGGCGACGTGCGTTGTTGCGACAGTCCTTCTCACCACGCCAGCGATGGCGGAGGAAACGGCTGCCCTGATCAACCTGACGCAGCATCCCATCGGCTATATCGCCCTCGTCATCTTCTTCGTCGCCTACGGCTTTGTAGCCATCGAAAAGGCCATCCAGCTGCACAAGTCCAAGCCCGTTATGCTGGCCGCCGGCCTCATCTGGGCACTGATCGGCATCGCCTATGCCCTTGAGGGCAGGAGCGCCGAGCTTGAAGCCGCCGCCAAGCACGTCATCCTCGACTATGGCGAGCTGATGCTCTTCCTCATCGTCGCCATCACCTACGTGAACTCGATGCAGGAGCGGCGCGTCTTTGACGTGCTGCGCACCAAGCTGGTGAGCATGAGGCTCAGCTATCGCCAGCTCTTCTGGCTGATCGGCTGCATCGCCTTTTTCGGCTGCCCCATCATCGACAACCTCACTACTGCGCTGGTGATGGGTGCCGTCGTGGTGGCTGTCGGCGTCGGCAACTACCGCTTCATCGTCATGGGCTGCATCATGATTGTGGTGGCGGCCAATGCGGGCGGCGTCTACTCACCCTTCGGCGACATCACTTCGCTGATGGTGTGGCAGAAGGGAAAACTCTCCTTCTTCGAGTTCTTCCACCTCTTCCTCCCCTCGCTGGTAAGCTTCCTCGTTCCCGCCGTGCTGATGCACTTTGCCGTGCCCAAGGGGATGCCCGACGCCGGCGGCGAAGTGCGCAAGATGAAGCCGGGTGGCGGCCCGGTGGTCCTTCTCTTCCTCGCCACCATCGTCACGGCGATCAGCTTCAAGAGCGTGCTCGGCCTGCCCCCCGCGCTCGGCATGATGCTCGGCCTCGGCTACCTGCAGATGTTCAGTTACCTGATGCAGCACCTGGGGCGCCGCGCCAACAACCAGGACCTGCAGTTCGATGCTCTGCGCGAGATGCGGCATGTCGAGTGGGACACGCTGCTCTTCTTCTTCGGCATTATCTTCGCGGTCGGCGGCCTCGGCGTCATCGGCTATCTCGAAGTGGTGTCGCAGACCCTCTATGGCGATTTCGGCGCCACCAATGCCAACATCGCCATCGGCATTCTTGGTGCCGCCTTCGACAACATTCCGCTCATGTTCGCGGTGCTGACGATGAATCCCGATATGTCGAGCGGCCAGTGGATGCTGGTGACGCTGAGTACGGGCATCGGCGGCAGCCTCGTTTCAATTGGCTCGGCGGCGGGCGTGGTGCTGATGGGCATCGTGCGCAATCACTACACATTCATGAACCATCTGCGTTGGGCTTGGGCCATTGCGCTGGGCTATGTCGCCAGCGTCCTCACCCACCTGTGGGTCAATGCCGCGGTGATGTAGCCCGGCAGACTTCAGCTGCCCTCGCCGCTATGCCGAGACTATGCGCAGCGGTTCTGAGCAAGTGCTGAACTGTGTGCGCAACGCAGTACGGATTGTGGTTGCGGAGTCTCCGGATTGGACGGCTGAATTGCGCCCGGGTCGAGTAGTGTCGAGAGAAGATTTGTAGTTTCGATTGACAGGATTGCAGGCGCCGCCGGTCGCTCAGCCTCCGTTAACCCGGCGCACCGCATGGTGCCGCGATGCCCGACCTCGCCACCCTCCTCAGCCAGCTGAGCGGCAGCAACCAGCAGCCTCTGTCCGATCCGGGCGCGGCGGTGCTGAAGCTGGCGCGCGCCAGCCTTGATGTGCTGGTACTGAGGCTCGGCCAGACCATCGACGCCAGGGTAGTGGGCGAGCTTTCCGCCGGGTTGACCCAGCTATCCGCCGGGGGCGAGACTTTCGTGCTGAAGCTCGAAGCGCCGCTGCCGCCGGGCACAGCCGTGACCATCCGGGTGACGCCGACACCGCAGGGCATGTCAGCGGTCACCGTTTCGGTGCCTGCCCCGCCTGCGCAGGCACCGCCGCTGCCGATACCCGTGCCGGCCGCTCCGCTGGTCCAGGCCCAGTCGCAACCGGCGGCTGTCCAGCTATTGCAGCAGGCGACGCAAGTGCCGCTGGCGCAGGCGGTGCCGATGCCCGCAGGGCAGGTCGCCCCGCAGCCGGTTGCCATCGCAAGCCAACCCACGCCGGGGCCCTCCACCCATGTCGCGCAGGCTGTTCCTCCGGCAACGCCGCAGGCGGGCACGGCGCCGCCGCCTCCGCCTGGTGCTGCCACACCGCAGGGGGTGGTGCCGCCTGGCGCTACTCCGGTGACGCCTCAGTCACAGCCGACAGTCACGATCCCGCCCGCCGCGCAAGTGCCGCTGCCAGCGTCACATCCTGTCGCCGCAAGCCACCCGGTCATGCCGCAAACACCGCCTGAGGGGGCTGGGCGACCCATGCCTGCGGCCCAGCCGTCGCCGAACCTGGCAACTGCTACGCCTGCGCCTGTGGCCCTTTCGTCCCCAGCGTCCGTTGCCGCGCAGCCAACGCCAATCCTCACCACGCCGCCCGCTGTCCAGCCGCAGGCGATGCCGAGCGTTGCCTCGCCCTATCCAGCATCATCCCCGCCTCCCGCCGCTCAGCAGTTGCCGCTTCCCGCTGGAGCAAGACCCGCCGCCCCGCCGCTCAACCTGGCCGATCCTGCGCAGGCGGCGGCGCGGCAGGATAGTGCAGCGCCGTTATTGGCGAAGCTTGCCATGCTGGTGGCCGCAACCGTGTCCCCGCTGCCGCGTCCGGTGCTCGACGCGGCGCAAAGAGTTCTGGCGAACCGCATCGACCTCAACCGGGCCGTGCCCGACGGCAGGGCACTGGAAGCCGCCGTGCTCAAGTCCGGCGTGGTGACGACGCCGACCACGCGCGAGGCCCCGGCCAACAGCAAGTCGGCGCTCCTCGCCCTGCGCACGAGCCTCCTCGCCGTCCTCGGCGGCGATGGTGCGGCGCCGGTCGAGCCCGTGGCGCGAGCCGCCCCGCCGATCAAGGGCGAACCACCGCGCGCACCCGCGCCGCAAGCCGCGCTCGCCGATCCTGCCGCCGATGGGCCCGAGACCGCCCGCACCCTGCTCGGCCACACAGACGCCGCCCTGTCGCGGCTGAAGCTGCTGCAGGCCGCTGCGCAGCCGGCCGAGGCGCGCGCGGATGGGCCCGTGCCGCGCACCGAGCTGCGGGTCGAAATCCCCATGCTGCTCGGCACCCAGACCGGCATACTTCAGCTCATGGTCGAGCGCGACGGCAAGCATAAGCGCGAGCAGGACCGGCAGCGCGGCTGGCGGATGAGGTTTGCCATGAAC
>Ga0207868_1001399_pt1 | contig 17387 bp, 13 predicted proteins | sample Passage237B_FD_187370 | JGI IMG/M metagenome (GOLD analysis project Ga0207868, IMG submission 187370) | Cellulose adapted compost microbial communities from Newby Island Compost Facility, Milpitas, CA, USA - Passage2 37B (SPAdes) (version 3) ... | reverse complement strand
TTACGCCCGTTCCATTGAAATGCATCAGCGAGCCTGTCAGGTGATGCCTGGCGGGGTCAGTTCGCCGGTGCGTTCGTTCAAATCGGTCGGACGCGAACCCGTGACGGTCAAGTCTGGCCAGGGTGCCATGGTGACCGATGTCGATGGCAATGCCTACATCGACTACATCGGCAGCTATGGGCCGCTGATACTTGGCCACGCGAATGACACGGTTCTGGCCGCCATCACCAAAGCCGCCAGCCGTGGTTCGAGCTTCGGCATGCCCACGGAGGCGGAATACCAGCTGGCCGTGAAGGTGATCGAAGCGGTTCCCTCGATTGAAATGGTCCGCTTCGTCAACAGCGGAACCGAAGCAACGATGAGCGCCCTGCGCGTCGCCCGCGCGGCGACGGGTCGCAGCAAGATCATCAAGTGCATCGGCTGCTACCACGGCCATCACGATTCTCTGCTGGTTGAAGCCGGCTCGGGCTGCGCTACTCAGGGCGTCCCCAGCTCCCCCGGCGTTCCCTCGGACACCGCCGCCAATACGCTGTCGGTCCCTTACAACGATGCCCAGGCCCTCGAAGCCGTGCTCGATGCCAACGCCGGGCAGATCGCTGCGTTCATTCTTGAACCTATCGCGGGCAACATGGGTCTGGTCCTGCCTCGCGAAGGCTACCTCGCCAAAGTGCGCGACCTGTGCACGAAACATGGTGTGGTGCTGATTTTCGACGAAGTGATGACCGGCTTCCGCGTGGCCTACGGCGGGGCTCAGGCGATTCATCAGATCAAGCCCGACCTGACCTGCCTGGGCAAGATTCTGGGCGGTGGCGTGCCCTGCGCGGCCTATGGTGGCAAGCGTGAACTCATGCAGCATGTCGCCCCGCAGGGCAAGATGTACCAGGCCGGGACGCTCAGCGGTAACCCGCTGGCGATGGCCGCTGGCCTGGCCACGCTTGAACAGCTGCAGGATGGCAAAGCCTACGAACTGCTCGATGCCACCAGCCATTCGCTGGCGCTGGGGCTGGAACTGCAGGCCGCCAAAGCCGGCGTGCCCATCCAGATCAACCGCGTGGGGTCGATGATCAGTTGCTTCTTCACCAGCGAGCCTGTCCACAGCTTTGAAGACACCTGCCGGTGCGACACGAAGCGTTTCACGACCTTCTTCAACGCCATGCTCGATCAGGGTGTGATGCTTCCGCCCAGCCAGTTTGAAACCTGGTTTGTGAGCCTGGCCCATGACAGGCAGGCTATTGAGCGGACCATTGAAGCGGCGGGTATCGCCTTCCAGGCGGTTGCAGAATCCGCCGGTTCAGAGAAAATCTCACAGTCGTAAATCTGCCCGCCTGAGCTTTGCGTACAATGTTCGGTCATCCCGTTGACCGGTCAGCTACCTGTTATTTTTGAACCTGAGTCCTGAAAAGTTAAAAGCCATGACGACTTCCACTGATGCAACCCCGGCCGTCCCCGCCCAACCCAGGACGGAAAAGTTCCGCATTCTCACCGCTGACAAGCTCGCCGACGAAGGCGTGGCGTTCTTCAACTCGCAGCCTGACGTGGAGTTTGTGGATCGTGCGGGCATCAAGGAAGACGAACTGGCCCAGATCATCGGCGACTTCGATGGCCTGATCGTCCGCAGCGGCGTGAACGTCACCGCCAAGGTTCTCGAGAACCCCGGCCGACTGAAGATCGTCGCCCGCGCCGGCGTGGGTGTCGACAACATCGACCTGGCCGCTGCCACCGACAAGGGTGTGCTGGTGGTCAACTCCGCCGAAGCCAGCACCATCACCACGGCCGAACACGCCCTGGCGCTGATGTTCGCCCTGGCCCGTAACATCGGCCCGGCTTATGCCCGCATGCGTGAAGGCGGCTGGGACCGCAATAAGTTTCAGGGTCGTCAGCTCGCTGGCAAGACGCTGGGCGTGGTGGGCTTTGGCCGCATCGGCCGCACCGTCGCCGAACGCGCTCTGGCCATGGGCATGACCGTCGTGGCCTACGATCCGTTCATCAATGCCGCCACCAGCATGGATGGCAAGGTCCGCATGTTCACCAACGTGCTGGAAATGCTCCCGCTGGCTGACGTGCTGACCTTCCACGTGCCGCTCAACGATCAGACCCGCAATCTGCTGTCGGCCAAGACGTTCCCCCTGTGCAAGAAGGGCGTAATGATCGTCAACGACAGCCGCGGCGGCGTCATCAACGAAAATGACCTCGTCGAAGCGATCAACTCCGGCCAGGTTGGTGGCGCGGCGCTTGACGTGTTCGAAGTTGAACCCCTCCCCGCCGACAGCCCGCTGCGCAACCACCCCAAGATTCTCATCACGCCTCACCTGGGTGCCAGCACGGTCGAAGCTCAGCAGGCGGTGAGCATGGACGCCGCTCAGTCGCTGCTGGATTATCTGCGTGGCAAGAACGTCAAGGGCGCGGTCAACGCCGCTGGCCTGCGATTCGACCTTGATCCGCTGCAGATGGTCTACGTCGATCTGGCTCAGCGCATGGCCAAGCTCATCAGCCCGATGATCACCCATGGCATCAGCTCGGTCACCTTCGAGCTGGTCAGCAAGCTCGTCTCGGCGGCTGCTCCTACGATCGAACGCATGAGCCTCATCGGCCTTCTGCAGCCTCACATGGATGCATCTCTGAACCTGGTCAACGTCAAGCACGTGGCCGAGCAGCGTGGCATCAAGCTGCAGACCGTTCACAGCGGGCAGGAAAAGACCACCGGCCAGATTATTCTGACCGTCACCGGCGTGCCCGATGCCGATGGCAAAGCCGAAGTGCGTCGTATCGTGGGCAAGGTGTTTGATGACTACCGCCCGCGCGTGATCGAAATCAACCGCTACCACATGGATATCGTCCCAGCCGGGACCATGGTGCTCATCCAGAACCAGGACCGCCCCGGCGTGATCGGTATGGTGGGTACGGAATTCGGCCAGGCGGGTGTGAACATCGCCGACATGGCCATCAGCCGTCGCGAGGACACCGCCCTGATGGTGCTCAAGCTCGACGGCCAGCCGCCGGAGTCGCTGATCAACCGTCTGGGTGCCCGTCCGGGTATCCTCAAGATCGCGGTTATCCAGCTGCCTGCTGAATCCAGCCACAGCTGAATGATTCATTGATGCTCCCCAACCCTTGAACCTCAGGGGTTTCGATAAGTGAAGTACACACGGGCCAGATGCGCTGCAACGCACATCTGGCCCGTTTACTATGACGCCTGCTGATCGCTCGATACACGTTCAGGAAGGCGTGACATTCTTGACAATCAACACCACGGGATTTCATGCTGCATCAGCGTGTATTTCCCTGGCAAACGTATCTCGTTACCCCCGTTTTCCATCACTCACCTCAGACCCTCAGAAATGTCCTGCATGTCATCGCCATCTTCGCCCGCGTCGCCCGTCAAAGTGTTATGGACCGGCGGCTGGGACTCTACGTTTCAGATTCTCAGGCTGCTGCTGGAAGACAAAAGGCTTGTCCAGCCGGTGTACATGATTGACGAAAATCGCCGATCGCTGCGCCATGAACTGATGGCAATGAGGCAGATCAAGACCGCTCTGGCCCAGCGATTCCCTCACACACGGGAATTAATGCTGCCCTTCGAATTTCACTCGATGCGCGACATTGTCATTCCGTCCGATCTTCACGAATCGTTTCTCGTTGTGAGCAAAACGTTCGACATTCGTACGCAGTATGAATACCTGGCGGCTTACAGCATTGAGCACGGCATTCATGGCATGCAGCTATGCGTGCATAAGGAAGACAACTCCCACCTGATCGTGCAGGAAATGTATAAAACCAGGGAGGATCCAACGAATCCTCTTGGCGCTCATATCCGCAAGGTCTATGGCCACTTTGACTACCCCATTCTTGAGTTCACCAAGCCTGAGATGGCTCAGTATGGCCGTGAACGTGGATGGGAAGATTTCATGGAGATGACCTGGTTCTGCCAGCGCCCCGTCGATGGTGAGCCTTGTGGCCTATGCCGCCCGTGTCGCTTCACCATCATCGAAGGCATGGCGCATCGTGTTCCAGCCCATCGACGGATTCGCACCGGGGTCAAGGCATTGGATCCCCATGCCCTTCGGCTGGCCCAGTACACCTATCGCCTGACCCGACGGTTCTATCGCCCCCGACGTCCTGGCGTCACCGGCCTGTGAGTCTGATCTGAAATCCACAGCATCCCCTCCCGGCTCTGAATGCTTGAGCAGATTCAGAGCCGTTTACTTTCATATCCTCTTGTAGGTATCGTTCGCCCCTTGGTATGATCAGGAAAATCGTCGGAACCAGCCTCCTCTGGAATCCGTGGGTATGTCATCGCCTGATGCGCTGCCTGTCAAAATACTCTGGACGGGAGGATGGGATTCCACCTTCCAGTTATTGCGTCTGCTGCTTGAAGAACGCCGCCCGGTTGAGCCGGTGTACCTGATCGACGAAAAGCGTCGCTCGCTGCGCCATGAACTGATGGCGATGCGAATGATCAGGCAGACCCTCAACGAGAAATACCCACACACACGCGAACTGCTGCAGATTCCGCTGTTCTACAGCCTGCGCGATATTCCGATTCTCGAGTCGGTGACTGAGGCGTTCAAGGAACTCAAGACAAAGCATGGCATCGGCGGCCAGTATGAATGGCTGGCGTCGTTCTGCCTGCACTATGGCGTGCATGGCCTGCAGCTTTGCATCCATCGGGACGACAAGGCTTACCCCCCGGCCAAGTGGCTCACCGAAGGGGAAGCAGACCCTGCCACCATCCAGAGCACGCCCGAGTGGAAGATTTTCAGTCACTTCCAGTACCCCATTCTGGAGCTGACCAAGCCCGACATGCATCGCATCGCCCAGGAGCATGGCTGGAACGATCTGATGGAGATGACCTGGTTCTGCCATCGCCCCGTCCACGACCTGCCCTGTGGCCAGTGCAACCCCTGCCAGTACACCATCGTCGAGGGCATGGCCCACCGCATCCCGGCCCATCGCAGAATCCGAACGGGCTTTGGAGCCCTGGACCGCAACCTGCTGCGGCTGGCAAGTTTTTCATATCGGCTAACCAACCGCACCCCGGCCCGCAAAAAGGGCGCATCGCAAATCAAGCCTGCGCCATAACTTCCGCCCGACATCACGGACGGGCATGCAGAACCTCCAGGGGAAGCCTGAGATGGAAATCTGCATGAAAAACTGAGGCCGGGGTCTGGGAAAATGTGAAAAACGGGCCGATACCCGATAGAATGATCTATCCCCTACTGCTTTTCCTGAAATACTGACGCTCCGAGGGGACATTGAGGACTGCCATGTTCAGAAAAATGCTTCGCAGCAAGATTCACCGCGCCACCATCACCCAGTGTGATCCGGACTATGTGGGTTCGATCACCATTGATGCGGATCTGCTGCGCGCCTGCGATATCCGCCCCAACGAAGCAGTCCACGTGCTGGATATCGACAACGCCGCCCGCTTTGAAACTTATGTCATCCGCGGCGAAGCAGGCTCAGGCATCATCGGCGTCAACGGCGCTGCCGCCAAACTGGTGGCCCCGGGTCACAAGATCATCATTGTCTGCTACGGCCTGATGCCCCAGCAGGACATTGATGACCACGAAGCCACCATCGTGCTGGCCGATGAGCAGAATCGCGTAGGCAAGATTCTTCAGTACAATAGCCTCATCGATGATCCTGCCGGCGTGGGTAAGTGATCATCTGCGATTCACCCTGTCGCTAATGTTTACCGATGGCCAAATCTGTCCGAATCAGTCTGGCGAATAAATGTCAGCTGCTGTTCGGTGCTGCAGTGGTGTTCATTCTCATCGCTGCGCTGGCGGTGGTCTGGGGACGTCTCCAGGTTCTGGTCGAAGAAGGCCAGGAAGAGACGGCCCGCAAGTTGGCCAACGCCTGGCTCGCCGGCCATGTCGAACTGGGCCTGACGCTGCAGTCAGTCGAAGAACTCACCAGCGACAGTGAATTCCGCGGCGACAGCCTGGCCATTCTCGCGCGTGATGAATTTGAAGTCGCCTCCAGCCGCGATCCGTTCATCGCCGCCGCCATCGACCGTTTCGAGACACGCACTCGCTACTCCGAATACTTCCGCCCGGCGATGGACCCCAAGGGCAGGCGGTATTACCGCTATGCACGGGCCGTGCGCAAGAGTGACATGGAGCGCATCCGCTCGGGACCGACAGGCGACTTCAGCCCTGCCGTGGTCGCCCCGCTGGTGGCCGATCCTGTCCGCATGGTGATGGTGGTCCAGCTGCGATCTGAACTGGCCGAGCGTCAGCTGATGCTCAACCGCATCTACATCGTCGGCGCAGGCCTGATCGCCGGGCTGCTGGCCATCGGGCTCTTCTGGTTCATCACCACACGTCTGATTCTCTCACCCGTGCGCGTGCTGCGCGATACCGCGGCCAAGGTTTCGCAGGGCGACCTGAACATCCGCTCGGAAATCAACACCGGCGATGAATACGAGCAGCTGTCGGACATGTTCAACAACATGCTCGAGGTCATCAAGCAGAATCAGGATCAGCTGCGCGGGACCAACAAGACCCTCGACCTGAAACTCGGCGAACTGGCCGAGCACAACATCGCCCTGTATGAAGCCAACAAGATCAAGGGCGAGTTCCTGGCCAACGTCTCACACGAACTGCGCACGCCGCTCAACAGCATCATCGGCTTTGGTGAAGTGCTTGAGGAAACGCTCAAGGATCGCACCGGCCCGGTGGATGAGAAACGCAAGCGTTACGTGGCCAACATCATTACCTCCAGCCGTCGCCTGCTGGATCTGATCAACGAGCTTCTCGACCTGAGCAAGATCGAAGCCGGTCGCATGGACATTCACGCCCGTCCGATGAGCGTGGCCGACACCGTCGAAGGGCTGGTCAACCTCATCCGACCCCAGGCCGATAAGAAGCAGATCACCCTCACCACGTACATTCAGCCCAACATTCCGCTGGTTCAGACCGACGCAGGCAAGTTCCAGCAGATCCTGTTCAACTTCCTGTCCAATGCGGTGAAGTTCACCCCGCATGGCGGTGAAGTCACTGTGTCGGCCGATCTGCTGCCCCCTGCTGCTCCGGGCAAGCCCACGCGTCTTAGCACCAGCGTGAAAGACACCGGCCCGGGCATCCCGCTCGACAAGCACGAGAAGGTCTTTGAGAAGTTCACCCAGCTTGATTCGACTGTCACCAAGGAGCATGGCGGAACAGGCCTGGGCCTGACCATCAGCCGCGAGCTGGCGCATCTGCTTCAGGGCCAGATCACGCTCGACAGCGATACAGGCCAGGGTGCCACCTTCACTCTCATCATTCCCACGATGCTGGAATCGACCAGTGTGCCCCTGATGCCTGAACTGGGTGTCAGCCGGGCTCAGGCATGACCCCGGTGCTGCCTGCTGCTAAGATAAAGTCTGACGTACCCCGCTAACCGCCGGATGATTGCCATGACTCCCACGCAGATCGCTCAACGCCTGGCCGAACGATTTCCCAACGCCATCACGGCGTCATTCCCAACGGACAAACATGTCCGCATTCACACCTCGGCTGAGCACTGGCGTGTAATGGCTGAGTTTCTACGTCATGATCCGGAAATGCATTTCGACTGGCTGGGCTGCCTGTCGGCCGTGGACTATCTGGCGGATAACAAGCTCTGCGTGGTTTACGACCTTCGCAACACCGCCACGAACCAGTGGTTCGCCGTCAAGGTCTACATGGACCGTGACAATCCGCACATCTGCTCGGTGGTTGATCTCTGGCCCGGGGCCAACTGGCATGAACGCGAAGCCTACGACCTGATGGGCATCATCTTCGACGGCCATCCTGACCTTCGCCGCATCCTGCTGCCTGAAGACTGGGTGGGCCACCCGCTGCGCAAGGATTATGTATTCCCCCGCGAATACCACGGCATCCCGGGCAGCACCGAACTCGACTGGCAACAGAAGCCTGATTATCCGGGTTAAAGCCCTAGAAACGAGAACGGGGATGTGCGTGCCATCCTCATCATTTCGCTTCCCGCTGCAGAAGCGCGTCCCACAGGATAACTGAGCCTGACGTTATTCATTCTGGGGCTTGATGATTTCAAACTGTGAACCACCGCCTGGCACGAAAGGCTTGAGTTCCACGACCATTTCCTCGCCTTGATTCGCATCACTTTGCATAATCAGTGGCACATTGCGCAGGGTGAAACTGATAGTCTGCATACGAACTTTAGGATAAAGCAGCAATCGTACCTGCCCATTGGCGGGCATCTCCATCTGGAACATGCGATAAGCATAATCCCGGTGCATGCCATAACTACTGCTGGTGTTTGGCAACACTGACTCACCATGTGCATTCTGAAGTGACATGCTGGCCAGATGTGGCACCAGGTTTCGCGAGAGCTGGATACGTGTGACCTTTTGATCCGTCCCCCATCCTATTTCCCGCCCTGTCCTGCACTGTATCTGAACATAGGCATCAGGAAAATCCTTGAAGGTCAGACGCCTGCCTTCATAATCTGAAAACGGAGACAGAATCGCTTCGAGAGGTTCTCCCACGGGCGTGACGACATCAAACGTCCCTGACACCTCCACAAGCTTACTGATCTGCTTTCTGGGCGACATGAAATTCAGCGAAATGTGAAGGTCTCGCGACCTGCTGCTGCGGGACTCAAAAATACCATTGTTCCACAACGACCATAGAGGTTGAGTGCTGCGGCCATACTGGGGATTATTTAACAGTTTTTCCTGCGTATCCGTGATCGCATGAATGATCTGCAGGTTGGAGATTTCATGGACGAAATTTGGAGACCGGAGTTTAAGCCTCACAGTGACAGCCAGATTACCACTGGTACTGGACAGAATGCCTTCCTCAGTAAAATTAACCTGAGAGGTGGTCAAAATTGAACTGGGGATGATCTCAAAATCGAGAGGCAATGTTTCATCCGGCTTATCAACGTGCCCTGAGGTCTGAGCCTCCTGCGCCAGCGTTTGATTCAATGCCAGGCCATACCAGAGCGATGCGGTTGTAATAATCGCAGTCGCCAGTCCATATCGATAGATGTTCATGGTTCCCTCGGAAGTAACAGGTTGAGACGAGTCCGAAGCACAACGGTGCATCGACTGCATGCCAGTCTATCTTACTCAGATACCATTGAATAGACACAAGCTGGCTCCATAAAAAAAGCATCCTCTGCTGCCAGAGGATGCTGAAGATTCCCAGTAATTTCATGAAGCGCATCAGCGCTGCGGTTCAATGGCCACCGTCGGCCCGGGGACCATGCCATGCTGGCGGATGCGTTCCGCAATGCGGGGGTTGTCGGGGGTGATGTAGTAGACCTGCCTCAGAGCCAGCAGGGCTTCGGCGCTGGCACCGAGGGAATCATAGAAGTCGGCCATGGCGATGAAAGGCGTGGCGTCATCCTTATGGGCAAAGCGGATGGCTTTCTGGAACGCGAGTTTGGCGCCGTCAACGTCGCCGCTCTTACCCAGGAACGTTGCCTGGCGGATGTAATCGCGCGTGGTGCCATAACGGTCCGAGGCCTGCTGGAGCATGACTGTGAGGTTCTCGAACTTGCCCTGCTCAAGCAGCGACTGCGCCAGCGCATCAAGGATGTCAGGCGTTTCGAGATGGTTATCACGCACGCTCAGGGCGCGTTCGAGTGAAAGCTGAGCTTCCAGAGGCTGGCCCTGCTTGAGGGCGACCAGCCCCAGGTAATAATGCGATTTCCAGTCGGAGGATTTCTGCGACAGAGCCTGCGTGAACTTGGCACGGGCACGGTCATAATTGCCATCTTCATAGGCATCCATCCCATGCTTACGCAGCACGGGGTTGGACTGGCAGCCAGCCATGGTCCCCATCACGCACGCCAGTACCCCGGCCGAGATCACGACGTTCCAACCGGTTCGACCCTGTGCAAGCATCTGCATATCCTCTTGGTAAGTACCCAGATCGATGTATCATCAACAGCCAGAGCTGGCGATCATGCGTCCATGCATTCTGACCGACTGCTGAGGATAAGACCATCCAAGGCCGATGACAAGCCCCAACACCCCATGCCCCCACTGCAGACCGTCATTCTTCACCACGTCCTGCCTCAGGACAGCCATTACGACTGGCTGCTGCAGTGCCCCTCGTATGCCCCTCTGCCCGACCAGCGGCAGTGGACGGCTCGTATCATCCTGCCACCGCAGGACTGGCCAGTGAATCAGCGCATCGCCCTGACACCCCTTGCACCCCACCGGGCTGTCTATCTGACCTATGAAGGCCCGGTCTCAGGCAATCGCGGGCATGTCACACGCATCGCCCAGGGGCAGTTCACCGAAACCGTCTGGACGCCTGAGTGCAAGATCCTTCATCTTCAATGGGAACACCTCGCTTTGCGTCAGCAGGTGGAGATTCACCAGCCCAATCCTGATGAAGCCTGGCTGATAGTGCTCCAGACCTCCGCACAATGAATTGAGATTCCGCCCGCAGCAGGTGCCGATATAATTCACAGACACTCATGACTGCAGGCATCCGATCCATCCTGATTCTGCTGCTGATGATGCTTCAACTGGCGTCGGCCAGCCTGACGTCCTCTGCGGTGCTGTGCATTGGCAGTGATGGCCACCTGGCTCTGGAAACTGCCCATGACCAGTGCACGCCCACCACATCGTGCTGCTGCGATGAAAGCCATCCCGTTTCCGATTCCCCTTCGCTCATCGCTGCTCAGGCCTGCAATGATCTATCCCTGCCTGCCAGCAGTACCCAGCTGACGCTGCGTGATCTGCAGCCCGCTCTGCAGGGCCATCCTGCGCTGGCCAGGCCGATTGCCACCGGGCAGCTGCTGCCTGTCCTTGAACCTGTCTCGCTGCCCACATGGACCATCGCCTGCGACTCCTTCATGCGCGATGCTCCTGCCCACCGGACACTGCATCTTCTGAATCATCGCAGTGTCACACTGCTGATCTGATCGCCCATCCCTCGCCTGCCCTGCGATGATTTCGCAACCAGCCAGGCCTGCCCCTTCGAGCGTTTTTCTGACGCTCTGCCGACGTCTTAACAATTCAACTCTCGTGTGAAGGATCATGCCCATGCATACCCGTTCACTGCTGATGTCCTGCCTGCTGCTGGCCGCAGTTACAGGCTGCTCTACAGGCCCGAAGTGGCCTGATCCGGAAAAACAGATCAGCCAGGCCATGCACATCGACAACGCCCTGGAGCTTCGCGTGGAGCCCGGCCCGATCGATGTCAGCACACCCGATCTTGAGAACCATCTGTCGCTCTCGCAGGCGATGGAACAGGTGCTGCGTCACAGCCCCACCATTCAGCGTGCCCTGTGGCGCGTACGTGAAGCCCAAGCTGAGGCGAAGCAGGCCAGGCTGCTGCCCAACCCCATTCTCAGTGTGATGATCCGCTGGCCCGAAGGCGGAGGCAGCCCGATGGTGGAAGCAGGTCTGACTGCTGAGCTGCTGTCACTGCTCAAGAAGCCAGGCCAGATCAGAACCGCTGACCATCAGATGCGGGCTGTCAGCGCCCAGGCTGTGGTGACCATTCTCGATGAACTCACGCATCTTCAACTGCTCTACGCTCAGATCCAGGCCCTGGATGCTCTTACCCCTATTCTTGAGCAGAGGCTGAATCTGCTGGATCAGATGGTGTCTCTCGCACAGTCCCGCCTGGAAGCAGGTGAGGGAACGCGCGTGGATGTCACTACACTCTCAGCCCAGCAGGTGGAATTGAAGATTGAACTGGCACTTCAACAACAGGCCCAGCAGCAGGCACGACTCGAGCTGGCCCGTCGCATCGGCCGACCTTCCGCGCAGGCCAGCTGGTCACTCGATGTCTGGCAGCTTCCCAAGGTAGACCTGCAGGATGAAACGCCCTGGCTGCTGATGGCCATGCAGTATCGTCCCGAACTGCAGGCTGCAGTCTCCGAGCTTGAAGCGATGGGGGCCCGTGTGAAGCTCAACCGCTTGGACTGGATTGGCAGTAACGATGCAGGCATCGAAGCTGAGCGATCCGAAGGCCACTGGGCCATCGGGCCCACGGCCATGCTCGCCCTTCCCATCTTCGACTGGGGCCAGGCGCAGTGGGAAGTCACTCACGCCCAGCGTCAGCAGGCCGTCCATCAGTATCTCGAAACACAGAGGCAGATCATTCAGGAAGTCCGCCAGGCGTATATCACCTACACCACCAACCGCCGCGTGCTGGAACAGATTGAAAGTCAGTTGCTGCCTCTGCTCAACCGCAGGCAGGAGGAAGTGGCGTCGGCCTACCGTGCAGGCCAGAGCGATGCCCTGGCGGTGATTCTCTCCCAGAACGATCTGCAGGCCGCCAATGCCAGGCTGATCGAGCTGCGTCAGTCGACCGCCGAGTCCTTCATTCGTCTGACCCGGGCCATTGGGGGGCCCGGCCGCGTGCCCTCATCCAATCTCAAGCCACTTCACGACCTCAGTCCTGAGGAAAAGCCATGAAAACCATCAACGCCTTGACCACCTCTCTGTGCATGCTGGCCCTGATTGCCCTCCCCCTGACGGGCTGCAAGGACCACCACGATCATCATGACCACGACCACGCCAGCCATGCCCATCACGATCATGATGGACATGATCATGGCCATCCGCATCAGCCGCCCGCAGCCAAAGCTGCTGCATCCTCGCAGCCAGCCCCAGCCGCATCGCATGACGACTCCAAGGATCATGCGGATGAAATCCGTCTGACCAGCCAGGCCATGGAGCGATGGAACATCACCCTGGCTAAAGCGGGCAAGCAGCAGCTCGCCGAAGTGTTCACCGTTCCAGCGCGCGTGTCCTACAACCTTGACCATGTAGCGCATGTGGGCTCCCTGGTCTCGGGGCGTGTGAGTGCCATCCATGCCCGCAATGGCGACGATGTCACCCAGGGCAGCGTCCTACTTGAAATCACCAGTCCGGAACTCGGACAGGTCCAGAGCGACTACCTCCAGAAGCACGCGGCCATCGCCATCGCCGAATCCACCCTGCATATTGTCACCACATTGCATGACAACGCCCGCAAACTGCATCAGGAATCGCAGGGCATCGCCCTGAGCGAAGTGCAGAAGCGCGAAGCCGACATGCTCATGGCCCAGGCCAGTCTCGACTCGGCCCGCCATGCCCTGACCGCAGTCAAGAATCAGCTCATGCTGATGGGTATGGATGATGCGTCGATTGCGCGACTGCTCGAGACGCGCCAGATTGATCCCAAGCTGGAAGTCCGCACTCCTATCACCGGTCGAGTGATTCAGCGATCTGTCACACTCGGTGAAGCAGTCAGCCCGGATCGAGACGCACTGCTGACCATCGCCAATCTCGACACCCTGTGGGTCCTGGCCGATGTGCCCGAGCGCTACGTAGGCAAAGCCGCCAGGCAGGATGCGGTCACCATTCACACCCCGGGCCTGCCTGATCGAACGGTACAGGGGCAGATCAGCCACATCGCCTCCGAACTCGACCCTGCCACACGCACGCTCGAAGTGCGCATCGAAATCAGCAGAGCCGATGCCCTGCTCAAGCCCGGCATGTTCGTGCATGCGGATATCACCCTGGGCCAGCAGGATGAAGCTGCACTGGCCATTCCTGAATCAGCAGTGCAGACCATCGACGGGCAGAGCTGTGTCTTTGTTCCGATTCCCGGTGAGCCTTTCACGTTCCAGAAGCGCGTGGTGAAACTCGGCCCGCAGGTAGGCAGGCTGCTGCCTGTGATCAGCGGGCTGAAGGAAGGCGAATCATTCGTCGCCACAGGCAGTTTCATCCTCAAAGCGGAACTGGGCAAAGCTGGCGCCGGCCATGAGCATTAATGCTCGGCTGACATCTCCTCTGTGAACATCACTCTGCAACCTGACTCTTCCGTGGAGCTTTCCATGCTCGAACGTATTCTGCAATTTTCCATCAGTCATCGCTGGCTGGTGGTCCTGCTGACACTGGGCGCGGCGATGATCGGCATCGTCTCGCTGCAGCGTCTGCCTATTGATGCGGTTCCTGACATCACTCCCAATCAGGTTCAGATCAACACGCTTTACGCAGCTCTTTCCCCAGAAGAAATCGAAAAGCAGATCACCCTGCCTATCGAAAACGCGCTCGCAGGCATTCCCGGCCTGAAGCAGACGAGATCCCTGTCGCGCAACGCCTTCTCGCAGGTTGTGGCGATCTTTGATGACAACGTCGATATCTACTTCGCCCGCCAGCAGGTGCTTGAGCGACTCACTGAAGCACGCGAGGGTCTGCCTGGCGATGCGGATCCGAAGATGGGCCCCATCACCACCGGGCTGGGTGAAGTGTACATGTGGACCGTGGAGTATCAGCCTGCCAGCAGTTCAGCCATTCACGACGGCGAGCCAGGCTGGCAGCGTGATGGTTCGTTCCTCACGCCTGAAGGCGAGCGCCTGACCACCGACCTGCAGCGGGCGGCGTATCTGCGCACCGTTCAGGACTGGATCATCCGTCCGCAGCTCAAGAACGTGGCAGGCGTGGCTGGCGTGGATGCTATTGGTGGCTACGTGAAGCAGTATCACGTGCAGCCCGACCCGATGAAGCTGGTGTTCTATGGGCTGTCATTTCACGATGTGATTGAAGCGCTGGAACGCAACAACGCCAGCACCGGCGCGGGATACATTGAGCACAAGGGTGAGTCCTATCTCGTACGCGCCGCCGGCCGCATTGAATCGGTCGAGCAGATCGGCCAGATCGTCGTTGCTCAGCATCGTGGAACACCCATTCACATTCATGACATCGCCAGCGTGGGCGTCGGTGAGGAACTTCGCACGGGCTCAGCCAGCGAGAATGGTGAAGAAGTCGTCGTGGGCACGGCCATGATGCTCATCGGCTCAAACAGCCGCACCGTCGCCAAGGCGGTTGATGAGCGTATGAAGCAGATCAACCGCTCGCTTCCGCCGGGCGTGGTGGCCAAGCCGGTGCTGGATCGCACCAAACTGGTGGATGCCACCATCCGTACGGTGCGCAACAACCTGTTTGAAGGCGCGATCCTGGTGATCGTGGTGCTGCTGATTCTGCTGGGCAATATCCGCGCCGCCCTCATCACGGCCATGGCCATTCCGCTGTCGATGCTGCTGGCCGCCACCGGGATGGTTCAGACAAAGATCAGCGGAAATCTGATGTCGCTCGGGGCCATCGACTTCGGGCTGATCGTCGATGGTTCGGTCATCATCGTCGAAAACTGCGTGCGGCGCCTGGCCCACAGGCAGCAGGAACTTGGCAGACAGCTCACGCTCACTGAGCGGCTGCAGGAAGTATTCATCGGCTGCAAACAGGTGCGTACGGCCACGGCGTTTGGGGAAGCGATCATCATCACCGTCTACATCCCTATCCTGTTCCTCACAGGCATTGAGGGAAAGATGTTCTACCCGATGGCGATGACCGTCATCTTCGCACTGATGGGCGCGTTTGTGCTGTCGCTGACGTTCATTCCCGCCATGGTGGCCATCTGCCTGACCGGCCGAATCAAGGAGAAGGAAAACATCCTCATCCGCTGGAGCAAGCAGGCCTATGAGCCGGTACTCAGGCAGGCAGTTCGTCTGCGTTATGGCGTGGTGGCCCTGGCCGTGGTGATCTTCGCTGGCTCACTCTGGTTGTTCTCAACGCTGGGGCAGGAGTTCATTCCTCAGCTAGATGAGCAGGACATCGCCATGCACGCGATGCGCATCCCAAGTACGAGCCTGACACAGTCCACGCAGATGCAGTTTGATGTGGAGAAGGTCATCAGTGCTCAGCCTGAGGTGGCCTTCGTCTACTCCAAGACCGGAACCGCCGAGATGGCCGCCGACCCCATGCCACCCAGCGTGTCGGACACGTTCGTCATCTTCAAACCCCAGGACCAGTGGCGATCCCCGGCCGAACTCGACAGGCTCATCCGCGAACTGGAAGCCCAGGCAGAAAAGAACACCTCACATCACGATCATCATGGGGATGATGAGCATGGTCATGGCGATCACGGCCATGGACCGGTGGTGGACCTGTCCACACACAAGGGCAAAGTGATTCGCCTGCTTCAGTTGCTGCTGGCGGAGCTGCCCGGGAATAACTACGAATTCACCCAGCCGATCCAGATGCGATTCAACGAACTGATCGCCGGCGTACGCAGCGACATCGCCGTGAAGGTCTATGGTGAAGACTTCGACGCCATGACAGCCAGTGCCAGCGACATCGCCCGCATTCTGCAGAGCATTCCCGGTGCATCGGACGTGAAAGTTGAGCAGACACAGGGCCTGCCCGTGATGAACATCAACATCCACCGCGAAGCCATCGCGCGACTGGGACTGAGCGTAGCCGATGTTCAGGAAGTCATCGCCATTGCCATCGGCGGCAGACAGGCCGGGCAGGTGTATCAGGGGGATCGAAAGTTTGATCTGGTCGTGCGTATGCCTGACGAGTTGCGTCGGGATCTGACGGCCCTGCGCAATCTGCCTGTTCCCCTGCCTGCGTATCAGCCTCATGGCACGCAGAGTCATCTCGATCCACTTGGACAGAACTCCCATCTGACCACAGGCCATGAAAACAGCCGCCCGGGCTTCATTCCCTTGGGGGCGATTGCGACACTGGAAGTCTCTGTGGGCATGAATCAGATCAGCCGCGAGAATGGCAAGCGGCGTGTAGTGGTTCAGCTCAACGTGCGTGGCCGGGACATCGGTTCCTTCGTGGCAGAAGCGCAGCGGAAGATTGATCAGCAGGTCACCCTTCCCTCCGGCCAGTGGATCGACTGGGGCGGCCAGTTCGAGAACATGATCACCGCCCGCCAGCGTCTGAGCATCGTGGTTCCGATCTGCTTCTTCCTGATCTTCCTGCTGCTGTTCAGCACGTTTGGCACGCTGCGTCATGCGTTGATCGTCTTTACGAGCGTTCCCCTGGCGCTGACCGGCGGGATCATCTCCCTGTGGCTGCGGGACATGCCTTTCTCCATCTCGGCGGCGGTGGGTTTTATTGCGCTGTCAGGCGTGGCCGTGCTCAATGGGCTGGTGATGATCACCTTCATCAATCAGCTGCGCAAAGATGGGCTGCCACTGGAGCAGGCCATCGTTCAAGGTGCCCTGACGCGACTGCGCCCCGTGCTGATGACGGCGCTGGTCGCTTCGCTTGGCTTCCTGCCCATGGCACTGGCGCGGGGAACGGGCGCAGAAGTTCAGCGCCCGGTGGCGACGGTAGTCGTCGGCGGACTGGTGACCTGTACGCTGCTGACGCTGCTGGTCCTGCCTGCCCTCTACGCCATTTTTGATGGCCGGAGGAAGGACACATCAACATCACAGGTTTGAGAGGATTGCAGCCCCGTTCACGACTTCATCGCGGCCTGGACGAGTCGATCCACCAGAGCAGGCATGGACAGCCCGGCCTGTCGGGCCGCCATGGGCAGCAGCGAATGGCCGGTGAAGCCCGGGATGGTATTGGCCTCGAGAATCCATGGGCGATGCTGTGCATCGACGATGAAATCTACGCGTGACAG
>Ga0207868_1001398_pt1 | contig 17415 bp, 21 predicted proteins | sample Passage237B_FD_187370 | JGI IMG/M metagenome (GOLD analysis project Ga0207868, IMG submission 187370) | Cellulose adapted compost microbial communities from Newby Island Compost Facility, Milpitas, CA, USA - Passage2 37B (SPAdes) (version 3) ... | reverse complement strand
AAACATATAGTCTCTACGCTCTTTCATATCAATAATATTTGGGCGTAAAGCTAAAGACCATCAATTAATCAGAAAATATGCAGTCGGTCGGGCGGATACCACGTGATGGTCTTGCCTGCTTCCAGTTTCCCGCTGGATTTGGTAAACCAGAATCTGGTGGTAACGGAGGGATCAATGAAGGCCTGGAAAACCGTCGCCACCGGCTTCCGGATCATCATCTGGCATTCGACTGTTGCTGATTGTATCCTTTCCATGTTTTCTATTTTTTGTCTTGTCGATCAATTTGTTTCGGTATCTTAGAGCAGCGATTCCATTTCGGCCAGTGCCACCGTCCATCTCATAGCAAGTTGTCTTCGGTTCTTACCAAAAATTCAGGCAGCATGTTCCCGATAATTTCGGTCCAGCCCCCGTTGAAGCTCTTCCATGCAAAATCCGGGCTGTCCTGCGGGAAGGTCTCCAAGCCGTGATGGGTGAGTTTCAGTTTGGTATTGTTTCCCATTTCGGTAAGCTCGAAGGTCACCAATGAATAGCCGGGATACCCCTCATATTGCCAGCTGTATTGCAGTTTCTTCTGCGGAATGACTTCGGTGATGGTACACAGGTGTATGTACTGCGCGCCCTTGTGTCCCTGGCCGGGGAACGAGAAACGGAAGCCCACTTCGGGTTTGAAATCATCCAGGTCAAAATACCATTGCTTCAGCTGTGCTTTGTCGGTAATGGCGTTCCAGACCTTTTCAACGGGGTGATTCAGTACCCGCTCAACAACGACCTCATGGCCGTCCTGTTCCTTTGCTGATTTTTCCTGTGGATTTTTCATGATTTAACATTTTATCTGCTGATGCATCGTCGGAGAGATCGTTCAGGTAGTTTTCCAGCGCATCCAGTTTCTGTGTCCAGAACTGTTTGTATTGCGCGATCCATTCATTTACCTCGCCAAGCTTTTCCAGCTTCGCTTCGCAGATGCGTTCGCGCCCCTGCTGCTTCACGGACAGCAAACCGCATTCAGTGAGTATTTTCAGGTGCAGGGAAATCGCCTGGCGGCTAACATCAAATTGTTCGGCGATGGTGTTTACATTGGTGGGCTCCTTAGCAATCATACTGATGATTGCCCGGCGTGTGGGATCGGCAATGGCCTGAAAAACGTCCCTACGTGCTTCCATATTGCGCAAGTATTTGCTTGCAAATATACAGGCAAGTATTTACTTGCACAAGTTTTGTTTCATTTTTTCCTTCCGCATAGACAGCCAGTTTATCCGGCGGTCCTTCGGTCCCTGCTTCGTTATCCCCTGGGTCCGTAGCTACTTACAAAGATATGCCAATGGTCACGCAAAGGGCCCGGGCAAAGGCGACAAGTTACGGGGGTAACCGGGACAGCTGGGCAGCATAAAACAAAGTTGAACATTTTGACATCCCTATTTGTTAAAAAACGTACACAAACAGGAGTTGCCATGAAAACGGAAATCAGTAAACTCGAACGGAAATACTGGGATGCCATGAACAGCCAGGACTATGAAACGGTAAGGGATCTAACCAAATTCCCCTGCATTGTAGCCGGAAAACGGGGTGTCATGAGCGTAGACGAACCGACCTACAAAAAAATGTTTAAACAGGGCGCCAGGAAAAAAATAAGCGTGAAAAGCATTTCGGACGAACAAGTCGAAACGGCGGAAGACCATGCATTGATTGCGTACCTGATCGAACTGGACTATGACGGAAAAGCCATGAAATGTGCCTGCACGTCCACCTGGGTAAAAGAAGGCCGGCAATGGCGTTGCGCCATGCACACGGAGACCGATCTGGAAAAGCAGGAAAAATAAGCATATCGAATGATGGCAGGCTTTACCTTTTCCGGGTACCCTGCGCGCTTGCTAGCCGCTTCTCTACTGTGGCCTCGCGCTTGCGCCAAGCGGCCAGTTGGGGTTCCTCGTACACTGGAAGGCCCTCGTCGGTCAGCAGGCCCAGGGATTTGGCCAACTTGCGGCTCAGGGCAGCCGACTCCCGGTCATGCGTATCGATGACCTGCTGGTCGGATGCGATGGCGCTTTCAGCCGCGGCAATGGCCTGTTGGATGACCTCCAGTTCGGCCGCATATTTCTTCTGTTTCCGGAGGATGACCATCATCCGGCTGAAAGCTTCGGCATTCGGATGCCTGCCGCGGGTCAATGCGCGGTAGGCTTTCAGGGCATCGGCATAGTTGCCCGCCCGTTCGAGCTTCCGGGCCTCCTCCAATCGGGTCTTGATTGCTATTTTCTCTTTTGCCATGGGGTTCTATTCATAAACAGCTATCAGCGGGTTTGGTTTCTGACACCTCTCTTTGGAAAAAATCATAAAAAAACTCCAGCATCGAAAACAATCCGATCGCATCGCTGTTATCTGCTTAGGTTTAGGTTGATTGAAGAGTCCGGTTATCCCAAATATACCGGGCTTTTCGCTTTTTATAGCTGAATATATCCTTAAAAAACCTTTTTCTATCACAGCAGTTAACCAAATATGGAATATGAATTCAATGACATTCCGATAGAGATTGACGGGGAAGTCCACGCGGTCACTTATCGGTATACGGAAACGGATAAATATGGGCAGGCTTATCACATTATCTCCGAAGGAAAGGAGCTGATCGTTGATAAGGATCTCAAGGAGCTGGAAAGTACCTTCCCTGGGGACTGGAAACAACCTGCCATCGACCGGTTAGTCGCGCTACTGGCGCAGCAGAAGTGATCCCCGGATCTGCTGCTGTGGTCCAGGTGCCGAGGTTTCCCTTACTTTCACACTTGTATGCCGTCCGTTCAGCATCGAACACTTCTTTATGACCTCCGCTGGCCATTTCAAACGCCAGGATTTTTTCCCGTAAGGAATTCCAGGTTTTCCGTGATTTTTTCGATATTCCAATCCCACCATTTCATGGTTAAAAGTTCCGCTATCTTTTCAGGGGAAAACCGTTTCCGGATTTCCGTTGCCGGATTGCCACCGACAACCGTATACGGTGCAACGTCCTTTACCACTGTTGCATTCGTAGCGATGATGGCCCCATCCCCTACTTTTACACCGGGCATAATCGTTGCGTTATTCCCAATCCATACATCGTTTCCGATTATGGTATCCCCTTTAAACGGGAGGTCGGATAACCTGGGTTCCACGCGCTTCCAGTCTTTTCCGAAAATATTGAACGGATATGCTGTAATGCCATCCATTTTATGGTTCGCCCCGTTCATGATGAATTTGACGCCGGAAGCGATCATACAGAATTTACCGATAATCAATTTATCGCCAAGGAAATCATAATGATACATGACATTCCGCTCAAAGTTTGCCACGTCCTCGATATCGTCGTAATACGTATAGTCACCCACCTCAATGCTGGGATTGGTGACGGTCTCCATGCGACACGTGCTTCGGTAACCTGAGGATCGTTATATGAGAAGACCGGCAATGAGGTCATTGAATTTACTATCCATTATATCCTTCAACGTCAGGACGGCACATTGCGGAAAATCGACCCTATCTAATCAAACCGACAACGAAACCGACAACATAAAACGAAAAAACCCCTCATACAATCTGCATAAGGGGTTTCTCGTGGTACCAGCTGGAATCGAACCAGCGACACAAGGATTTTCAGTCCTTTGCTCTACCAACTGAGCTATGGTACCTTTGAAACAGCAATTACCGCCGTTTTGGGATTGCAAATGTAGCGCCTTTTTTCATTTCAGAAAACTTTTTTTTAAAATTGTTCATCAAACGAAGCCAAGCCATTGATTACGTTTGGGATAAAATGACAGCTCCAAAACAATAGGGTAAAAAAATAGCTGTATCTTTGCGTTTTTATAAATAACGATGAGTAAAAGAGGAAGAGTATTGGTTGCCATGAGCGGAGGAGTGGACAGTTCGGTGGCAGCAGTGATGCTCCACGAACAAGGGTACGAGGTGATCGGGCTGACCATGAAAACCTGGGATTATGCGTCCTCAGGAGGCTCCTCCAAGGAGACAGGTTGCTGCAGCCTCGACAGCATCAATGATGCAAGGGCGTTGGCTGTGTCATACGGTTTTCCGCACTATATACTTGATATCCGTGGCGAGTTCGGCGATTTTGTCATTGATAATTTCGTGGACGAATATTTGGCTGGCCGGACACCCAATCCGTGCGTACTCTGCAATACCCATATCAAATGGGAAGCACTTCTCAAACGGGCGGATAAGTTGGACTGTGAATTTATTGCAACAGGCCATTATGCCAACATCCGGCTGCAGGACAATGGTCGGTATGTTATCTCCAAAGGAAAGGATACCCATAAAGATCAGTCCTATGTACTTTGGGGCGTATCACAGGAAAATCTTGCCCGCACACAGTTCCCGCTTGGTAGTTTTACGAAGACCGAAATTCGTCAAATGGCTGCAGAAATGGGGCAGTTGGAGCTTGCCCATAAATCAGAAAGCTACGAAATCTGTTTTGTTCCGGATAATGATTACCGGGCATTCCTACGCCATCGTGTAGAAGATATTGACGACCGGATCGGAACGGGTAACTTTGTGCTGACCGATGGCACAGTAGTTGGGCAGCATCAGGGATATCCCTATTATACCGTAGGTCAACGCAAAGGCCTTGGCATCGCGTTGGGTCGGCCTATATTCGTCACACAGATATTACCGGAAAGCAATACCGTTGTACTAGGTGACGAACATGAATTGCAACGTCAGGAGGCTTACGTAAAAAACGTAAACCTCGTAAAATATGCCTCCATTGCCCAGTCTATGGAGGCGGTAACCAAAATCCGCTATAAGGATACCGGAATGACCAGTACGATTGTACAGGAAGGAAATCGGGTAAAGGTAGATTTCCACCACGCCGTAAAGGGCATTGCACCTGGGCAGTCCGCAGTGTTTTATGAAGGAGATGACTTACTAGGAGGCGGCTTTTTAATGTAAGTATGGCCCACCCTCTCTCTTTGCTGCTCAGTAACGCATTTTCCCCAGATATTTTGGCTATTTTTTCGTTTCTTTGGGCCACTAGTTTTTTGCGTTATGATATACCTATCCAAAAGTGCTCTACTAATCTTGCTGTTGGCATCTCTTTCTTTTGTTGGAATAGCCCAAGACCGAAAAATAGATATATATGAGCCAGGACAACGTGCGCAGTCATTTTTTGTTGAGCTAGGAGGGCCGGGGTTTATCTCGGCAAATTACGATTTCCGCTTTCAGCATACACGGAACGGATGGGGCGGCAAAGCCGGGTTGGGGTATTTCTCGATAGACAATGAAGACTATTTAACATTACCCGTACAGGTAAACTATCTACTTGGAAAAAACGGCCACTATTTTGAAATGGGTGCAGGTGCATCCTATATCCGCAATTCGTATGACCGGTATGATTACCAGTATGATGAACAGGGTTGGTATACGGAATATTATCGTGGCCGGGACGTCGATAATCAGGTATTGGGTTCTTTAACCTTTGGATACCGTAAACAGCCGGTTGACGGTGGATTTAACTTCAGGGCAGGCTTATCCCCTATTCTCTATGAAGGGGATTTTATTCCCTATCTTCCGTACATTTCTTTCGGTTATTCTTTTTAAAACTTCTTTTTGCCATGACCTGCATATCATAAACATTGAATTAATAAATACAATGGCAACCCTTTCAAAAGGCATTTCAGATTACAACAAGTCAAAAACCACGGAAGATAACTTGATCTGTGATTTGCTCGCGAAAGAAATCAATGCCCATTTGTCTGAAGCCGAAAATAAAATCTGGCACGGACATCCTGTCTGGTTTTTGGACGGCAACCCGATAACGGGTTATAGCAAAGAAAAAAAGGGATTGAGGTTGATGTTTTGGAGTGGCGCAGACTTCGACGAAGAACAACTGTATGTGTCTCTCTGTTTCGAAGAGATTGTCTTGAAATCATCACAAAAAGATTAGTCATTAGCGTCCCCTTTCGCTGCCCACAACAACTAAACTTCTTGATAAGACGTATTTTGAACAGTATTTGCGTGCATTTCAACGATAAAAGGATAATTACGGATTGACAAAAGGATGGCTTACCGTAATGTCAACGCCTTGAATGCACGTGTTAATTCCGTCAGCGATTCTTCAACGCCCATGCGCTCCAAGGAAGAAGCACCAACAAATCCCTGTGCCGTAGTATGGTCAAGTACGTAACGGACATCTTCCGGGGTATTGATCGGCCCTCCATGGGCAAGAAAGAAAATGCCGGGATTAACCGATCGGCCAGCATCAATGATTTCCTGGGTCCGCTCGATGGTAAAATCCATGCTGCGCGTAGCATTGACCACCCCGATGGAACCTCCTACCGTGGTGCCCACATGGGAGATGATCGCATCTGCACCGGCATCGGCCATTTGCTTTGCTTCTTCCGGTGTGGCTACATATACAATGGAAAATAGGTCCATCTTGGTCGCTAAACGGATCATCTCCACTTCTTTGGCAAACCCCATACCCGTTTCTTCCAACACTTGGCGAAAATGACCATCAACGATGGAATGGGTAGGGAAATTATTGACACCGGAGAACCCCATATCCTTCACCTTCAGTAAATGGTGCCACATCCGGCGGCGGGGGTCAGAGCCGTGCACACCACAGATGACGGGAATTTCGTTGACCACTGGTAATACTTCAAATTCACCGATTTCCAGTGCTTCGGCATTGGCATCACCATAGGCCATCAGTCCGGCGGTAGAGCCATGTCCCGCCATACGGAAGCGCCCCGAATTGTAGATAATGATGAGGTCGGCACCTCCCCGTTCTATAAATTTGGCACTGATACCCGTACCTGCTCCGGCGGCGATGATTGCTTTATTTTCAGCTAGTGTCTTTTGCAAGCGCTCCCTAACTTCCTGTTTCGTGTAGGGGTTGCCCACCCCGGTCCATGGATTTGGCATACGATGAATCTTTTATTTTGCGGTACGAAGGTCGGGAAGTTTACCAACATTCGCAAATCTGCCCTTTTATCAGGTAGTAACCTGGTCCATCAAGCGAAGCAGCGTTTCGACTGCCTGCCGGGCGAACAGGCCATCGTTGATGTGTGCGGCAACTTCTATAACCTCCACCTGCTCGGCAACAGTTTCCTTTATTGCATCAAACAACACCCGGTTTACAGACGGTGCGAAAAATGCACCACCATCCGCATCAAGCTGTGAAAGCCCCTGCAAAGGCAGCAGCACTGCGGTTGAGGCTTTGGGTTGTCCCAACTTACGGGCAAGCAACTGTCCTAATTGGCGATTTTCCATTTCGTTGGTACGCATCAGCGTAACGTCGGGTGCCCAGCTGTATAAGAAACGACTGCGATACCGCTGCGGCACCGTATCCAGGTGTGCAAAATTAACCATATCCAGACAGCCCGGGGCGATCACCTGGGGGATACCGCAAGCGGCAGCCGCTTCCAGCCGATCTGGCCCCGCACTGCATATACCTCCGCAAAGCTCGTCGGCCAGTTCAGTAGTCGTCAGGTCCAACACGCCATCGAAACATCCCTCGCGTATCAGCGATTCCATCGTCTGTCCCCCTACTCCATTGGCGTGGAACACGAATACTTCGCAACTCTTCGCTTTTAATAGATCTGCACATGCCGTCACACAAGCAGTGGTGTTACCGAACATGGTGATAGCGACGCGCTGTACAGTCCCCAATGTAACTCCGGGGGGTTCCGGTACATTAGCCATCGCACATATAGCGGCGGCAGCTTGCCGGATCAGCATTCGGCTGATGCTGTTCAGTCCGGCTACGTCGACTACCGATGGCATTAAGGTGATGTCTTTGCTGCCGACCTGACGGGAAAGGTCCTTGGAAGCAACCGTGCTGAGACACAGTTTGGGAATCCCAAGCGGTATGGATTGCATCGCCGCCAGGGCGATGTAGGTCCCCCCGCCGCCGCCCATGTTTATAGCAGCTTTTAATACACCTGTCTCATACAGGCGTGCCAGCACACGGGCCGCCCCCTTCCCCATCACATCAACGGCATGGCCGCGATCTGCGCGTTCACGTAGCTCGTCGAGCGCATGCCCTCCGGCTAATGCTACCTCATCGGCTTCAAAATCCACCGGGAAATCTGCAGTACTTCCATATACACCTGTATTGATCGTGATTACCGTTTCTCCGTGGGATAAGAGACAGGACCGCAGAAACGCAAAGTCCTCCCCTTTGGTGTCAAAACACCCTAATAGAACAATGGATTTTTGGATATCAGACATCGCTATGTTTACTAGTGGCATTAAAGGTACGGGATATTTGCGAATACTGGCAAGACCTCTCATTTGAGGGTATAAATCCAAAACAATCGGCAAGGTGTAATGTTGGCAACTAAGAGGGTTATTAGATGAGAAATCATACATATGGACTATCCTGAAATACAGCACTTGTTGGGGAACGAGGCAGAAAATCTGCTGAGCTTTAAAAGCGAGACTATTTCCAAAAACCTTTTACATGTCCCTTCTCCTGAATTTATAGATAATGTATTTGCGTTGAGCAACCGGAATCCGCAGGTCCTGCGCAATTTGAATGCCTTATTTAATCACGGCCGGCTATCGGGCACAGGTTACCTTTCGATCCTTCCGGTTGATCAGGGCATTGAACATTCGGCGGGCGCCTCCTTTGCAGCCAATCCACTGTATTTTGATCCTGAAAATATCATCAAACTGGCTATCGAAGGTGGATGTAATGCCGTTGCGACAACGTTTGGAAACCTGGCCCTGATGTCGAGAAAATATGCCCACAAAATACCGTTCGTCGTCAAACTAAACCACAACGAATTGTTGACGTACCCCACCAAGTACGATCAGATCATGTTCGGAACCGTGAGGGAAGCATGGAATTTGGGAGCAGCAGCCGTAGGTGCCACCATATACTTCGGATCGGAAAATTCCAACCGTCAGTTGGTTGAAGTTGCGGAAGCTTTCGAAAATGCACACCGCCTTGGGATGGCATGCATTTTATGGTGCTATACCCGTAATAACGGATTTAAAAAAGACGGCAAAAATTACGAGGTAGCCGCAGATATCACAGGTCAGGCAAATCATTTGGGAGTCACCATCCAAGCTGATATCATCAAACAGAAAATGCCCGAAGGGAATGGAGGCTTTACCGCGATCAATTTTTCAAAAAGTCATCCCAAAATGTACAGCAACTTAACGTCCGATCACCCCATCGACCTCTGCAGATACCAGGTACTGAATTGCTACATGGGCCGGGTGGGTCTAATCAACTCGGGCGGAGAGTCCGAGGGAGCATCGGATCTGGCGGCGTCTGTCAAAACCGCCGTAATTAATAAAAGAGCCGGCGGGATGGGACTTATCCTGGGGAGGCGGGCATTTCAACGACCTTTTTCAGAAGGGGTGCTTCTGCTGGAGGCTGTTCAGGATGTTTATCGGTTGCGGGAGATTGATCTGGCATAGGTAATCCCCGGTTCGAAATCCACACCCGGGGGGGGAAGATAATACAACAGCAGATCAGTTCGTTGAATAGTACAAAATGCCCATAGAATTATTTAATATCAACGAGGGATACACGGTATTCACTGAAAGTGATTACCGAACCAAAAAGCATACGCATTACGCCATCGAAATCGTATGCTGTAAGGAAGGTACATTTAACGTAACAACAGCTGTGTCAAACCATACCAACATCACCAGTGTCATTATTCCCTCAAATCTTCCCCATCGTTTTAGCTGCTTAGGCACTACCTGCAATCTGCTGTTTTTGGACCCGTTATCCCCGCTGGGAAGCCATTTTAGAAAGCAATATCGATTAGTCTCTCAAAATGATGCCATTGCAAATCCCCCCGGGCTAAACCGGTTCTATAAAAATGGAAATTTCAATATTTCATGGATGAAGCGCTATAGGGAAGGCTGTACTCCAGCCGATCTGGACTTCAGGATCCGTAACTGCCTTCAAGAAATCGACGCCCGCATTACCGACCAAAGCATACCGCTATCTCAATTATCAGAAGCTTCATTTTTGTCCGAGAGCAGGCTTTCACACCTGTTTAAAGAGCAGATTGGCATATCAATTCATCAATGTATTCTTTGGAAAAAAATCCTCGTGGCGGTAGTGAAAGCGCGGGAAGGATATTCCTTAACGGCGTGCGCACACTACGCAGGATTTTCCGATTCCGCTCATTTCTGCAAAGTGTACGCACGGATGTTTGGAATCAACCCATTTTTTGTACTTAAACGTTAGTTCATGCACATTTCAGGGCTGTGAAGATGGTCGGATTTCTTCCAGCAGACCGTAAAGATCGGACACGACCCAACGTTCCATTAACTTTCCATTTTCTATCCGGTAAATGGCAATCCCTTTGAGTGTAATAGTCTGTCCGGTTGGAGCAACGTCAATACCCGGAAAAGAGCCTTTATGGGTTCCATGCATCTCCCAGCGTACCACTACCCGATCCCCGTCGGCAATTAGGTCATGTACCTTGTACCTAGCGTCAGGTACCGCCTTTTTTAATGCTGCATAATAATTACGGAATGCTTCCGGACCCTTTTGTCCCTCAGGCCAATCGTGTGAGAAAAACTCGGCAGACAACACTTCATCTACCATTTCCATGTTCCAATCTTCATATACTTCCTTGTAGAAACGTTTTAATAACGCCCCGTTTTTTGAAGGAGAAGGAAACGAAATAAGCGTAAAAATGGGCAGGACAGTTGTTAATACCAAATAACTCATGACATGTACAGATTTTGTTTTAAAATTGTTTTACCTGACAAAAGTCGAAGAATGGTGACGAAAAAACTTGTACGAAACTGCTAAGTTATTTTCCAACCGACTGCCATTGGTCAGCTTACCGGTACTGATCCGGATACGGCAACCCTTTTCCGGTTTCGCACAGCCTTTTCAGGCTCCTGAAAAACATGGCCCAATCGTAACTGCATGAAGCAAACTCAGGAGTATAGTCTTTCCATCCATCGTGGTGAAAAAACAGGACAGTTCCTTTACGATGCGGTTCCAGCTCGAAAGTCATTTTCGTCCCGATCCACTCTTCATAACCTTTCAGGCAGAGCCATTTTACCCGGCTGTAGGGCTTGAGTTCCTCAACCTTCATTTCCTTAAAATAATCCGGGCCAAAGGAAAACCGCAAAATACTGCCTACCTCCGGTTGTGCAATCGTCTCCGGTGTCCACCAACCGGCTAATCCCTTCTGTGTGGTCAACGCCCCGTAAACCGTCTCCACAGGTGTTTCGATCAGTAGCCGGTGATGAATGCTTTTCGATGTGGATGAGGCTGCTGGAATCTCCTCCTGTGCCGGCTGCACATCCGTACGTTCTCCCGTATCTGCCGGTGTCGGATTGCCTTTGCCCGTCACGATCAGCTCTTTTAGACTACCCTGGATGTAATGTGTCCATGCATCCCGGCAAATTTGGAAACATTCATAATCCGGCACTAGACCCCTATGAATAAAAGTCAACTGCGTCTGTCCATCTCTTTCGGAAATTTCAAAGATTACGTCAGTCCCGGTCCATTCCTGCTTGTCGGTGGTGAATTTGAAATAATTATCCAGCACATGCCAAACCACTTTCTTATCCGGTATCCATTCGGTAATTTTCATCGTCGACCGGTGCACATCCTGGTAGTGGTATGAAAATTCGGCCCCCGGTCTGTCGGTGTCCCCTTCGATGTTCTCCGACCACCATCCACGTACATTATTTATAGCCCCGAAAACTTGTTGCGGTGTAGCGTTGACCAAAACCGTTGTTTTGAAATCCTGATTTTCCATGATCCAATCTTTTTGTTAACGAATAAAATGTTTCATCGCCTACTTAAACGAGACGATTCAAAAATATAGACAAATACACATCGGGGGCGGGTGCAAAATAGACTTTATCACGGGTTGATTTGGACAACACGTTTTGTTAAATTTGCATACGATGAAACACGCAACCATTTTAGTGCCCCATGTCCAAACAGCTAACAGCACAATTGCATGTATTGTGGGTGCTTATCAACTATTTACCGGTGCCAACGACTACTGGCAAAAAAGGGGTGAAAATCCACTGTTTAAAATTGAAACTGCTGGTGTAGCAAATGAGTCGGCATTCATCAATGGTCTATTGACCATAAAACCACAGGTCAATATTGCTTCTTTAAAGAAGACAGACCTCATCCTGATTCCGTCGTTAACTCCCGAATTCCAGCTGGCGTTGGATGGGAATATCAAACTGATCGATTGGATACGCGAACAATACCAAAACGGAGCAGAAGTGGCCAGTATGTGCACAGGAGCATTCATGTTAGCATCGTCCGGTTTACTGGATAAAAGAAGCTGTTCCATACATTGGAACTCGGCGGACCGTTTCAGGTCGCTATTTCCCAATGTACAGCTAAAAACTGAAAAATTAATCACAGACGAAAATGGCATCTATACCAATGGAGGGGGTTATTCCTTTTTAAATCTGCTGTTGTATCTGGTGGAAAAGTATTACGACAGGGAAACGGCCATTTATTGCTCCAAAACGTTTCAGGTGGAAATAGACCGGCAAACGCAATCTGCTTTTGCCATATTCACCGGACAAAAGTCTCATGGAGATGAGGTTGTAAAAAAAGCCCAGGAATATATCGAAGCTAATTTCCATGAAAAAATATCCGTAGCCGATCTTTCAAAACGGTTTGCGGTTGGCAGAAGAAATTTTGACCGGCGCTTTATCAAAGCGACCGGTAATACTCCGCTCGAATATTTACAACGGGTAAAGATCGAATCCGCAAAAAAAGCGTTTGAAACCACACGCAAAACAGTCAACGAAGTCATGTATGAAGTGGGTTATTCAGACGAGAAAGCGTTCCGTGAAGTGTTTAGAAAGATAACCGGCCTGTCGCCACTGACCTACCGAAACAAATACAATAAGGAAGCTGTCCCCTCCGCTCATGAAGGAGAAATCCCCGCAATAGGTGAATCATCTAATTAGCCGGGATTTAATATTAAATTAACACATAACAGCGTAACTTTATACAACGCAAAAGATGACAGCACAACAACCGCGAATGAAAGCAATGGTATACACCCGATATGGTCCTCCCGAGGTGGTCCAATTGCAGGAAGTCAACTTACCAACGGTCAAAACAAATGACGTACGGATCAAGATACGCGCAACCACAGTAAACCGCACAGACTGTGGGTTTCGCAGTGCGAACTATTTTATAAGCCGGTTTTTCAGTGGCTTACTTAAACCGAAAATCAACATACTTGGCTGCGAGTTTGCCGGTGAGATAGAATCAGTTGGTCGGGATGTCAGTAATTTCAAACCAGGCGATCGTGTATTCGGATATGACGATACTCGTTTTGGTGGACATGGCGAATACAAAGTAATGGCAGCATCGGGCGCATTGGCTACGATTCCCGAAGGGATGGAGTACACCGTGGCAGCAGCGCTTACCGAAGGCAGTCATTATGCGCTCGGTAATATCCGTGCAGCCCGGATCAAACAAGGGGATACCGTAATGGTTTACGGCGCGACAGGGGCCATCGGTTCGGCTGCTGTACAACTGCTGAAACATTTTGGAGCGTATGTAGTAGCCGTCTCTAATACAAAGAACGTCGGATTGGTAGCGTCATTGGGGGCCGATGAAGTGATCGATTACCAAACTCAAAATTTCACGGAAACCACCCATCGCTTCAACTTCATCTTTGATGCAGTTGGAAAGCGCTCTTTCCGGCAATGCAAACCCTTGCTGAAAAGCAAAGGGATATACATCTCCACCGAATTGGGTAAAAATTCAGAAAACATAGGACTGGCACTCTTCACGCCGATGAGTGGCGGACGGAAAGTGTTGTTTTCGCTGCCCACCATCAGCCGCGATGATGTGTTACTGATCCGGGAACTTGCCAGCTTCGGTAGTTTTACACCGGTGATCGATCGAACCTATCCACTTGAACAATTGATAGAAGCCTATCGCTATGCAGAAACCGGCCAAAAGACCGGAAACATAGTCATCACCGTATAAACCCAAGACCCCAACCGTAACTTAATCCGGAAAATTCGGATCGGCCTTTACTTCTTCGATCTGCAAGGTATGCCGCGCGGTGTGCGCCGGAATGTAGAGCAGCGAATGATAGCCGTCAACCGGGCCAAATGGTGAATCGGTAATACGGTTACGCATGTCGTCCACGGAAATCCCCTTTATGTAACCAAGTATTGCTTTTCGCTCTTTTTTCAGGTCTTTAAGTGCCGATTTGGCATTCCGGTATTTCCCGGCTTCCTTCGGACTCATTTCTTCCGAGGCTTTTGCTTTAAAACTTCTGTCTGTCATCCCTTTAATCACGCCATCGTCCGTTACTTTTACATCACCTTTCCGCTCGGGATTGGGTTGTTGTGCGAGTGTCTTTTTCGCGTACTCAAAAAGCGCCGGCTCACTGAGTATGATGTGCTCCAAGCACTGGCTGATGGACCATCGGTCAGGTGCCGACTTAAATTGCAACTGCGCTTCGCTCAACCCCGCAACAGATTTTTGCAGGACATCGAATGTCTGCTGATAGTAATCAAGCAGGAATGCTTTGTCGTGCTGCACGCCGGGTGCATCCGACTGCGCCATCACCGCGTTCACCAACGTACACGCAGTAAATAACAAGAATAGTAATCGTTTCATCGTCTTAATTTTTACACAAAAATAAAAAGAAGTTAGGTAAGCCATGCGTGCGAAATGCGACATATTAAATGGGCATCCAAGACATTTCAGAAAATAATCGAATAATTATCAGTATCTTTGCAGTTCAGTAAATAGTATATTTTGCAATTCACATCATTAAATCTTTCCAGTCCCCTTTTACAGGCACTGGAATCTGCGGGTTACCATACCCCTACTCCCATTCAGCAACAAGCAATACCCTCCATACTGCAACACCACGATGTATTGGCGTGCGCGCAAACCGGCACCGGTAAAACCGCGGCTTTTTCGTTGCCGATCATTGAACAATTACTAACGGTTAAAGCAGACACCGGATTTCAGGGGCCAAAAGCCTTAATCCTGGCGCCCACGAGGGAACTGGCCATCCAGATCGGCGAAAACATAGCCGTATACGTAAGCCGGACCCGCATCAGGCATGCCGTTATATTCGGTGGCGTATCGGCTGTCAGCCAGATCGCCGTGCTTCGCAAGCGTCCCGATGTACTGGTAGCGACCCCGGGAAGACTGCTCGACTTACTTAACCAAAAAGTGTTATCCCTGCAACAGGTACGTTTCCTGGTATTGGATGAGGCAGACCGCATGCTCGATATGGGATTCATCAAAGATATCCGTACCATTATCGGCAAAATCCCTGAAAACCGTCAAACAATGTTGTTTTCGGCCACGATGCCATCCGAAATAGAAAACCTGGCAAGGGCCATTCTTAGAAATCCCGAACGGATTGCGGTCACCCCGGTATCCTCTACGGTAGACACCATCCAACAAGCCGTTTATCCCGTCGTAAAAGCGAATAAGGTAGATCTGTTGTGTCACTTGGTCCACAACGAGAAAAATGGAAATGTGCTGGTGTTCTCGCGAACCAAACACGGAGCGGATAAAATTGTGCGCAAACTTAAAAAAGCAAACATCACCGCTGAAGCCATCCACGGCAACAAATCGCAACAGGCCCGGCAAAAAGCATTGAAAGCTTTCAAAGATGGTACCATCAAGGTATTGGTGGCTACCGATATCGCCGCACGCGGAATTGATATCGACCGATTGCAATTGGTCATCAACTTTGATTTACCCAACGAGCCGGAAACCTACGTGCACCGCATCGGACGCACGGGAAGGGCGGGCGAAAGTGGGCGTGCCTGGTCGTTCTGCGACCCGGAAGAACGGGAATACCTCTGGCAGATCACCAAGCTGATCAAGCAGACCCTCCCGTTGGTCGAAAACCATCCTTTTTTACCGGAAAACCTGACGGAATACCGCGAACCCGTGAAAACCGTTACGCCACCGCCCACCAAGTCAAATCGAAACAAAAAGAAAAAACGTAAACGCCCGCATTCCACCTACCGGGAAGCGGTTTAAGTGCACGTTGAAATGATAGAGCCATTTTTGCCTTGGTTTCCAAAATGCAAAAATGGCTCTTGATATACTCCATTTATACCCTTACATTTGTCCGTAACATTCACGCTGGAATACGTAATTATAAACCACAACTGGACTGATTCTTCGGGCGTTCAATGCTGTAGAAATAAAGGGTGTCCCCAGATAAAATGCATATTCAGGATGAAAAACGGCTATTACTGGCGCTTAGCAACGGCAATAGGGAGGCGTTGAAACCCATATTTCGGAAGCTTTGGCCGACATCCGGAAGGCGATCCGGCTGTTTATATTCTTTCTCTGAAAGTATCTTCATCCGCTTAACGCCACCAGATACTTATCGATATACAGTTGTTTTTCTTTGGATTTATATTGCTGGATATAACGCGGATGCTCCAATACGGTAGCTTTTTCAAACAGTTTTTCCTCTTTGTTCAGTTTATGGATAAACTGGGCATTTTTTTTCCCGAGAATAAAAACTTCCGAAGTATCCAATCCCAGGCTGATGTGTTTTTTCATGGAGGCAATCATGAAAGATTTCACCCTGTTAAAAAGTTTGGGATCATCGTAATAATTTGCATTCAGCCAGTCGTTTTCCTTCACATGGCGGACAATGGCGAGCGGAAAAGGTGAGTTGATATAAAACCTTTTGTAGAAATCGTCCGGTCCACCCCACGCCGAAATCATGTCGTACACGAACACCGAAGAAACTTCATGTGTACGGGCAGAAAGCATCTTAATTCCGCAGACACTTTCCAGCCGTTTCGTATCCGTAAAGGGTACCCCTGTTACGCCTGCGCCATGCCGGCTGGGGTTGATACCGATAATAAATTTCCGCTTATTGGAATCGTTATAATATTTCCGGTAAAAAGCCTGCATTACCGTCATCGTTTCGGGGTTATCCAAGTAGGGATTCAGCACCCCGAACCCGTCCGGTAAAGCACCGATATAATGTAGTTCCCGGTTAAACTGAATGATCTTCTCAGCAAATGTGTTGGCCATGACGACAAAGAGAATGCTAAGGTACAGAAAATGCCAATGTCCTGCAATAGACTCTTTTTTTAAAAAGGACTACGTGTGTTTCGTCTCACGGTTGTCATGTAGTTAAACCGGTACATACGGGAAAACCAAGCAATGAAACAAAACCGCATTTATCATTTACTCCAATGCCTGCTAACCAAAAAGTTAACAGGCCGCCAGCGTGATGTCGTGCGGTATTGGCTCGCTAACAGCGATGAAACGGAAGAAAAAGATGAGGCCTTAAAACAACTATGGGACAGTACACCGGCTACCCCTGCGCAGTCGGTTGAGCAGGCTCTGCTGAACACCCATTCCCGGATTGAACAAGCGGAAAGCGACGGCGTAAAAACAACATTGGCTAGGCGCTTACTGCGTTATGCGGCCATTTTCCTCTTACC
>Ga0207868_1001391_pt1 | contig 17467 bp, 17 predicted proteins | sample Passage237B_FD_187370 | JGI IMG/M metagenome (GOLD analysis project Ga0207868, IMG submission 187370) | Cellulose adapted compost microbial communities from Newby Island Compost Facility, Milpitas, CA, USA - Passage2 37B (SPAdes) (version 3) ... | reverse complement strand
ATTTCGCTGAAGCTTCGGCGCGGGCGCACACTTGGTGTGGTGGGTGAATCCGGTTCCGGCAAGACGACGCTCGGCCTTGCGCTGATGCGGTTGATTTCGAGTGAGGGTGATATCCGCTTTGATGGCACGCTCATTCAAGGGCTGAAATCGAAAGAGATGCGGCCCCTTCGCCGCAACATGCAGATCGTCTTTCAGGACCCGTTCGGCTCGTTGAGCCCGCGCATGTCTGTCTCGCAGATTGTTGGCGAAGGACTTGAGGTGCAGCACCCGGAGATGAGTGCGGAAGAGCGGCGTAGCCGCGTTTCTGCAGCGCTCGAAGAAGTGGGGCTTGAGCCGGAGATGCAGGATCGCTATCCGCATGAGTTCTCCGGCGGACAGCGCCAGCGCATCGCCATTGCACGGGCGATGGCGCTGAAGCCGCGCTTTGTCATGCTGGATGAACCGACCAGCGCGCTTGATATGTCGGTGCAGGCGCAGATTGTCGATCTCCTGCGCGAATTGCAGCGCAAGCATGATCTTGCCTATCTCTTCATCAGCCATGACCTCAAGGTCGTGCGTGCGCTGGCAGACGATATCATCGTGATGAAGGGCGGCAAGGTGGTGGAAGCGGGAAGCGCGGATGACATTTTTGATCGCCCGCAAACCGACTACACAAAGGCGCTGATGGCAGCGGCCTTCGACCTTGAGGCGGCGCCCGAAAATATTGTCTCGGAATAGTTATCGGCGCGGCAGGCGCTTGATGCTGGTGACATGGCCCGATGGCGAACGGGCAATGCGCGTTATTGCCGTATCGAGTCCTTCCACCGCCACGCGCATATGGAAGGCATTGGCGTGCAGAAGATGGCGGCTGTCCACCATGATGCCGACATGGCCTTTCCAGAAAACAAGATCGCCGCGCTCAAGCGCGGTGAAGTCGATGGGCTCGGGCAGCGCCTCACCCAGCGTTGCTTCCTGCATGTCGGTATCGCGAAGCGACGAGATGCCCGCGCGCTCCAGCGCCATCTGCACAAGGCCGGAGCAATCAAGCCCCATACTGTCGCGCCCGCCCCAGAGATAGGGCACGCCGATAAACTCTTCCGCCACGGCCACGAAATCACGCGCATGGGTTTCAATGGGGGCGAGGTGGTTGGTGAAGACCCAGCCGCCACCATCAATCTCGCTGAAATTATCCTTCGCGCCCGTGACACGCAGTTTTGCGTTCATGGAAAGCGGCGTAGCGGGCCGGGTTTTCAGATCGGGCTTCGGATAGATAAAGGTGCGCAGCGCCGCGACACTGTGCGTTGAAGCAGCAGGGCGCGCGGCGAGCGATTTCGCATCGACATAGCCGACATAATCATCAAGCACCGCCTGCCCCCAGGCCCAGCCATTCCGCTCATCATAGACGCGGAACACCTCACCGAAGAGAAGCTGCGTATCCATCGGTGCGTCGGGTTCCGGGGCGCGCAGAAGCGGCAGGTTCGGCACGGCGACGCGCCTGTCCACGCCTTCGACGAAACGCTCGGCCTTTACCTCACCGCGCAGATGAGCCGCCGCGATATCTTCCCGATAGGGATTGAGACGACGATCCGGCGCGCGCGTAGGTGTCATGCAACAAGGCCTCGCGCAGAACGCATGATGATCTCTGCGAAATCTTGCATGAAGGCTGCCCCTTTCGCCGTGCGCTGCACGAGAACATTGCGGCGGTCGGCTTCATCGCGCATCCGTTTCAGAAGATCAAGCCCGCCCAGCGTGTCGAGCGCGCGCGTGATGGCAGGCTTCGAAACACCAAGCGCGGCGGCAAGGCCTCTCACGGTATGTGGCGGCGGATCGAGATAGACAATGAACATGATCGCCAATTGCCGGGATGAAAGATCCGGCCCTTCTCTGCGAACCGATTGAAGCACCACATCATGCCAGAGCGACAGGACCTGGACAGGTTTCAGCGCCTCCGCTCCAGACGGTAAAATTTCCGGCATGGCGTCCCCCCAACGCTGCTCCGAAGATGCCCCACCCCTACAGGGCCTGCTTCCAGTCTAGCGACGGACGCATGGCGGGCAAGTGTGCGAGAAAGTTCATCCGCCATATCGCCGCTTGAGAAGGTGATAAAGCGCGCGGATGCCCTGTGCCTCGCCCCCAGTGGGACGGCCGGGCTTCGGCTTCGGCGACCAGCCATAAATATCGAAATGGACATGCGCCCGCGCCTTTTCCACGAAGCGGCGCAGGAAAAGCGCAGCCGTGATGGAGCCGGCGAAAGGCCCATCTGACACATGGTTCACATCGGCGATCTTGCTCTCAAGCCATGAATCATAGGGCTTCCAGAGCGGCAGGCGCCAGAGCGGGTCGGACATGGCCTCTGCCGCAGCGGCGATCTCTCCGGCAAGCGCGTCGTCATCCGTGTAGAAGGGCGGCAGGTCCGGCCCCAGTGCCGTGCGCGCCGCGCCGGTGAGCGTTGCCATATCGATGATGAGATCGGGCGCTTCGCTGTCTGCTTCCGCCAGCGCGTCGGCAAGGACGAGGCGGCCTTCCGCATCCGTATTGCCGATTTCGACCGTGATGCCCTTGCGGCTTGGCAGCACATCGCCGGGGCGGAAAGCATTACCCGATACGCTGTTTTCCACGGCGGAGATGAGAAGGCGCAGCCTGATATCGAGCCTTGCTTCCATCAGCATCTGGGCGAGCGCGAGCACGGAGGCAGCGCCGCCCATATCCTTCTTCATCAGCAACATCGCGCTTGAAGGCTTGATGTCGAGACCGCCCGTATCAAAGCAGACGCCCTTGCCGACCAGCGTGACCTTTGGCGCATCGGTCCGGCCCCAGCGCATGTCGATGAGCCGCGGCGCAACGGCGGCCGCGCGGCCAACGGCGTGCACCATCGGATAGTTTTCCTTAAGAAGCGCCTCGCCCTCAATGGTGCTGAACTCCGCGCCATGCGCTTCCGCCACTTTCGCGGCAGCAGCGGCAAGATCGGCGGGGCTCATATCATTTGGCGGCGTGTTGATGAGATCGCGCACAAGGAAGGTTGCCCGTGCAAGGCGGCTTACTTCTTCGCCATCCACCCCTTCCGGCAGCATGAGGCGCGGCCATTCGCGTGCAGAGCCTGAATAGCGGGTGAAACGATAAGTGCCGAGCGCATAGCCGAAAGCGGCCTTCGCAGGGTCGCCCCGAAACTCACCCGCAAAGCGATAATCGCCAAGCGGAAGGGCGGGCGGCAATGCGCCAGTCACAAACGGGTCCGACCCGTCGCCCAGGCCGAGCAGCACACCGGAAAGCCCGCCTGCACCATCCGGCAGAAGCAGCACCTTGCCCGCTTCCGCCTTGAAACCCGAGGTCGTGACCCAGGCCGCCCCCGGCCCTGCATGGCTTTCGCACCAGTTCTTGAGGTCACCCGCGCGGATGAGCCAGACGGGAGTCGCGGCCACGTCCTGCCGGGGAATGAAAATATCAAGCAAGGGATTATCCGTTCAGAACTCAGGAAATGAGTGATTTCACGTTGGCAAAACCTTATAGAGAGGCTGAAAGGCCCGCAACGGGCAGACCGCTTGCGGTACCCTTCGACAGACCCATCGGGAGGGCTCCATGACCGCGCAGGATTTCGAACTTTTCATTGGCGACAAGAACTGGTCCAGCTGGAGCTTGCGCCCCTGGCTGCTGATGCGCCAGGCAGGCATCCCCTTCAAGGAAACCTGTATCCGGCTGCGGCAGGAGGACACGAAAGCTCAGATCCTCGCCGTCTCGCCGAGCGGCACCGTGCCTGCCCTCAGATGGAAAGACACAGTCATCACGGACTCGCTCGCCATTTGCGAGACGATTGCCGACCTCTTTCCCGACCATCGCCTCTGGCCGGATGACAAGCTCGACCGCGCCATCGCCCGGAGTGCTGCGGCGGAAATGCATTCCGGTTTTCAGGGGCTGCGCCGCGACATGCCGATGGCTGTTCTTGAACGGCATCCGGGCGAAGGACACAGCGAGGAAGCGCTCGCCGGCGCACAGCGGATCGTGACGCTATGGAAGGGATTGCGTCGCCGCTTCGCGGGCGGGGCCGAAGATCAGGGTCTTCTGTGCGGGCGCTTCAGCATTGTCGATGCGATGTATGCACCGGTCGTCACGCGCTTTCGGACCTATGGCGTCGATCTCGCCGCATTGGGCGATGATGGAACTGCGGCTGCCTATATGGACGCGGTCTTCGCCCTGCCCGCGATGAAGCAATGGATCGCGGACGCAGAAGCAGAAGAGAAAGTGAAGAACGGCTGATAATCAGGGCCGCTCCGGTGCCGGGCCGGGCGGCGGCGGGCTCGGATCAACCAGACCAAGCTCCGCATAATAAAGCGCGGCCCCTTCATGGAGCGGCACGGGAAGCGAGGCGATGGCGAAGCGTTCGCTCTCGCCCTCCTCTCCCGGCAGAAGGCCCGGCAGCGTCGGCCCTGAGAGGAGCACGCGATTTCCCGGCAGGAAGAGCGTCTTCGTGATCTTGTAAACAAGACCGGGATCGACGGCTTCATGCACCACCCAGATCATCGAGACACCGAGCGTCGGTGTAGCGGGGATGAAGCGATACATGCCTTCGGGAATCTCAAGCCGCTGAAAGTTCTCGCCCGGCCGCGTGAGCTGGCCAAGCTGCTCATCCGCCAGCGGTACAATATCGATGGCGCCGCGATCTGCGAGGCTCGCAATCTCTGCAGAAGGCAGCGCATCGACGAGGAAGAAAGCGTCGATCTGTCCGCGCAACAGGCGGTCAATCGACTCGGCGAGATCATAATCGAAAAGCTGCACCGTGCGCCGTCCAAGGCTGTGAACGGCGAGGACGGGAAGCGCCGCCTCGCGCGTGCCGGAGCCGACCGCACCGACGGAAACGCGCATGCCTGCGAGATCGGCGACACCTGATATATCCGCATTACGCCGCGCGACGAGATAAAGCGCCTCACGATAGACACCGGCTATGGCGCGGAGGTTCCGCACCGGCTTCTCGCCCCGGAACGGCGTTTCCGCGCGGGTGGCAAGGTCCAGAACGGGGGCTGCCACGAGTGCGGACTCAAACTGGCCGGAGCCGACCGCGCGGACATTTGCGACCGGCCCGGCAGATGACTTCGCCACGGCGACCAGCCCCGCAACCCCGCAAGGCAGATCACGCTCGCAGCGCGGCGTGCCGGGCGGGCGGCTGATGGCGGCAGCGAGGCGCTCTCCCACCGCGAAATATTCGTCACCAGGGCTGCCCGTGCCGATCTGGAAGAAGGTGACGGCTTCGGGCGGCTCCTCAAGGCTCACGGGCGGGCGCAGATAGATGAAGAGAGCGAGCGCAAAGGCCGCCAGAACGCCAAGCCCCGCCAACACCATATTGGCGCTGAGACGCGAGGCCGCCTCCCGCACCGCGAGGGCTGCCTTCCGGGCCTGACCGATCAGCCTGTCCAACTCCATATGCCTTCCGGCCTCCTCGAGAATCTGCGGTTTCCCACCACTCTTATAATTAATCTTTTCTTGACGGCTCTCCCGCAAGATCAGCCATCGAGAAAGGTCCGCCTGCCCACGGGCCTATCCCGTTTCACGAACCGGGACCAAGATCATGAGCCTTTTCATTCGCAAAAGCGCGCCTTCTTCGCCTCACAAGAGCAAGACAGCCTGGCTCGCCGCCACGAGCCTCTGCTCGATCCTCGCCCTTTCGGGTTGCGCCTCGACGGATACCGGCAGCGCCCAGCATGACACAAAGAGTGCCGCAGAAGCACAGGTGAGCGAGCCTGCGCTGCGCGAAGCGGCAATTGAAAGCACCAAGACACAGGATTATGTGGCCGCTGCCGCCTATTGGGGTGCGCTTTACGAGCGCAACGGCAATGACCCGGAAATTGCAGTCAGCTATTCACGCGCGCTGCGCCAGATCGGTTCCATCCAGCAGGCGCTCAATGTGATGCAGCGCAGCCAGGTACTCCATCCGGACCATGCGGATGTAATGGCCGAATATGGCAAGGCGCTGACGGCAAGCGGCAGGCCCGATCAGGCAAGCGCCATGCTCACCGCTGCGGCTCAGAAGATGCCGCGTGACTGGACGATCCTTTCTGCCCTTGGCGTGGCGCTCGACCAGATGGGCCGCTATGACGAGGCCAAGGTGCAATATGACCGCGCGCTTGAGCTTTCGCCGGATAACCCCTCCGTGCTCACCAATCTCGGCCTTTCCCATGCGCTGACAGGCGATCTCGACATGGCGGAGAAGACGCTGCGCCGCGCGGTTGCCAATACATCGGCTGATGCCTATGCGCGGCAAAACCTTGCCATCGTGCTTGGCCTCAAGGGCAATTTCGATGAGGCGGAGCGCCTTGCGCGCACCGATCTTCCGCCCAAGGTTGCCGATGACAATATGGCCTATCTGCGCGCCATGCTCTCGCAACCGGCGCTCTGGAAGCAGATGGAAGAGCTGGACCGCACACCTGCGGCAGCGAGCCCTGCGCCTGCGAAAGCCAGACCCGCGGAAGACAAGGTTTCCACCCTGCCCTCCGATGCACGCAGTTCGATCGAGTAAGCCTTAATCCTTCATCAGACAGAGGGGCGCCCGATTTCATCGCGGCGCCCTTTTTCTGCGTGAGAGATGTTCGCGTCAGAGTTCGGCAAGCGTCTTGATGATGGCGGGGCCGAGAATGACGCCGAAAAGGACGGGCAGGAAAAAGACGATCATCGGCACGGTGAGCTTGGGCGGCAGGCCGGCTGCCTTCTTCTCGGCTTCGGCCATACGGATGTCACGGTTTTCCTGTGCCATGACGCGCAGGGCCTGACCAAGTGGCGTGCCGTAGCGTTCTGCCTGAATAAGACTTGTTGCCACCGCCTTCACGCCGGGAAGGCCCGTACGGCGCGCAAGATTTTCATAGGCCATGCGCCGTTCCTGCAGATAGGAAAGCTCTGCCGTGGTGAGCGCGAGTTCTTCTGCGAGTTCCACGGACTGGCTGCCGACTTCCGCCGCCACTTTCTGGAAGGCCGCTTCGATCGACATGCCGGATTCAACGCAGATCAGCAGCAGGTCGAGTGCATCCGGGAATGCCTTCTTGATCGAATCCTGCCGGCGCGCGATCACGTTCTGCACGAAGACGTTCGGCAGATAGAAGCCGATAAAGGCCGCACCGCAAGAGGCCGCAAAGCGCGCCATGGGCGGCAGGCCGAAATCATTGAGGAAGGCGAGATAGAGCAATGTCAGCACAAACAGAACCGGCGGCATGACAAAGCGAAAGAAGATGAACGTATAGATCGGGCCGGGGCCACGAAAACCCGCCTGCCGCAGCTTGTCGCGGATCTCCGCATTTTCCAGCATCCGGCCGCTTGCGAAGCGGTCCACCACTTCCTTCACAAAGCCCTTGGGCGTGTGGCGAAGCCGTGTCTTTTCCTGGGCCAATGCCTCGCGGGCGCGGGCACGCATCGCCTCACGCTCGGTGGAGACATATTTCATGCGTGTGGAAAGCTTGTCAGACGCAAGAAGCGGAAGCGCGAGTGTGATGATCGTCGCAAAGGCAGCCAGCGCCGTCAGCACCATGACGGCATTCTGGATGTTGAACATGCTTTGCGTGAACTCGAACATTTCTGCTTTTCCGGCCTTTCGCGTCCTAGAACTTGAAATCGATCATCTTCTTCATGATGAGAATGCCGATCCCCATCCAGAGCAGGCTGCAGACAATGATCATGTTGCCCGCGAAGGTGGTAAAGAGCGTGCTCATATAGTCAGGTGAGGTGAAATAGATCATCAGCATCACGGCAGGCGGCAGCGAACCGATAATGGCTGCTGACGCCTTTGCTTCCTGCGACATGGCCTGAATCTTGGCGCGCATTTTCTTGCGCTCGCGCAGCACGCGCGAAAGATTGGTCAGCGCTTCGGAAAGATTACCACCCGTCTTCTGCTGAATGGTGAGCACGATCTGGAAGAAATTCACTTCCGGCAGCGGCATCCGCTCATAGATTTTCTCAAGCCCCTGCTCAAGCGTCACGCCCACACGCTGGGCTTCGACAAGCCCCTGAAACTCGCTGCGTACCGGCTCGGGCGATTCAGCCGCAATGAGGCGCAGACAATCATTCACGGGGAGACCCGACTTCACACCGCGCACGATCACGTCGATCGCGTTTGCAAATTCCTCGGCAAATGCCTTCTGCCGACGCTTCAGCAAATAGGAGAGGAACCAGCGCGGCAAGCCGAAAGCCGCAACAAAGCCGCCCATCAGCGCCACGAAAAAGGACATGCCCGCGATGAACAGGAACATCATCACGATGAGGCCCGCAACACCGCTTGCGATGTAGAAGACGCGCGGCTCAATATCAAGGCCCGCGCGTTCGATGCGCGTGCGGATGGGAATGCGCTTCTTCTGCGCTTTCTGCTTTTCTTCCAGATCCTTCAGCGTGTCCTGCACCTGCTTGCGGCGCTTTTCGCTGTTGTCCGGCGCATCACTTTCGCTGGGCGTGAGCCGTGCCTTTCCTGCGCGGGCGACTCGGGCGACGCGCTTTTGCGATTTCGATTCGCCACTGACAAAGGCAAACCCTACCCCGCCAATGCAGATGGCGGAGAGGAAGGCGATGCCGATGATGAGCAGGGTCGTCTGATCCATGACTATCAGCCCTGCGCGCGGTCAAGCGCGGCGGCGAGAGCGTGATGCTGATTGTAGTAGCGGGCGCGGTCCCAGAAGGACGGGCGCGCAATGCCGGTGGAGCGATGCTTGCCGATGACCCTGCCGCTCTCATCTTCGCCCTCGATGTCATAGACAAAGAGATCCTGCGTGATGATGACATCGCCTTCCGTGCCCAGCACTTCGGTGATGTGGGTGATACGGCGCGAGCCGTCGCGCAGGCGGGCAGCCTGAACCACAATGTCGATAGACCCGCAGATCATCTCGCGAATGGTCTTGGAGGGAAGCTGATAGCCGCCCATGGTGATCATGCTTTCAAGACGCGACAGCGCCTCGCGCGGGCTGTTTGCGTGGAGCGTGCCCATGGAGCCGTCGTGGCCCGTGTTCATCGCCTGCAACAGGTCAAAGGCTTCGGGGCCGCGCACTTCGCCCACGATGATACGTTCGGGGCGCATACGAAGACAGTTGCGCACCAGTTCTGTCATCGTCACCTGGCCCTGACCTTCAAGGTTCGGCGGCCGCGTTTCGAGGCGCACCACATGCGGCTGCTGGAGCTGGAGTTCTGCTGCGTCTTCGCAGGTGATGACGCGTTCATCGGCATCAATGAAGCCGGTGAGGCAGTTCAGAAGCGTGGTCTTGCCGGAACCCGTACCACCGGAGATGAGCACGTTGCAGCGCACCTTGCCGATGATGCCGAGAACCTCCGCGCCTTCCTGCGAGATCGAGCCATACTGCACCAGATCAGCCATGGTGAGCTTGTCACGGCGGAACTTTCGGATGGTGAGCGCCGGACCATCAATCGCAAGCGGCGGCACGATCACGTTCACGCGGCTGCCATCCGGCAGGCGCGCGTCGCAGATCGGGCTTGATTCATCAACGCGGCGGCCGACCTGGCTCACGATGCGCTGACAGATATTCATCAGCTGGCTGTTATCGCGGAAGCGGATGCCGGTGAGTTCGACCTTACCATTCACTTCGATGAAGGTGCGGTCACACCCGTTCACCATGATGTCGGCAATGTCGTCACGCGCGAGCAGCGGCTCCAGCGGACCATAGCCGAGAACGTCGTTGCAGATATCCTGCAGGAGCGCTTCCTGCTCGGAGATCGACATGACGACATTCTTGATCGACAGGATCTCGTTGACGATGTCGCGGATTTCCTCGCGCGCGCTTTCCGCATCGAGCTGGGCAAGCTGCGTGAGATCAATCGTGTCGATCAGCGCATTAAAGATCGTCGTCTTGATCTGGTAATAGTTTTCGGACCGATGGTCGGTCGCCTTTACGGCTGCAGCCGGGCGGGCAGCAGGCTTCGGCTGCAGCGGCTTGGGCGCCGGGGCTGCCGGAGCAGAAGGCACTCCCGGCCGCGCATCAGCGGAAGGGGGTGGCGGCGCGGGCTTGCGCGCTACGGGCTGTCCTTCTGTACGCCTGCCAAACACGAGCTACCTCCGATTATCCCTTGCGGGACAGAAAGCTGAAGAGAGACGAACGGGCGGGCTTCGGCGCACGCGCTTCGCGGCCGCAAAGCTGGCTCGCAAGGAAGCGGAAGCCTTCCGTTGTCCTGCCCTTGGGATCGAGTTCTTCGACCATCTGGCCGTTATTCGACGCCGTGCCGAAGAGGCCGGGATTGAAGGGCAGCACAAGCGTCGGCTCGGCGCCGACCGCTTCTGCGAAGTCCTTCACGGGAATTTCCGGGCGCTTCGGCATGCCCACCTGATTGAGCACGATATGCGCGGGATTATCGTTCTGACGAAGCTGGCGCGTCAGATCGAGCATGTTCTTGGCGTTGCGCAGGCTCGCAAGATCAGGCGTTGCGGTGATGACGATTTCATCCGCCGAGAGCAGTACCTTCTTCGTCCAGGGTGCCCAGACATTCGGCAGGTCCACCACGACGCAGGGCACGCCTTGACGGACGATATCGAGAACCGTTTCGCAGCTGTCGCCATCCATCTCGAAATCACGGTCGAGAACGGCGGGCGCAGCAAAAAGGCTGAGACGTTCCGAACACTTCACCAGCAGGCGATCAAGCAGAACATCATCAAGGCGCTCCGGTGCTGTCAGCGCGTCGGCAATGCCCTGTGCGGGGTCCTGATTGAAGTCGAGGCCGGCCGTGCCGAAGGGCAGGTCGAGATCGGTGATGATCACGTCCTCATCCATGCCCGTGGAAATGCACCAGCCAACATTGTGAGCGATGGTGCTGGAGCCCGTGCCGCCTTTTGCGCCCATGAAGGCGATGGTGCGGCCAATCGGCGGCGCATCCGGCGAGATATAGAGGCGCGAGACGGCTTCAATAATGCCCATCGGGTGAAGCGGCGCGACGAGATATTCGTTGACGCCCTGACGCATCATCTCGCGATAAAGCGAGACATCATTGGCCTGACCAATAACGACAACCTTGGTGCCTGCATCGCAGACTTCGGCAAGCGCGCCGAGCTGGTTGAAAAGCTCCGCCCCGACGGCGCGCGTTTCCACCATAATGAGGTTCGGCGTTGCCGTCTGCTGATAATAGTCGATGGCAGCGGCGATACCGCCCATATGTACCGTGAGATGCGTCTTTGCGAGACGGCGATCTTCGCCGGCGCGCTGAATGGCGCTGCCCGTGCCCGGCTGCTCGCAGAAAGCATGGATGGTGATGCGCGGCACCGGCTTCATCACGGCGAGCGTTTCACGATCAATGGGAAGAACAGGAGCTGCGCCCGCCGTGCCCGGCATGGGCGGCGCCTCGACAGCCTCCTCATTCATGAGGACTGGTTCCTTGCGTGCAAGATTGCTCATTACTTCACCTCGCTCACGGCGCCAGAATCCTGATCACCGCGCGCTGTGGCGGTTGCCTCGCCTGCGCGGTATTTCTCGAGCACGGTGCTGCGGCGTGCGGCATCAGCCGGTGTCATGTTGCGCGGCGCAACCAGATCTGCCGGATTGGCCACCATTGCCGCGAGATTGTTCTGCGTTGCGCAACCGTGATTGGGGGTAAGCCCGTTTGTCGGATCGAGCGCATAATCCTGCGACCAGTTTCCGCAGGCTGTCGGCCGCGCTACATAACGCTTGAAGGACAGAATGAGGGGGGCGGCGGCATCTGCACCGGATGCGCGATAGGGCGTGTAGGCGAGATCGCCCGCGCCCACGCCATTCTCGCTCAGGAGATCGCGCACATCGCTGAGCGCCACCGTGGCCGCACCCGAATTGGGCGAGCCGGACGGCGTGGAGATGGTCAGCGCGCCATGACCCCGCTGGCGGTAGGCGGCGGCGAAATCTTCAATGGCTGCACGGTCGGCGGGCGAGAGGCCCGGCTGACCGGGTACGACACCGATATTGAGCGTTGCCACATCCGTCTCGACCGAGATCGGATGCGAGTAATGCGCGCCGAACTGCGCATGCTCGGCGGTGTTAAATCCGCTGCATCCGGCAAGCCCTGTTGCGGCAATGAGAGCGATGGCCCCGAGCGCGCGGCGTCCAGTCATTCCGGCTGTTTTCATCTCTGTCTTGCGGTTCATTTCTTTCACCTCAATCCACGACGAAGCCGACAGGGCCTTGCAGCGACTTGTCGCCGGTCGCGGCCCCGCGCGCGCCATAGGTTGCGTTCAGGCGGCCCATCAGGATCGTGTCCATATCGCTTGCCGGCGCGAAGCCATCCGTCGGCAGCGCAAGCTTGTCGCGGGTTGTCGGATCGACGAGGTAGGGCGTCACGATCACGACGAGTTCCGTTTCGTTCTGCTGATAGTCGCGGCTGCGGAAAAGCTGGCCCAGAACCGGCACATCCTTCACACCCGGCACGCCATCAATATTCTGGCGCATGGAGTCGGAGAGAAGACCGGCCATGACAAGCGAGCCGCCGCTCGGCAGTTCAAGCGTGGTTTCCGCGCGGCGGACCTTCAGGCCCGGCACAGTGACACCACCGCCGCCAGCACCCTGCAGCACGAAGGCGCCGTCAGAGGAAAGCTCGCTCACTTCCGTCGAAATCTTCAGGCTGATGCGGCCTTCGCTCAGCACCACCGGCGTGAAGTTGAGGCCCACACCGAAGGGCTTGAACTCAAGCTGCACATTGCCATCGCGGTCGCGCGAGGTCGGCACAGGGAACTCGCCACCGGCAAGGAACCTCGCGGACTCACCCGAGATCGCCGTCAGGTTTGGTTCGGCAAGTGTTTTCAGAATACCGTCGCGCTCCAGCATCCGTATCGCGGAGCTGATGGAGCCATCGTTGCCGGTTACGGCCGTGCCCGCGGTCGTAAGGCCGCCGAGAGACTGACCCTGAATACTGAAAGAATTGTTGGTCGCAAGGCGAAGCGCGAAGTCGCCGAAATCTGCCGCCGTCGAAAGATCGACGCCAAGCTGCTTGATGACATTGCGCTGCATCTCGGCAACGGTCACTTTCAGCATGACCTGTTCCTTGCCTTCGATGCCAAGCATGTTCAGCACATTCTCGCGGTCCACACCGGCGAAACGGGCAGCGAGATCATGCGCCTTGTCGGCCTCGCTCGCATTCGCCACCATGCCGGAGAGAACGATGTGATCGTTGATCGATTCCACATCGATCCTGGCCTTGGGGAAATATTGGCGCATCGTTTGCCGCAGGCCCGTGAGGTCGCGCGCCACGCGAATTTCCAGATTGAGAATCTGCTGGCCGCTCTCATTGAAGAAGAAAGCGTTGGTCTGGCCGACCGCAAGGCCGATCAGATAGGTGCGCCTGTTCGTGCGAACAACCGCATCGACGATTTCGGGATTGGAGACGAGCACATCGCGCGCCGCGACGGGCAGTTCCACAATAGCGGCCTTGCCGAGCCCGAGCACAATGCTGCGCGAGGACTGGCCGCTGCCGCCCTGATCGATCTTCACAAGTCGCGCATCCCCGGCGACGGCGATTTCGGCCGGCACCAGCGCCATTGAAAGCGCACAGAGGAGTGCAAGACCGCCGCGTGCAATGCGGGCGGTTCTCGCGGCGATGCCGGATTTCAGCGTGTTCCACATGGTGTCCATACGCAGCCCCATCACCTGTTCACACGCACAGATTGCGCGATGCCGTTACGCACGACCTTCACAACGGAATTACCCGGCTGGTCGAGTTCGCCGCCCGCCATTTCCTGCTCGCTCATGCCGCGCAGCGAGAGGGCAAGGCTGCCTTCCGCGCTCGCCATGGAGACGAGTTCCACCTGAGCGGGCGTAAGCTCCAGCGTGGCCGTGCGGCCAACTGCCACCTGCTCGCCGCTGTCATTGAAGCGCTGGTCGATCGCAAGCACGCGAATGTTGCGCAGGATTGTCTGCCCCTTGTCCACATCAACAATGTCCACGCGGTCATTCGGCAGGATGAAGCCGCCCGCGCTGGTCTTCGTGGTGATCTCGATGGCGATGGCGCGCATGCCCGGTTCGATCAGGGCGGACATGAAGCCGGCACCGGAAAGGTTGACGAGCTTTTCTGCTGTCACCGGCTCGCCGCTCAGTATCCCCATGCGCGCGACGCTGTTTGAATATTCTTCGACGGCGCCAGGCTGCTGCGCCCGTGTGATATAGGCCGGGTTCAGTGCCGCATCGGGCCAGCGCTGCCAGCGCAGATCGCTTGATCTGACCTTCTCGCCGAGCTGCAGATTGCTCGCCGAGACAAGCACTTCTGTTGTCGGCTCTTCGATGACCTTCTCCGCGACCGGTTCTTCAGGCCCGGAGGACATGAGCCCGCGCGCGAGAAGGGCGGCGATACCTGCCGCGACAACCGCGAGAACCAGAACTCCAATGCGTGCGGCGTTCACTTGCCCGTTCCTTTCACTGCGTATCGGCGGATCACACCGCCACGCCCATTCCTCATGCGGCCTGAACCGCTGCCTGTAGCCAGATGCTGTGCTGGAAGATGAAAAGCCCACCCAGTCCGAGTGCCACGCCATAAGGGATGCCGCCCTTGCGGTCGTGCAGCCTCAAGATCCATTCACGCCGCGCCATGAAGGCGGGAAGCGGCAGCGAACGGAAGAAGAGGATGAAAAGCGTCAACGCGCCGCCCAGCACAGAAGCCACCAGCAGATAAATCAGAAGATCGGCCCAGCCGATCCAGAGCGCGATGGCTGCAACAAACTTCGCATCACCACCGCCAATCCACCCGAAGGCGAAAAGCGCCATGCCGACGACAAGCATCAGAACGCCTGCACCGACATGCAGCCCGATTTCCTGCCAGCCAAACCCCGCGATGAACGCAAGTGGAAAGAAGGCTGCCACAAGCGCGGCAGTCAGAACATTCGGGATGGTCATCGTCGTCAGATCCCACAGCGCGCCGAAAATCATGGCGAGAGGGAAGACGGCGAACAGCAGCACACTCATCACGAAAGATGCCCGTTTCGTCGGAGGCACATCGCCCCGCGCAAAGCGGCCCCATGCCTCTTCACGCCTTCGAATAGTGGGCGGAGGAACGTAAATTTGAGGTAAAGAGCGGTTCAGATTGAGCCAAATCGCGGGGATAAATCGACGCGGCCCGCATGCTGCGACAGAATCCCGCAGAGGCAGAAATAACAAAGCCGCCAGCGCGGACTGCTCTGGCGGCTTCGATTTTCAGGCACCGGAATGATGTTCCGGCGATCGGCGCGGATTGGATTAACCCTCGGCGCCCATCTTTTCGGCGATCGTGTCGAAGGTCGCTTCAACCTTACCACCGATCAGACCAACGGCCGTGATGATCACAACCGAAATGCCAGCGGCGATGAGGCCATATTCGATGGCGGTCGCACCGGACTCATTCTTCACAAACGACTTCAGAAACTGGCTCATGATCAAGCCTCCTTCAACTTTACTGTCGACAGCACCAGCCCGTGCAACCGCATAAGCCGCAGGGCGCTCTCTTGGAGCAAGGCGAGATTAGCCGGAGCACCATTACTTAATCGCTAACGAGCTTTGTTAATCTGGCTCACTATTGGGGTCAGACAATGTTGTTTTGAATATTGTTCCAGTATTTCAAATATGCTCAAGAAAATACGTCGCTCGGGGCAAGAACAAAATATCGGGTGACCGGAGCACAGGCTGACAGGTTGGTTAATCGCGGGTTAAAGCGGACCCGATCACCAGCGGGAGATGCGTGATCACGCGTCGGACTGATCGCATTTGGCGCGAAGGCGCGCTTCATCGCGTATGACAAGGCCCGGATAATCGCGAATGGCGATCCCTTCGCGCACGATCTCCGCTATGGCGCGGGCAACGGCCTCTTCTGTCGTATCAACCCGGGCGGCCAGTTCCCGGTGGCGCGGCAGGCGGGCAATGCGCAGCGCCTCGCCGCTCTCATCCGGTTCGGCAAGGGCCAGCAATTCACTGAAAAGGCGCTGGGCGCTGGTACCTTCGGTTGATGCCGGCAGGGGAGGCGGCATGGCTTCGCGCGCCCTCAACAGCCGGGCATATTGGCAGAGCAAGGCGCGGGAGACGGATTCTTCGCGGGAGAGAAGATCAAGAAAGCGGTGCTCGGCCAGCGTGGCCACCATCCCGTCTTCTCGGGCAATGACAGTAAGCCCGTCTTCCTCGACGCCGAACGCGGCCATTTCGCCGAACTGGCCGCCTGCCTTCACATCCGTATAGAAGACGCGGCCAGTGCCGCCGCCCGCGCCGCGCGCGAGCCGCACACTTCCTTCGACTACAAAGGTCACGCCTTCAAGCCGGTCACCCCTGTCGAGACTGACGAGAATGTCGCCGCCTGAGAGTTTCCGCCACTCACACTCGATGGCGAGCAAGGCCAGTTCACGGGGAGCAAGGCCCGCCAGAATGCTGATGCCTTCCAGCGTGCCGGTCTGGCCCGCTGGCATTTCCCGGCGTCCTGCTGCATCCCCTGTCATTCAAAACTCCCTGATCAACAATGGGAAACTAGGGCGGCGCTTTTAAACGCGCGTTAATGGGAGGCTCGTCCGATGTCATAGGGTCAACAGATCGTTTACCTGTTTCCCGCTACTCTCATTCCCGTGGAAACCGGCGCCCTTGCGCCCAGACAGCGGACAGAACATGCGCGCGGCTCTGACGAAGAAAGTTTTTTCCCTGGTACTTGGCGCGGGATGCGCCACCCTTTTTGCGGCAGGCGCCTATGCGGCTGACTTCAAGGTGCCGGTGAATGAGTCAAAGGCGCTGCATCTCGCAACGCCAGCAGCGACCGTAATGATCGGCAATCCTGCCATTGCTGATGTGACGGTCGAGAATGCGCAGCTTCTCTATGTGATGGGCCGCAGCTACGGCACGACCAATCTCATCATCCTCAACCATGAGGGTAAGCAGATCGCCGACATGACTGTCAGCGTGACATCGCAAAGCGCCTCCGCCGTGACGCTGACGCGCGGCACCGGCCAACTTTCCTATAACTGCACACCACGCTGCGAGCGTGTGCCGGTTGTCGGTGACAGCCCGGATGCTTTCAGCAGCATCATGGATCAGATGTCGAGCACACCCGGCGGCGGAGCGTCATCGGGTTCGGTTGCGGCCGTATCCGTCGAATAGACCGCCGACAAATCGCCTAAAGAAAAAGCCGCCTCAACAGGGCGGCATTATCGTTTCCGAAGTGCGCTTTCTGTCTATTTGCTGATGCGCAGATTGGAGAGTGACTGGGCGATAGAGGCGAAAACATCCTTCAGCTCATTCGCGGAATTGACGCTGTAATACATGCTCGGTTCTGTCGCGCAATTGCGCAGCAGCGTCGCGTTCCCCTGAACGAGGCGGATTGTATAGACCTGTATCCCCGCAGCACGCATGCCGTCACAGACAAGCTGCGAGCGCTGATCCACGCGGGGGCAGTTGGCGCTGCCATTGCAGGCCGCATTCGTCTGGTTGCCCATGCCGCCGCGATAATAGGTGTTGTCGCCATCGGTCAGATAGACCATCACCTTTTCAAGCTCTTTCGGGTCAGCAGGTGCCGCATTGGAAAGAGTTGCGCCATTGGTCAGCATCTGCCAGCCCCAGACAAAGCCGAT
>Ga0207868_1001388_pt1 | contig 17517 bp, 16 predicted proteins | sample Passage237B_FD_187370 | JGI IMG/M metagenome (GOLD analysis project Ga0207868, IMG submission 187370) | Cellulose adapted compost microbial communities from Newby Island Compost Facility, Milpitas, CA, USA - Passage2 37B (SPAdes) (version 3) ... | reverse complement strand
TTCCGTCTATGCCCTGTCGAAATACGACCAGGAGCGAATTTGCCTGATGGTTGGGGAAGCCTATAATTTTCCAGTAGTTGCCTTGCGATTTTTTAACGTATATGGAGAGCGTCAGAGCCTGTCCAACCCCTATACAGGAGTACTGGCCATTTTTGCCGCCAGATTACTTTGCGGGAAAGAACCGATAGTTTTTGAGGATGGCTTACAGATGCGTGATTTCGTGAATGTTCGCGATGTAGCTACGGCATGCCGGTTAGCGCTGGAAAGTGAGGCCGCTAATCATCAGGCCATCAACATCGCAAGCGGTAAAAGCTACAGCATTCTGGAAGTCGCCCGGCACTTATCGCGGGTAATTTCAGGCGAGGCATCCAAACCGATAATTACCGGAAAATACCGGACTGGGGATATCCGAAACTGCTTTGCCGACATTTCCAAAGCGCAGGCATTACTGGGCTATCAGCCTGCGGTTGATTTCGAACAGGGCCTGACATCGCTGGCTTCCTGGTTGGAAACTCAGCAGATTACCGACCAGGGGGAACGAGCTGCAAGGGAACTGGCCGAAAGAGACCTTACGGTTTAATGGCTCTCTTTTATCACTCTCTCATGAAAACTTCTAATGAAATATACGGATGAATCAGGCGCAAACAGAACTCGGACTATTGGAATGGTTTCATATCGGTGAATATGAAAGGGTTGAAGCAACCATCAAGGAAATGAGCCGATTACCATTTAAACGTTTGCGGACGGGAATTTCCTGGGCCGATTATCACCAGCCTGAGGGAAGAAAATGGATCGACTGGCTCATACCCCGTTTGACGTCGGAATTCGAACTGCTGCCCTGTTTTATATACACTCCTCCGTCACTCGGCATTGTGCCTAAAACTTCCTCCCCCTTAAGAAATCCGAAAGATTTTGCGGACTTCCTGGATGACATTATCGGCAGACACGGAACTCATTTCGAAAATGTCGAACTGTGGAATGAGCCCAATAATCTGAGTGAATATGATTTTACGCTCGATCATGACTGGGAAAAATTCTGCGAAATGATGGGGGCAGCAGCCTTCTGGATGAAAAAGTTAGGCAAAAAGACAGTCCTCGGCGGTATGTCCCCGGTCGATCCAAACTGGCTCAGACTGATGTATAGCCGCGGACTGATGGAATACATCGATGTTATCGGCATTCATCATTTTCCCGGCGTTTTCGATACCCGTTCCGAAAACTGGCCGTCAACGGTTAAAAAAGTAAAAGATATCGTTGAAGAAAATCAGGCTGCGCAAAAAATCTGGATCACCGAAACAGGATATCCTACGGTACACCATCGGGAATTTGAGCAACTTTCGCATTTCATGGAATGCCTTGACGCTCCGGTAGAGCGGGTTTACTGGTATGGTTTGAAGGATCTTCATGAAAAACATCCAACGGTAGACGGCTTCCATCTCGACGAAAGGGAATATGCATTCGGCATGATCGGGAAAGATGAAAAGCCGAAATTACTCTACCATGAGCTGACACGCGAACCGATACCGACCTGGACGGCCCGCTACAAGCGATGGACACGACATATGCCGCCTGACGGCCAGGCTTTGGATAAACCCTACGCCTTACTGGTCGGCGATTTCTGCGAGGAGCAATTTGGCCTTGCTGAAAATCTCCTGCAGGAGAAAATCCCCGTGGCCCTGTATGACCTGCCAGCGGATCAGAATGCCATCGATAGACTGGAAATGCTGATCAATCATTTCGGCACGGGAGTCCGGCTTTTTCTGGCAGACATCCGGAACCGCTGCTGCTGAGATCAGGAGAATTTACGTGCCCGTACAGGAAATCGAGGTAATACCAAACGGTATCCGGGAAAAACCTCTTTCTGAAATAAGCCGGGAAAACAGGATTGTTACAATCGGTCGGATCTGGGATAAAGCTAAAAATGTATCCCTGCTCGAGGAAGCGGCGCCACAAATCCCCTGGCCCCTATATGCGGTCGGAGACAGAAAGCTCGACAGTGACGGTTACCGCTCGTTTGAGCGAAGACTTCATTTTACGGGAAGACTGCCTCCAGTCGAAATCCACCATCTTCTCGCCATCCACCATCTTCTCGCCAGCACTGCCGTTTATGTTCATCCGGCTCTTTACGAACCTTTCGGACTGGCTGTTCTTGAAGCTGCGCAGGCAGGCTGTGCGCTGGTACTTTCAGACATAGCTCCCTTGAGAGAAAATTGGGAGGGAGCTGCGCTTTTCTTTGGATCTAGTGGTCACAAGGTCCAACTAGTGGAAGTCCTTCACCAGCTCATCCAGAGCCCTTCCCTACTTGCCGAATTTCAGACGAAAGCCAGAGAGCGGGCGAAGAAATTTTCCATGGCCCAAACGGCAGCATCCTACTTCAGACTCTACCATCGTCTGCTGACAAAGCAAAACCCGAATAGGGGTCAGGCGACCCCTCCCTGCATCAGTTCCCGAATTGTCTGACGAATCATCGGTCCCTGCTCGGGATCGCCTTTCATCAGTGCTTTAAAGAAATTTGAATAAATTTCAGAACTAACATGCGAGGGCACCAGCGGGACGTTCGGATCGGTAACGACATCGAGGACGCCGGGGCGGTCGGCGTTGAGTAATCTCTTCAGAGCCGGTACAACCTCGCTTTCCATTTCTACCCTCACCCCCTCCAGTCCCAGCAGCTTCGCAAAGTCGGCATAGGGCACGTCCGGAATGTCCTGCGAAGCTTCAAACTTCGGATCTCCCGAAAGGATGCGCTGTTCCCAGGTTACCATATTCAGGTCTCGATTGTTCAGGACAACTACGAGCAGACGTGGATCATACCACTCCCGCCAATATTTGGCGATGGTAATCAGTTCATTCATACACAGCATCTGCATGGCTCCATCGCCTGCAATAGCTACAGCCAGCCGGTCGGGATAAGCGAATTTTGCCGCGATGGCGTAGGGAACGGCCGAACACATCGAAGCCAGATTCCCCGATAACGAACCTTTCATACCTTCCTGACACCCAAGGTTACGGGCGTACCAGAACGCGCTTGTTCCGGAGTCTGCGGTGACGATACTTTTTGCCGGTAATTGATCGGAGAGTTCCATGATAACCCGCTGAGGGTTGATTGGGTCAGCAGGCTGAAGTGCCCTTTTCCGTACCGTTTCCTTCCAGGCTTTTACATCCTCCTCGATTTTACTTCGCCAGGCTCTGTCTGACTTGTAATGAAGCAGCGGAATCAGGGCCTGTAACGTAGCCTTGCTGTCGCCCAGCAGATTGATATCCATGGGATACCGGATTCCCAGTTTTGAAGGCATTATCTCGATCTGAACTCCGCGGGCTTTCCCTGGTTCGGGAAGGTATTCCGCATAGGGAAAACTACTCCCGATCATCAGGAGGCAGTCGCAGTTTTCCATAAGCTCACAACTGGGCTTAGTACCCAGCATACCGATCGAACCCGTGACATAAGGAAGCTGGTCGGGCAAAACCATTTTTCCCAAAAGTGCCTTGGCCACTCCTGCGCCCAAAAGCTCTGCTACCTCTCTTACCTCAGCTTCTGCGCCAAGGGCTCCGGCGCCGACCAGTATGGCTACACGCTCGCTTTCATTCAAAAGACGAGCGGCACGCTGTAGTTCATCGGGATCCGGTACCAGCCTGGAATCTGAAATTCCTGTCCCTGTCACGACCTTGCCGTGCTCCCGCGCGGGTGTCCTGACGGCCTCCTCTTCCTGAAGGTCACGGGGCAGGATCACTGCCGTTACGGTTCGCCTTTCCCCGGCAATGCGGAATGCGCGATCTATTACCTGTCTGACCTGGGATGGCACGGTTACCATCTGCACATATTCGCTGGCTACATCCTTGAACAGCGACACAAGGTCGACCTCCTGCTGGTAACTACTCCCCAAAGAGGTTCTCGACTGCTGTCCGATCAGGGCTACCACCGGCTGATGGTCCATGCGTGCATCATACAGCCCATTCAGCAAGTGAATGGCCCCGGGCCCTGAGGTGGCCAGGCACACGCCGGTCCGCCCGGTGAACTTGGCATGCCCGCAGGCCATAAAGGCAGCAGACTCTTCGTGTCGCGCCTGTATAAACCGGACGGACTCCTGTCTGTTCAAGGCACCGAGGATGCCGTTTATTCCATCCCCCGGATACCCGAACACCCTGTCGACTCCCCATTCGGTCAGTCGCTCCAGCAGAAAATCGCTTACGTTCATGATTCGTTTTCGGAATGATGAACCGAGGGCGGAGTTTCAGCGGCCAGGTTCCGATTGAATGCTTCCAGTTCCCGATGCAACTGCTTCTGCATGGCTTTGGTCAGAAAACCCGCCACATTCTTACCCAGCGCACCTGCAGGCGGCAGATAATGGATGGTTACCTCTACTTCCGTACCGCCTTCTTCCGAATCGCGGAAAATTACTTCCCCGGCGTTACCTATGTCTGAGCCTTCGACAGATTTCCAGCTGATTTTTTGCCCAGGCTGATTTTCCGTCATTTCGGCAGCCCAGTGAATCCTCATGAAGGTATTCGGAACCATTAGGGTCCAGTTGGATCGCACGGGATCGACAATTTCGACCTTTTTCAGATGAGGAAAGATTTCAGGAAGCGTCTGCAGCTCCTTCCATTGCTCGTAGACTTCTCCCCTGGGCTTATGAACCCTGATTTGGGTTTTAAGTTCCAGCGGCTGGAGTTCCGTCTGCTCAGCGGTATTTCGTCCGATCAGGTTATTGAGGGCACAATATCCCGAAAGGCCCCGTTTAAACAAATAGGCCCCCAGGGGGAAAACCAGCAGTTTGACCCAGTTACCGTTTCGGTTGATGTTATTGTCGCGGGTAAGGTAGGCCCCGTAAGCTGTCATCGCTGCTCCTGCAACCACGGAAGCGATCCTTTCGTTCTTGCCCAGGTTGATGTAGCTGTAGTTCGACGGGTCCAGAACGATTTCTTTTCCCTGGTCTGTTACGCGCATGAGATTTTCGGAAGTTTTCATAGTTAAAGTGTTAAGCGTGTGAGAATTAATATTTTATCGGTATGCCAGTATCAGGTGGGATCATGTTCAACCTCCCGTCTGATAACCCGTACCGCATGTTCATTGGGAGCAATGGCCACCCCATCGGACCGGGCGTAGACCTTGGTAAATTCCGCACCGAAGTAGAGTATGATGGAGGAATAATACACCCAGGTCAGTAGAATGACAAAAGACGCTGATGCTCCGTAGGTTGCACCCAGATCGGCTGTGCCCAGGTAAAAACTGATAGCGAACTTGCCGATAGCAAACAGAACGGTGGTAAATACGGCTCCGACCAGACACTCCTTCCACCGCAGATGACCATCAGGCAATACCTTGAAAATGATGGTGAACAAAACGGAAATGATAGCCAGCACCAACAGGGAATTTAGCCCGGAGAGCAATACCACCGGGAAGTCCGGGAAGCGCTGGGCTATCTGTTCACCAAGCAGGTCGACCAGGGTATTGACGCCCAAGGTAACGATGAGGAGAAATCCCAGCGTCACGATCAGGGAAAAGGACAAAAGCCGGTTCTTGAGATACCCCAGCCAGCTTTTCCGCGGTTTGGATTTGATCGACCAGATGTAATTGATGGAATCCTGGATTTCTGCGAATACCCCGGTAGCCCCGATCAGCAAGGTGATTCCGCCTATTACCACCGCGGTGGTCGAATGATCTCTGATGGCCCGGTTCTGCGTGAACTCGTGCAGCTGCTCGGCTGCCTGGTTGCCTACCAGACTCCTGATCTGGGCGAACAGCTCGCCTTCAAAGGCTTCGTCTCCCAATAATAGGGAAACCATGGAGATAATGAGCAGGAGCATGGGAGCCAGGGAAAATGTCGTGTAATAGGAAAGAGCTGCACTCAGTTTGAGGGCATTGTCCTCCATGAAACCGGCGATACTTTCCTTTAGCAGCCCGAAAAAGAATTTAACGCGTCCACGCATCCTGTTCCTCCCGATTAGTCAGTTCGATGTCATATCTCCGCAGTCCGGCAGTGGCGGGTCCGGTCAGCAGGGTACCATCACAGGCGAAACGGCTGCCGTGGCAGGGGCAATCCCAGGATTTTTCCGTAGAATTCCATTTCACTTTACACCCCATGTGTGGGCATACCGGATCGACTGCATACAGCTCCCGGTTATCTGCCCTGTAAACGGCAATCGACTCTCCTTCCCATTCCACAATTTTTCCTTCGCCGGGAGCCAGTTCCGACCAGAATTCGATCCGCTGGTTCTTCAGCAAACCGGAAAAGAATTCCTTGAGTACATCGACATTTTCCGTAATCAGATTTTTTGCTGAAGCTATCGGTTTCAGCCGGCCCGGATCGAAAAGTTGCTCATAATCCGATTGTCCGCTGCTGATCAGCTCCAACAACACGATCGCAGACACGGTCCCGAGGGTGTATCCGTTACCGGAAAAACCGGTAGCCAGGTAGGTCTCTTCCCGCCCTGGATAGCGCCCGATATAGGGCAGGCCGTCAGCGGGTTCATAGTACTGGGACGACCATCGGTAAACAACTTCGGCCACATTGAAATAACCTTTTACCATGGCTTCGAGCTCTGTAAAAATGTGGTCGGTATTGGCCTCATGACCGGTTTTATGATCAAACCCGCCGGCAATCACATAGTCCTGCCCCTTGATCCGCTGGGTACGGAAATAGTTATACGGATCTTTCATATCGTAAATCAACCCATCGGGATAGGCTCCTTCGGCCAGCGTGAACGCTATGGCATAGCTTCTGTAGGGAGCACAAAGAATGGAATACTGATTCACCCCCGGGGGAATATGCGTGGCATAGACGACTCGGGCCGACTTAATTACCCCACGCTCTGTTTCAGTCAGGTGCACCTCGCTCTCCCTTTTCACCCTTGTAACCCGGCAGTCCTCCACGATGACACCGCCCAGCTCTTCAAACATTTCAGCCAGGCCGGAAATATAGGCCCCTGCATCGATCTGCCCCTGTTTCTCAAAACAGCAGGCACTGGACATGGGAAGATTAACGGGACATTCGAAAACCGGAGTCGCCGGAAGCCCCAACCGCAGGTGGGCCTCATAAATATCCTGAAGTTCCTTCTGTTCGGATTCCGTTTCTGCAACCAGCCAGGCTTTTTTCCACAGAAACTGACTATCGATTTCCATACGGCCCGAAAGCTCTTCAATCTGTAATAAAGCACGGGAAGTAACCTGAGCTACCAGTTGCGCCGACTCCTTCCCGAATTTCTGTTCAATTTCAGGATAAGTTGTATCGAGCAGGGTATTGAGGTGTGCCGTAGTTCCCAGACTTGTACCAAAACCGACCGTATGGGCCTCTGCCAGCAGACATTTAAAACCAGCCCGCTGCAGAAGCACGCCGGTCGTTAGCCCTGTCACTCCTCCTCCTACAATCAGCACATCATAGACTTTTTCCTGATCCCAGTTACCGCTATGGATGGGATGATATTTGGCAGCATTGTCCTGCCATATACTGAGATTATCTCCGTCCCTTTTCATGATCGCAAGAGTTAAGTTTTTCAGTTAGTTGATTTAAAGCTCTTTACCAGACCAAAAGCCGTGCCAGATGAATCAAAGCATTGGATGCACCTTAGTGGTATTTAAATGTTTCGGCATAACCGTGTAGAGATCTGTCAGATGTTTACCCAAACATGGTACAGATATCCTCACACTTCTACTATTACCCCCTCCAGCATCACCGATCGGCTAAGGGAACAGGAATTGACTTAGTTAACATAGCTAAACTTCCCTGACTATGAATCCACCGAGCAGTACCTACCGACTCCAGCTTACCCGCCAATTTAACTTCAGTGACCTCGATCAGCAGATCGGTTACCTCGAAAAACTGGGGGTCGACACGCTTTACCTGTCGCCTATTTTCAAAGCGGTTCCCGGCAGCCTGCACGGCTACGATGTCGTTGATCCGACGGTGATCAATCCCGAACTGGGTAACCTGAAACAGTTGACCATCCTGCGGAAAAAAATACAGAAAGCCGGGCTGAAATGGCTCCAGGACATTGTTCCCAACCACATGGCTTTCCATCCCAACAACAGCTGGCTTCAGCATGTACTTGAACACGGTCCTTCCTCCCCCTTTTACAGGCATTTTGATACCCCCTTAAGCTCGGCTTATCTCCAGGGGAAGTTAATGGTACCTGTACTTGCCCGTCCCCTGAAGGAGCTTATCGAAACGGGGGAGATTGAACTCAAAACCGGCAAAGGAAGTCTTTACTTGACGTATTCGGGGATACATCTGCCCGTTTCGCCTCAAACCTGGTTGCTTCTGCTCGACCAAGTAAGAGAACAGCTGGATGCGAAAAGCCCGGAAGCAGAAAGACTGGAACAGTACCGGGAACAGTTGCAGCTTCTGCTCAGTGATGGATACGACCAGTCAGCCTGGGAACAATGGCGAGAGGAAGTAGCCCGATGGTCACGTAATCCGGAATACAGGACAGTGCTAACAAGGGTACTCCGTGATATCAATTCCTCTCCTGATCTGCTCTCAGCGATGCTGGAAGTCCAGAATTACGAGTTATGCCCCTGGTCCGAAACCGACCGTCGCATCAATTACCGGCGTTTTTTCACCATCAGCAGTCTGATCTGCGTCAATACGCAGGACGAAGCGGTCTTCCGCGACACGCATAAACTGATAAAAAGTTTGCTCAAGCGCTCTGTCATTGACGGACTGCGGGTCGATCATATCGACGGATTATACAACCCGGCACAGTATCTGCGAAATCTCCGCAAACTCAGTGGCAGCGATACCTATATCGTGGTGGAAAAAATTCTGGAAGCTAAGGAATCCCTTCCCAGCGACTGGGACATTCAGGGAACGACCGGCTATGATTTTCTTTCCCTGAGCAATAATGTCCTGTCGGATCATAACGGCAAACTCCCCCTGACCCGCTACTACCGGGCTGCCATCGACCCTGAGCATTCGCTCAAGCAAATGCAGATCGACAAGAAATCGCTGATTCTGCAGGATTACATGGCTGGGGAACTAGACAATTTAACCCGTTATTTTCTGGATCTCAGACTTCTGCCTGAAGGGAGAAGCTATGAGGTTTCCAACATCCGAAATGCGATCGCGAGTTTCCTGATTTACTTCCCTGTATACCGGCTCTATGATGAAAAGTTCCCCCTGAGGGAAGCCAGTTTCCGGACCGTCACCTCCGTTTGGCGAAACATTTTGTACAGTGGTTACGAAGATCCCCGAACCATAGGCCGCATGCGCTGGGTCTTCCGGCACGCACAGTACGGTACCGATTCGGATTACCAGGAGAGGGCAGCCTCATTTTTTCTCCGATGTATGCAGCTGACCGGCCCGCTGATGGCCAAGGGGGTGGAGGATACCCTGATGTACACCTACCACCGCCAGATCTGCCATAACGAGGTAGGCGACCATCCGGGCAATTTTGGCATGAAAGTGCAGGATTTTCATGAAGCCATGAAAAAACGGGCGCAATGCTGGCCGCTGTCCCAGAATGCTACCGCTACGCACGATACCAAGCGGGGTGAGGATGCCCGGGCACGCTTGCAGGTGATATCAGCCAGTCCGGACAGATGGCTGGAATTCGTCGAAAAGACACTAGCTCTTTTGGAAGAATATCCGCACGAACTACCGGAGCGAAACGATGTCTACTTCCTTCTCCAGACCATTGCCTGTACGCACCCCATGCCCGATACAGAGGATAGAACTTACCTCGACCGGCTAAAAGCCTACCTGCAAAAATACCTTCGGGAGGGAAAAGTGAATTCCCGCTGGGAGACCGTTAATGAACGCTACGAGGAGCGATTCAGTGAACTTGCTGAATGGCTGCTCAACGGGAACGAGGCTTTTACAGCATTTTTTACCCCCTACCTTCACTTTATCGCCCGGTTCGGAATCATCAATTCTCTAGCCCAGACCACACTGAAATTTATTGCACCTGGTATACCGGACATCTACCAGGGAACGGAACTCTGGGACTTCTCCTTCGTCGACCCCGACAACCGCAGGCCGGTGGACTTTGCGCGCAGGAACCAGTTACTGGATGAAATCAAAGACCTGCAGTCTGAGGGTATCGGCGAACTGTGGGATAATCGCTATGATGCACGTATCAAACTGTGGCTGCTTTACAAACTGCTGGCCTTACGCAAGTCCGCTGCTGATCTGTTCAGGGATGGCGATTACACCCCGTTGGAAGTGAGAGGGAGCTATTCCCGCCATATTCTCGCATTTAAAAGACATCACAGGGGCGAAAATATCGTCATGATCGCTCCTTTATATCTGGCGGGTATGGAGGGTATGAATCCCGACCGGATCGCCGATTTCGACTGGAAGGACACGAGAGTTCGGATCGACAGTGACCCCGGCACCAAATGGCATAATCTATTGATCTCCCGGGAGGGTCAGGGGAGAGAAATCCCGGTCAAAGACGCATTCAGTATCTTACCTGTCGCCATTTTAGCGTTTTATATGTCCGAACCTACAAACTGACACCCATGGATTACCTGTCGGCGAATCAAACACAACTACCTGCACACAAAAGCATTACCCTCAAAATACAGGCAGTGTATTTTCTTCTGACCGGACTCTGGCCCATCGTTCACCTGGAAAGTTTCCTCGCAGTAACAGGAGATAAAACCGATGTATGGCTTGTCTATATGGTAAGCCTGCTGACGCTGTCTTTGAGTATTTCCCTGCTTTTCGGCCGTTCGCCCCTGGTAACGGGTATCAGTTCTTCCGCCAGTTTTCTGATCATAGATGTGGTTTTCGCTGCCAAAAGAGTGATAGATCCTGTCTACCTGGCCGATGCGGTAATTCATGTGCTATTTATCGTTCTTTACATGATACCCCGCAAAAGACGAAGATTCAGACTGCACTAAAGCGGGGTCAGATGACAGCCTGTTCAAACTTATCCCAACCGCAGTTTGTACATTTTGTGCGTTCCGACACCAGACCCTCCCACAACTGTCCGCAATGCCGGCAGGCCGACAGGTGCGTCAGCTTACAAACCCTTTCCCTGAATGGCTTGTCCCAGTCGGGTAGGATACATATTCCTTCTTTAGGAGGTTGATTTTGAAGCAGGGTAAAACTCCCGTTGGCTTCAAGATAAAGTCGGTTCACTTCCCCGAGATGCCGTATCCCGCTGTTTCTTAACTGAGCCCGAAGTCGTTCAGGCGTAATCCGACTCCGCTTCATCGAGTGCAGTTCACATACACCATCCCTGATCAATGTCGTCAGGCTGTCCTGTGTAAGTGTCTCAAATTTTTCTGAATGAATGATTCCCCGGGTAATTCCCTTCTGTACGAGTATGACTACCAACGCAATTATCAGGGCGGGAATGAGACCCCGGTCAGGAGACTGTAGCGATATACCGACGGCGGCCGCCAGCACAATGGTGGCGATCATCTCGGACTGTCCTACCTGCGAGACAATTTTCTTACCGATCATCCGCATGGAGGCGATCAGTATGACAAAAATTACGACCGTTCGGACTACCACCTCCAGATAGAATTCCAGGGGCACCTCTCCGATAAGTATTCTATGCCAGTCTGATAAATGTATATCTTCCATCGGATCATCTTTTTAAGTTGCCACAGCAGCCACCCAGTGACGTTCCCCGCAGACGAGGCACTTCCCTGTTTTATCGGAATTCTTTTTTACGGCTCCACAATTGGAACATACGATCCACTCAGCCTCTTCCGATAACGTAATTTTCTCGGTTTCTGCCGGCAGTACGGACAATCCAGGCAGTCCCCGGTCGTACAGATATACGCTGATAAAACCGGATGCTTCGAGATAAATCCGCTCCACCCGGCCCAGATTATAGATCCCTCTGCTGCGTAGTACAGCAAATAACTGTTGTTTAGACCATCCGCTTTCAGCCATCTGGTCAAGCACAAGGCCCCCATCCCGTACCAGCATGGTCATCCTGCCTTGCGTTATGACTTCCAGGCGGGGAAAAATAAATTCGAGATAGTTCAGTCCCCGCTGGAAACCAAGCGTACAGAGGAGAATGAGTATTCCCAGTAGCAATCCGGTGGACGGCATTTGCATACCCGGTGAAACGATTGCACCGAGAGTAAGCATTACGGCCATTTCGGAAACGGACAGCTGCCCGACCATGCGCTTGCCCATCAGCCGGACCGCCACCAGTAGGGCCGCATAGATGATTAGGGTCCGGATCAGCACTTCGAACAAAAATTCGCCGGGCGCCTCCCCTATTAAGATGCGGCGGATATCTTCAATATGAATTTCCTGTTTTTCCATGGCTTGAAAAAGGCACAAAGCAACAATCCCAAATACTCCCTGTCATTCCACCCTGTACCACCGGTAATCGTACGGTTGCAGATCGATGGTTTGCACCCTAACCTTCTCTTCATTCCCTTTTTCCTTTCCAAGGACCAGGGAAACCGTCATCGGCTCCTTCAGCCGCACCTGTTTGGGGCAATCGCAGAAATTGTGAAAAACCACCAGGGAACGATAACGTATCCCCAGTATTCCATTCTCAAGTCCTTCAAGTATCTCATAATTATGTTCTCCAATCTGAGGCAGGGTTTTCCGAAGGGATGTCAGTCGCCCGATATGATGCAACAGGGATAGTGTGTCTTTCAGTTGCTGTTCGACATTGACCTGCCTGTAATCATAGTTTCCGTCGGAAATAACGGGTCGCCACAGGCTGTCTCCCGTACTGAACCCGGCCTGGTAAGAAGTATCCCATTGCATAGGGGTACGCACTGACAGCCGTTCCTTCAGCGTCAAATCATCGCCCATTCCGATTTCCTCACCATAGCGAATCACGGGTGTACCGGGTAAGGAAAAAAGTACGCTATAAGCCAGCCTGATCAGATCGGGATCACCCAGCATGGGCGCCAGCCTCCGCCGAATTCCACGGTCGTAAAGCTGCATGGAGGTATCCGGCCCGAAACGGTCATAGACCTGACGGCGCTGCTGTTCGGTGAGACGACCCAGATCAATTTCGTCATGGTTACGGAGAAAATGAGCCCATTGAGCTGTTTCCGGAATGTCCCTGGTATCCTGCAGGGCTTTGGTCAGCGTTCGGGTATCTCCGGTAGCAAGTGCGAAGAACAGATGCTGATTGACGTAGAAATTGAACATCATCTGCAAGCCCTGACTCTTCTCTCCAAAATAGTCGGTATTTTCCTCGGGGGGCACATTGGCCTCGCCCAAAATCACGGCTTCAGGGTTTTTCCGGACCGTCAGTTGCCGAAGTTTGTATAAAAAGTCAAAATCCAGTTCAGGCTTGTCGGGCGGGGAATCCGGTAGTTCGATGACAAAAGGAACAGCGTCGATCCTGAACCCATCAATATTCTGCCTCAGCCAAAAGGATATGATCCGCTGGATCTCGAGCGTTACTTCCTGATGGCTGAAATTAAGATCGGGCTGAAACTCGTAAAACCGGTGGTAATAATATTGCTTCGTGGTGGAATCCAGTGACCAGACCCCCTCCTGCACACCCGGGAAGACCATTCCCTTGTTCCAGTCCTTGGGTCTCTCCTCCCGCCAGATATACCAGTTTCGGTAGGGTGAGTCCGTACTGGAAGAAGACGCCCTGAACCAGGGGTGCCTGTCCGAAGTATGGTTGATCACCAGATCGATGATCAGGCGCATGCCCCTGTACTTGACCTGTTCCACCAGTTCGTTGAAGAGGCCATGATCGCCCAGCGCGGGTTCGATGCCGTAAAAATCGGCGACATCATACCCATCGTCCTCGCCCGGAGAAGGAAAATAGGGAGCCAGCCAGATGACATCAACCCCTATACTTTTCAGATAATCCAGTTTGCTGACAAGTCCTTTCATATCCCCCCCGCCATCCCCGTCCGAATCCTTGAAAACACTAATTTCAAGATTGTAAATGAGCACATTGCGGTACCACATCGTGCTCCTCAGGTCCGGATAAGCCAATTTATCCTTAACCTGCGCCCTACTGCCCAGGGCCAGCAGCATCAGGCATACCATTAGTGTGTATCGCATGAGTATAAGTTTTTCCTATGTACGCACTTCCTTCATTTGCAGTAATTAATAACGTACCTCAACATACGGCAATTGCCGCTTAAGCTACCCTTTGATTCTGCTAGTCCGCAGGTTGGATCTGTTCATCCTCAACCACTGCGTCGGCCAGCTTTTGCCACTGAACACCTGAAATACCCATTGCCGCGGTTGTACCCACTACTGCATTGCGCAGCTTGTCGGTCACACGGCTCACGGCGCCGGTATTGGCCTTCAGATTGCGGTCATAGATGGTACAGGTAACGACGTTGGTCGTGCGGTACAATACGAAAGTACCGGAAGCTTCCGGATCATAGAAATGAGCAATTCCCTCCTCTCCATGGTTGGAAAACAGACTGCCAAGAGGCTTTTTGGAGGGCTTTACGCGGAAAGCCAGAAAATCGAGCTCCTGGCTGCTACCTTCTTCCATTTCCTCAATAATTACCCAGTCATAGCCATCGCCGGCTTTTGTCCCGGGGCCGGGGATATCGATACGGATCATCAGACCTTTCCGGGCTGTTTCCTCCGTCATCTGGCCTGAGGATTCGGTGAGTCTGAACTCCCCGGTTACTCCTTCCACCAGCGAGGCCCAGTTGTTCACATGCAACAGCCGTTCGCGTGCTTTCAGATAAGCCATTTTGGCGGCGTCCGAATCCTGGTACAAACGGGTACTCTCGGCTTCGAGTGCTCTGCCTTCATTTTGTTCGGGCACAATATCGGGTTCAAAATCAACCCATTTCTTTCTGAACTCTTCCATAGCGTTGAGGTTAAGTGGTGAAACTCATCAGGCTAATCCTTAAATAATCAGGCCTGAGCCTTACCTGGATCAGCTCCTGCAGTGATCGCCCACTTACCTCCCCCGCCATGGATGGACATAGTGTAAACCGTATGGGAACATCCCACACAGACTGTTGAAAAAACGGTCATGTTGCCGGCAGATTGTAGCCGGTAGAGATCCTGGTTACCGGGCTGTTAGTGCACCCCCAGTATCCACTTCACATCGAAGTTGTCGGTAATTTCAATTAAAGGCAGGTCCTCTTCTCCTACAGGTAAGTTTGTATCCGCTACGAGCTTGCCCAACAGGGTATTGCGATGGTGATTGCTTTCACAATTGAGAAAAACGGAGACGTAATTTCCCACTTTGCGGCCTTCCTGATGCACGAGATCCGAACCGTAGATGGTAACACATTCTGAGACCAGCGAGCCGATTATGACGGGTCGCTCACCGAAACCGGGCAGGGGGTCATCAAGATACCTGAACTTCAGCTTTCCTCCGAAACAGGACTGATAAAAGGTGAGAGCCTTCCTGCAATTGCCGGAAAAGGTGACGAAAATTGCGCTCACTAGTCGGGTCTTGTCGAGTTCGGACATAACGATTGGAAAGCTGCGCCGGCCTGGTGCCAGTCCTGGAAAATTAAACGCTCATCTGATAGGTATCTGCGTAGACCCGTTTGCGGTAGACATACGACACTGTCAAAAAGGCCAGGATCACCAGCGGCAGCAGCATATAGCTGAAGATTCTGTCGACATAGGCGTGACTGATGAAAGCGAATATCAGGTTATAGGTTAGTCCCGCATACGCCCACTCCTTCAGACGGTCGGGAACGCGTGGAATAGTAATAGCCAGAATTCCCAGTATTTTGGCGAAAGTTAATGCGTAGGCAAAATAATCGGGATAGCCCAGGGGTTTCGTGCCTACGGTCATGTATTCGGGAGCGAAGATCAGCGTGCTCAATGGCATGATTCCTTCCCAGGCAGCCACAACCAGGGTTGCGGTCCAAAAGATGATCTTATTCTTTTTCATGGTTTTTTGAGTTTGATCAGGACAGAGATTCAGTGTATCGTACGAAGTTATCCAGGATAGACTGCCAGCCCGCGCGCTGGAATTCCACTTCATTTTCGGACTCAGCATCGAAGGTCGATTCGATATAGGTACTGTTACCGTTACCTGTGAACAGGGTCGTTACCTGGCGGCCGTCAGGCATCGTGTAGGAAATTTCCCGGTGCAGTTCAACCTTGTCATAGGTACCCTCAAAGTCAAAACCGAAACTTCCGTCTTTGGCTTCCATCCGGTGTCTGAAGCTGCCGCCCGGGCGCAGATCGTTTTCACTCTGTGGACAATGCCAGCTCGGATCGGCTGCGTTCCACTGGGTAACATGCTCGGGCTCATTCCACGATGCCCAAACTTTTTCGACGGGAGCTTTAACTTCTGCTTGTACTGTGATTCGAGTTGCCATTTTCAATTTTTATTTAGTTTTTTATTGAAATTTTCTTGATTCAAAGTTACAGCCCCCAGGCTCTTCAGCGTGAGTTATAAAAATGACAATTAAGGGGGTCGATTGTGACAAAAAGATTCCTTACCCGGTAATTACACCTTTACTACCCATGCAGATCTCAGTTTATGTGCCGGAATACGGGGTTATTGAAGCCATCACTCCCCCCTTCCGAACCTTTAACACAGCCAACGAATTTCTGGTCTCCTATGGTAAAAAGCCGGTATTTGAGGTGGAATATGTGGGTCTCCAGCCTTATGTCGCGGCCAACAACGGAGAATACCTCATCAAAACCAACCGTCTGCTGAAAGATGTGACCTATACCGATTTACTGGTGATTCCTCCGGCTTATGGAGACACGCTGAAGGGCGTTCAGGCCAACCGGGAAGCAATCCCCTATTTCAAAAAGCTGTATGAAAGCGGGTCGAGTGTGGCCAGTCTCTGCCTGGGTGCCTTTCTGTTGGCCGAAACAGGCCTGCTGAATGGGAAAAAATGTTCAACCCACTGGGCTCATATCCACGAGTTCAGGGAAAGGTATCCGGAGGTGGAAGTGGAGGACGGGGCGATCATCACCGAACATGAAAACATCTACAGCAGCGGGGGCGCAAGCAGTCTCTGGAACCTCATTCTGTATCTGGTGGAGAAATTCGCAGACCGGGAAACGGCCGTCATGATCTCCAAATACTTTGCCCTGGACATTGGCCGGGACAACCAGTCACAGTTTGCCATTTTCAAAGGCCAGCGTAATCATGGGTATGAGGATATCAAAATCGTACAGGACTATATCGAAAATCATTTTGCCGAAAGGATTACCATCGAAAAACTCGCTGATCTGATTCACACCAGCCGGCGGACTTTCGAACGGAGGTTCCGGGAAGCTACCAATAATACGCCGCTGGAATATCTTCAGCGGGTGCGAATCGAAGCGGCCAAGAAGTTTTTCGAAGGTTCAAGGCGGCAAATTTCAGAAATCATGTACGATGTCGGCTATACCGATACGAAGGCTTTCCGCGACACTTTCAAAAAGATTACCGGACTTACGCCCATCGAATACAGGAACAAGTTTGGCAAGTTTTCCTTTGAAGTCTGATCAGTCTTCGGGTTTTTCCCTGGGATCGGCCATTCGTACAATTCTGGGCTGAAAACGGGCAAGGATTTCCACGAGATCAGATTGCGCGTCCATCACGGCGTGTATATCCTTGTAAACCATGGGGGCCTCGTCCAGGCCTGATCCTATCACCGTTACCCCTTTCCGGCTTAGCTCCTCGTCGACCTGCCTC
>Ga0207868_1001382_pt1 | contig 17561 bp, 10 predicted proteins | sample Passage237B_FD_187370 | JGI IMG/M metagenome (GOLD analysis project Ga0207868, IMG submission 187370) | Cellulose adapted compost microbial communities from Newby Island Compost Facility, Milpitas, CA, USA - Passage2 37B (SPAdes) (version 3) ... | reverse complement strand
TTTACCGGGGCCGGCAGATCTTTTTTAACAACAGCGCCGCGGAATGCGTCCGATGCCATGTGGTCAACGGACAGGGTGGAGAAGTCGGACCTGATCTTTCGGATATCGCCAATACGTTGACCCGTCAGCAACTGGTCGAAGCCCTCGTTTCACCGAGTGCCCGCCTGGCTCCAGGATACGGAATGGTCGTACTCACATTAACCGACGGTACATCGGTGAGCGGGATACTCATGGGTGAAGACAGCAAGGAAGTGACACTCAAGACTTCTGAGCCGGAAGCCCTGTATATCCCTGTTGGGCGTATTGCCAGCCGGACCACCGTACCCTCGAGTATGCCGGATATGTCCGCTATTTTGAGCAAGCATGAAATCAGGGATCTGGTACAGTTCCTGTCTACCCTCAAAAAGAAATAAAGTAACGGTTGCCACAACCGTATTAAAACCTAATGAGGCCGTCCCGGAATGATGTTTCCGGGACGGCCTCGACTTTTCTACGCTAAAGACAAAAGAATTCGGGTTATAGCTTCGCCTCTCTTCGTTGGAAAGGGCGCATGAGGTGAGGTATTCCCCTCTCAAAAACCCTCATTTGCCCAGCATCGGAAACAGCCGCTTAATTTCAGCATCATCCGGCTGGCTTCCGTATTCCGTAATTTCGAACGTTTCAGCCATTTTGAGCTGACCAGCTCTGGCCGTACCGTACCATTTGGTGAGGGAAGCTCTGACTTCCTCGGTCACGGTATAACGGGGTGCCACCCAGTTTCTCAGCCATGCCTTCCTTTCTGTGGGGCTACCGGGTACGTCTCCCAGTCGTCCTGCAGTCCAGGGCAGCCATTCGTAAAATTGCGAGACGTGTGCGTCACATGCCGCGAGCTTCTTCTCAAATACGGGCTCAATGTCCACCGCTATGTCAGGGCGATGCGGATTGGGTCGTTGAAAACGGTCGCGCATGTACAGGAAAACCGGATTCTTTTTCAGGGGTGGTACGCTGCTGAGCATATTCGGCACAATCACCATATAGGAGGCATCCTGCACCAAAATGGCCGCATTGCGGTGATCGGGGTGGTAATCGTTGGGGCGGTGGGAAATAACGATATCCGCATTCCATTCCCGAATCATACGTATTACCTCGAGGCGATTCTCCAGCGTTGGGAACAGTTCACCGTCATGGACATCCAGTATTTCATAAGTCACTCCCAGCCGCCGGCCTGACTCCATGGCTTCTTCAAAACGGCGGCGTGCCAGCGGGCCTCCACCCAGGTCCTGATGCCCTTTGTCGCCATTGGTCAGGGAGACAAACTTAACGGCATGCCCCAGGGCTACGTAGTGGGCTGCCAGTCCCCCGGCACCGAGCTCGCAGTCATCAGGATGGGCTCCGATGACGATCACTCTGATCTGCTGGTTGTCCTGTCCAAAGCTGAGTGAGGACGAAAAGATAATAGCCAGAAATAAAAATAGTTTTCTCATAGGTTTGAATGGGTGTTACGCCTTAATACGCCGCAGAAATTATTTACTTACTCACTGTAAAACTATAGCTGCCCTTTTTTGAAAGCTTCCGGGCCCTGAATTTCAGCCGGTACAGCTCTTCACCCCAGACAGAAGAAAGCCGCCTGTCGGTTTGGGAGATGGTTTCGAGTGTTGCCTCGAAAATTTTGGGATCATAAATCAGCTTCAGGGATTCCACATTCAGCCGGACTACCCCCTCTTGGGTAAGGTCGGGTTTGCGGGCCAGCATGAAAACGTACTCATTGCTCGCTTTCGGATCCTCGATTTCAAACCGGTCTTCCATGGTGAATTTATCTCCCAGTCGGTATTGTTTGACCCAGCTTTTAACACCCGCCTCGGCACCATATGCGCCTGCGATATCGAGGCTGAAGAGCATTCTGGCCGGATCGAATGCGATATTACGGGAACGATATTGTCTTCCGGGCAATTGTTCCCTTCCGTTAATGACCGGCAGATTATGAAAACCGCTTTGCATGGTCCAGATGGAATAACGTTCACTGCTGAAAGTCTGCCGGGTATAAGTTCCTACACCTACGTCGATCAAAACCGGCTCATTCTTATAATACAGCAGGAATGAACCGACATCATTGTGATTGTGACTTTCTGCATTGTAACCTCCTTTTCCGGCAAAGAAAAAGTCGCCTTGCCGCATATAGCAGAACTCAGTCCCTGGATACCAGGAATGAGCTCCGGTATAGACAGCCGGGTTTACCTTACTGATCTCGCGGGCTGTTGTCAGGTTTTCGAAGATGCGGAAAAGATCGCGTCCTGCATCAATACTGAACTTGCCCCCCTCGTGCTGCAGAAGGTAACTGCTGAAGGAAGTCATGATGTCACTGCCCACGGCTTTTCCATACCGGTAAATGACGCCCGCAGGTTCTCTTCCTTTCGCCGACGCATCCGCAAAATTGACGACCCAGCCATTGCCTATGTAGGATTTGGCGATATACTCGCCCATATTGCGGATAATGGGCTTGTCGAAAATGGATACTTTCCCACCGGTACCGTATCGAAGCATTTCGAGGTAATCATACATTTTCCCTGCAGCGTGTCCCCAATAGGAAGGGCCTTCTTCACAGGCACCGTCCTCATGGTTGTAATTGATAAACTGGTCGGTGGAGACCATGGTGCGGTGTACAGCCCGGGCAAGCTTGTCCGGATCATTTTCGAGCAGCAAGTAAGCCGATAGCACGTTGAAATTACACCAGGGATTCCAGTTATTGACCATTCCTCCGGGTGCCAGGTTAAAGGCCTGCCACCAGAAATCGCTCCTCTCCATATAGGGGTCCAGGATTCTTTCCTGCAGGTTCTGCCTCAGCCGGCTGCTGATGACCGGGTTGATCTTATCCATAGGTTCCCTGAGGAAATAGTAGGTCCAGGCGAAAAATGAGCCGAGATCGCCCGATGTAAGGTCAATGACGGGCTGGTTCACATCGGGAAGGGACCGCCCGGGCAGGTGCGCCGAGAGGACCCAGGTCGACATTTCGCAGAAAAACCAAACACCATTCACGATCTGGTCCATGTAACGGCCTTTGCCTTCGACCAGTTCGGCCAGTACGAGGTCCTTGAGCGCGCTGATATTGGCATTGAAAGGCGCTTCCATAATCTGTCGGGAACCGCTTTTCTCAAACTCGATATAATCGGTTGCTTTCACGACAATCCATTGAAACTGCAGAGCCTTGTCCCCTTTTTCCAAAATTTCGCTGCGGTAGGAACCCGCCAGTTTTTCCCAACCGGCACGATCGGAATAGGATGGATAGGGCACCCATTGCTGGTTCAGCACCAGGGATTGTTTCAGACGTTCGATATCCGCTGCATTCTGAAGCAGGTTCCGTTCTTCCCAGGCGAAGGCGCTGAACGATACCAGGAAAAGGATCAGGGTGGTTAGCTTTTTCATAAGGGTCAGTTAAATGAAGAAACCGACCGGAAATTAAAAAAAGAATTTAATTCCCGGCCGGTTATCAGGTTGAAAGATTACTCAGGTGGTTAATCCCAGCCTGGGTTTTGAGTCAGGGCAGGATTCATTTCGATCTCCTGTCCCGGAATAGGCCAGAGAACATGACGGTCCTGGAATCCTCTGGTCAACAGGTTGTCGCCGAGTATACCCCTTTCAATTACACCGCCGGTATAGGCTTTAAGCAATCCCCAGCGTTTCAGGTCGAAATAACGATGTCCCTCGCAGGCCAGTTCAACCGCCCGTTCGTGGATAATTCGTTGTCTCACCTGATCCTGTCCGCTCACTGCCAATGCAGGGTTTCCACTGTTCAGACCGGGCATGGAAGAACGCTGTCTCACCTTGTTAATTTCAAGAATGGCCTTGTCCACTTCACCCATTTCGTTGTAGGCTTCAGCCAGCATGAGGATGACGTCGGCCAGACGGATCAGCGGGAAGTTGATAGGCGTATGAGCACGGTCGGTAATATCCCCGTTCATGTTTCCTTCCGCCACAAATTTTCTCCACACGTAGGTATGCCAGCCGCGGTTGTTGCGAATCTGACCGAAGTTTTCGTTCGCACCGGTAGCGATCACCAGCTGCATCCAGCGTGGCTGATTGGCGTTCCATCCCAGCTGCCATGCGTATGGCACAACGAGGGTCTGGGTCATACGCGGGTCACGATTGCGGTAGATCTCACCCAGCTTCGCAGTATCCGGTACAGAGGTAAGGACTCCGGCATTCTGGGTAGCCTCGAACACCTGCTTTTTCACGGCGTCGCTGTTGTTGAAGCCGGGGAAGTGATCGTCCCAGTTGAACGGAGTTCCGTCCCGGTTCTCATACATGTCAGCCAGACGAGTACTTGGCATTCCGTTGTTCCAGCAGCTTCCGAAGCTGGAACGGGTTCCGAGGTAAAAAGTAAGCGGCATGCCGTAAGGGAAACCGACACCTCCCTTGTTCTGGATGGCGAAAATCATTTCACTGCTCGCATGACCTACGGGTCTGAACAGATCCGCATAGTTGGCATAGAGCGTGTGTCCGAAACTTGCAGACTTGTTGTAAACAACGTCTTCCAGGTCCTGTGCAGCCTTGGCCCACTCCTTATTATAAAGATAAACTTTACCTCTCAGGGCAATGGCCGCGCTCTTGGTAGCTCTTCCGTACTGAGCGGCTGGATAGGAAACCGGTAAAGCAGCGATGGCCTGATCGAGGTCATTGATGATAAAGGCACGAACTTCGTCTTCCGTGTTGCGCGGCTTGAGAAGTGTATTGAATTCCTTGTTCAGGTCAGTGCTTTCGTCGTAGATCGGGACACCTCCGAACAGGTTCATCAGGTTGAAGTAAAAAAGGGCTCTCAGGAAGCGTGCTTCCCCGATAACGGTCGTTTTCACTTCATCCGAGATATCCATGGTGGAGACATTGCGGATAACCGTGTTGGCCCGCTGCACTCCGTCAAAGGCTCTTTTCCAGCGATCGACTACCAGTCCGGTGCGATTGGTGAAAGTTCCGGCGATGATGTCACCCAAACCGGTCCCGTCGTAACCCAACGCGATGTCGGAAAGGTTATCATACATATTGTACAACCCGAACAGGGGATGTTCTTTCATGTCGGCATAAACCCCCATGACTCCCTGCAGGGCGTGCTCTTCGGTTTTCCAGAATGATCCGGCACTCACCTTGTCATAAGGCTTCGTGTCGAGGTCGAAGCATCCGCTAACAACCAGCGTCAATGCTGCTATTAATATTCTTTTCATATGCTGTTTCAATTAGAAAGTGATGTTTACACCGAACAATAGCTGTTTCATGGTAGGGTACTGTGTACCGCTTACCTCCGGATCGAAACCCTTGTAACGGGTAAAAGTCAGGTAATTTTCCAGACCGCCGTAAATGCGGAAGGTATCCACCTGGAATCTGCGGCTGATGGATGCAGGGATCGTGTAGCCGAGCTGAACGTTTTTCAAACGCAGATAAGCCTTGTTCTGCAGCCAGAAATCACTTGCACGGGTATTACGGGTATCTGCATAGTTGAGGAGCCGTGGATAAGCCGCGTCGGTCCTGCCCTCATACCATCTTTTTTCGGCGATTTCCTTATTCACCTGGTAGCCCCAGCGAACTCCGGTTGTGTGGTAGTTGTCATGCCATACCTGCATCAGACCCGATGTCCCCTGCAACAGGGCTGAGAAATCGAATCCTTTCCAGTCCAGTCTCACATTCACGCCATACGCAATACGGGGAGCAGTACCATGGCCAATGGTCACGCGGTCATCGTCATTGATGATGCCATCCTTGTTGGTGTCCTCATACAGAAAATCTCCGTAGGTAGGCGTTCCGTAGGCTGCAAAAGGATTCCGCTTGTTACCCGTATTGGGATCCACGGGAGCGTTGGCGATCATATCCTCGACCAGCTTGTAGTCTTCCGGAGTCTGAATCAGCCGGTTCACCTTCAGCAGGTACTGGGTATTGATGGCGTATCCTTCCTGAATCAGGTTGGTACCGCTGATGGTACGGTCATTACCCTTGTATTTGGTCACCTTATTGTTGACAAAGGTGAAGTTACCACCGATGGAATAACCGAGATCGCCGGCCTTATCGCGGTAATTCAGGTTAAGTTCGATACCCCGGTTCTGAACTTCCGCCGCATTCTGCTTGGGAATCGAAGCATTTCCCACTACAAGCGGTGCAGGCAGGTCAATGAGGATGTTTTTGGTCAGTTTGTCGAACACTTCCAAAGATCCACCCAGTTTGTAATTGAACAGGTCAAAGTCGATACCCAGGTTGCTGACATAGGTGCTTTCCCAGGTAAGCGCTGCGTTGGAAAGCGCTGTCTGCGCAAAGCCTACGAAAATGTTGTTGTTCAGGATGTAGTTGGCAGCATTGTAAACGGCCTGATACTCATAGTTACCCACCGCGTTATTACCCAGCGAACCCCAGGAAGCACGCAGTTTCAGGTTTGAGAACCAGGGCACATCGAAGAAGTTCTCTTCCGAAATTCTCCAACCGGCCGAGAACGATGGGAAGGTTCCCCAGCGGCTGCTACCGGAAGCAAAGCGCGAAGTACCGTCACGGCGGATATTGGCCTCGAACAGGTATTTATCATCCCAGGCCAGGTTGATACGGCCGAAATAGGACCGCATGGCCCAGTCCGACGCATTACCGGTTGCTGCCGCATCGAGGGTAGCTGCATCGAGCACACTCAGATCCGGATCGATCAGGTCGTATTTGCTGCCCTGGAACCAGAAGTTCTTGTAGTATTCCTGGCTGGCACCCAGCAACAGGTTCATTTCCAGTTTGTCGGTCAGCTTACGGTCGTAGCGGATCAGACCGTCCATGTAGTAATTGTAGTCCTTTGTATTCTTGTTGCGGACCTGCGTACGACCGGTAGCATTGTTCGCAATGGTGTTGGTATAGAAATCCCAGCGGTCGTTGAACACCGGCTGTGCATACTCCAGGTAATCGTCGAGCGTATAGTTGAAGGAACCTTCGAGGCTCAGCCCTTCCATCGGACGGAGTTTACCGAAGAAACGGGAGCTCAGTTTGTTATGCTTGATATCACCTTTCTGTCCATTCAACCGGTGGAGTACGTTGTTCGACTGCGGGTCATCCTCAGGGTTGTTGGGCGCTCCGTAACGGCCGTCGGGTGAACGCAAAACCATACCGGGCGTACTGGCACCTGCATAGGTAAACAGGTCACCAATGAGGTTGGTCCCTATATCGGTGTTGGCTACCACGCCACTGAGCTGGGTACCCAGGGTCAGCCAGGGCTTCAGTTCAGTTTCCAGGTTAACCCGGCCGGTGTAGCGGCTGTAAGCCGATCTTTCAATAATACCGGGGTTGTCGAGGTAACCCAACGAACCAAAGAACCGGGTCTTGTTATTTCCACCCGAGAACGAAAGGTTGTGATTCTGAACCCAGTTGTTCTGGAACACCTCATCAACCCACTGGGTATTGGGATATTTCAGGGGATCTTTCCCTTCGTTGGCTCTCCACTCGTCGATTTTGGCCTGGGAGAAGCGCGGTGCGGCATTGGGATCCGAGTTGCGGAAACCCTCGTTCACCAGCTCCATGTAATCGGCATAATTCGACACAGTCTCCACGACGTTGGAAGGTTTGGCGGAAGAGATGAACGCGTTGTAATTTACCTTGAACTCCCCAGATTTTCCTTTTTTGGTCGTGATCAACACGACTCCGTTGGCCGCACGGGAACCGTAAATCGCAGCAGAAGCTGCATCCTTCAGTACAGAGATGCTCTCTACGTCCTGTGGATTGAGGTGGTTCATATTCCCTACGACCCCGTCGATGATGACCAGCGGGTCGGAGTTGTTCAGGGTACCCTGGCCACGGATCCGGAGGGTAGCTCCGTCATTACCGGGGCGACCACTCCCCTGATTAACGTGCAGACCGGCTGCCAGACCGGAAAGGCCTGCCGAAAGCGAGGTAATCGGACGGCTTTCAGTTTCCTTGGCGATATCGACCGTCGCTACAGCACCCGTCAGGTTAACTTTTTTCTGGGTACCATAACCTACGACCACCAGTTCTTCGAGCACCTTGTTATCGGGTTTCAACGCCACCTCGATAACCGAACGGTTTCCTACTTCAATCTCTTCGTTCAAATAGCCCACGAAACTAAACACCAGAACGGAGTTTTCGTCTGGCACGGATAAGGTAAACGCACCCTGCAAATCGGTCGTTGTTCCCCTGGAGCTTCCCTTCACGACGATGCTCACTCCTGGCAGCGCCTCTCCTTTTTCGTCAATCACCTTCCCGGTGATTACTCTGTCGATCACACGGACCTTGGGGCTGGGATTTACCCGGGCGTACTGGTACTGGTCTATCTTGGCGGAACCTGAGGCCAGGGCCGTACCACTCAGATAGAGTACCGGCACAGCCGACAGCATCCCCCGCGACAACCAGCTGTGAATTTGGTAGCGTGTTAACTTCATTTTACTGATTTGGTTTTGTTGATTAATAATACTGGGTTTAAAAAAACAGAAAGGTTTTCGACCATTTCTGACAGAATTAGGAAATTCCGGGTCAAAACTAAATTATTTTAATATTAAGCACTCATTTAGCTCATTTTATATTTCTTTAGAGCAAGGTTTATAAGAAATTATAATTATTTCGACTTTGTTATTGACGAAATTTCGAATGCCTTTACCCTGAAGTGCTCTTAAAATAATTTAGGTCTGAATTTCCCCGCCGTGTGTTAAATGAATGATTTTCCGGGCAATGCGATCCGAATTTCCTATCAGTCTCAGTACGGATTCCGTAAGCCAGGAGTTGCCAAAACTCAGCTGCAGGGCTCTTCCCATCGTGAGGCGGGTGGAAAAATGGCGATTCCAGAGTCGTTGATAAGTCTGTGGGTCGGGATCTTTACCGATAATATGCTGAGCCAGCAGGTGTGCGCTGTGGACAGCCATGGCCATGCCGTTTCCGCAAAGGGGCGGTATGAGCCCCGCCGCATCTCCGGCCATCATTATGCCGCGATCGAGGGTCGATTTGGCATGAAACGAAAAGCCATTGATCACCAGGGGCTTTTCGTAGAGAAACTCGGCTTTGGAAAAAATAGCGTTCAGATAGGGGTTTTTGCGTAGCACCCGGTTTTCCAGGTCGGCCAGATTACCCCCGTTTTTCTTCAGATTCGACCGTCGGGTCAGGTAGCAGAGACAGCTTTTCCCCTCTTCGATGGCCGACATGCCGCAATAACCATCTTCAAAATTATGGAGATAGATGGTGTCCCGGGGATGATCATGACGAACATGATACTTGACGGCCATATATGGGGCTTCTTTGTCCGTAAATCGCCGTCTCAGTTTCAGATCCAGGTTACTTTTCTTTCCATAGGCACCTATTACCCATCTGCTTTCATAGTATTCACCAGGCGAGGTGCCTACCCGGAATACCTGAGAGCCCGTTTGCTCCACCTGGCTGACTGTCGTATGGAGCAGAAAGCGCACCCCCGATGCGAGGCAGAGCCGGTAAAGGGACTCCTCGAGCCTGAAACGACTCACGCCGAAGCCACCCATATCAAGGGGAGCCTTCAAAACATACCCGGAAGGAGCGGAAACTTCCAGCCTTGAAATTTCCGCTGCTCCGAGTTCTTTAATCCGAAGACCGAGGCTTTCCAGAAAGACGCGAACTTCGTTGGACACATATTCTCCGCAAACCTTATGGGCCGGGTACCCTTTTTTCTCTATGACGAGCACCTCCACGCCTGCCCGGCTCAGCTCCAGTGCTGCTACCAGGCCGGCCAATCCTCCACCTATCACTATTACCTCACTGCGGTTCTGCATGGTTAAGGCCAGGATACAAAGTTCACTTGCTGGAAAACTATTTCAGCTGGATGTCGGCTGACAATGGGCGATGGTCGGAATGATGAACCACGGGTACCGTAACGTTTGTCACTTTCTTCAGATGACCGGGAGATACAAGGATGTAGTCAATGGCCTTCGAGGGTACATCATCGGGAAACGTAAATTTCGAGGACGGATCCACATTGCGAAGACGTTCCGTCAACCGGCTGATGACCGGGTTGTCGGGTGTAGCATTCAGGTCTCCGGTTAAGATAACAGGCAGGTGATATTCATCCAGATATCGGAAGGTTTCCGTCACCTGGGAATCGCGGGTGGCCTGGTCATAGGCCGAGTAATGCGCCGTCACAAATAATATTTTCTTTTTCCGGGAGACAGCAATGGTAGCGAACAGCATGGACACCGAATCGCCGTTCTGCCCCGGTTTGAGCAGTTTGAGCTTTTTCCGTTCGGTATTGACGATGGGGTACTTAGACAGGACACCGAGTCCATAAGACCCACCCTGATAGGGAAAATGCTGAATAAACGCGTAGTGCATGCCGGTAATTTCGGCCAGTCTTTTCATCTGATCGACCCTGCCCGACCGGGTACATACACTGTCCACCTCCTGCAATCCCACGATATCGGGCGACTGGCTTTTGATGAAATAGCCGATGGAATCAACGGTGTTAACCCCGTTCCGGTCGGCCCCATGATGAATGTTATAGGTCATGATGCGGAGTTTCTGAGCCGGGATTTCGGCATAGGCCAGCCCCAAAATCAATACGGACAGGTATTTCAGGTAAATTTTATGAGATAGCTTCATGTGTGCAAAGTATAAGATTCACGGAAGATTCCCGAAGGTACAAAAAATGGCCTCCCGCTTTTGCCCGAAGTACAATTGCAGAAGGCCAGTTTTTTCAGGTTTTACTCAGGCTTAGTTGCCGTCGTTGGTAGCACCGTTTTCCCAGCCCGGGTTTTGAGTCAACTGCGGGTTGAGGTTGATGGCATTCTTAGGAACCGGATACAGGTACTGTTTGGGTCCCCACACTTTCTTGGAGTCGTTGTGGGTGAACCATGCCAGGTAATAACCCTTTCCGTCACCGGCAGGATGCACCTGAATGATTTCGGCATTGCGATCCGTGCTAACTCTTACGCGGTATGGATTGGCGTTGTTAGACTGGGCAAGAGCGCTTGCCAGACCCTGATCGTCGGTATAATAAATCACATCGTGAGTTCCATTGTGATCCACGTCGAGCGGGATGTTCACGCCGGGGATATACATACCGGTCCAGGTTTTCTTGAACAGATCGCCTCTTTTCCAGCGTCTCAGGTCATCGAAACGGAAGCCTTCCAGCGCCAGCTCGATAGCTCTTTCACGACGGATTTCGAGGATTACCGCATCATTTACATCGGGATAGAAATTATCGCGCAGGTAGGTATCGACTACGGTTGGTTTGGCAGTCAGGCCACCGGTAATACCGGCACGGGCACGGAGAGCTCCGATGGTTTTAGCCCAGTCGTCGTCGGTAAGAGTTCCAAGCTCGGCTTTGGCTTCCGCATAGTTGAGCAGGACTTCCCCGAAACGAACCAGCTGCATGGCATGGGTACTTTCGGTACGGCCATCTCCGATGGTAGCATCAACGGTAAGTTTGATCGGCTGATAACCCAAACGGGCATATCCGCTGAATACCGGCAGTGCCAGGCTTCCCTCGCGGGTATAGCCGGGATAACGCAGGGTAGCTTTCAGACGCTCATCCCGGTTCTGGAACTCCTCATAGAAGTCTTCATACTGCCAGTTTGCACGGGTAGTATAGGGAGTACCGTCTTTCTGCAGGTAGGTATTTACAAACGGACGGATGAAGTTCAGACCTGTACCATAGGTTTCGGAGGTCCAGTGCCAGTTGGCATTGTGTTTCACCCCAAGTGAAGCACTGGCCGCAATAGCGAGCATGGTTTCCGATACCGGAGGCGTATCGCTGGTAAAGAGGGCACGGTAGCTACTGTGAAGCGATTTTCCCGATTCATTCATCACCTTTGCGGCAGCTTCCTCTGCACGTCTCAGCCATACATCAGCCGAGGTGGGCAGGTTCAGACCATGATATTTCCGGAACGTACCTTCAAACAAAGCTACACGTGAAGCGAAGGCATAGGCCACCCATTTGGTTACAAGTGTGCTTTGGGCAGCATCTGAAGTACGGGCGATATTCTCGCCGGCGAACATAAGATCTTCCCATACTTTCTCCATCACCAGTTCACGGGAATCCCTTGGTCCGTAAAGAATATCCTCTTCGCTTGGCTCGAGCGGATGATCTACCCAGGGTACATCTCCGAACCGGCGTACCTTGTCATAGTAGAAGTAAGCCCTGAAAAAGCGGGCCAGACCGTTATAGTCGTTTCTAACTCTTTCGGGGATCGAAGGATTCGTGTTGTTGACAATAAAATAGTTCAGGTTACGGAGTGCACTCCAGCTCCAGCCTGACGAGTTCAGCTCGCTGAAGGAGTTCAGCAGGGTAAAACCGCTCAGGGTGTTGGTAGCACCGAAGTCCACGAGCGACTGCTCGATGGTTGACTGACTGGATGCGTCAGGCAGGTTGTTGTAGAACGATACTGAGTAAGCTTTCAACCCCTCCTCGGAGCTGAAGATCGCTTTTTTGTCGATGGATGTAACGGCCGGTTCGTCGAGATCACACCCGGTCAAACCGATTACACCTGACATCAATACTAAACCAATATATTTTCTCATTTTAATTTCGATCATTTAGACTTTAGAAAGTAAGCGAGATACCCAATGAAAATGTTTTCAACAGAGGATAGCTGTTTCCGTCTCCCTGGTTGTAGCTGGAGCTCAAGTCAGAGTCAGTACCACCAGTGGTTTGTGACACGTCCATGAATCTCTTCGTCCACTTGTAAAGAGGAGACCAGCTGGCCAGGTTTTCTCCGCTGAAATAAACGCGGGCATTCTGCAGACCGATGTGTGAGATCCAGGAGTTAGGCAGGGTATAACCAACCTGAAGGTTTTTCAGGCGGAGGAAGCCTACGTTCTGCAGGTAGCGGTCGTTCGGCACATAGTTGGTATAACCCAGTGCCCCGTTGTACTGAGAGTAGCGTGGCAGATAGGCATCGCGGTTTTCAGGAGTCCAGTAGTTGCCCAGGTGCCATGCAGGCATCCAGTTGTAACCACGGTTATACTGTCCCCAGAATGCACTTTCCGTACCAGGATACCAGTCTTGCTTACCAATGCCATGCAGGAAGGCCGAGAAGAAGAATCCGTTCCAGTCGGCACCTACGTTGAAGCTGTACTGATAACGGGGTTCGGTATTTCCGATGATGGTCATGTCACCAGGGTTGCTGACAGTCTGTGTTCCCTTGGTGATCATGTTGTCGGGGCTGTTGTCCAGGTTTTTGATTTTCAGGTCACCGGCTCTCCAGACGGCATCAGCAGAAGCCCGGAAGATGGTATTGATATACGACTCAGGAGTCGGATCTTCCTGGAACAGACCGTCGGTACGGAATCCCCAGAGTTCACCCACGGTCATGCCGTCGTAGTAGTCGGTGAAGCGTTTGTCGGGATTGTAGTATTTGTCAATTTTGGAAACATAGTCGTACATCGAAGCCCTGACGGAATATTTCAGTGCTTTTCCGCCAACCATGAATTTATCCTGCCAGCCTAGTGAAACTTCGAAACCGCGGGTAGTCATGTCGGCATAGTTTCCTTTGGGAGAAGAAGCTCCGAAAAGATCAGGCAGGGTTGGTCCTGCTACGTACATGTCGGTAGTTTTCCGGGTATAAACGTCTCCGTTCAGTGTCAGACGGTTCTGGAACATGCCCAGGTCGAGACCGAAGTTCAGCGTGGTGGCTCTTTCCCAGGTCAGTCCGGAAGGAATCGGCGCTGGTACGCTGGTCACTTTGTTCAAGGCACCGTCAAGCACACGGCCCGAGTTGCTGATCGAAAGCAGTTCGAGGAACTGATAAGGCGAGATGTTTCCGTTACCCAAAGATCCGTAAGAAACACGGAACTTAAGTTCATTAACCGGATTGTTGGCACTCTGTTTCCAGAAGTTTTCTTCTGACACCCTCCAGGCTCCTGATACGGACGGGAAGAAGCCCCATTGCTGGTTGGTAGGGAAACGGGAAGATCCGTCGTAACGGCCGTTAACTTCCAACAGGTAGCGATCCTTGAAACCGTAGTTCAGACGGAAGAACGCACCGGCGGTTTTCCAACGGGTAACGCTGGCACCTGGCACGATGGAGCTACCGGTTGCAAGCTGTACGCTTTCAGCGCCTTCGAGCAGCAGCTGGTTTCTCTCGATACTGTTGGCTTTGTAGTCAGATGTTTCGTAGTTCCAGCCTGCCATAGCCTTCAGGTAATGAGCATCGGCAACGGTTTTTTCGTACTCACCGTAAAGGTTGGTGGCTGTGTAAAGCGTGCGGCCAGTCCATTCGTAGATGATACCGTTGAGGTCACCCGCATAGGAAGGAGTAGGTTGCGTAGCGCTTTGGTAGTAAGGCACTTTCACACGCTTCCAGAAATAATCGCGGTCATTGTAACGGAATGTGAAGTCACCGTTGATGCGGAAAGTATTTTCGAAGAAGCTGGTGTTGAAGCTTGCCGTATTTCGGAACAGGTTCTGCTTGTTGTTCTGATAGTTGTTTCCTTCGATGAAGGCTGCCAGGGTTGAAGCACCACCGCGGGTATAGGTTCCGTCGGGGTTATACATAGGCAGTGTAGGGAACGCAGAAACCTCGATATAGCGCTGGATGTTCGCGCTGCGGCCCAATGCCGAATAAGGCATATGGTATTTGTTGGTCGAGAACTCCATGTTGTTGTTCAGTGTCAGCCACTTGTAGGCTTTCAGTGAACCTTTGGCGCGGAGGTTGTATGACCGGTACTTGTCGGGATCGTAGTTGTACATACCCCCGAAATCGTACCAGCGGCCTGAGATAAGGAAGTCAGATTTATCATTTCCTCCCGAAATGCTCAGGTTGTGCTCCTGGTTGAAGGTACGGTCCTTGAAGAGCATATCCATCCAGTCGGTGTTGGTATAGTACTCGTAGTCGCCATTGGGAAGTACGAGTGTTTTGTCTCCTTCACCGGCCGCTTTCCATGCACGCATTCTTTCAAGCCATTCGTCGCTGTAGTACTGCGTGTTGTTGTTGATGGAAGTTGGCAGCGTTCCCTGGGCATTGTAGTACGCCAGACGGAAGTGCTCCAGCCAGGTAACACCGTCGGTAACGAACTCAGGGGTCACGGCCAGCGACTGCTGAGAGAAGTTGGCTGAATAGTTGACGGTTGTTTTTCCCTTGGAAGCTTTCTTGGTCGTGATCAGAACCACCCCGAAAGAACCACGGGCTCCGTAGATGGCTGCCGATGCCGCATCTTTGAGTACGCTGACACTCTCGATATCGTTCGGATTGAGGAAAGTAGGATCACCTTCCACCCCGTCGATCAATACCAGCGCATTACCTCCCTGACCGATGGAAGTCTTACCCCGAACGTTAAAAGAGGCCGAACGGGTAGGCTTACCGTCCTCAAGGAAGAGGTTCAGGTTGGGAACTGCTCCCTGAAGCGCCTGCGTGGCATTGGATACCGTCCGGTTTTCGAACACCTCACTGCCCACCGCTTCCACGGCTCCGGAGAGGTTCACTTTTTTCTGGGTACCGTAACCCACTACTACCAGCTCTTCCAGGGTCCGGTTATCAGGCACCAGCGAAATATTGACAACACTCTGATTAAGGACAACAAATTCCTGATTGAGGTATCCCACAAAGCTGAATACCAGGGTTGTTTCACCGTCGGGAATCAGCATGGAGAAAGATCCGTCACCGTCGGTGGTGGTACCTTTCTGGGTCCCCTTGATGATCACGTTTACACCGGGGAGACCTTCTCCTCTTTCATCGGTAACCTTACCGGTGATCGTTCTGTCAGCAACACGCACATTCAGACTTGAATTTACGTGTACGCCTGCTTGTTGATGGATGTTCCCGGTTCCTGCTGCGAAAGCTGTACCGCTCAGATAGAGTGCAGGTACAGCCGTGAGCATTCTCCGCGACAACCAACTGTAGATTGGGTAGCGTTTTAACTTCATCTTGCTGATTTAGTTTTTAAAAATTAATTGTACTGGGTTAAAAAAACAGGAGGGCCGTGAGCCACTTCTGTCACGTTACTAAAATCTGATCCAAAATTAAAATCTTTTAATAAACCAAAAACAGATATTCCTCTTTATATTTTCCTAAAATCACCGTAATAAAATTCTAGAAAATACCCGCAATGGTTAATAAAAAATAATGATTTCGATCAGCTAAGAAATTGACAAACAACCATTTAAATAAATAAACTTGCGAAGATATAATTGGACTCTCCTGATACGCGAAACGGAATAATCCAACACCGGAAAGCGCGGGCCAACATTAAGTGAATAAAAAATGTACAATTTTATCAAGTAGTTTGACAGATAGATGCAAAGATAAACGGCCAGATCGATAGTCCAAACCGGACGACAGAAGTTATGGCGATCCGCACTGCATTTCTTGCCATACAGCAACGCAGTACCACAGCGGTATCAGCTTAAGTGGATGGAGGTTAGCCTCATGTGCGGGTCTTCGCCCGGCTTGGTTAGAGTTGGCCGGCCAATGGCTCCGTTCAGAAAAAGAGGAAATGGAAGAGGAGAGCGTGTTCGGTTGAATCGAAAAGGGTTCAGACAATTCCGGCGTATTAATTCGGAATAGGTAGATTATGGAGTTTTAGAAAGGACAGTCGGTCCCAATAGCCCCGCTGAAATACGATCTTATCTTCCCGGATCTGAAAGAAGCCGCACCCCTGCAGACCGTTGGGATCTTTCCATTCGAGAATCGCCCAGTCTCCGTCTGAAAAGATATTTTCCGGGATACACGTCATATTCGCAGTAGCAAATTCCCTTTCAAACATCTCGCGTATTGCCTTTTTGCCGATTACCGGTTCATTTGCCACCTGATGGTTGACTGCCTCTTCAGCATACAGATCGGAAAGGGCAGCTGCATCTCCCCTGTTAAATGCGTCAATCCATCGCAGCAGAATTTCTTTCGGTAACATCATACTGGATATCTTAATTGAAAAATTCACCGGGCGGCCTGCACCCAAGGCATATTCCGAAAGTAAGAAATTAAGGGATAGATGCAGCAGATTTGGGTGATTATCGGCTCCCCCGGAATCCTCTGATCATTGACAATGCAGGACTGTGCTATCACGAAAGCACCCTTGCGGTAGGCTGATAAGTCCTGAGCCTAGCGAGGGGTATAGCAACGGGCGAAGTCCATTGGTCCGCTCCGCGATTTACCTACGGAAAGCACCGTCCCACTTTATCCGCCCGGGTAAGCCTATGCTAATGCCCTGCCCTCCTGCTCAAACATTTACCCGCTCGAGCAGCATCCATTTGCGTCTTTGATGATGGAGCATGTAGGAACCGATGACCAGGCCCAGTGCTATGACCGGTATGATAATACTGGTAAGGGAATTCCTGACGGTGAGCAGGGAATAGATCGCCACGACGACATCAAAGGTAAGACCCGCATAGGCCCACTCCTTCAATCTGGGGAAATAGGGCGTCAAAATGGCTACCAGCGCTAGAATCTTCATGACACTCATGAAAAGCAGCAGATATTCCGGATAGCCCAGTGACTCCAGTAATTCTACCTGGGCAGGGCTGCCAGCAATGGCAATAACGGCTCCTATTCCAAACATGGGAATCAGAAGCAGGGTGAAGGTCCAGTAGAGAATGTTTATTCTTTTCATGACTGCTTTAATTGAAAATTGATCATCCAGTTAATTCCGTATTTGTCTGTAAACTCACCGTAATAAGC